>RCUK01000980.1_pt1 | contig 20236 bp, 16 predicted proteins | sample 2166381 | NCBI WGS metagenome assembly RCUK01 (sample SAMN09932809, study PRJNA488358) | compost metagenome | isolation source: compost soil in an enriched community | place: Germany: Experimental Botanical Garden | reverse complement strand
TATTTGTTTTTCCGTTTATCGGACATCAATTAGATTTGTCACAAAAAGATTTTGGTCTTTGGTGTGCTATTGCCATTCATGATACCAGTTCTGTAGTGGGTGCAGCCAATAAATATGGCGCTGAAGCATTGCAAGTTGCTACAACAGTAAAATTGGCGAGAGCTTTATGGATTATTCCAATTTCAATCTTAACTGCTTTTCTTTTTAAAAGCAAGAACTCAAAAATCAAAATTCCTTATTTTATCGGTTTGTTTGTTATAGCAATGCTAGTAAATACTTATGTTCCGTCAACAGCCATTTTTACTGGTCATCTTGTTGGCATTGCAAAAATTGGTTTAACGATAACTTTGTTTTTGATTGGAGCAACTTTAAATTTTGCCACTTTAAAAACAGTAGGAGTAAAGCCTTTGCTGCAAGGCGTTTTTCTTTGGATTTTTATAGCCGTTTTAGCTTTAGTGTCAATTCTTTATTTGGGCTAGTTTTTTTTAACCGCAAAAGCGCAAGGTTCATACATAAAAGACTAAATATAAACGCAAAGTTCGCAAAGCTATATAGATAAAGCTTTGCGAACTTTGCGTTTGTATTCTCAATCCTAAAAAAATCTTTGCGTTCTTTGCGGTAAAACTATACTCAAAGTTTTTTAACTATTACTTTACATTGGAGAATTTTACAATTGGTTTATCAATCATTTTGTAAAATTTTCCTTTGAATGAGTACTGCCTCTCGATTACAAAGTTAAATTGCTTTTTAGTTTTTGCCATTTCTGTAAGTTCAGCAGGTAAATCAACTTCAAAATCATCTTCTGTACCTTTAGCTTTTTTGTATGAGCCCGTTGTAATAATTTTAAAATCTCTAAAAAACTTTTTATTATTATCTGTAAGCACATTGTAAGAACTTGACCATTCTGAACTTGCGCTATTTGTAAGCGAGTAATTATCAACTTCCATTAAAGGTTGGTATTTTCCGTCAAATCCAGCAATTAAATAGAAATAACCGTTGTACGGAGCACCTGCGCCGCCATTAGCGTGTACAAGAGATAAAGCATACTGGTCTTCTCCAATCTCAACCAATTTTGGAGTTGGGCATTGTGCAAAAGCACCAAACGCGGCAACTGCGGGTTGAAAAGATTTCATTTCCCAAGAATTGCCATTTTTTGCAAATTTTGCCAAACCAAGCAATCCGCCTGAAAAACGACCTGTCTGCAGTCCGTCTTCATCATGAACGGAATGATTAAATGCTACTATTTTAAATTGATTTCCTTTTGAATCAGAATAATCTATATCGGCAAGAAGCCTTGTGGCAACACCTTCTGCGTAAGGAAATAATTGATCGCCCTCAACGCCGTTTACATCTGTATAAGGTGAAGGTGTACAGGTTTTACAAATCCAGCTGATGAAACCATTGCCGTCACGTTTGCCATATTGTGTGCCAGGAAATAGCTTCCATATTACTTTTTTTGCCTTAAAAGGATCAGCTATTTTTAAAGTTCTTTTTGAATTTAGAACGGTGTCTTTTATATTACCTGGTTTTAATTCAATTTCTTGAGCAAAGCAAATGCTAGATAAAAAACTAGCGGCAATAAGAAAAGTATGGCGCATATGTAAGATTTAATACAGAAACAAACATACAAAGAAAATTATTGTTAATATGAACTTCTCTCGTTTTTAGGCTAATAAATCATAAAAATTAAAATAGTAGAATCTTAATGATAGTATTTTTTGCGTATTCTTTAATTAAAGCTAAATTTGCTCCCTCTAATAAAAAAACAAATGAAGAAAATCCAAATGAGACCAAAATTAATCGCTTTCGGAGCTTTAGTTATTGGGTTTATTATGCTATCATGGGGAAATGTTGGCCATGAACGTATTAACAAAGCAGCTGTAATGGCTTTACCAAAACAATTACAGATCTTTTTTTACAATCACATTGATTTTATTACGCAAGAAGCTTCGGTTCCAGACATCCGTAAGTATGCATTAAACTATAAAGAAGAAGGCCCAAGACATTATTTTGATATGGAAAACTTTGGAGCTGCTGATACTTATCCAAAAACATTAGAAGAAGCAAAGCAAAAATATGAAGCTAAATTTTTAAGTGATAATGGAATCTTGCCTTGGTATATTGAAGATATGATGGCAAAATTGACTAAAGCTTTTAAAGAGAAAAACAGAGCCGAAATCTTATTTCTTGCTGCAGATTTAGGACATTATATTGGAGATGCTCACATGCCTTTGCATACTTCAAAAAATCATGACGGACAATTGACTGACCAAAAAGGAATTCACTCTTTATGGGAAAGCAGATTGCCAGAGTTATTCGTTAAAAATTACAAATTAAATGTTCCTGAGGCTCAATATTATGCTGATGTTCATAAAGCAATTTGGGATATGATTAATGATACGCATACTTTAGCACAGCCATTATTAGATATTGACAAAAAGCTAAGAACTGCAACTCCAGAGAATAAAGTTTTTGAGATGGATGCAGAAGGTAAAATTGCAAAAACGAAATACAATACTTCTAAATTTTCTGATGAATATGCTACAAAATTACATGCAGAACTAAATGGAATGGTTGAAAGCCAAATGAGAAAAGCGATTAGCGCAACAGCGAGTTTTTGGTACACTGCTTGGGTAAATGCAGGAAAACCAGACTTAAGCGATTTAGATTCGCCGGCTGTGACGCAAAGAAATTACCAGTTCTTGCAAGATGATTTAAAATTATACCAGAAAGGAAATTTATTCGGGATGAAAAATCAAAACGATTAAAAATTTTGTTTCAAATTTATACAGTTTAACGTTTTAAGTTAGATTCTAAAACTTAAAAAAAAGCCTCAAATTTTTAGATTTGAGGCTTTTTTAATAATTGCAATCAATTAATTATGGACATTGGCATATAATTTCTTGTTTTTGTTTGTCAAATCTTTAAACTGATATTCTTTTTCTTTTAAAACATAAGAAGCTGACTGATAGTATGAAATAGTTTCATCAGTCAATTTTATGTTTTCAGATTTTAATGGAATTTCATCATAATGAATTTGAAATTCAGGAGCCATATTGGGTGTAGGATTAAGTTTTAATTGAAACTGTTTTATCTGCTGTTTTGGAGATAAAATCGTCAAAACATTGTCTTTTATTAACCCTAAATCCTGATAAGTAGCAATAAAAGCTCGAGGCTGATAATCTGGTTTAAATACATCGCTTCCAAAAAATTTACTTTCATAGTCAAAATTCAGAAGTCCGAATAATGTTGGCATAATATCGATTTGTGACATTAGTTTGTTAAATTTTTCTGGCTTCGCATTTGGAATATAAATTAAGGCCGGAATTCTATATTTATCCAACGGAAGTTCGGTCTTTCCTGCGCTAGACGCACAATGATCGGCTACAATTACAAAGACAGTATTTTTAAACCAAGGCTGTTTTTCGGCTTGTTTAAAGAATTGGCGCAAAGCATAATCAGTATATTTTACGCCACCATCACGAGATTTGATATTTCCAGGGATATCAATTTTATTATTCGGATAAGTAAAAGGTCTATGATTGCTTACAGTCATAATATGGTTGAAAAATGGCTTGCTTTGCTTAGCTTCAGCGTTCATAATTTTGATTGCCTTATTGTACATGTCTTCATCGCAAACTCCCCATACATTAGAAAAAGTAACTTCATTTTCTGAGAAACTCGATTTATCAATAATTTGATAACCATTTCCAGTGTAAAAATCCTGCATATTGTCAAAAAATGCATCTCCGCCATACATGAATTTTACATTGTAGCCTTTTTGAAGAAAAACAGATCCTGTCGAGAATTTATTTTTATTGTCTTCTCTTTTTACAACACTTTCACCAGCTGTTGGCGGAAGGCATAAAGTTACAGCTTCAAGTCCGCGAACTGTGCGGTTTCCTGCGGCGTAAACATTCGTAAAGAGTAAACTTTTTTGTGCAAGACTGTCTAAAAATGGAGTGATGTTCTGATCGTTTCCATACATTTCCATGAAGTCGGCGCTTAAGCTTTCAATTGTAATTAACACTACGTTTTTACGCTGTTCTAGAGAATCTTCTTTTATTTCGCGCAATGTGTTTTTTCCTGATATGGAAGGCAAATCCTGTTTTAAGATGGCAAATGCTTTTTCGTTTGAAATTGTTTTGTAGAATTTAAAATAATCTAGCTTGTTATTCTGAAACGCTAAATAAAACTTATAAATTCCATTTGATTGCAATTCGTTCACAAATACATTTTTAGAGTTTTCTGTTTTAGCTAAACTAGGAACGGCTAATAAAGAAAAAACAAATAAAACGGCATAAATAGCTGTAATTTTCAATTTTTCATTAAAACTTGGAATCTCATCAATATAATTTCTAGATTTCTTAATAATGTAATATGTGATGGTTCCTGTGATGATAAATAAAGCAGAAAATATAGGCACTACAGGATAAGACTGCATAATATTTCCTATAACTTCATTTGTGTAAATTAGGTAATTAACGGCGATGAAATTGTATTTTACACCAAACTCATTCCAGAAGAAAAACTCGCTAATTGCGTTTTGAAGAATCAGTAAAACGTAAAGGAAAACTACAAATGCAAAAAGCCAGAATCTAATTTTATCCCTATGTTTTGGCACGAAAAGAAAAAGCGCAAATAAAAGTGTTTTTATCGAAACGAATATCAAAACGATTCTAGGTAAAGCGCCTCCATATTCATCAAAAATGCTTTTTCCAGAAGCAATATACAATAAAAGTGCTAGAAAACTGACTAGTATAATATATCCGTAAGGTTTGTTGTATTTTGAATTGGAAATAAAAATAAGATACAGCCACAGGAAAACCGAAGCTAAAATGAAAACAAAGAAGTCTGATATTAAACCGAATGAGAAGATTTTTAAGCTCTCAATAAATGTAAACGAACTTTGTGTGATCGGATGAAAAAGCAATACTATTCTAAGTGTAAAACTCACAATAAAATATAGTAAGGCTAGATTGTAAAAAGGCGAAAGTTTTTTGGAAAAATTCATCAGATTTATTTTTTTTTACAAAATTACCTTCGAATGATTAATGCCAGATTAAGTTCCACTTTTAGCTTACTTAACGTTAACTTAAAGTTTGCTTAAGACACTGATTTTGTTTATTTATTGCCAGATTGGATTATTTCAGAGGCCTAAATTATTTATCTTTGAAAGGAAAATGAAATCCAAATTTTAATCAGATACGATAAATGCATATTTTAATAGTTGAAGACGAAGTAGGAATTGTCCAATTTCTAAAACAAGGTTTGCAGGAAGAGGGTTATCAAATAACGACTGCCGCTGATGGTTCTAAAGGTTTTGAGTTGGTTCAGGAACAGAAATTCGATTTGATTCTTTTAGATTGGATGTTGCCAAAGATCAACGGACTTGATCTGTGTAAAGCCATCAGAATCAAAGATCAAACTACTCCAATTATTTTTTTAACGGCAAAAGACACGGTTCAAGAAACTATAGAAGGTCTCAAAGCTGGAGCAAACGATTATATTAAAAAGCCTTTTAGTTTTGAGGAATTGGTGGAACGAATTAAAGTTCATTTTAGAAATAAAAAGCAAACCGAAACCCTGACACTAGGAAACATTACGATGGATTTATCCCGACATATTGTTTTAAAAGGAATTGAAGAAATTTCACTAACACAACGCGAATTTGAATTATTGGCTTATTTAATTCAGTATAAAGGAAAAGTCTGTACTAGAAATCAGATTTTAAGAGATGTCTGGGAAATTAATTTTGAATATGATACTGGCGTTATTGATGTTTTTATGAACGCAATTCGTAAAAAACTGAATCTTAAAATAGAAGAAGATTATATAAAAACCATCCGAGGCATTGGATATATTGCCAATGATTAGCAAAATGATATCATTATCTTTTAAAAATAGAATTGCATTAAATTATATTGTGGGTACAGGATTGCTAGTTTTAGCAGTCTTTTCTGCAATTTATTTTATTGTAAAACTCACTGTTTACAATCATATAGATGAGAACTTGCATATTGAAATTCAAGATCATTTGAAAGAACTGAGAATTGAAAAAGGCAAAGTTGTCTTTATGGATGCTGAAGAATGGGAGGAAAGAGAGCATAATTCAGTAGATGTAAATCCTATTTTTGTTCAGTTTTTGAATGTGAACAAGCAAATCATTGAAAAATCGCCTAATTTAAAGAATGAAAAACTCATTTTTCATGAAAGGAAAGTGTATTTTCATCCTTTTGACACTAAATTATTAGGGAATAAAATTCGCCAGATACAAGTTCCGCTTCATGTTCAATCCAAGAAAGTTGGTTATTTGATTATCGCCATGTCACTTTCCGATTCTTCAAAAGTTTTAGATAATCTGATGGATACATTATTGATTACATTTCCCATCATTTTGCTGATTTTGTTTTTCTTGGCTAGATTTTATGCAGGACGAAGCATTAAACCAATAAATAATATCATTCAGACTTCAAAGATTATTACAAAAGATAATCTTAAAGCGCGTATTCCATTGCCAAAAACAAGAGACGAATTGTTTACGCTTTCTAAAACCATTAATAATTTATTGAACCGAATTGAAGATGCTATCGAACGTGAAAAACAGTTCACATCTGATGCTTCACATGAGTTAAGAACACCTCTTACTGTTATTAAAGGAACACTTGAAGTATTGATACGTAAACCTAGAGATAATAAGGAATACGAAGAGAAAATAAACTACTGTATCAATGAAGTTGATCATTTGAATTCTTTAGTAGATCAGTTGCTTATGATGGCTCGATTTGAGAATCAAAAACAGAATATTCTTAAAGAAAATGTTTATTTAAATGCAGTGATTTTAGATGTTCTCAAATTAAATACAGAGAAAATTAAGGCGGGCAGTATAAATGTGATTTTAGATGCTTCAGAAGAGTTTTATATTTATTCGGATAATTATTTAATAGTAACAATTCTGCGAAACATTATCTCGAATGCTGTAAAATATTCAAAACCTGATAGTGAAGTTCGAATTTCTTTATCGAGAGAAGAAAATCATAAAATTATTTGCAATATCTCAGATCAAGGAATTGGAATTGCGAAGAAAGATCTTGAGTCTATTTTGAATCCATTTTTTAGATCAGATTCACTCAATCATTCAGAAATTAAAGGAACTGGGCTTGGTTTATTTATTGTAAAAAGAATGACCGATTTGCTTCAGATTAAATTCAAAATTGAAAGCGAAATTGGAAAAGGGACCGGAGTTTTATTGGTTTTCGACGAATATGATAATTCGTTAAAGTAATTTTAAAATTCTTAAGTATAATGCCGTCAGCAGCGATTTTTAACAATAAACTATCGTTAAGTTAAAATAAAAATTGCTTTTTAATTATTTTATCTAGTATATTTGCAACCGAATCAAAGAAGTAAAAAACAAAACAAATCATGATTTCAATTCAATTACATCATCATCATTTACATTATTGCTCTCAAGCGATGTGTTAATGGTATGCATGTAAATCATCATATTTTAAAACCCGTTTGAGTACATCAAACGGGTTTTTTAATTCAAGCTCTCTTTGTACTCAAACTATTAATCCAACAAACAACTAAAAAAATGAGTACTTTAAAAATTGCAATTCAAAAATCTGGACGTTTAAACGAAGACAGCATTCAAATCTTAAAAGACTGCGGTATTTCAATCAACAATGGAATCGACCAGTTAAAAGCAGAAGCTTCAAATTTTCCTCTTGAAGTTTTATACCTTAGAAATTCTGATATTCCGCAATATTTAATTGATGGAGTTGTAGATTTAGCGATCGTTGGCGACAATCTTTTGGTAGAAAAAGGAAAAGGAATTGAAGTAGTTCAAAAATTAGGCTTCTCAAAATGTAAAGTTTCTGTAGCTGTTCCAAAAACTTTTGAATACAATTCAGTTCAAGATTTAGCCAATCTTCGTATTGCGACTTCATATCCAAACACTGTTAACGAATATTTCAGTAAATTTGGTATAACTGTTGACATTCACCAAATTTCTGGTTCTGTTGAAATTGCTCCAAATATTGGTCTTGCAGATGCGATTGTAGATATTGTGTCAAGCGGAAGCACTTTATTCAAAAATAACTTAAAAGAGGTTGAAGTTATTTTGAAAAGTGAAGCTGTTTTAGCAGTTTCTCCAAAAGTTTCTCCAGAAATCCAAAAACACATTGATACTTTAAAATTCAGAATTCAAGCAGTTTTAAGAGCTAGAAATTCGAAATATATCTTGATGAACGTTCCAAACGATAAAATCGAAGCTGTTGGAAAAATTCTTCCGGTTTTGAGAAGTTTAACAGTTCTTCCGTTGGCACAAGAGGGGTGGAGCAGTGTTCACTCCGTAATTGATAAAGATACTTTTTGGGATGTAATTGACCAGTTAAAAGAAGTAGGAGCAGAAGGAATTCTAGTTTGCCCAATTGAGAAAATGGTGTTGTAAAAACAGAAATTCCAATATGAAAATTTCAAATTCCAAACTGTAGATGCAGCTTTGCGAACTTAGCGTTTTTCAAGACAAAGAGAATAATAAAACCTTGCGCCCTTTGCGGTAAAAAAATAAAGGCATGAATAAAATAGATAATCCAAAACCAGAGATCTGGTCAGAAATATTAAAAAGACCAACTCAAACTATTGACGATATTGAAGTTACGGTAAAAGAAATCTTCAAAGAAGTTCAAAGAAAAGGAGATGAGGCTGTCGCAAAATATACTTCGATTTTTGACGGAATTTCATTAGATAATTATGAAGTTTCTCAAGAAGAAATCAAAGAGGCGATTAGTTTGATTCCAAATGAATTAAAAGAAGCTATTGAATTAGCAAAAGAAAATATTTACAAATTCCATAGTGCTCAAAAAACAGAAAGAATCGAAATTGAAACTATAGAAGGGGTAAACTGTTGGCAAGAGAAAAGACCAATTCAAAAAATTGGCTTGTACATCCCGGGAGGAACAGCGCCATTATTTTCGACTGTTTTAATGTTGGCGGTTCCAGCTGAAATTGCAGGTTGTAAAGAAATTGTATTGTGTTCTCCGCCAGATAAAAAAGGAAAAATTAATCCAGCAATTTTATATGCGGCAAATTTATGCGGTGTAACTAAAATTCTAAAAGTTGGTGGAATTCAGGCGATTGCTGGAATGACTTTCGGAACGCAATCCATTCCTAAAGTATATAAGATCTTCGGGCCAGGAAATCAGTTTGTAACAGTAGCAAAACAATTGGCAACACAATTTGGAGTTGCAATTGATATGCCCGCAGGGCCTTCAGAATTACTAATTGTAGCTGATGATACAGCAGTTCCAGCTTTTGTTGCTTCAGATTTATTATCTCAAGCAGAACATGGAACAGATAGCCAGGTGATTCTAGTTTCGACTTCAAGAAAACTAATTGTAGAAGTAGAAAAAGAAGTTCAATCGCAATTAGAAGCGCTTCCAAGAAAAGCCATTGCTGAAAAAGCGATTGAAAATTCAAAATTAATTTATGTTGAAAACGATCAAATCGCTTTAGATTTAATCAACGAATATGGGCCAGAGCACTTTATAATCTGTTCTGAATATGATGATTTCTACTGTAACGGAATCGTAAATGCAGGTTCTGTTTTCATCGGAAATTATACGCCTGAAAGTGCCGGAGATTACGCTTCAGGAACGAATCATACTTTGCCAACAAATGGCTATGCTAAAAATTACAGTGGTGTAAATCTGGATAGTTTTATGAAATCGATGACATTTCAGAAAATAACTAAAGAAGGAATTCTAAATATCGGGAGCGCCATTGAAACTATGGCAGAAGCCGAAGGGTTACAGGCACATAAAAATGCTGTAACATTAAGATTGAAGAGTTTATAAAGAGAAAAGAGTATAGAATATAGAACAAAGAGTAAAAAAACTGCAAATCAGAAGAGAGTCTATCGTCTTTATTCTATATTCTAAAAAATAAATAAAAATGAAATTCGATATAAATACAATAACACGTGAAAACGTAAAATCCTTAAAACCATATTCGTCTGCGAGAGATGAGTTTGAAGATTTTGATACAGCCGAAATGATTTTTTTGGATGCCAATGAAAATCCGTTTCAAAATGGAGTAAATCGTTATCCAGATCCACAGCAGAACTCGGTTAAGGCAATTTTAGCTAAAAATAACAATACAAAGCAAAGTCAGATCTTATTAGGAAACGGAAGCGACGAAGTACTAGATTTACTTTTCAGAGCTTTTTGCGAACCTAATAAAGACAATATAATTTCACTGCCACCTACATACGGAATGTATGGCGTTTTGGCAAACATCAATGCGGTAGAAAATAGAGAAGTTTTGCTCACAACTGATTTTCAGCCTCAAGTTGAAAAAATTCTAGAAGCGGTTGACGAGAATACAAAAATCATCTTTTTGTGTTCGCCAAACAATCCGACAGGGAATTCATTTTCAGATGAAAGTGTCGTGAAATTGCTTCAGAATTTTAAAGGTTTAGTTGTTATTGACGAAGCTTATATTGATTTTTCAGATAAAGAAAGCTGGTTGACAGAAATCGATGAATATCCAAATTTAGTGATTACACAAACACTTTCTAAAGCGTATGGTTTAGCTGGAATCCGTTTGGGAATCTGTTATGCATCTGAAGCTGTGATTTCGGTTTTAAATAAAATTAAACCGCCTTATAATGTAAATGAATTGACGCAGCAACGAGCGAAAGAACGTTTGAAAGATTCTGATAAAATAAAGCAAGAAATAGTTTCTATTATTGAGCAGAGAGAGGAATTACTTAAAGTTTTACTTGAAGTGAGTTTTGTAGAAAAAGTATATCCAACAGAAGCTAATTTTATTCTAGCAAAAGTTGACGATGCTAACAAAAGATACGATCAATTAATTGAAAAAGGAATCGTTATCAGAAATAGAACCACGCAGCCTTTATGCGAAAATTGCCTTCGTTTTACAATAGGGACAAAAGAAGAAAATGCTGTTGTAATTAGAGAATTGAAGTTGTTGAAATAGAAGAAAGAATATAGAAGAAAGAATATAGAAGAAAGAATATAGAAGAAAGAATATAGAAGAAAGAAGAAAGAAAAAAATGAAAGAGCTTTTGAGCTAGAATGAAAAGTCTATTTTCTTTACTCTTTTTTCTTTATTCTCAAAAATAAAAACATGAAAAAAGTACTTTTTATCGATCGTGACGGAACGATTGTTTTAGAACCTGAAAATTATCAATTAGACAGCTTAAATAAACTGGAATTTTATCCAAAAGCTTTTCAATATTTGGCAAAAATTGCTAGTGAATTAGATTACGAATTAGCGATGGTAACTAATCAGGATGGCTTAGGAACAGATAGTTTTCCAGAAAATACGTTTTGGCCAACGCAGAATTTCATTCTAAAAGCATTTGAAAACGAAGGAGTTGTTTTTGATGAAATTTTTGTAGACAGAACTTTCCCTGAAGAAAATGCACCAACTCGCAAACCTAGAACTGGAATGCTTACCAAATATTTGAACAATCCAGAATACGATTTAGAAAATTCATTTGTTTTAGGAGATCGTTTGACAGATGTGGAACTGGCTAAAAATCTTGGCGCAAAAGCTATTTTCATGAACAATACCGATGGAATTGGAAGCAACGAAATTTCATCTAAACGTGAAGAGTTAAATGAAACAATCGTTTTACAAACAATGGATTGGAAGAAAATCTATGAGTTTTTGAAATTAGAAGCACGTTCAGCATCGATTACTCGTAAAACAAATGAAACGGATATTTATATCAATCTAAATCTTGACGGAACCGGAAAAAGCAAAATCGACACTGGAATCGCTTTTTTTGATCACATGTTAGATCAAATCTCTCGTCATGGTCAAATGGACTTGGAAATTATTGTAAAAGGCGATTTAGAAGTTGATGAGCACCATACGATTGAAGATACTGCTATTGCTTTAGGAGAAGTTTTTGCGAAAGCGTTAGGAAATAAATTAGGAATCGAACGTTACGGATTCTGCCTTCCAATGGATGATTGTTTAGCGCAAGCAGCAATTGACTTCGGAGGAAGAAACTGGCTGATTTGGGAAACTGAGTTTAAACGTGAAATGGTAGGTAAAATGCCAACTGAAATGTTCTATCATTTCTTCAAATCATTTACAGACGGTGCAAAAGCCAACTTAAATATCAAAGCAGAAGGGATCAACGAACATCATAAAATCGAGGCAATATTCAAAGCTTTCGCGAAAGCAATAAAAGTAGCCGTAAAAAGAGATACAGAAAAAATGATTTTGCCTTCAACGAAAGGAATGCTTTAATGAATTTTGTTTCAGGTTTAAAGTTTCACGTTCTGTTGAGTAACTTGAAACTTTAAACCTGAAACAAAACAAACAAAAAATTAATGAAAATAGTAATTATAAATTACGGAGCAGGAAATATTCAGAGCATTATGTTTGCTATTGAAAGACTAGGTTTTAAGGCAGTTTTGAGTAATAATCCGGACGAAATTAAATCTGCAGATAAAGTGATTTTTCCTGGCGTGGGTGAGGCGAGTTCAGCGATGACAAAACTTCGTGAAAGCGGTTTAGAAAGTTTAATTCCGCAATTAAAACAGCCTGTTTTAGGAATTTGTCTTGGAATGCAATTGATGTGCAACAAAACAGAAGAAGGAAATACAGAAGGTTTAGGGATTTTTGATGTTGATGTTTTGAAATTTTCAAACAACGTAAAAGTGCCACAAATGGGATGGAATCAGATTTATGGTTTAAAAACCGATTTGTTCAAAGGTATTTCTGAAAATGAATTCATGTATTTGGTTCATAGTTTTTATGCGCCAAATTGCGACGAAGCTATTGCTACAACAAATTACGACGTTGAATATGCATCGGCATTGCAAAGAGATAATTTTTACGGAACTCAATTTCACCCAGAAAAAAGCGGTGATGTTGGAGAAAAGATTCTAGGAAATTTTTTAAAAATGTAAAATTTTGAAATTCCAATCTCTTAGATTCTAATTGCAATACAATATCAAAATTCAAAAATCAATAAAAATATTTATCGGTTTTGGAGAATCTAAAATCTAAAATCGTTAATCTACAATCTAAAATCAAATGAGAATAATACCAGCTATAGATATCATTGAAGGAAAATGCGTTCGCTTATCCAAAGGTGATTATGATACCAAAATAATTTACAATGAGAATCCGCTTGAAGTAGCGAAATCATTTGAAGCACACGGAATTGAATATTTGCATTTAGTTGATCTTGACGGTGCAAAATCAAGCAAAATTGTCAACTATAAGATTTTGGAACAAATTGCAACGCAAACAAGTTTAAAAATCGATTTTGGCGGCGGTTTAAAATCAGATGATGATTTGAGAATTGCTTTTGAAAGTGGGGCAAATCAGATTACTGGTGGAAGTATCGCGGTTAAAAACAGAGCAATTTTCGAAAAATGGATTTCAGAATATGGTTCAGAAAAAATTATTTTAGGCGCTGATGCAAAAGATGAAAAAATTGCGGTTTCTGGATGGTTAGAAGAATCAAATGAAGACTTGGTTCCGTTTATTCAAGATTATCAAAGTAAAGGAATTCAGTATGTTATTTGTACAGATATTGCCAAAGACGGAATGCTTCAAGGACCAAGTTTTGATTTGTATGGTAAAATTTTAGCGGAAGCAAAAGGTGTAAAATTAATCGCTTCTGGCGGAATTTCAACTTTTGACGAATTGCCTAAATTAGCTGAATTAGGTTGTGAAGGAACCATAATCGGAAAAGCGATTTACGAAGGAAGAATTACCTTGAAACAACTAGAGAACTACATAATTAGATAATGAGTTAATTAGAAAATTAGATAATTAATCTAGCAAACGTATAGAATTATCTAATTGACTAATTATCAAATTGACAAATTAAAAAACATGTTAGCAAAAAGAATAATACCTTGCTTAGATATAAAAAACGGAAGAACGGTAAAAGGCGTCAATTTCGTTGACTTGCGTGATGCGGGAGATCCTGTGGAATTGGCTGAAATTTATTCAGCTGAAGGTGCAGACGAATTGGTTTTTTTGGATATTTCGGCAACCGAAGAAAGACGCAAAACACTTGTAAATATGGTGCGAAGCGTTGCAGAGAAAATCAACATTCCGTTTACTGTTGGCGGTGGCATTTCATCTGTTGAAGACGTTGATATTCTGCTGAATAACGGAGCAGATAAAGTTTCGATTAATTCATCGGCGGTGAAAAATCCGCAATTGATTAACGATTTGGCGCAGAAATTTGGAAGTCAATGTGTTGTTGTTGCAATCGATGCGAAACAAATCGACGGACAATGGATTGTGCATTTAGTTGGCGGAAAAGTACCAACAGAACTGAATCTGTTTGATTGGGCGGTTGAAGTGGCTGAACGAGGAGCTGGAGAAATTCTATTTACTTCGATGGACAACGACGGAACTAAAAATGGTTTTGCAAATGAAGCTTTGGTGAAACTTTCAGAACTAGTAAATATTCCGATTATTGCTTCGGGAGGCGCTGGAAATATGCAGCATTTTGTAGATTCTTTCAAAAAAGGAAAAGCAGACGCCGCTTTGGCAGCAAGTGTTTTTCACTTTAAAGAAATCGAAATCAAAGCCTTAAAACAAGAATTAAGAAATAACAATATAGAAGTTAGAATTTGAAAGGAAATTCCAAATTTTTAAATTCCAAATTTCAATAATCTGAGTTTATAGATTAATCTAAAATCTGAGCTCTAAAATCTAAAATTAAAATGGAAATCGATATCAAAAGCGCACACGGATTAATTCCTGCTATAATCCAAGATTCAGAAACAAAAAATGTTCTGATGCTGGGTTATATGAACGAAGAATCGCTTCAAAAGACAATAGAAACACAGAAAGTAACATTTTTCAGCCGTTCCAAACAAAGACTTTGGACAAAAGGTGAGGAAAGTGGTAATTTTTTGAATTTAGTGAGCATCAAAAATGATTGTGATGGCGATACATTATTGATTCAGGCAAAACCTGTTGGACCAACTTGCCACACGGGAGCTGATACTTGCTGGCAAGAACCAAATGACGTGAATTACGGTTTTATTTCTCAGTTAGAAAGTACAATAAAAACCAGAAGAGAAAACGCAGATTCTGAGAAGAGTTATGTAGCTTCTCTATTCGAAAAAGGAATCAATAAAATAGCTCAAAAAGTAGGAGAGGAAGCTGTAGAAGTTGTTATTGAAGCAAAAGATAATAACGATGATTTATTTCTTAGCGAAAGCGCTGACTTATTGTTTCATTATTTGATTTTATTACAAGCAAAAGGATTTCAATTGAATGATGTTATTGAGGTTTTGAAGAAGCGTCAGAAATAGGTTTTAAATAATAGAAATTGTCAATTAATATAGCCCGCGGTTTCAACCACGGGAAACGTATTGTTATATTGCATGCGCTCCCGCGGTTGAAACCGCGGGCTATGTTTAATACTATTCGGTAAACTTAAAAACCGCAAATTTTGCTGGTTGATGAAAACCAAACTTTGAAGTCGTAATGACAAACTATACGATTAAACAATTAACCAAATAAACAGTTAAACAAATTATTCGATAAACTCAAAAACCGCAAATTCTTCAGGGTGATGAAATCCAAAAATTAAGCTTTTATATGGTTGTAAAGCAAGGTATTCGGTTGTGTTACCGTAATCAATTCTAAAAGCATTTCCTTTCCATTTTGTACCCATTTTTGGTTTCTGAAAATTACCGTTTTTGATCCTTTCAAGACTAGAAAACGGAATTTTAATTTCTACACTATATCCTTTAGGGTTAATTTTACTGACAGTTTCTATATTTTTAATGTCAAAGTTCATTTCTGTATTCCATCCGCCACATTCTGGTGAAATGCATTTTAAAAGTAAATCGTAGTTTGTAGAATAAGCATTTACTCCAATTTCAATATAATTGTGGCCATCTCCGTCTGGATCTATAAAAATTTCAACTAAATCATCAGTATAAAAAATTTGTGAATCTTTATTTTGCGATGTTCCAACGATTTCAGAATCAATACAATTGTAAGCAATGTAGAAATTTTCATCATTCCACGAAAGAGAAACAAAAGTTTCCTGAGTAGCCTTCTCTCCAGTATTATGAATTGCAAACGGACCGAGAAAAGGTGTTTGCCATTCTGCCAAATTACCGTCAATATTAATTCTTTCATTTGTTTTATGAACAGGGAATGTCTGAGAATAAATTGATAGACGGCAGATTAAAAACGAAACAATAATGAGATATTGCGATTTCATAAAACCTTAAATATAATTTAAGAGCTAAAATAACGAAGAAAATGAGTTTAGACATTCTTTCTGATTGTTAAAATGATAAAAACTTAAAAAACTTAATCCGAATGTTTACATTTGTTAAAGATTACACTGGTTTAATTACCTAATTATTTCAAAATTATTAATAATGAAAAAATACTTTGGTGGGGCATTTATCGCCTTTTTAGTTGGTTTTACTGCCAATGCTCAGGGACTTTTAAATAAGTCAGAAACCGTTTTTACACATCAGGATACTTTACGCGGAAGCATTACAAAGGAAAGAGCTTGGTGGGATTTAAAATATTATCACCTTGATGTGAAGGTTAAACCATCCGAAAAATCAATTTCAGGTTCAAATACAGTTCGTTATACTGTTTTAACAGAGAGCAATCGTATGCAAATCGATTTGCAAGAGCCAATGAAAATTACCAAAGTAACGCAGAATGGCAAAGAGTTAAAGTTTGAAAGAGATGGAAACGTTTTCTTTATTACTTTAAACGAAAAGCAAAAAGTTGGGGATACAAAAGAAATAGTAGTTTTCTTTGAAGGAAAACCAAAAGAAGCTGTTAGAGCTCCTTGGGATGGTGGATTTTCTTGGAAAAAAGATAAAAACGGAAAAGATTTTATTGCTACATCTTGTCAAGGTTTAGGCGCGAGCGTTTGGTGGCCTTGCAAAGATCATATGTATGATGAAGTGGAGAATATGTTAATTAGCGTGAATGTTCCTGGAGATTTAACCGAAGTTTCTAATGGAAGATTAAAAAGCGTTAAAAAAGAAAAAGACGGAACTAAAACTTTCAATTGGTACGTTTCAAATCCCATTAATAATTATGGTGTAAACATCAATATTGGTGATTATGTGAATTTTTCAGAAGTTTTTAAAGGAGAAAAAGGAAATTTAGACTGTAATTATTACGTTTTGAGAGATAATTTGGCTTTAGCAAAAGAGCAGTTTAAAGATGCTCCAAAGATGCTGAAAGCTTTTGAAAGTTGGTTTGGACCTTATCCGTTCTACGAAGACAGCTATAAATTGGTAGAAGTTCCTTATTTAGGAATGGAGCACCAAAGTTCTGTAACCTACGGGAATCAGTATAAAAATGGTTATTTAGGTCGTGATTTAAGCGGAACAGGTTGGGGATTAAAGTTTGACTTTATTATCATTCATGAATCTGGACACGAATGGTATGCTAATAATATTACCTACAAAGATATTGCTGATATGTGGGTTCACGAGAGTTTTACTAATTATTCTGAAAGCCTTTTTGTCGAATATTATTACGGTAAAGATGCTGGTGCGGAGTATGTAATTGGATGCAGAAAAAATATTCAAAACGATATTCCAATTATCGGGCATTATGATGTGAATAATGAAGGTTCTGGTGATATGTATCCAAAAGGAGCTTCAATGCTGCATATGATTCGTCAGGTAATAAATGATGATGCAAAATGGAAATCGATTTTAAGAGGTATGAACAAAACGTTTTATCATCAAACGGTTACAGGAAAACAGATTCAGGATTATATCAATGAACAATCTGGAATTAACTTCAACAGAGTATTTGCGCAATATTTAAGTACAACACAAATTCCAGTATTTGAATACATGTTTAAAAACGGAACTTTCGGCTACCACTGGACCAACTGTGTTTCTAAATTTGATATGCCAGTAAGAGTAAAATTAAATGGTGTTGAAACTTGGCTGAAACCAACAACAGAATGGCAATCAGTAAAAACAACAAGCGAAGATAGAAAGCTGGAAGTTGATAAAGATTTTTATGTTACTACTTCTAATATAGTCGAATAAATTCTTTTAATTTTCAATATAAAAAATCCCAAATTCCAAATTTAAGCGGAATTTGGGATTTTTTGATTCTAAAACCTGACAGGTTTTCGAAATTTTTCGGGGTTGGTTTGCGTATAGTTTGTCATTTCGACCGAAGGGAGAAATCGCACTAGTATTTCGGCAAAGATAATAACCAATCTTTGTAGAGTTTTGTGTGCGATTTGTTTCACCTGTTCGCTACCGCTTGAGTCTCCCTTCAGTCGAAATGACAAAAAGGCTGAAAACTTATTGTTTTCAGCCTTTTTATTGGAATTTGGAATTTCTTTATTGGAATTTAAATCTTAACGATTATTCAATTTCGCTTTCTCCTTTATAATATCGGCAATTTTTCTGTTTTCGATTTTGCTTTCTAGCCACGAAATAATATCAAGATATAAGAAAGCTCTTTTTTCGTAAGTGTTCTTTTCGAGTTCTACAAAACGAGTATGCATTTTCTTGAATTCCTTTTTAATATCGGCAGGGTAGAAGTTGTTTAAGTTTCTTAAAAACTTAATAATCTCTTTTTGAACTTCGTGCAGGTCGTTCATTTTCAACAAGAACTTATAGGTGCTTTTTAAATGATTTTCTAAATAATAATCTTTCCCAAGCTCATAATGTGCAATAAGCGACAATAATCTCGCAAAACACATTAAATCTTCACGCATGGTCAAGTTTTTATTGTTGATGATTTTATCCAGATAATTAATGCACTCATTGTATTTTTCGTTACCAAAATAAATAGAAGCAAACTTATAGAAGAATAACATTTCGTGGTGTTCATCTAAATGCTCGCTATGAATCTTTAGTTTTTCTAGAATCTCAGGAATCAGATATTCACTTTCTGCAAAAGTACCTTCTAAAATATGAAGGTTTAACTTATTGTTATAAACATAAAGAAACGATAAAGAGGCAATATTGTCATTTACAGGAAACTTTGGGTCTGCAATGGTTTCTTCTAAAAGATTTAAGTATCTCTTGAAATTGGATGTATATTTCAGCATATAAAGCGATTCCAGAAAATAGTGATTTCCTTTTAAGAAAAATACAGGATTCAGATAAATCATATTTGGATTATCATAAAAAAGCTGAACCCATTTATAGGCAAACTTATAACTCGCCAAGAAATCTTGCACCAGAAAGCTTCGCCAAAGATTGGCGTTATAAAACCAGTATTTTTCGCGGAAACCAAACTTGCTTTCGTCTAGTTTGGCAATATGTCTATTAAAATAGTCATCTATATATTTGTATTCTTCATCACTTTTTACATAACCTGTTTTTAACATGATTCCGTATAATTGAAGCGATAAATTAGATAATTTGCTAGAAATGGTATTTCTATAGTTTAATTCTTTGGCTTGAATAACCAATTCGTCAGCACGTCCTTGAATACTTCGGGTAATATATTGCGATTCGATTAATTTTTCGAATTCTACAATTTCATACGCCATATATTTTTCATCATTTTCAAGAGCTTGCTGTTTTGTCTTGTCTAATATTTTTAGACTTTGCTTGTATAATCCTTTATTATAAAGAATAACAGCAAAATCCATTTGCTCTCTAAGCTGATAACGAATGTTTTGGCTGGGAATATTTAATCTTATACTGACCAAAATTTGCTTGTATAAGTATGATTTCAAGTTAGAGAGTTGTACTTTTTGGATAACACCGCTCTTTAGAATGAGTTTTTCATCGTAAACTTCAGATTTATCTAGAATATTAAACAATTCAATAAATTTTGTATTTGAACTCGTTTCTAATCGGCTTGCAAAAATTTTAAACTGCCTTTTCTCTGATTTCGAAAGTGATTTGATTAGAACAAATAAGAAATCTTTTTGATGGTTAGCCATTGTAAAAAATAATAATATAACTTATTGATTTTAAGTTAGTTAATATGGTATAAAACGTTTTATAAACAGTATAATTTCATTAAAATGAATTTCGTACTGTAATAGTACAATATATATTTGTTATCAAGATGTGAAATTACATTAAATTAATGAATATGAATAGAGAGAAAGTTCAAATTTTTGACACCACATTGCGAGATGGTGAACAAGTTCCAGGATGCAAGTTAGATACTAAACAGAAATTAGTTATCGCAGAACGACTAGACAAAATGGGAGTTGACATTATCGAAGCAG
>RCUK01000977.1_pt1 | contig 20332 bp, 10 predicted proteins | sample 2166381 | NCBI WGS metagenome assembly RCUK01 (sample SAMN09932809, study PRJNA488358) | compost metagenome | isolation source: compost soil in an enriched community | place: Germany: Experimental Botanical Garden | reverse complement strand
CCATTTGCGCTAGACCGTATTGCGAATAGGCGAGGTGAACACCCGCTCCTAGACTTTCCCACGAGGCCTGAACGGCGCGCACTCCCGCGGCGTCGAGCGTTCGCGGCAGCGAGTGCATGGGTCGAGGGGGTTCAATGGCGTGGTTTTCGAGATGGGGATGTGCGCATCCGGCGCGTCGCCGTGCCGGTCTTGCCGGTGCGGTCGGCCTGGTGGGTGTGCTGCTTCTGGGCCCCGGCGGTCCTTCGGCGCAGGCACAACGTCCCGCGCCACCACCTGCAACTCCCGCCGCTGCGGCGGGCGGCCCGAATGCCGAGGCCGCGGCCGACCGGATGGCGCAGGCGCGGCTGGCCGACACCGACACGCTGCTGGCCCTGACCAGCGAAGGCGCGGTGCTCTACGGGCAGGACGCGGTCAAGCTCTCGGGCTATCAATACTGCAGCCAGGCGGTCGCATTGGCCGAGGCGGGCGAGTTCCGCCAGAGCGTGCGCGCCGCGAGCAAGGCGCTGCACCTGGCCAACGCCACCAGCGACCCGAACCTGCGCGCCGTGGCCAACCGCGACCTGGCGATCGTCTACAGCTACTCGGGCCAGCTCGAGAAGGCCGAGGAGTTCGCGCGCGAAGCGCTGCGCCATCCCGCGCGCGACCCCAAGCTGGTGGTCGGCCCGGTGCAGAAGGTGATCGGCGACGTGCGCACGCGGCGCGGCGACTTCGCCGGCGCGGTGCTCAGCTACGACGAGGCACTGGCCAACAGCTCGCCGCGCTATGCGCCGCTGGTGCAGGCCTCGCTGGTCAACGCGCTCATCGAATCGGGTGACGCGGCACGCGCGCGCCAGGTGCTCGGCGACATGGCCGAGCCGCGCGAGGCGCCGCTGGCCGCGCAGCTCGAACGCACGCGCGCCCGCCTGCTGCTGGCCGAGAACAAGCCGGCCGAGGCACGCGACAAGTACCGTGCGCTCACCACGCGCCAGGTCGGCACCGACACCGCCTACTACCGGCTCTGGGCCTGGGACGGCGTGGCGCGCAGCGAACTCGCGCTGGGCCAGAAGCAGGCCGCGGCCGAGGCCGCGGGCCGCGCGCTGGCCGACGTCGACCAGGTGCGCGCGCGCTTTCGCAGCGAAGAAGTGAAGATGGGCCTGTTCTCCGACCTGCAGTCGGTGTTCGAGCGCGGCGTGGCGGTGTACAGCGAAGCGGGCGATCCGCAGCGCGCCTTCGAGGTCAGCGAGCACAGCCGCTCGCGCGCGCTGCTCGATGCGGTGCGTGGCCGCGCGAAAGTCAGCGAATCGTCGGCCGGCACGGTCGGCGTGGCCGCGCTGCAGCGCACGCTGGCGGCCGACGAGCGGGTGGTGCAGTACCACGCGCTGCCCGACCGCCTGATGGTCTGGGTCGTGGGCCCGGACAGCATTGTCGAAAAGCGCATCGCGGTGAAGCGCGACGAGCTCACCGAACTCGTCGAGACCTTCCGCAACTCGATCGTGCGCGGTCGCCGCGCCGCCATCACCAACGCCGACAAGCTGGGTGCCGCGCTGCTCGGCCCGTTGGGTCTGGCACCGGGCCAGCGTGTGGTGGTGGTGCCGCACGGGCCGCTGCACTACCTGCCGTTCCAGGCGCTGCGCCTGGACGGGCGCTACCTCATCGAGACGCACCCGGTGTCGGTGGCGCCGTCGATCAGCATCGCGGTGCAGCTGGCGCAGCGCACGCCGCGCGTGAACGCGTCGCTCACGGCCTTCGGCAATCCGCGCATCGAGGACAAGTACGACCTGCCCGGCGCCGAGACCGAGGTGAAGCAGCTCGCGCAGCTCTTCCCGCGCAACACGGTGTACATGGGCGCGGCCGCCACCAAGACGCAGTTCCGCGACGTGGCCTCGCGCTCGCCGCTGATGCACGTGGCGGCGCACGCCGAGGCCGACGAGGTCGATCCGCTGTACTCGCGCATCCTGCTGGCCAACGAAGGCGGCAAGCAGAACTTTCTCGAGGCGCACGAGATCCTGGCGCTGCCGATGGACGGCACGGCGCTGGTCACGCTGTCGGCCTGCGAGTCGGGCCTGGGGCGCATCGCGCAGGGCGACGAGGTGCTGGGCTTCACGCGCTCGTTCCTCTCGGCCGGCAGCTCCAGCCTCATCGCCTCGCTGTGGCCCGTGTCGGACGACGCCACCGCCGTGCTCATGGGCACGCTCTACGGCGAACTCGCCAAAGGGCGCGACATCCAGAAGGCGATGCAGGCCGGACAACTGGCCGTGCTGAAGGACCCCAAGATGTCCCACCCCTTCTTCTGGGCGCCGTTCAACCTCATCGGCAACTGGCGCCTCACGGTGGGGAGCTGACCATGTCTTCGCCACGCTCCCTCCTGCAAAGAAGCACTGCCATGGCCCCTGCGATCCGCCTTCGTCCACGGCCGACGCCGATCGCCATCGCGGCGACTGCACTCGTCGGCGCCACGCTGTGGGTCGCCATGCCCCGCGCCCATGCGCAGGAAGCCACCACGTTGTTGCCCACCAAGGACCCGTGCGGCAGCTGCGACCGCCCCGTGGCGCAGGCCACCGGCGCCGTCGCCCCGCAAACCCTGCCCGCGCCGCCCCGGCCCGCGGCGGGTGCGGGCAGCTTCAAGCTCACCGACCTGCGCCTGAACGGCGTGAAGGCGCTGAGCAACGAAGAGCTGCAGACCATCACCGCGCCCTACATCGGCCGCGACGTCACGCTCGGCGACCTCGAAGGGCTCGCGCAGGCCATCACCACGCGCTACAAGGAGCGCGGCTACTTTCTCGCGCAGGCGGTGGTGCCGGTGCAGACCGTGCGTGACGGCATCGTCGAGATCAGCATCATCGAAGGCCGGCTCGGCAAGGTCGACGTGCTGGTCGCGCCCGAGGCGCCGATCAGCGAGGCGCGCGTGCGCGGCTTCCTGGCGGCGCTGCAGCCGGGCGAGGCGGTGAACGCGCCGGCCTACGAGCGCGCGATGCTGCTGCTGTCGGACCAGCCCGGCCTCAAGGTGTCGTCCAGCCTGCAGGAAGGCGCGCAGGCCGGCACCACCGACCTGTCGGTCGAGGTCGAGGCCGGCGCGCGCTGGGCCTTCTCGGCCGAGGCCGACAACCACGGCACCAAGGAGGCGGGGCGCTACCGCGTGGGCGGCACGGCGCGCTGGCTCAGCCCCTTCGGCATCGGCGACAACCTCGATGCGCGCCTGCTGCTGTCCAACAGCAACGCGCTGCAGTACGGCCGCGTGGCCTACGAGGCGCCGCTGGGCACCAGCGGCCTGCGCGCGGGCATCGGCATCTCGCGCGTGAGCTACGACCTGGGCGGCAAGTTCGTCGACCTCGACGCGCGCGGCCGCGCCGACGTGCTCGACGTGTCGCTCAACTACCCGCTGATCCGCCAGCGCCAGCAGAACCTGTTCCTGCGCCTCACGGCCGACGTGAAGGACCTCACCGACGAGCTGCGCGGCGTCGACTTCACGGCCAAGAAGCGCGTGCAGGGCTTCGGCATCGGCTGGGCCTGGGAGCGGCGCGACGAGGTGCTCGGCGGCGGCTACTGGGCCAGCTCGGGCACGCTGTACCACGGCGACCTGTCGATCCGCGACGCGCAGAGCTTCCAGTCCGACCAGCAGTTCGGCGGGCGCCACACCGAAGGCGGCTTCACCAAGCTGAGCTTCCAGGTGTCGCGGCTGCAGGCCATCGTGCCGCGCCACTCGCTGTACTTCTCGGTCGGCGGGCAGTGGGCCAGCAAGAACCTCGACGCCTCGGAAAAACTCGCGCTCGGCGGCGCGCGCGCGGTGCGCGCCTACCCCTCGGGCGAACTGCTGGTGGACCAGGGCCTGATCGGCACCTTCGAATACCGCTGGGCCGCCACCGACGAGATCACGCCCTACCTGTTCTACGACGCGGCGCGCGGACGCATCGCGCGCCATCCCTCGCCCTTCGACGGCGAGAACACCCACAGCCTGCGCGGCTACGGCATCGGCCTGAGCTGGTCGCGCCCGGGCAACTTCTCGATCAACGCCACGCTCGCCTGGCGCGCCGGCACACCGCCCGCGCAGACCGACGGCGGCGGGCGCAACCCGCGGCTGTACGTGCAGCTGCAGAAGGCGTTCTGACCATGAAGCCACGCAACTTCCAACCCCGGCATCCGCTGCGCCCGCTGGCGCTTTCGATTGCCTGCATGGGCCTGGCCCCGGCGCTGGCACAAACCATCCTGCCGAGCTTCGGCCCGAACGGCTACACCACGCAGGGCGGCGTGACCGTGGGCACCACCACGTCGGCCTCCAGCGCGGGCGGACAGGCGCTGGGCATCTCGCAGTCGTCGCTGCGCGCGATCATCAACTGGAACAGCTTCTCCATCGGTGCCAAGGACGCGGTCAACATCAGTCAGTCGATGGGCGCGTCCAGCATCCTGCTCAACCGCGTGACGGGCGGCGAGCTCTCGACCATCGCCGGCCAGCTCACGGCCAACGGGCGCGTGTTCCTCATCAACCCGAGCGGCGTGGTGTTCAGCCAGGGCGCGACGGTCAACGTGGGCGGTCTCGTGGCCTCCACGCTGGCACTGAACACCACCGACAACGACTTCCTCACTGCTGCCAGCACCAAGCTCGATTTCCTGCGCGACGACGCCAACGCCAAGGTGGTGAGCAACGCCGGCGTGCTCACCGCCACCGGTGGCCCCGTGGTGCTGATGGGCGCCGAGGTGACCAACACCGGCAGCATCACCGCCAACCGCGGCACCGTCGCACTGGCCTCGGGCCGCAGGATCAGCTTCGACCTGGGCAACGACGGGCTCACCAACCTCGTGGTCGCGGCCGATGCCATGGCCACCAGCGCCAAGGTGGTCAACGCCGCGGGCGCCACCTTGCAGGCCGACGGCGGGCGCGTGATGCTCATCGGCAGTTCCACCACGGCGGGCGAGCTGGTGGTGAACCAGTCGGGCACGGTGCGCGCGCGCACGCTGGAGAACGTCAACGGCGAGATCGTGCTCGGCGCCGGCAGCAACAACCGCATCGAGATGAACGGCGGCACGCTCGACGCCACCGGCATGGGCGCGGGGCAGCACGGCGGCACCATCCGCATCGCGGCGGGGCAGGTGCGTATCGAAGGCACCGGCGGTGGCGATCAGCGCGCGGTGATCGACGCCAGCGGTCAGGCCGGCGGCGGCAGCGTGTCGGTGCACGGCTACGACGTGGCGCTGTCGTCTACCTCGGTGCTGCGCGCCGACGCCACCACGGGCGGCGCGGGCGGCACGATCACCACGGCCAGTGCCCAGGGCCAGGCCCTGGTGGGCGAGGCCGATCCGGCGCCCGAGCGCGATTCGCGGCTGCAGGCCTACGGCGAGATGACCGCGCGCGGCGCGGGTGCCGGCAAGGGCGGTGCGATCTCGAACGAGGCCGATGCGGTGCGCGTGCAGGCCGTGCGCGTCGATGCGGGCGGCGGCGCGCAGGGCGGCGCCAACGGCAGCTGGACGGTGAACGCGAAGCAGTCCGACCTGGGCATCGTCGAGGCCGGCAACGTGCCGGCGTATGACAGCAAATTGCCGGCCTTCACCGGCGGCTCCCTGAGCGCCGGCAGTGTCGGCGACACGCTGGGCCGCGGCACCGACGTGACGCTGGCGAGCGGGCGCACCGGCCTCGGCGCGGGCGTGACCTTTGCGCCCGGCGTGCAGGTCGTCAAGAGCGAAGGCGGCACGGCGCGGCTGCGCGTCGATTCGGCCGGCAGCATCGTGATGAACGAGGGCTCGGCCATCACATCGCAGCAAGGCGCGCTGCACGTCGACTTCAACGCCGACGCGACCGGCCGCGTCGCCACCAACGCGAAGAACATCAACAACAGCAGCGGCAACCCTTCTGCGGAGACCGACTATGCCGGCGCCATCGTGCTGACCGGCGCGACCATCGCGGCCAACGGCGGCGACGTGCGCTTCTTCGGCCAGGGCGACGCGCAGAACGGCCGCGCCATCGGTGGCATCGTCCCGCTCGGCGGCGACACCGGCGATTTCGTGTGGCGCGACGGCGTGACGCTCGCCGGCAGCCAGGTCACCACCGGCGGCGAAGGCCGCATCGCGATGCGCGGCCAGGGCCGCACCTGGATCGACGACCAGAACAACAGCGACTTCATCTTCCGCGGCAGCAACGGCGTGTCGATCACGGGCGGCACGGTCGAGGCCGGCGCCGGCGGCCTGCAGCTCGACGGCCTCGCGGGCTACGGGCGCAGCGGTGTCGCCATCGGCAGCGGTGCGGTGCTGAAGTCGGTGGGCGACATCGGCATCAAGGGCCAGGGCCCGACCTGGACTTCCAACATCGGCGGCGCCGCGGTGGGCGCCAGCACGGCGGTCGTCATCGACGACGCCACCGTCGCCGGCGAGCGCGACGTGCGCATCGAAGGCCAGGGCGCCAACCTCGACGGCCTGCGCACCGACACGGGCTTTGCGGCGGGGAACATGTCGGCCGGCGGCGGCAACGGCGTCGCCATCCGGGGCGCGGTCTCGGCCGGCGCGGGCCGGCGCATCGACGTGATCGGCCACGCGGGCAGCGAAGGCTTCAGCGCCACGCTCGGCAGCCCCGACATCATCATCACGCCGTCCACCACGCCCACCTACGGCGTGGCCGTCACGGCCGACGCCGACCATCCGACGGCGCTGCGCACCGACGGCGGCACCATCGCCATCGACGCCCAGGGCACCGACATCTCGATGCGCATGGTCACCTTCATCTCCGGCGTGGGCACCAGCGTCGGCACGCTGGCCTCGGTGGCCAGCGACAGCGGCAAGGGCGGCAGCATCTCGGTGCAAGGGCGCAACGTGCTCATCGACGGCGCCACGAATTCCGACGGCTCGCCCGCGGTGGCGCGCCTGGACGCCAGCGGCGCGACCGGCGGCGGCAGCATCGACATCGCGGCCACCAACGCCATCGCCGTCGGCGGCAACACGCGCCTGGAAGCCAACGCGGGCACGGGCGCGGGCAACGGCGGCAGCATCAAGGTGGTGGCGACCGAGTCGCTGCGCGCGCACGGCCAGCTCTCGGCGCGCGGCGGCGCGGCCGGCGGCGACGGCGGGCGCATCGAGACCTCGGCCGGGCGCTTCGACCTGCGCGGCGCGCGCGTCGACGCGTCGGCACCGGTGGGCGCGGCGGGGCAGTGGTTCATCGACCCCTTCGACCTCACCATCGCCCACGGCACGGCCGCGGGCACGCTGCCGACCAACCCCTACGACGCGGTCGCCAACTCGACCATCCAGGACGGCGACATCAACACCGCGCTCAACGGCGGCACCAGCGTGAAGATCACGACGGGCACCGGCACGGGCGGTGGCGGCGTCATCACGCTCGATGCCGACGTCGACATCAACTACACCGGCTCCAAGGGCCCGCTCACGCTGCAGCTGGACGCCGCCAGCGGCATCCAGACGCGCACGCCCGGCACCACCATCCGCGCGACCGGCGGCGACGACCTGAACGTGGTGATGAACGCGGGCGTCAACCCCGACGGCACGCCCTCGGGCAACAGCGGCTTCATCGACTTCGGGGGCAACATCCTCACGCAGGGCGGCAGCGTGACGATGAACGCGCTGGGCACGGGCACGCCCGGCAGCGGCTTCATCCGCCTGAACGGCGGGCAGGTCGTCACCGACGGCGGCAACGTGTCGCTGCTCAGCGGCCAGCCCGGCGCGCCCACCGGCACCGTGGTGCTCACGCAGGACGTGCAGGTCGACACGCGCGTCGGCCAGAGCAACGCGGGCGCGGGCGGCAACGTGCGCATCGAAGGCGGCGACGTGCTGCTGCAGGGCGCGCGCATCGCCAGCGCCACCGGCAACGTGGACATCCGCGGCACCTCGACCACCTGGGACAGCGGCGTGGTCATCACCAGCGGCCAGATCGGGCCGAGCACCATCAGCACCACCAGCGGCAACGTCACGGTGCAGGGCGTGGCGCGGCGCCAGGCCTCGTCGACCTTCGCGGCGGCGCACGGCGTGCTGATCAACGGCGGCAGTTCCATCACCACCGGCAGCGGCAACATCGCGGTGCGCGGCTACAACTTCAACAACGACCCCTCGGCGCCGGGCGTGACCGAAGACAGCGGCGTGCGGCTGGAGAACGGCGCGCAGCTCGTCACCACGGGCGGCGGCAACATCGAGGTCACGGGCCGTTCGCAGAACGGCGGGCGCGGCGTCGTGCTGCAGGCCGGCGGCGCGCCGACCGCGCCGGGCGCGCTGCCGGGCATCCGCAGCAGCGGCAACGTGCTGCTGCGCGCGAGCAACGACGGCAGCGGCGATTCGATCGTGATCGAGGCGCCGGTGGTCGCGGCCGGCACCATCGACCTGCGCCCGGGCGGGGTCGATGCCAACATGGTCGCATCGGACGACACGGCCACGCCCATCGTGCTGGGCGGCCCGACGGTCAACGGCTTCTCGGTGTCGGGCGCGGAGTTCGCGCAGCTGTCGGCGCCGACCATCGTCGCGGGCAGCACCACGCACGCGGGCGCCATCACGGTGGCCGGCGCGCTCACGACCTCGGGCGCGCTCACGCTGCAGAACGAAGGCGGTGGCGGCGGCATCGCGCTCAACGCGCCGGTTTCGGCCGCGACGCTGGGGCTGCTGTCGGGCGGCAACGTGAGCCAGTCGGGCGCGGGCACGATCACGGCGGGCACGCTGCTCGCGCGCTCGCGCAACGGCAGCGTCGATCTGCGCAATCCGGGCAACGACGTGGCCACGGTCGGCGGCGGCGCGGCGGGCGGCTTTGCCTACGTGGACGCGAACGCGGTCACCATCGGGCCGGTGTCGGTCACGGGCTTCGATGCGGCGGGCAACCTGCCGCAGGTGACGTCGGCCGATTCGATGGCCGCCAACACCGTGTTCGTGCGCACGCTGAGCGGCGACCTCACGCTGGGCGCGCCGGTCAGCAGCACCAGCGGCACCGACCTCGTGGCGGCGGCGCGCTTCCAGAACCCGGGCGGCCACGGCATCTCGGGCGCGCTGTGGCGCGTGTGGGCCGACACCTGGGTGGGCGAAACGCGCGGCGGCCTGGCCGGCTCGGGCCCGCTGCCGAACTTCTATCACTGCGCCTACCTGGGCCTGTGCACCGTGACCGTGACGCCGGGCGACAACCACTTCATCTACGCGCAGCAGCCGACCGCGACCATCGTGATCGCCGACGCGTCGCGCACCGTGGGCGCGCCCAACCCGTTCTTCATCTACAGCATCACCGGCCTGATCCTGGGCGACACCGGGGCGGGCTTCAGCGGCTCGATGTTCTCGCCGGCGCTGCCGGGCAGCCCGACGGGCCTGTACCCGATCAACGGCAGCTTCACCTCGGCCGAGGGCTACGCCGTGCGCGTGGTGCCGGGCCAGCTGCGCGTGAGCGGCCTGCCGTTGCTGCCCTCGGTGGACGTGGTGCGCGAGCCGCTGACCTCGTACCTGTACGACCGGAACATCGGCCAGGCGCCGATCTGCCTGGCCACCGGGCCGCTGGACGGCGACCGCGCGCAGCAGGGCGCCGACGTGCTGGCGCGCGAATGGTCGCGCGTGCGCTCGCGGCCCAACCTGCTGAGCTGCGTGAACACCGAGCGGCGCAACGGCTGTTCGGATTTCTGAGAAAGCAGTGTCAGCGCGGCGCGTGATCGCGGGCCGTGAGCACGAAGAGCTGCGCCATCAGGTCCGCGAGCAGCCGCAGCTGCGGGTCGTCGGTGAGCGGGGCGTGGCGCCACGGCGCGACATGGGCCTCGAGGCCGTCGAGCGGGCCGGCGAAGAACAGGCGCCGCAACGCACCGCCGAGCACGTCGTGCGCGGCCGATTCCGTCGGGCTGCCGAGGGTGCTGTCGGCATGGCTGCCCCATGCCGGCGTGGCGAGGAAGGGCGAGAGCACCACGCCTTGCAGGCGGCCGTCGCGCAGGAAGCTGCCCAGCGTCAGGTCGTAGGGGTGCAATGGGCCGCTCGCGAGCGCTTCCTGCAGCAGCGCGGGCAGCACGCGCAGGCCCTTCGGCGTGACGACGTAGGCGACCGCGCCCCAGTTGTAGAGCGTGCGCGCGTCGAGGAAGTCGATGCCCGACAGCGCATGGCGCGGCGCGCCACTTCCTTGCGGCGGCAGGCGCCGTTGCAGGCTGTGCCAGAGCGCGAGCAGGTGCTGCGTCGAGGTCACGGGCTGGCATTCGAGGAACGCGATGTCGCAGCCTTCGGCTTCCAGTTGCGCGAGCGCGCCGCTGCGCAGCACGGCCGGCAGGGCCTCGCTGAGCTGCGCGTCGTCTTCGAGCACCAGCAGCGCTTCGTCGGGGTTCGCGCGGGTGAGGGCTTCGGTGTGCGAGAGAAAGCAGGCACGCTCGCCAGGCGTGATTGCCGCGCCGCCGGGCGCGAGTGCCTGTGCGTCGATGGCTGCGTGTCGCCGGACATTCGTCAGCCCGAGCCGCTGCAACTGCGCGTCCATCGCGGCGCGGCGCTCGGTGCTTCGCTCGAGATTGATGTAGCAGCCTTGCATGGGCATCTCCGGTGCGTCATCGCTGAAGGAGCGATGCAGTGAACATCATGACGTCGGACGGTCGAGAGGCTGACACGAACCGTCCGTGGCTCAGCGTCGTGCTGCCTTTCTACCGCAAGCTTGCCGAGTTCGAGCGTGTGCTGCCGATGAATGCGGGGTATTGGGCGCGGCCCGGCATCGAGGTGGTGATCGCGCTCGACGAGCCCGGCGAGGAGGCGGGCGTGCTGGCGCTGGTCGCGCGCTTTCCGCAGATCCGCTGGAAGGTGCTCGTCAACGACGTCGCACATGCATGGCGCCCACCCTGCAAGGCCATCAACGCCGGCGTGCGCGGCAGTGCGGGGCGCTTCGTGCTGGTCCATTCGCCCGAGTCCGCCTACGTGGGCGATGCGCCGGCCCTGTTGCTGCAGGCGGCGATGGGGCACGCGCGCGGCGTGGCGGTCGGCCGCGTCGGCTTTGCGCGCTTCGACGAACTCACGGACACCCTCGACGCCGTCTTCGCGCGCCAGGTGCCGCCCGAGCTGCTGCTGCAGACCTTCTACGGCTCGCTGTGCTGCGCGCGCGAGGCCTTCGATGCGGTGCACGGCTACGACGAATCGTTCGAAGAATGGGGCGGCGACGACGACAACCTGCGCGTGCGCCTGGAGATGGCGGGCTGGCAGCTGCTGGCCTGCCCGGACGCGCACTTGCTGCACCTGTCGGACGAAACGCGCACGGGCGGCGAGCAGTTCGACCGCGACGTCGACTGGATCAAATGCACGCCGCACGAGGCGCGCGCGGGCGATGCCGGCTGGGGTCGCGACTTCGACCGCATCGCACGCGACGACAGCGCCCGCGCATGGCCCGCCGAAGCGCCGGACTGGCGGGCCGCCGCACCGGTGGTGCCGATGGGCTCGCGCCGCCAGTGCGAGGTCTGCGCGCGCCTGCTGCACCACGAGCCCAGCGCCTTTCATTGCCCGCGGTGCGCGCCCCCGCCGATCGCACCGCGTCTCACGTCGCGGCTGCGCATCGTCTGCGTGCTGCAGCTGCGCAACGAAGCGCGCTGTCTGCCGGGCTGCCTCGACCACCTGCGCGGCCATGTGGACGGCATCGTCGCGCTCGACGACGGTTCGACCGACGGCACCGCCGACATCCTGCGGCGCGAACCGATGCTGCTGGAGCTGCTGTCGAACCCGCCGTGCGACGACCGCGCGCATGTGTGGCGCGAGAACGAGAACAAGCGCCGCTTGCTCGAGGCCGCGCGCCGCCACGGCGCGGGCTGGGTGCTGGTGTGCGATGCCGACGAGCGCTACGAGCAGCTGTTCCTGCGCCATCTGCACGCCGCCGTCGATTCGCTGCCCGACCACCAGCTCGCCAGCCTGTCGCTCGTGTCCTGCGAACTCTGGAATTCGCCCGACGCCTGGCGCAGCGACGGCCCGTGGGGCCGCAAGTCGCGCGCGCGGCTGTTCCGGTTGCCGCAGCAGATCTCGTTCGAATCGAGTTCGGAACTGCACGGCCCCTGGCTGCCCGACGACGCGCAGCGCCACGGCCTGATGTTCTACAGCCGCTACCGGCTCTACCACCTGAAGAGCATCCGTCACGCCGACCGCGTGGCGCGGCGCGACCTGTACACGCGGCTCGATCCGGCGCGGCAGTTCCAGGCCATCGGCTACGACTACCTCGCGCAAGAAGGGCCGGGGCTGCAACTGAGGCGCATCGAGGCCGACCGCGACTACGACCGCCGCACCTTGCCGCCTGACCTGCAAGCGGCTCAGTCGCCCAACCCCAGCGTCCTCGCGAAGTCGCCGCGGTAGGTGCGCAGGCCCTGGTGCGACAGCCGCGAGCGCGTGTCGACGTGCACGCGCCCGCCGATCGATTGCCAGCGCCGGCAGAAGCCGTAGTCCTCGCTGAGGTAGCGCCCGTTGCCCGGTTCGGCGAACACGTCGAAGAAGCGGTAGTGCGGCCGCGCCGCGGCGACCGGGTCGTCCATGCGGTCGGGCGTGTAGCGCAGCTCGGGCAGCGCCTGCGCCATCTGCTCGAGCACGCGGCGCGCGATCAGCATGAAGCCGGTGGGCGCGTCCAGCACTTCGAGAAAACCGTCGGCGTCGACGCGTGCGCCCGCATCGTTCACGTTGACCGGGAACGCCGCATGCAGCGCCTCGAAGTCGGCGCGCGTGGTGCCGGCCGGCAGCGGCGCGCGCAGGCCGCCTTCGGGCCAGCCGTCGCTCTTGTGCGGGTACACGCCGGCCACCACGTCGCGGCCCGCGCCCAGCAGCCGCAGCGCGGCCTCGGGCTCGAAGCCGATGTCGGCGTCGATCCAGAACAGGTGCGTCCAGCGCGTGTCGGCCAGGAACTCGGCGGCCAGCCGGTTGCGCGCGCGCGTGACGAGGCTGTCGCCGTCGAGAAAGCGCGTCTGCATCGCGAAGCCGTGGGTCCACGCGAGGTTCACCAGGCCGAGCAGGCTGCGCGCGCACTCGGTGCCGACCGCGCCGCCGTGGCAGGGCGTGGCGACGAAGGGGCGGACGTCTTTCAGGTCGATGGCGGTGGGCATGCGGGGTCAGGCGCCGGGCGCGTGGCGCCGCGTGGTGAGCAGTGCGCGCAGCTTGGCCGGCGCCACCGGTTTGGTCAACAGCGTCACGCCGCCGTGGCGCAGCCGCTGCAGCACCTCGGGCCCGGTGGCGCCCGACACCAGCACGGCGAGCGCGCCGGGCTGCAGGCGGCGGGCGGCATCGATCACTTCCACGCCGTCGGCGTCGCCGGCCAGTTGCAGGTCGCACAGCACGGCGTCGTAGACGATGTCGCCGGTGCCCAGCCGCGCCAGCGCCTCGGCGCCGGTGGTGACGCATTCGACCTCGCAGCCCCACTGCGTGAGCAGCGCGTGCGTGCCGTCGAGGATGGCGGGGTCGTCGTCCACCACGAGGCAGCGCAGGCCCGCCAGCGGCGCCGGTGCCACCGGTGCGGGCTCGGGCGGCGCGACGTCGGCCTTGCGCGCGGGCGGCAGCGTGAACGCGAAGGTGCTGCCCGCCTGCAGCGCCGAGCGCACGGTGATGCGGGTGCCCAGCAGGGTGGCGATGCGCGCGCAGATCGCCAGCCCCAGGCCGAAGCCGCGGCGGCGGTCGCGCTCGGTGTTGGCCACCTGGTAGAACTCTTCGAAGATGCGGCCCTGGTGGATGGGCGCGATGCCCACGCCGTTGTCGCGCACCTCGATGCGCACGCCGGCCCGGCTGCGCCGCGCGGCCACCAGCACGGTGCCGCCCTCGGGCGCGTGGCGCAGCGCGTTGGCCACCAGGTTGCCGACGATGCGCTGCACCATCGCCGCGTCGCTGCGCACCGCCAGGCCGCGGTCGCGCCAGTGCAGCCGCACCTGCGCCGCGCTGGCGGCGGGCGCGTGCTGCGCGTCGAGCTGGTCGAACAGCGCGGCCAGCGAGACGCGCGTGATGGCGGGTGTGAGCACCTGCGCATCGAGCCGCGAAATTTCGAGCAGGTCGTCGAGCAGCACGCCCATGAAGCCGGTGCTCTCCTGCAGCCGCAGCACGGCCGGGCGCTGCGCCTCGGTGGCGCTGGGCAGCAGGCCGTCGATGAACAGGCCCATGGCGTGCAGCGGCTGGCGCAGGTCGTGGCTCGCGGCGGCCAGGAAGCGCGCGCGCGACAGCGCGGCCTGCTCGGCCTCGGCCATGCGCTGCAGCGCGACGGCGGTGGCCTCGCGCACGCGCTCCTCGCTCACCTGGCGGTTGTATTGCAGGCGCTCGGCGAGGCGGTCGATGTCGTGCGCGAGCACGGCCAGCTCGTGCGTGCCGCGCGTGCCGCCTTCGACCACGTCGCAGCGCACCTCGAAGTGGCCGGCCTCCAGCGCCGCCACGGTGCGCGACACGCGCCGCAGCGGCCGCGCCACCGTGCGCGCCATGTGGCGCACCGAAGCCCACGCCGCCAGCAGCGCGACCAGCGCGATGCCGATGCCGGCGATGAGCGAGCGGCTGCGCTCGTGCGTGTAGGCGGTGGTGTCGCGGAAGGTCTGCACCAGGCCGATGGGCGTGTCGCCCGCCGCGGTGGAGCCGGCCGGCGCGAAGGCGCTGGCGCGCGAGGCTTCGCGCAGCGTGACCGGCGCGCTGAACATGCGCAGCTGCGCGAGCGATTCGTTCTTGGGCCCGGCCGTGACGTACACGCCCGCGCTGTTGCTGATCTCCACCCGCGTCACCTGTCCGCCGCGCAACGCCGCCGAGGCCACGTTCTGCAGCGCCGGCAGGTCGCCCGCGTACAGGCTCAGGTCGGACATGGCCGCCACCTGCTTGGCGACGGCCTGGCCTTCGGCGTCGAAGGCGGCTTCGAGCGTCTGCAGCCGGTTGTGCGTGAACCAGCCGGTGAGCGCCAGCGCCACCGCCGCGCAGGGCACGACGCCCAGGCGGAACAGGTCGCGCTGCAGGTTGCCGCGCACGACGAGCGAGGCGGCGGCCGGCGGGGGAGGCGGCGGTGGCGATTCGGTCGCCGTGGCCGTTCCCGCCGCCGTCGGGCGGGACAGCGGGCTCGGGGGGACCGGCGTGGTGCTCATCGCGGGGCTGCGAGTCGTTCGGTGAGCTCCCGTTCCTCCGGCGGACGCAGGCCGAGCCCGCGTGCCACGGTCGCGTTGATCCGCACGGTGGCCGGCGTGGCCGCCTCCACCAGCGGGCTGTTGTTGCCGGTGCTGCCTGCGCTGGCCACCTTCTGTCCGAGCTGGCGCGCCTGTTGCGCGAGCTGGCCGGGCGTGGAGACCGCCGCCGCCAGGCCGCCCGAGCGCACCAGGCCCTCGCTGGCGCCGAACACCGGCAGGCCCGCGCCGGCGCCGGCATGCAGCACCGAGAGCGTGGCGGCCTGGCTGTCGCCGATGAGGTCGGGCAGCACCATGAGGGCGTCGCTGCGCGGCACCAGGGCGCGCAGCGCGGCGGCGAGCGAGCGCGCGTCGGGCGCGATCTCGACCTGCAGGTCCCAGGCCGGGTTGGCGTTCTGCGCGGCGCGCTGCAACTCGCGCACCAGCGGTTCGGATTCGGGCGTGGCGATGACGCCCAGGCGGCGCTTCTGCGGCAGCACGGCGTTCACCAGCGCGAGCTGGTCGGCCATGGCCGGGTCGCGCAGCAGCACGCCCACGCGCCGGTCGCCGCGCCGCAGGGCGGCGGGGCTGGCGGCCTTGAGGGTCTCGTAGTCGAGGCGGCTCAGCATCGCGAGCACCAGCGGCTCGGCGCCGGGGCGTTCGAGGGCGGCGCGCGCGGCGGCGGTGCCCACCGCCACGGTGAGGCCCGCGTCGCTCGCGGTGCGCAGGCTGCGCGTGCGCACGCCGGTGTTGGCGGCGGGCTCGGTGTCGGCGCTGGCCGGCTCCGCGGCCGGGGCGCCCGGTCCGATGCGCACGAGTTCGAACTTGCCGGAGGCCGGCTGGCCGGTGCGCAACTGCTGCACGAACTCGGCCGACGCGGCCTGGTCGTCGCCGACGAGCACCGTCAGCGTGGCCGCCGATGCCACGCGCGGCGCGGCGGCCAGGCACAGCACGAGGCCGAAGGCCAGCAGCGCGTGGACAGCACGGTGCACTCTTCCGGAGAAAAGCGGAATGGGAGGGTTCACAGCGACGGACATGGACTGCTTTGTGCAGCGAGAGGCAATGGTCCAATGTAAGGACGCGCCCTGTTTCCCGCGATAAGGCGGAGGGCTTATGCCCGCATGCGCGAGGGCCTGCGCGTGTGAGGAAGATCACACCGCGGCGGCTGCTTGGTCTATGTCCGACGGACTACCCGGCGCCTACCGGGAAGGTACCGTGTCAGAGGCCCGCGGCCACCATCAGCGCGGCCGCGCGCTGCGCCTGGATCGCCTGGCGCAGCACGCGCGGCGACACCGGCTTGTAGAGCACGGCGATGCCGGCGGCGGCCACTTCGCGCAGGCGGTCGGGCTTGGTCTCGCCGGTGACCAGCAGGCGCGCGGTGCCGGCGCCGATGCCGTTGGGGTGGCGCTCGAGCGCGGCGATCACATCGAGGCCGTTGTCGCCGCCCTGCAGCAGCAGGTCGCTCACCACCACGTCGGGCGGCGTGTCCCAGTGGTCGGCCAGCGCCAGCGCCTCGGCGCGCGTCTGCGCGGCCAGCACGGTGGCGCCCCAGTTGGACAGCACCACGCTCAGGCCTTCGAGGATCGTGCGCTCGTCGTCGATGACGAGGATGCGCAGGTCCGCCAGGCTGTCGCCGTTGCTCTCGTCGTCGGCGCTGGCCGCCGCGGGTGCCGGTGCCACCGGCGCCGGCAGCGCGGCGGGCGCGGCGCGCACCTGCACGCGCACGCAGGTGCCCTTGTTCAGGCGCGAGCTGAGCTCGACGCGCGTGTTCAGCAGCTCGGCCAGCCGCTGCACCGTGGCCAGCCCCAGGCCCATGCCGCGCGCGCCGCCGGGCGCGTTGCTGCGGCTGGCCGGCTCGACCTGGTAGAACTCCTCGAACACCCGCGCCTGGTGGTGCGCGGCAATGCCCACGCCGGTGTCGACCACGTCGATGCGCACGCCCTTGCCGCGGGCGCGCGCGCCGATCAGCACGCCGCCCTCGACCGTGTGGCGCAGCGAGTTCGACACCAGGTTGTTGAGGATGCGCGAGAGCATCACGTAGTCGCAGCGCACCCACAGCTCGGTCTTGCGCACCACCAGCCGCAGGCCCTGCTGCTCGGCCACGGGGCGGAAGTTGCGGCTGATCTCGTCGAACAGCCGGTCCAGCGGAAAGTCGGCCCACTGCGGCTGCAGCACGCCGGCGTCGAGCTGCGACAGGTTCAGCAGCTCCGAGAACAGCCGGTCGAGCGAATCCACGCATTCGCGGATGTGGCCGATGCGCTGCAGCTTCACCGGGTCGGTCTCGCCGTTGGCCAGCCCGTCGGAGAACAGCGTGAGCGCATGCAGCGGCTGGCGCAGGTCGTGGCTGGCGGCGGCCAGCAGCCGCGTCTTGGCCTGGCTGGCCACTTCGAGCAGCTGGTTCTTGCGCGCCAGCTCGGCCGTGGCCTCGTTGATGCGGCTTTGCAGCAGCCGGTGGCTTTCGGCGAGCGCGCGCGCCGCCTGGTTGAAGCCGTGCTGCAGGTGGCGCACCTCGGAGGTGCCTTCGATCGCCACGCTGGCGGCCTCGCCCGCGCCGAGCCGGTCGACCGCCTCGCCCAGCGCGCGGATCGGCTCGCTGATGCGGCGCGCCGCCCACCAGCCCGCCAGCCCCACGCCCAGCAGGCTCATGGCCAGCACCAGCGCCACGTTGAGCCAGACCGAGCGGCGCGCGCTCTGCACCGCGTCCAGCCCGATCTCGACCATCACCTTGCCGTTGTGGCGGCCGTCGTCGCTGACGATCGGCACCACCACCTGCAGGCCCTCGCCGCGGCGGCGGTCGACGGTCTCGGAGTTGGCGACGATCTCGCCGTCTTCCGTCCAGATCTGCACCTGCTGCACGTGCGGCTGGTAGGTGCCGGTCTGCGCGGTGCGCGCCAGCGCGCGGCGGTCCATGCGCGCCAGCGGCGCCTGCGCCACCGTGGCCACCTGCAGCGCCACCGTCTGCGCGTTGGCGCGCATCAGCTCGGTGAGGTTGCCCAGGTGCTGGCGCGTGAGCACCGCGATGGCCACCAGCGTGGCCGCCGTCGCCGGCACCAGCGCCAGCAGGATCAGCTGCTGGGCGAAGGTGAGGCGGGCCAGCCCGCGCAGGAGGCGGAAGTTCCAGTTCATGAAGGCCTTGAACGCATGGGGCGCGAGCTTAGGGCCACGGCCCCGAACAGGGAAGACCGGAAAAACATCACGAGAAAGACTCGCATTTGGGATGTAATGGCGTCCGCGTCGCCCATGTTAGACCCCGCCGGCTCGCCGCGGGCCCCGTGTCTTCCGCTCCTTCCATGCACGCCTTCTTGCGTCGTTTCGGCAGTTTCATCAGCACCGGCCGCCGTGCGGCCCTGGCGCTGGCCATGGGGCTCTTGCTGCTGCCGCTGCTGGCGGCGGCGCAGGCTTCGGCGCCCGCTGCGGACGCGCCGGTGCGCTTCGGCATCCTGCCGCTGGGCGGTGCCTTCGAGTCGCGCAGCGACTGGGACCCGCTGCTGGCCGAACTCAGCCGCGCCATCCAGCGGCCGGTGAGCGTGCTCTCGGTCAATTCGTACGAGGCGCTGGAGCAGGCCATCCAGCGCGGCGAAGTCGACATGGCGTTCCTGTCGGGAAAGATGGCGCTCGACGCCGTGAGCCAGAAGCGCATGAAGGTCGTGGCCCAGGTCGTGCGGCACGACGGCCTGCCCGGCTACCGCGGGCTGCTGCTCACGCGCAAGGCGCCGCCCTTCAACACGCTGAAAAACCTCGTCGACCAGCCCGAGCGCTGGCGGCTGGCGCGCGGCGAGCGGCAGTCGGTGTCGGGCTTCATCGTGCCGCAGCTGCAGTTCTTTCTGCCGAACCACATCGTCATGGAGACGCGCTTCCTGAGCGAGGTCGTCGGCACCCACCAGGCCAACGCGCTGGCCGTGGCCAACAACGAGGCCGACGTGGCCACCAACAACTCGGCCGACTTCGAGCGCTTCAAGCTGCGCTTTCCGGCCGAGGCGCAGCGGCTGCAGGTGCTGTGGGAGTCGGAGCTGATCCCGCACGCGCAGATCGTCGTGCGCCGCGAGTACCCGCCCGAGCTGCGCCTGCGCGTGCAGGCCTTCCTGGTTGCCTACGGCCGCGGCAAGGGAGCGCGCGGCGACGCCGAGCGCGTGGTGCTCAAGTCGCTGCACGACCTGGCCGGCTTCGTGGCCGCCGACAACAGCTCGCTGCTGCCCGCCGCCAAGCTGGCCTACCAGCTCGCCATGCAGAACGCGAAGACCGCGCAGTGGGTCAACGACGCGGCGCGCCAGGCGCGGCTGCAGCGCCTGGAGAGCGGCTACGCAGACCAGTTGGCTGTCTTGAAGGATGTGAGCCCTTGAACCGTCGCACGATGCTCGCGCTGGCCGTGTCGTCGCTGATGGCGCCATGGCCGGCGGGCGCGCAGCCTGCGCCAGTGCCCTCCGCGAAGGGCCCGCTGGTGATCAAGGAAGTGCGCTTCGGCGTGCTGCCGCTGGGCGGCACCGTCGAGTCGCGCGCCTTGTGGACGCCGCTCATGGCCGACATGAGCCGCGCGCTGGGCCTGCCCGTCAGCGCGTACTCGGTGCCGTCGTACGAAGAGCTCGACCGCGCCATCGGCCGCGACGAGATCGACATGGCCTTTCTCTCGGCCAAGATGGCGCTCGACGCCGTCATGCAGCGGCGCATGAAGGTGGTGGCGCAGATCGCGCGGCGCGACGGCATGCCCGAGCACCGCGCCGTGCTGCTCGCGCGCAAGACCGGGCCGCTCAACACGCTCGAGGTCCTGCTGGCCCAGCCCGAACGCTGGCGGCTCGCGCGCGGCGACAGCCGCTCGGTCACCGGCTTCATCGTGCCGCAGAGCCAGCTCTTCCTGCCCAACCAGATCGAGATGGAGACGCGCTTTCGCAGCGAGTTCGTCGGCACCCACCAGGCCACCGCGCTGGCCGTGGCCAACGGCGACGCCGACGTGGCCACCAACAACACCACCGACTTCGAGCGCTTCCGCCAGCAGTTCCCGGTCGAGGCCGCGCGGCTGCAGGTGATCTGGGAGTCCGAGCCGCCGCCCGGCGCGCCGATGGTGGTGCGCCGCGACTACCCGCCCGAGTTCCAGGCGAAGCTGCAGGCCTTCCTCGTCGGCTACGGCAAGGGCAAGGGCCCGCGCGCCGACGCCGAGCGCGAGGTGCTGAAGAACCTGCGCGCGGCGTATGGTTACGTTGCGGCGGACGACAGCGCGCTGCTGCCGGAAGCCAAGCTGGAATACCAGCTGGGGCGACAGCGCGCGCTGTCGGCGGCGTGGGTCAACGATGCGGCGCGGGCGCAGCGGCTGCAGCGGATCGAGAAGGCGTATGCGGCGCAGGTGGAGGCGCTGAAGGCGTCGA
>RCUK01000974.1_pt1 | contig 20406 bp, 21 predicted proteins | sample 2166381 | NCBI WGS metagenome assembly RCUK01 (sample SAMN09932809, study PRJNA488358) | compost metagenome | isolation source: compost soil in an enriched community | place: Germany: Experimental Botanical Garden | reverse complement strand
GGCCTACATCGATGCCAACCTGCAGCAACCGGTGCTGGTCGAACAGATGGCCGCTGCGGCCTGCGTCAGCCGTTTCCACCTGGCACGGCTGTTTCGTGCCGGTACCGGGATGAGCCCCACCGCGTACCTGCGCCAGCGGCGCATCGAACACGCACAGCAACTGCTGCACGCCGGCGGGCTGAAGGTCAGCCAGATCGCCAGCCGCCTGTGCTTCTTCGACCAGAGCCATTTCGTGCGCAGTTTCCGCGCCGTCACCGGCTGCACGCCCCGTCATTTCGCCCGCCGCAGCCTGCGCCCGGGCGCCTGAATCCCCTCGATCCCAAGGAATGCCCATGAACAAGGCCACCGCCGTCGCCGGCACCTCGCTGCTGTCGCCCACTGATCACGCGCTGGTGCTGATCGACTTCCAGTCGCAGATGGCGTTCGCCACCCACACCATCGACATCTCCGCGCTGCGCAACAACGTGTCGTTGATCAGCAAGGGCGCAAAGGGCTTCAACGTCCCGGTGGTGCTGACCACGGTCGCCGAGAAGTCGTTCTCCGGCCCGATGTTCCCCGAGCTGCCCGCGATCTTCCCGGGCCAGACGGTGTTCGACCGGACCTCGATGAACACCTGGGAAGACCAGCCGGTGATCGACGAGATCAACCGCATCGGCAAGCGCCGCCTGGTACTCGCCGGCCTGTGGACCAGCGTGTGCATCGTCGGCCCGGCGTTGTCGGCGATCGACCAGGGCTTCGAGGTCTACGTGGTGACCGACGCCTGCGGCGACGTCAGCGTGGAAGCACACGAGCGCGCCGTCACCCGAATGGTGCAGGCCGGCGCGGTGCCGATCACGGCCGTGCAGTACCTGCTGGAACTGCAGCGCGACTGGGCACGCAGCGCCACCTACGACCTCACCACCGGCATTGCCCGCGACCATGCCGGCGGCTATGGCATCGGTATCCAGTACGCCAAGACGATGTTTGGCGCGCAGGAAGGCGGCCACTGAGCATGATCAGCGCCACCGGCCTGGACCTGGCGCTGTTGCTGCTGCGCGTGGCGGCGGGCGGGTTCCTGCTGCCGCATGCGCTGGGCAAGCTGTTTGGCTGGTTCGGTGGGCCCGGCCTGGCCGGGTTCGCCGACGAACTGCGCGGCTTCGGCCTGCCGGCGCCGCGGCCGATGCCGCTGCTGCTGGCGTCGGTGCAGGTGCTGTGCGGGCTGGCGGTGCTGCTGGGTTGGCAGACCCGGGCCGGCGCGGTGATTGCAGCGGTATTCCTGCTGACCACCGCGCTGCTGGCGCTGCCCCATGGCTGGTTCTGGATGCGCGGCGGTGCCGAGTACTCCCTGTTCTGGACGCTGACGCTGCTGGCCATTGCCCTGGCCGGTCCGGGCGCGCTTGCACTGCAGCCTGCGGCGGCAGGGGCCGCGTGGCCATGACCGCCGATCCGCACCATCCCGGTCGCCGCGACCTGCTGCTCGGCGTCGGCGCAGGCCTGGCGCTCGCTGCAGGCGCCCGCGCCTTTGCCTCATCCCCGGAGAAACGCATGTCTACGCTGCTCATCCGCAACGCCCGCATCACCACCCTCGACCCGAGCTGCCCGCACGCCGATGCCCTGGCGGTGGTGGACGGGCGCATCGCCGCCGTCGGCACCGAAGCGCAGGTGCGCGCCGGGCTGGACGTGGCCACCGTCATCGATGCCGGCGGCCGCCGCGTGGTGCCGGGCTTGAACGACAGCCATACCCACCTGATCCGCGGCGGCCTCAACTACAACCTGGAACTGCGCTGGGACGGGCTGCGTTCGCTAAGCGATGCGATGGCCATGCTCAAGGCGCAGGTGGACAACACGCCGGCCCCGCAATGGGTGCGCGTGGTGGGCGGGTTCACCGCCGAGCAGTTCGTGGAGAAGCGGCTGCCTACCCTGGCCGAGCTCAACGCCATCGCCCCGGACACGCCGGTGTTCCTGCTGCACCTGTACGACCGGGCGCTGCTCAACGGCGCCGCGCTGCGTGCCTGTGGCTATGACCGCAACACGCCGGACCCGCCGGGCGGCCAGATCGCGCGCGACAGCCTGGGCAATCCCACCGGCCTGCTGCTGGCCAAGCCCAACGCGCTGATCCTGTACGCCACGCTGGCCAAGGGGCCGCGCCTGCCGATGGAGTACCAGGCCAACTCCACCCGGCATTTCATGCACGAGTTGAACCGGTTGGGCATCACCTCGGTGATCGATGCCGGTGGTGGCTTCCAGAACTATCCCGAGGACTACCAGGTCATCGAGCAGCTGCACCGCGACGGGCAGCTCACCGTGCGCATCGCCTACAACCTGTTCACCCAGAACAAGGGCAAGGAGAAGCAGGACTTCCAGCACTGGAGCGAGATCCTCGCCCCGCGCCAGGGCGATGACCTGCTGCGCCACAACGGCGCCGGCGAGATGCTGGTGTTCTCCGCGGCCGACTTCGAACTGTTCAACGAGCCGCGCCCGGAGCTGCCGCCCGGGATGGAGCCGGAGCTGGACCAGGTGGTGCGGCTGCTGGTGGAGAAGCGGTGGCCGTTCCGCATCCATGCCACCTACGACGAGAGCATCGACCGCATCCTGGACGTGTACGAACAGGTCAACCGCGAGATTCCGTTCGACGGCCTGCACTGGTTCATCGACCACGCCGAGACCATTACCGCGCGCAACATCGACCGCATCCGCGCGCTCGGCGGCGGGCTGGCCATCCAGCACCGCATGGCCTACCAGGGCGAGGCGTTCGTGCAGCGCTATGGCAGTGAAGCGGCGCGCCACACCCCGCCGGTGCGACGCATGCTGCAGGCCGGCGTGCCGGTAGGCGCGGGCACCGACGCGACCCGCGTGGCCAGCTACAACCCGTGGGTGGCGCTGTCGTGGCTGGTCACCGGGCGCACCGTGGGCGGGTTGGCGCTGTATGGCGAGGAAAACCTGCTGGAACGCGAGGAAGCGCTGCGCCTGTGGACGCAGGGCAGTGCGTGGTTCTCCGGCGATGAAGCCAACAAGGGGACGCTGGGAGTAGGGCAGCTGGCCGACTTCTGCGTGCTGTCCTCGGACTTCTTCGCGGTGGACGATGCCGCCATCGCCGACATCACCAGCCTGCTGACCGTGGTGGGCGGGCGGGTGGTCTACGGTGAGGGCGACTTCGCGACGCTGGCCCCGGTCCTGCCGCCGGCCATGCCCGACTGGTCGCCGGTCAACCGCTTTGGCGGCTACCACGTAGGCGGCGCGGCCACCGGGCTGACCGCGCACGCGCATGCCCACGCGGCCGGCGGCTGCCGCACCCATGGCACGCACGGCCATGCCGCCGCGCACGCGGTGCCCACCGATGCGCCGAACGCGTTCTGGGGTGCATTGGGGTGCTCTTGCTTCGCCTTCTGACCCTGGGCCTGGCCGCTGCGTCGCCGGTGCTGGCCTGCGAGGCCGACAGCGCTGGCCAGTGCCTGGCGCTGGACGGGGGTGGCCAGCTGCAGATGGAGGCGTCGCTGCGTCTGCGCAGCATGTATTACGACCCGACCCGGTTCGGCGTGCAGGGCGGGCAGCAGGACGGCTACGGGCTGCTGCGGGCGCTGGCCTCGATCCGCGCTCAACGCGACGGCTGGCAGGCCGTGGCGCAGCTGGGGGTGCATGCCGAGCAGGGCCGCCGCGGGGGTGCCGGTGGCACCGATCGCGGGGCGCTCGACCTGCAGCAGGGCTACGTGCAGTGGCAGGGCGACCACCTTGGCTGGCAGTTGGGCAGGCAGGAAGCCGGTTATGGCAGCTCGCGGCTGCTGTCGGTGCGCGACGGGCCGAACATCCGGCTGGCGTTCGACGGCGTGCGCGGCCGCTGGCGCGCGCCGCGCTGGCGGCTGGACCTGATGGCGCTGCGCCCGGTCGACAACCGCCCCGGCGCATTCGATGACCGCAGCGATCACGGCCAGTACCTGCTGGGCGGGTATGCAACGCTGCAGGGGCGCAGCGCGGGCACCGGGCTGGACGTGTATCTGCTGGGCTATGGTCGCGACGATGCCCGCTTTGCCAGCGCCCGGGGCGACGAGCGGCGCACCACGCTGGGAGCGCGCTGGTTCGCGCGGCAGCCACGCTGGGACGCCAACGTCGAACTGGTGGCGCAGCGCGGCACGCTGTCCGGGGCGCAGGGCGACCTGGCCATCCGGGCATGGACGCTGGCCAGCGATACCGGCGTGCGCTGGTCGCAACGAACGTGGCAACCGCGGCTGGGCGTGAAAGCGGACATCGCCAGTGGTGACCGCAGGCCCGGCGATGGCCGCCTGCAGACGTTCAATGCGCTGTATCCCAAGGCGGCGTACTTCAGCGAGGCCAGCCTGCTGGCACCGGCCAACCTGATGGACGTGCAGCCGACCCTGACCCTGACCCCGCATCCGGCGGTCACCACCGAACTCGGCTGGCAGCTGGCGTGGAAGCATCGCCGCGCCGATGCGATCTACACCACGCCCGCGCCGCTGGCCGCGTTGCCGGGCAGTGCCGGCACACCGCGCCGGATCGGCCAGCAGTTCAAGTGGGAAACCACGTGGCGGGCAAGCCCGCAGTGGCAATGGCAGGCCCAGTTGGCCTGGTTCGAGGCCGGTCCCGGCCTGCGCGCGGCCGCTGGCCGCGACACCTTGTTTGCATCGATGGTAGGAGCGTGGCAATGGTAAGCAACAACGAGGGCGCCGCCCCCGGCGCATGGTCGCCGCTGAAGATCGGCCTGTTCCGCGCGATGTGGCTGGCCATCCTGGGCAGCAACGTGGGCACCTGGATCAATGACGTGGCCGCGGCCTGGGTCATGGCCGAGCGCACCGGATCGCCGTTGATGGTGGCGCTGGTGCAGTCGGCCACTACCGTACCGGTGGTGCTGCTTGCACTGGTGGCCGGCACCCTGGCCGACATCGTCGACCGCCGCCGCTACCTGCTGTTCACCCAGGGCTGGATGCTGCTGGTGGCGGCCACGCTGGCCACGTTGACGGGGTTGTCGATGCTGACCCCCGGCTTGCTGGTGGCGCTGACCTTCGCGATGGGCTGCGGCGCGGCGATGGCGATGCCGGCGCAGGCAGCGATCGTCTCCGAACTGGTGCCACGGCCGATGCTGGCCTCGGCGGTGGCGCTCAATTCGATCGGGATCAACATCGCACGCTCGCTGGGCCCGGCCATTGGCGGGTTGATCGTGGCGCAGCTGGGGCCGAGCTGGGCGTTCGGCCTGAACGCGTTGAGCTTTGCCGCCATGCTGATCGTGCTCACCCGCTGGACGCCGGATGCCACGGCGTCCACGCTGCCGCCGGAAGGCTTCGGCGCGGGCCTGCGCGCGGGCCTGCGTTATGCGCTGCGCGCCGGCCGCCTGCAGGCAGTGCTGGTGAAGTCGGCCGGGTTCTTCTTCTTCGCCAGTGCGGTGACCGCGCTGCTTCCGCTGGTGGTGCGCGGGGAAATGCACGGCGGCGCCGGCCTTTACGGCATCCTGCTGGGCTGCATCGGCATCGGCGCGGTCAGCGGCGCGCTGGTGCTGCCAACCCTGCGTGCGCGCCTGGACCGCGACCTGCTGGTACTGCTGGCCACGCTGGCCTGCGCGCTGAGCCTGTTCGGGCTGGCCTGGCTGCGGCACATGGCGCTGCTGCCGGTGGCGATGCTGATCAACGGCTTTGCCTGGATCACGGTGCTGTCCTCGCTGCAGATCGCCGCGCAGACCGCGGTGCCGCCGTGGGTGCGGGCGCGGGCGCTGTCGTTGTACATCATGGTGTTCTCGCTGGGCATGGCCGCGGGTGGCCTGAGCTGGGGCAGCATCGCCCAGCGCACCTCGATCCCGCTGGCGCTGACGATCGCGTCGGTTGGCGCGGTGATCGCCGGGCTGCTGGTCTGGCGCGTGCGCATCGCCGGCAGCGAGGAGCTGGACCTGCGGCCGGCCGGCGCCTGGCCGGCACCCGAGCTGGCGGTGCCGGTGTCGCACGATCGTGGCCCGGTGCTGGTCACGGTGGAGTACCGCATCGCCGATGCCGACCGCGCGGCGTTCCATGCGTTGATGGGTGAACTGGGCCGGACCCGGCGCCGCGACGGTGCGGTGCTGTGGGGCGTGGCCGAGGACGTCGCCACGCCGGGCATCCACCTGGAGTATTTCGTGACCAGCTCCTGGGTCGAACACCTGCGCCAGCACGAGCGCGTGACCGCTGAAGACCGCGACCATCAGCAGAAGGTGCGGGCGTTGCACCGCGGCGAACACGCGCCGATCGTGCGCCATTTCGTGGGCGGTCATGGCGCGCTGCCCCCGTTGAAGCACGCCCACGAACTGGGCTGACGGGCACGTGCAAACGGCGGAAGAGGAACCAAAAAAAGCGCCGGGTAGAACCCGGCGCCATGTACGGCCATGGTGGCGGTGCGTTACGCCTTGGCGAAAGCCAGCAGGTCCTGGTTGAACTGGTCTGCATGGGTCACGGTCAGGCCGTGCGGCGCGCCCGGGTACACCTTCAACGTGGCGTTGGCCACGATCTTCGCCGACAGCCGGCCCGACGCATCGATCGGCACGATCTGGTCGTCATCGCCATGCACCACCAGCGTGGGCACGTCGATCTTCTTCAGGTCCTGCGTGTAGTCCACCTCGGAGAACTCGCGGATGCAGTCGTACTGCCCCTTGTGGCCGCCCTGCATGCCCTGCAGCCAGAAGGCGTCGCGCATGCCCTGGCTGACCTTGTGCCCGTCACGGTTGGCCCCGAAGAACGGCGTGGTCAGGTCCTGGTAGAACTGTGAACGGTCGGCGGCCACCCCGGCGCGGATGCCGTCGAACACGCTCATCGGCAGGCCACCCGGGTTGGTGGCGCTGACCACCATCTGCGGCGGCACCGCCCCCACCAGCACGGCCTTGGCCACGCGCTTGCTGCCGTGGCGGCCGATGTAGTGGGCGATCTCGCCGCCGCCGGTGGAGTGGCCCACCAGAATCGCGTCCTTCAGGTCCAGCGCCTCGATCAGCGAGGCCAGGTCGTCGGCGTAGGTATCCATGCTGTTGCCGTCCCAGGTCTGGGTGGAGCGGCCATGGCTGCGGCGGTCGTGCGCGATCACGCGGTAGCCGTGCTGGCCCATGAACAGCATCTGCGGGTCCCAGGCGTCGCTGCTGAGGGGCCAGCCATGGGCGAACACCACCGGCTGGCCGTGGCCCCAGTCCTTGTAGAAGATGCGGGTGCCGTCTTTGACGGTGTGGTAACTGCTCATCTGGGTATCTCCGGTGGGGTGGGGGTTGGGATGGGAAACAGCGGGCCCGGACGCAAGCGCCGGGCCTGGCAGGGCAGGGAGCATCAGCGCTGCCGACACGGCCATGCCGGTGGCCAGGAACTGCCGCCGCGCAGGATCGCCAGGGCGATCGGGAAGAAATGACATCGGATCGGTCCAGTGGGGGCCGCGGCGAAACGCCGGGCGGCGCCAGTAAAGCGCTGCCGCGCCCCTGGCGATTGCATCGGTGTGCCCGATCATCGACGGCCATGCCACCGCCTTAACCGTCAACCGCGTATCGTCAGCGCTCTTTGAGTTGGAGTGGATGCATGCGTTGGATCGTGTTGTTGGCCGCATTGGCCATGCCGGTGGTGTCGTGGTTCTCGCAATCCGGCGCATTCGGCCCGACCAATGGCGCGATTTCCGACCGCTATCCGACCCTCCTGGTGGCCGCGGGGTACGCGTTTGCGATCTGGGGCCTGATCTTCCTGTGGGACGTGATCTTCGGGCTGTGGCAGCTGCGGCGCCGCCGCCCGGACCTGCCCGGGGTGCGTGGCTGGGCGGCAGCGGGCTTCGCGCTGACGGCCGCGTGGATGCCGGTGTTTTCCAGCCAGTGGTTCCTGCCTGCGCTGGCGATCATCTGGGCCGCGCTGGTGTGCCTGCTGATGGCGGCCGTGCGCGCTGCGCCCACCGACGCCACCGGCGGCCAGCGCGCCTGGGCGGCCTATCCGCTGGCCCTGCACGCCGGCTGGCTGACGATGGCCGCCTTCCTCAACACCGCCCAGGTCATCGTGGCCTACCAGTGGCTGCCCACCGCCGACATGTTCGGTTGGAGCGTGGTGCTGCTGGCCCTGGCCACGCTGCTGGCGTGGGCGATGAACCAGCGCCTGCGCGGGCACTTCGCCTACCCGGCGGCCGTGGTGTGGGCACTGGTCGGTGTGTACGTGAAGCAGTCGGGCTGGCGCCTGCCCGGCGCCGATACGGTGTCGGTGCTGGCGCTGGCGATTGCCGCGCTGCTGGTGCTGCAGACGTTGCTGCTGCGCACCCGGGCGTGGCGCCATCCGACCGTACCGGTCGTGGCCGCGCACCGCCATCGGCGTTGAGGCCAGACGCGTTTCCGGGCACCACGTGTGCCCCTGCAGGGCCGGGCACCGCCCGGCAATCCCCCATTGAACTGGCAACAGGAGACTTCCATGCGCGCTGCATTGCATGACACCTTTGGCGATCCCACCGTCGTATTGCACGGGGGCGATGTGCCGACCCCGCAGCCGGGCGCAGGCGAGGTGCGTATCCGCACCGTGCTGGCCCCCATCCACAACCACGACCTGTGGACCGTACGCGGCAAGTACGGCTACAAGCCCACGCTGCCGGCCATTGGCGGCAGTGAAGCGACCGGCGTGATCGACGCGCTGGGCGAGGGCGTTCAGGGCCTGGCCGTGGGCCAGCGGGTCAGCGCCGCCTCGGTGCATGGCACCTGGGCCGAGCAGTTCATCGCACCGGCGAAGATGGTCATTCCCATGCCGGATGCGATCGATGATGAAACCGCGGCGCAGCTGATTGCGATGCCGCTGAGCGCACTGATGCTGCTGGAATTTTTGCAGGTGCGCCAGGGGCAGTGGATCCTGCAGAACGCCGCCAACGGCGCGGTCGGCAAGGCCCTGGCGATGCTGTCCAAGGCGCGCGGGGTGCACTGCGTGAATCTGGTGCGGCGCGATGCCGGCGTGGCGGAAATGGAGGCGCTGGGCATCGACAACACGATTTCCACCGCCCAGTCCGACTGGATGGCGCAGGTGCAGTCGCGGGTGGCCGGCGGCTCGATCGCCGCGGCGGTGGATTCGGTGGGCGGTCGCGCCAGCAGTGAGCTGATGACGCTGCTGGGCGACGGCGGCACGCTGGTGTCGTTCGGCTCCATGACCGGCGAGCCGATGCAGCTCAACTCGGGCGATGTGATCTTCAAGCAGGCCACGGTGAAAGGGTTCTGGGGCAGCAAGGTGAGCCAGGCGATGGCCGCGGAGGACAAGCGGCGGCTGGTCGGCGAACTGCTGCAGCTGGCCGCGCGCGGTGGGCTGAGCCTGCCGGTGGACGGCGTGTTCGGACTGGACGAGGTGGCGGCCGCCGCCAGCGCCAGCCTGGAACCAGGCCGCAACGGAAAAGTGCTGCTGCGCCCCTGAGCCACGTAGAGCCGACCGTTGGTCGGCTGCGGTCGATCTGGCACCGCGACAGCCGACCAACGGTCGGCGCTACCGGTTTGGGGCCGCGACAGCCGACCAACGGTCGGCGCTACCGGTCTGCGCGCAGGGCGTCGATCACCACGCGCATCGCGCTGGAGGACTGGCGGCGGCTGGGGTAGTACGCGTAGTAGCCGTCGAACACGTCGCACCAGTCGTCCATGACGCGACGCAGGCGACCGGCCTGGAGGTGGGCCAGCACCATGTCCTCGGGCAGGTAGGCCAGCCCGGCGCCGGCCAGGGTGGCGCGCAGCATCGCGCCGCTGCCGTTGAAGGTCCATTGCCCGTCCACGCGCACATTGGCGTCCTGGCCGTCCTTCTGCAGGTCCCAGACCATCAGCCCGCCATGGGTGGGCAGGCGCAGGCCGATGCAGTTGTGCGCGGCCAGGTCGGCCGGGGCCTGCGGTGCGACGTGATGGGTGAAGTACTCCGGGCTGGCCACGATCGCCATGCGTTGCGGGCCACTGATCGGCACCGCGATCATGTCGCGGGCCACGCGTCCACCCAGGCGGATGCCGATGTCGTAGCGCTGCGCGACGATGTCGGCCAGGCCGTAGTCCACGGTGAGTTCGACCCGCAGGTCCGGATAGTGCGGCAGCACCGCGCTCAACCGTGGCCAGACGATGCTGTTGGCCGCGTGTTCGGCGGTGGTGATGCGGATGGTGCCGGCGGGGTGGTCGCGGTAGTCGCTGATCGCCGCCAGCTCCGCCTCGATCTCCTGCATGCGCGGCGCCACGGTCTCATACAGGCGCTCGCCGGCCTCGGTCATCGACACGCTGCGGGTGGTGCGGGTAAGCAGGCGCACGCCCAGGCGTTCTTCCAGCCCGCGCACCGTGTGGCTCAGCGCGGACTGCGAGACCCCGAGCTGGGCGGCGGCCCGGGTAAAGCTGCGCTCGCGCGCGACGGTGACAAATACCTGCAGGTCGTTGAAATTTTCGCGGGCCATACAAGCGTTCCGGCGCGCATGCGGATCATGCCCATCCATCATGGGCACGCGGCACTGGTGAAGGCAAGGTGCGCCCATCGATGGATTCATGAAACTGCCTCATGGCAGCATCCCGGCGGGGCGGGGCAGTCCCACGGCGCTGCAGGGCTACAGTGGTCCACCTGCGGCGCCGGTCGCATCGTCCCCTCGTGAGGAGTCACCCATGGACCTGTTGAGTACCGCCCTGGTGTCGATGGCCAGCGTCGCCGCGCCCGGCGCAGAGGCCCCGATCCAGATCGCCCGCGCGGGCAGCACCGCCTCGGCCGTCGGCCCGGCCGACTATTTCACCGGCACGGTGCGCATCGATGCACCGTTCCGGCGCCCGGCACCGGCGCGCGTGGGCGGGGCCACGGTCACCTTCGAACCGGGCGCACGCACGGCCTGGCACACCCATCCGTTGGGCCAGACCCTGATCGTCACCGCCGGCGTCGGCCGTGTGCAGGAGTGGGGCAAGCCGGTGCAGGAAATCCGCCCCGGCGACATCGTGTGGATCGCGCCGGGGGTCAAGCACTGGCATGGTGCCAAGGCCGACGTGGCGATGACCCATATCGCCATCGCCGAAGCCGTCGATGGCTCACCGGTGACGTGGATGGAGCAGGTCAGCGAGGCCCAGTACGCCGGCGAGTGACATCGCGCGCGGCGGGGCAGCGGCGCGTGCGCGCGCCGACCCGCTTGGCGGTACGCGTGCGCGCTGGCTGCAACGCTACGCCGCCTTCGCGGTGTCCTCCGGCATCGCGCCTGCGCAGGCCGAACAGGCGCGCGCCGCCATGGCCGGGCACGTGCAGATCCTGTCGCCGGCGCAGGATGAGGCACTGCTGCGTGAGGCCGTTTCTGTGGGGTCGAGAGCGTCCAACAGGGCCTGGCATTTCGAGGCTGGCTCGCGCTGGCGCAAGCGCCACGGCATGGTCACGCCGCGGTGGCTACGCTGGGTGCTGTTACGGATGCAGGAGAACAACATGGCCCAGGTGTTCATCATCGGCGCCGCCGGCAAGGTGGGTCGTCATCTCGTCAAGCAGCTGGCCGACAGACGGCATCGCGTGCTTGCGCTGCATCGTCGTGCAGGGCAGGGCGCTGAACTGGGCGCGCTTGGCGCAACACCGGTCACCGGTGACCTCACCGCCATCGACGTGGGCGCCCTGGCAGGGCAGATGGCGGGAAGTGACGTCGCCGTCTTCACCGCCGGTGCCGGCGGCGCCGGTGTCGAGGTGACCAACGCGATCGACGGCCGCGGTCTCGAGCTGGCCGTCGATGCGGCCCGGCAGGCGGGCGTGCGCCGCTTCCTGCTGGTCTCGGCGTTCCCGGAGGCCGGCCGCAACAAGGCGATGGGCGAGGGCTTCGAGAATTACATGACGGTCAAGAAGCGCGCGGATGTATATCTGGCCGCGACCGACCTGGACTGGGTGATCCTGCGCCCGGGCACGTTGAATGATGCCCCGGGCACCGGACGCATCGCGGCAGGCCCGGCGATCGCGTATGGCGATATCCCGCGCGCCGATGTCGCTGCCACGCTGGTCGCGCTGGTGGAGCACCCCGAGGTGCGTCGCGCGATCATCGAGCTGACCGAAGGCGGCCAGCCCGTCGGTGAGGTGATCGCGCGGCTTGCCCGGCCGTAAGCGGAGCCGCCCGGTGCGGCAGTGATAAAATCGCGCTTCCACACCGCAGCACAGACGAGCACGCCATGAACGACGCCCCCTTCTATCCCATCGGCACCCCCGGCCAGCCCTGGGGCGCAGCGGAGAAGGCGCAGTGGCGTGCTCGCCAGGTGCCGCAGCGGCGCTATGCCGACGACGTGGTACCGGCCGTCGAGGCGCTGCGCGACGCCTTCGAGGTGACCCAGTACGGCACGCTGGAGTACGCCCCGGAGCAGTACCCGTTGTTGGCCGTGCGCAGCCGCGACTGGAATCCGGCGCTGCCGACGATGCTGGTCACCGGTGGCATCCACGGCTACGAAACCAGTGGCGTGCAGGGCGCGCTGCAGTTCCTGCAGACCCGCGCAGCCGAGTACGCCGGCCGCGCCAATCTGCTGGTGGTGCCCTGCGTCAGTCCGTGGGGGTACGAGCGCATCCAGCGCTGGAACGCCGATGCGGTCGATCCGAACCGCTCGTTCATGGCCAACAGCCCGGCCGCCGAGTCGGCCGCGCTGATCGCCCTGGTCGCGCCGCTGCGCGGCAGCATCGCCATGCATATCGACCTGCACGAAACCACCGACAGCGATGAGACCGAGTTCCGTCCCGCGCTGGCCGCCCGCGACGGCAAGCCGTTCGAGCCGGGACGGATTCCGGATGGCTTCTATCTGGTGGATGACAGCGAAAACCCGCAGCCGGCCTTCCAGACTGCCGTCAACGCCGCGGTCGAGCAGGTGACCCACATCGCCCCGGCCGATGACAGGGGCGAGATCATCGGCTCGCCGGTGGTGGCCCCTGGCGTGATCGAGTATCCGCTGCAAAAGCTGGGCCTGTGCGCCAGCGTCAGTGGGGCCAGGTACACCACCACCACCGAGGTCTACCCCGACAGCCCGCGCGCCACCCCGCAGCAGTGCAACGACGCGCAGGTGGCCGCGATCTGCGCGGCAATCGACTACGCACTGGCGCATTGACCGCCCGTCGCGGGCAACACCCCGGCCGGCACTAGCGGGGGTGTTGCAGGAACTGGTCCAGCAGCCACAGCGCGGCCGGCCCCAGCGGGCCGCCCTTGCGCCACACTGCGTCGCAGGCCACCAGTTTCGGCCAGCCGGGCAGGGCCAGTTCCACCAGCTGCCCGCGCCCGTACCGGGCCACCAGGCTGCGCGGCAGTTCGGCCCAGCCGAAGCCGTCTTCGGCCATCTCCAGCACCATCAGGTAATCGGTGGCCGACCAGCTGCGGCCGCGGGCCGGGCCACTGCGCTGATCGTCGCCGCTCAGGCAGATCCGGCGATGGCCCGCCAGATGGGATTCGTCCGCGGCGGAGCGTTGTGCCAGCGCGTGCTGCCTGGAAACGAACACCGCCATTTCCGCGCGCAGCGGCAGCGCACGCACGGCAAGATCGGAGGCGTACTGCGCCTGCTGCGGCACCAGCCCCAGGTGAGCGCGGCCACGCTGCACGACGTCGAGCACGTCGCTGCCTTCGGCATCCAGCCATTCCAGCTCGATGTCCGGAAAACGCTGTTCGAACCGCTGCAACAGGTGATGGTCCGGGTTGAGCTGGTAGATGTCTGACACCACCACGCTCAGCCGCGGCTCGACCGCGTCGCCGAGGCGGATGCTCAGCTGTTCCAGGCGCTCGGCGGCGGCAAGGATCGCCTGCACGTGGCCGAGCACCTTGCGCCCGTCCTCGGTAAGCACCGGGTAGCGACCGCCGCGGTCGAACAGGGTAAGCCCCAGATCGGCCTCCAGCGTGGCAATCGCCGTGCTGATGGTGGACTGGGTTTTCTTCAGGCGACGAGCTGCGGCGGAGAAGGAGCCCAGTGCCGCAGCTTCCACGAACGCATGCAGGGATTCGGGGCCGTAGCGCATGGATGTATCGCCTTTATCGATGGTTTCCATCTTGGTTCTGATGGAAATGGCGATGATAATGGCCGCGTCGCCCGGGCGCCACCGCCCAGCCCCGTACCGACCCATTGTCGGTACCTGCCGGGCCAGCGGCGACGCCCGCGCATCCGCCATCCCGGCCGATGCCCCGGCGCCCGGACTCTCGTCCGTGGGTGCCGACCGTCATCAAGGAGCTTTCCATGCACACACAGGTGCAGTCCCCCCCTCGTGCCCGTGGCGGCCTGATCGCCTGGGGCTGCCTGACCGTGGCGATCGTCGCCGAGGTGGTCGGGACCTCGTTCATGGCCGATGCCGCCCGTCATGGCGGCTATCTGGGCTATGTCGTGATGGCCGTGGCCCTGGCCATTTCGTACTACTTCCTGGCGCTGTCGGTGCGCGGCATCGCCGTCGGGGTCGCCTATGCGGTGTGGGAAGGGCTCGGCCTGACCCTGCTGACCCTGGTCGGCCTGTGGGTCTTCAAGGACAGCCTGTCGGGGCAGCAGATGATCGGGCTGGTGATGGCGGCGGCCGGCATCGTCTGCGTCACCCTCGGCGAGGAGCACACCGCATGAATCCCACTGCTTTCCTGTTCGTGGTCTGCTCGGCCCTGATCGACATCGCGGCCAACATGATGGTCGCCCGATCCGATGGTTTCCGTAAGCCGGCCTGGGGCGTTGCCGCGATCGTGCTGGTCTGGATCGCCTTCGCGCTGCTCGGCCAGGCGGTCAAGACCCTGGATCTGGCCACCGCCTATGCGATGTGGGGCGCGATCGGGGTGATCGGCACGGCCGTGTGTGGGCGCGTGCTGTTCGGCAACCGCCTGCGTCCGATCGGCTGGGTCGGCATCGCGCTGGTCACCGGCGCGGTGGTGGTGCTGTCCAGCCACTGATCCCGGTCAGCGGAACAGCTGGTTCAACACCGCCCCGGAAGCCGCATCGGCAAAGCCATCGAAACGCCCTTCGTCGGCGAGCAGTGTCGAGGCCCGCATCATCCCGCCCCACGCGCTGCGCGCCAGCGCACCGCCCACGCTGACCCGGCGCACGCCCATCGCGGCGATGTCCTGCAGGGTGAACGCCACCGCGCTGCCGACCAGCAGGTTGACCGGTTTCGGTGCGACCGCGGCCACCACCGCCTGGATCTGCTCGCGCGTGCTGATGCCCGGCGCGTACAGGCAATCGGCACCGGCATCGGCATAGGCGCGCAGGCGGGTGATCGCATCGTCCAGGTCCGGGCGGCCGACGAAGAAGTTCTCGGCCCGGCCGACCAGCAGCACATCCTGGCCGCTGCGGTCGATGGCATGGCGCGCGGCACGCACCCGCGTCACGGCAGCCTCCAGCGGTCGTAGCGGCTGGGCGCCATCACCACTGGCGTCCTCGATGGACAGCCCGGCCACACCGGTGGCGATGGCCCGTTCCACCGCCGCTTCCACCCCGGCGGCGTCGGCGCCGAAGCCATCGCCGAAATCGGCATTGACCGGCAACGGCGTGGCGGCGCTCAGTTCGCGCAGATGCGCCAGGGTAGCCTCCAGCGTCAATGCGCCGTCCGCTTTGCCCTGGCTCCAGGCCACCCCGGAACTGGTGCTGGCCAAGGCCTGGAAGCCCAGCCCGGCCAGATAGCGCGCACTGCCCACGTCCCACGGATTGGGCAGGACAAAACAGCCCTGCGCATGCAATGCGCGGAACGCGGCGCGGCGGGAGCGGGGATCCTGCGAAGCTGTGGTCATGGCGCGGGCCGGTGGGGCGACACGCCGATGGTAGCGCCGCGCGCGCCCAAGCAGGCCAGCGGCAGACCGGCGCAGCGTGTGGTCAGGCCCGCACCCAGCGCGCCGCCACCCCGATCAGCAGCAGCGCCGTTGCCACCGCGCAGAACGCGACTACCAGGCTGCTACCCTGGGCCACGAAGCCGATCAGTGCCGGTCCGGCCAGCACACCGGCGTAACCGAGGGTGGTGATCGCCGGAATGGCCAGGCTTTCGGGCATCGCCCTCTGGTTGCCGGCCATCGAGAACAGGGCCGGCACGATGTTGGCGCAGCCCAGCCCGACCAGCGCATAGCCAACCAGTGCCAGTGCCAGCGAGGGGGCAAAGGTGACCCCGGCGAAACCGGCAACGGCGACCAGGCTGCCCAGCAGGATGGTGCGGTGCCGGCCGAGGCGGGCCACCACGCCGTCGCCGACCAGGCGGGTGACGGTCATGGCAATGGCGAAGGTCATGAAGCCCAGGCCGGCGCGCGAGGGGTGCACGTGCTGCACGTCGTGCAGGAACACCGCGCTCCAGTCCAGCATCGCGCCTTCGGCCAGGAAGGCCACGAAACACAGCACGCCGATGCCCAGCACCACCCCGTGCGGGACGGCGAAGACCGGAGCGCCGCTGGGCGCGCGCTCCCGGCGCCAGAACGGCAGCGACAGCGCCAACAGCACGACCATTATCGCCGCGGCTATCAGGCACACCAGCCACGGCGGCAACTGCAGTGCCAGCAAGGCGGTCATTGCTGCCGCCCCAACCGCGCCGCCGATGCTGTAGAACGCGTGGAAACCGGACATCATCGGCCGCCCGCCATCGCGTTCGACCATCACCGCCTGGATGTTCATCGTGCAGTCGCAGGCTCCTACGCCGGCGCCAAACACGAACAGGGCCAGGCCCAGCGTCCACGGCGAGGGGGCGATGGCCAGCAGCGGCAGACTGCCGATCACCAGCAGCAGCGTGGCGATCATCACCGCACGGCAGCCATGCCGCGCGGCGAACATGCCGGCCAGCGGCATCGACATCAGCGAGCCGGCGCCCAGGCACAGCAGCACCAGCCCGAGTGATCCTTCATCCAGCCCGGTGCGGGTCTTGGCGAAGGGCACCAACGGTGCCCAGGCGGCGGTGGCAAAGCCGGGCAGGAAGAACGCCGCGCGGGTGGCGTGCTGTTCGGCACGGGTACCGGCCAGCGAGGACGAAGCAAGCGTGGACATGCAGGGCGGGCTCATTCGGCGTGGGCGAGGTGGATATCCACGCCGCGACGCGCAAACGCCTCGGCCTGTGCGCGGGGGGCGTCGGCTTCGAGGACCAGCACGTCGATCTGCTCGACCGCGCCGATCCGGTGCGCGGCCTGTGCGCCCAGCTTGTCGTTGCTGGCCACCACCACGCAGCGGCTGCTGGCCGCCAGCATGGCGCGCTTGAGCGTGGCCTCTTCGCCATCCACCGCCCACAGCCCGGCCTCGGCGTCCACCGCGCAGGTGCCGACAAAGCACACATCCACGCGCAGCGCAGCGAGCGCCTCCAGCGCCTGCGCGCCGACGGTCGCGCCAATGCGCGGATCCAGCCGGCCGCCGATCAGGCTGACCTCGATACCATCGCGCGCCATCAGCAGCAGGGCGATGTCCGGCGCATTGGTGATCACCCGGATGCCGGCGTGCGCAGCCAGGCAGGCGGCGATGGCGCTGTTGGTGGAGCCGGCATCGAGCAGCACCCACTCACCTGGGCGCACGTGCGCGGCCGCGGCGCGGGCCAGCGCCTGCTTCTGCTCGCGCTGCACCCCCTGGCGATCAGCCAGCGGCGGGAACACGGGCGCAGCGGGCAGGGCACCGCCATAGACCTTGCGGCACAAACCCTGGCTCGCCAGGTCGCGCAGGTCGCGGCGGATCGAGTCTTCCGAGACCCCCATCTGCACCGCCAGGTGCGCGGAAAACACGCGTCCCTGTTCGCGCAGCAGGGTCAGGATGGTCTGTTGGCGCTCGCCGGGGAGGGCGTCGGTATTCATGCGGGATCTCGAAAGCATGCGGTGCCAACCAGGCGCAACCCGGTGGCCCGGATGGCGTATTGGTGCGTAATAATAGCGTTTTAATGCACGTTCGTGCATGGTTTGCCGTCGCACGTGCATGGTCACTCACGATCGCACCGCCCCGCGTCAGTCCTCGCGCTGCAGCTCCGGCTGGATCAGCCCTGCCACCCAGTCCATGAAGGCCACCACCCGCCGCGGCAGGTGGCGGCGCTGGGCGTAGAGCAGGGTCACCGGCATCGGCTCGGCCGGGTACTGTGGCAGCACTTCCACCAGGGCGCCGCTGGCCAACGCCTGACGCGCGCCCAGTCGCGGCACCTGGATGATGCCCAGCCCGGCCAGCGCCGCCGCGCTGTAGCCCTCGCCACTGTTGACCGTGACCGCGCCGCGCATCGGCAGGCTGCGGTAGCCGTGACCGTCGTGGTACTCGAAGCCGGGCGAGCGCTGGCCCAGCGTGCCCACGTAATGGATCAGGTCGTGGGTGGCCAGGTCGCCCAGCCCCTGCGGGGTGCCGCGGGCGGCCAGGTAGGCCGGGCTGGCGCAGTTGACGACCTGCATGTGGCCCAGCGGCCGCGCCACCAGCGTGTTGTCGTCCAGGCTGCCCACGCGCAGCACGCAGTCAAAACCCTCGCGGACCAGGTCCACGCGCCGATCGGTGCCGCTCAGTTCGATCTCCAGCCCCGGGTGGCGGTGCAGGAATCGGGGCAGCTGCGGAATCACCAGCTGCCGCGCCAGCCCGCTGGACATGTCCACCCGCAGGCGGCCCTTGAGCTGGCTGGTATCGCGGCGGAACATGCCCTGCAGCTCTTCCATGTCATCGAGCAGGTCGCGCGCGCGCTGCTGGAACTGGGCGCCATCGGCACTCAGCTGCACCCGTCGGGTGGTCCGATGCAGCAGCTGCACGCCCACTTCGGCTTCCAGCCGCTGCACCGCCAGCGACACGCTGGCCTTGGGCAGGCCGAGGCTGTCGGCGGCGCCGGTGAACGAGCCGAGTTCGGCGACGCGCAGGAAGCTGCGCAGTTGGTCGAGGCGATCCATGGATTGTTCGTCATTGGTGAACAGTCAAATCAGGATCTCGCCGTTTATGCGTCCGCGCAAGGTCAATAGTCTGTGCCCACACCCTCAACCGTTGGAGAAGCCCCATGAGCCATTCCCCCCGCATTGTCCTGGTCACTGGCGGCAGCCGCGGGCTGGGCCGCAACGCCGCCCTCGCGCTGGCCGCCGACGGCGCCGACCTCGTGATTACCTACCGCAGCCAGGCCGAGGCGGCTGCCCAGGTGGTCGCGCAGATCCAGGCGCTCGGCCGCCGCGCGGCTGCATTGCCGCTGGATGTGGCCGACAGCGGCAGCTTCGGCGCGTTCGCCGCGCAGTTGCGCGACACCCTGGACGGGTGGGGCGCCACGCAGCTGCAGGGCCTGCTCAACAACGCTGGCGAAGGCCTGTATGCCAGCATCGCCGAGACCACGCCGGAACAGTTCGACCACGCCGTGGCGGTGCACCTGAAAGGGCCGTACTTCCTCACCCAGGCGCTGTTGCCGTTGATCGCCGATGGCGGGCGCATCCTCAATGTATCCAGCGGCCTGGCACGGTTCTCGCTGCCGGGCAGCTCGGCCTACGCCATGATGAAAGGCGGCATCGAGGTGTTCACCCGTTACCTGGCCAAGGAGCTGGGTGCGCGTGGGATCAGCGCCAATACGCTGGCGCCCGGCGCGATCGCCACCGACTTCGGCGGTGGCCGCGTGCGCGACGACGAGCACGTCAACGGCATGGTGGCCTCGATCACCGCGTTGGGCCGTGCCGGCCAGCCCGATGACATCGGCCCGGTGGCCGCTGCACTGCTGTCGCCGTCCACGGCGTGGATCAATGCGCAGCGGGTGGAAGCATCGGGCGGCATGTTCGTCTGACTGAGCGGGCGTGCGCGGCAGTGCGCACGCCCTTGATCAGGGCAACGACTGCAAACGGGTCGCATTCGCGGTTCGCCGCTATCATGGCGCTCCTGATTCTCCATGCCGAGCCTGATTTGAACGCCACTTCACCGATGACCCCCATGGGTCGAGTCTTTGCCACCGTTGCGTTCATCGAAGCGCTCACCTGGGCAGGCCTGTTGATCGGCATGTATTTCAAGTACCACGCCGCTGATCCCACCCCGATCGGCGTGCGCGTGTTCGGGCCGGTGCATGGCGTCGCGTTCATGGTCTACGTGGTGGTGACGGTGCTGGCCGCGGTGCGGCTGCGGTGGCCGTGGTGGGCGGCGGGCTTGGCCCTGTTGGCCGCCGTGCCGCCGCTGGTGACGTTGCCGCTGGAATGGTGGTTCAAGCGGCGCGGGCTGCTGGGCCGTCGGGCGGCGTAATGACGCGTCCATCGCCCGGTGGCGACATGAGCTTCGAACGCAAGCCGGTTTTACGTGGACGGTTCGGTTACGTGGCGCCAGGCGCGGTTCCGTTCCGAGGTCATGCGTGCAATGTGCGTGGCACCATTATCGGCGGTCGTTTGGGAACCGACCCTACCGGGAGCGCGTCCCGCCCGCGTGCCGCCGTGCAGGCCGGTAGGGTCGAACCTTGGTCGACTGCACGTAACGCGGCACCGTTCGGTGGCGACATGACCTTCGAGCGCGGGCCGGTTTTCTCGTAGGCGGCTCGGTTGCGTGATTGCAGGCGCGGTTCCGCTTCGGGGTCATGCGTGCAATGTGCGTGGCACCGTTATCGGCGGTCGTTTGGGAACCGACCCTACCGGGAGCGCGTCCCGCCCGCGTGC
>RCUK01000972.1_pt1 | contig 20466 bp, 20 predicted proteins | sample 2166381 | NCBI WGS metagenome assembly RCUK01 (sample SAMN09932809, study PRJNA488358) | compost metagenome | isolation source: compost soil in an enriched community | place: Germany: Experimental Botanical Garden | reverse complement strand
GCCTTCTTCTTCGGGGCTTCCAGCGCACCCGACGACGCCGCCCGCAGGATGCGGCGGAAGGTGGGGCACTCCATGTGGCTGGGCGCGGGGCAGACCGCCGCATGCCGCAGGCCGTCGCGCATCGCCGTGAGCTGGCGGATCGTGCGGTCCAGGTCCTGCGCCTTGTCCGCGAGCACCTGCCGGTCGATGCGCGGCTTGCCTTCGGGCGAGAACATGTGGCCGATTTCCTCCAGCGAGAAACCGGCGGCGCGCCCCAGCGCGATGAGCGCCAGCCGCTCCAGCACCTCGGGCGCGAACACGCGGCGCAGGCCGTGCCGGCCGGTCGAGGCGATCAGCCCTTTTTCTTCATAGAAGCGCAGCGTCGAGGCGGGAACGCCGGCGCGTTGCGCGACTTCCGAAATGTCCATGTGCCGGCCCCCTCTTGACTTCAAGTCGACTTGAATTGGCACAGTCTAGCTCTCGCCGCTTGAAGGCACCTGAAGGAAAACGATCATGGACGACACATCTCCCGCCAATGCCGAACAGGCCGCCTTGTGGAACGGCCACGCCGGCAGCGCCTGGGTCCGGACGCAGGCCGTGCTCGACGCGATGTTCCAGCCGCTCGAAGCGCGGCTGAGCGACGCGGTGCGCGCCGTGGGCGCCCGCCGCGTGCTCGACGTGGGTTGCGGCACCGGCCGCACGACGCTCGCCGTGGCGCGGCAGCTCGGCCCGACAGGGCAGTGCCTCGGCGTTGACATCTCTGCGCCGATGATCGAGGCGGCGAAGGCCCGCGCTGCACGCGAGGTGCTCCCGTCGGCTCGCTTCGTCTGCGCCGACGTGCAGGGCCATGCCTTCGAGCCGGCCGCGTTCGACACGGTCATCTCGCGCCTGGGCGTGATGTTCTTCGACGACCCGGTGCGGGCCTTCGCGAACCTGCGGCGTGCGGCGACCGACGGCGCGGCCCTGCGCTGCATCGCCTGGCGCGGCGGGGCCGACAACCCGTTCATGACCACGGCCGAGCGCGCCGCCGCGCCGCTGCTGCCCGGCCTGCCGCCGCGCCAGCCGAACGCACCGGGCCAGTTCGCGTTCGCCGACCGCGCGCGGGTCGCGGGCATCCTCGCGGCGAGCGGATGGGGCGAGGTCGACATCCAGCCCTTCGAGGTCGAATGCGCGTTCCCCGCGACGGCGCTGGCCGACTACTTCACGCGGCTCGGGCCGGTCGGGCTGGTCCTGCAGGAGGTGGATGACGCGACGCGCGCGCAGGTCGTCGAGACGCTGCATGCGGCCTTTGCGCCCTATGTGCAGGGCGACGACGTGCGCTTTGTCGCGGCCTGCTGGATGATCGCGGCGCGCGCGCCGGGGCAGGAGCGCGGCCATGTCTGAGGCCGTCGAATGCGCGCTGCGCACGCTGTGGATCGGCGCCGGCGCGACCGTGGTGATGGACCTGTGGGCCGTGCTGCGCCAGCGCCTGTTCGGCATTCCCTCGCTGGACTACGCGCTCGTGGGCCGCTGGCTCGTGCACCTGACGCGCGGGCGCTTCTTTCACGACCCCATCGGCAAGTCGCCGCGCGTGGCGGGCGAGGGCGCCATCGGCTGGACCGCGCACTACCTGCTCGGCATCGCGTTCGCGGCCGTGCTCTTGGCCGGTTGGGGGCTTGGGTGGGCTCGCCAGCCGACGCTGGTGCCTGCGTTGATCGTCGGCATCGGCACCGTGCTCGTGCCGTTCTGCGTGATGCAGCCGGCGATGGGGGCGGGCTTTGCGGCGCGCCGCACGCCGCGCCCTGCGATGGCGCGGTTCCAGAGCGTGGTGACGCACGCGGTCTTCGGCGTTGGCCTTTATCTGGCCGCGTGGGTCGCCCGCGTGGCGGGCTTCTAGGTCACAGCTGGCGGCTGCGCGCGAGCGGCGGGTTCTGCGCGAAGTAGCGCTGGATGCCGCGCATCAGCGCGTCGGCCAGGTTCTCCTGGTAGTCGGCGCGGCGCAGGTTGGCTTCTTCCTCGGGGTTGCTGATGAAGGCCGTTTCGACCAGCACGCTCGGGATGTCGGGCGCCTTCAGCACCGCGAAGCCGGCCTGCTCGACCTGTGCCTTGTGCAGCCGCGCGCCGATGCCCTTGATCTCGCCGAGCATCGCGCCGCCGAGCTTCAGGCTGTCGTTGATCTGCGCGGTGGTGCTCATGTCGAGCAGCGCGCGCTGCACCTGGGCCTCGTGGTTGCCCACGTTCACGCCGCCGACCTTGTCGGCGTCGTTTTCCTTGTTGGCCAGCCAGCGCGCGGCGCTGCTGGAGGCGCCGCTCTGGCTCAGCGCGAACACGCTGGCGCCGCGCGCGGCGGGCGTGGTGAAGGCGTCGGCATGGATGCTCACGAACAGGTCGGCCTGCACGCGCCGCGCCTTCTGCACGCGCACGCCCAGCGGCACGAAGAAGTCGGCGTCGCGCGTGAGAAAGGCGCGCATCGGGCTGCCGTTGACGCTGGCCGCGTTGATGCGCTCGCGCAGGCGGTGCGCCACCTGCAGCACGATGTCTTTCTCGCGCGTGCCGTTCGGGCCGATGGCGCCGGGGTCTTCACCGCCGTGGCCGGGGTCGAGCGCCACGATGATGATGCGGTCGGTGCGGCTGGCCGTGGCGCGCGGCGGCGGGCCGGGCGGTGTCACGGGTCGGGCCGGGGGCGCTGCGGCCACCACGGGCGGCGGTGCCGGCGGCAGCGGCATGCCGCCGGGCGGCAGGGCCGGTGCGGGGCCGGAGGGCGCGGGGCGCGCGGCCTGCTGCGCCATCAGGTCGCCCAGCGGGTCGCCGGGCGGCATGGCGGGGCGCACGGGCGCGGGGGCCGTCGACGGCGCGGCGGGCGCGGGCGGGGCGGTGGCGACGACAGGGCCGTTGCTGGGGGCGGTGGTGGTGCTGCTGCCGTTCTTGGGCGCATCGCGCAGCCGCTCGGCGATCAGCGCTTCCATCGGGTCGATGGCCTGCTCGGGGTACAGGTCGAGCACCAGCCGGTGCTTGTAGGCGGCCACGGGCGCCAGCGAGAACACCTGCGGGCGCACGGTCTGCTTCAGGTCGAACACGATGCGCACCACCTTCGGTGCGTTCTGCCCGATGCGCAGGCCATTGATGTACGGGTCGCCGGGCTTGATCTTGCCGACCAGGTCGCGCAGCTCGGTATTCAGGTCGATGCCCTCGATGTCCACGGCCAGCCGGGGCGGGCTGCCGACCACGAGCTGCTGCGAGTTGAGGCGGGCGTCGGACTCGATGGTCACGCGGGTGTAGTCGGCGGCGGGCCACACGCGCACGGCGAGGATGCTGGCGCCGCGCGCGATCTGGTGCACGCCGAGCATCAGCGCGATGCTGCCGCCTTGCAGCAGCACGCGCCGTTTCAGGCCGGTCGCCTTCATGCGGCCAGGCACGCCAGCAGATCGCTGCCGCGAGGGGTGTTCGCCAGGAGGGTCACGCTGCGGGTGTCGTCGGTCATTGCTTCTATTTTAATAGCTAGGTCGGCAGGTGGGGTGCGCCCCGCGGCGTTCTCCGGCCACTCGGCCAGCTTGAGGCCCGGGCCCGCGAAGATGTCGCGGAAGCCCGCGTCGTCCCATTCGCGCGGGTCGGCGAAACGGTAGAAGTCGAAGTGGTAGATGGCCAGCCCGTCGGGCGCCTCGTGCGGCTCGACCACCGCGTAGGTGGGGCTCTTGATGCGCCCGGTGATGCCCAGCGCGCGCAGCAGGTGGCGCACGAAGGTGGTCTTGCCGGCGCCCAGGTCGCCCTGCAGCGCGATGAAAGCGTCGCGCAACGCGGGCGATGCGGCGAGCGCGCGCGCCAGCGCGTCGGTGTCGTCTTCGCCCTGCCAGCGCAGGGTGCGCGTTTCTACAATCGGCAAGTGATCGTCAGCCATCCACTCGTTGCTCGTATTCAGGCCTTGGCCCGGGAACTCGGATTCTCCCAAATCGGAATCGCGGGCGTCGATCTGTCGAGCGCCGAAGACGGTCTGATGCAATGGCTGGCCCATGGGTTCCATGGAGAAATGCAATACATGGCAACGCACGGCACCCGCCGCGCGCGGCCGGCGGAGCTGGTGCCGGGCACGGTGAGCGTGATCACCGCGCGCATGGACTACCTGCCGCGCGACACCGACGCCGAGTGGCAGGCCATCGAGTTCGACCGGCTGCGCCGGCCCGGCGAGGCCATCGTGTCGCTGTACGCGCGGGGCCGCGACTATCACAAGGTGCTGCGCAACCGCCTGGCCAAACTGGCCGAGAAGATCGCCGAAGAGGTCGGCCCCTTCGGCCACCGCGCCTTCACCGATTCGGCGCCGGTGCTCGAGGCCGAACTCGCCTCGCGCAGCGGCCAGGGCTGGCGCGGCAAGCACACGCTGGTGCTCGACCGCGACGCGGGCTCGATGTTCTTCCTGGGCGAAATCTACGTCGACATGGCGCTGCCGCCGAGCGAGCCCGTCAGCGCGCACTGCGGCAGCTGCAGCGCCTGCATCGACGTGTGCCCGACGCGCGCCATCGTCGCGCCGCAGCGGCTCGATGCGCGCCGCTGCATCTCGTACCTGACGATCGAGCACGCCGGCGCCATTCCGGTGGAGCTGCGCCCGCTCATGGCCAACCGCATCTACGGCTGCGACGACTGCCAGCTGATCTGCCCCTGGAACAAGTTCGCGAAGAAGAGCACGCTGCCCGACTTCGACGCGCGCGAGGGGCTCACGGGCCGCACGCTGGCCGAGCTGTTCGCGTGGAGCGAAGAAGACTTCCTGCGCCGCACCGAAGGCAGCCCGATCCGCCGCATCGGCCACGAGCGCTGGCTGCGCAACATCGCGGTGGCGCTGGGCAATGCGGTGCGCTCAGGCGAGGTCGGCGCGAAGGAAGCGCTGGCCACGCGCGCCGGACATCCGAGCGAGCTGGTGCGCGAGCACGTCGCGTGGGGGCTGGCGCAGCAGCCCGAAGATCAACCGATTTAAGCGGGAAGAATCTCGCGCACGCGTTCCCACGGCCGGCACATGAGCGTGCCGCGCGGCGACACCACGATCGGGCGTTGCAGCAGGATCGGGTGCTCGACGATCGCGTCGAACAGCTGGTCGTCCGTCAGTTTCTCGTCCGCCAGCTTCAGTTCTTCGTAGGGCGCTTCCTTCGTGCGCAGCAGGTCGCGCGCCGTCAGGCCCATGGCCTTCGCCAGCTCGCGCAGCTTCTTCTTCGAGGGCGGCGTTTCCAGGTACAGGACGATCTCGGGCTCCACGCCGCTTTCGCGGATCAAGCCCAGCACGTTGCGCGACGTGCTGCAGTTGGGCTTGTGGTAGATCGTCATCGGGTAGGCGGTGGTCGGTGTGCGTGCGGTCATGGCGTCGATTATGAGAAGAGAAGAACGGGCCTCAGCTTGTCTCTTCGTCCGCATCCATCGAGAACGGAAAGCGCGCCGCCCAGAACGCCGCCAGCCGCGGGTCGGCGTCCACGCGCCGCACCACGCGCGCCATGCGCGGCGCCACGCGGTAGAAGCGCCGGCGGGTCGGCGTCCAGCGCGACACCACGGTCACGTACAGGTCGAGCATGCTGAGCTTGTCGCCGAGCAGGTAGGGCGACGGTTCGTCGATCTGCGTGTCCATGAGGTGCCAGCAGTGCGCGATGCGCGCGGCCGTGCGCTCGAGCACCACGGCCTGCGCGGCGGCATCGGCCGCGAGGCGCGAAGGCTCGTCGCGCACCCAGAACATCGAATAGATCGAGGCCGGCAGGTAGACCATCCAGCGCAGGTACTGCGCGCGGCGCGGGTCGCCGGGCGCGGGGCAGAGCCCGGCCTCGGGATAGCGGTCGCCCAGCCAGATGAGGATGGCCGCACTCTCGGTCATGACTTCGCCCGAAGGCAGCACGAGCGCGGGCACCTGCTGCATCGGGTTGACGCCGGTCAGCCGCTCGCGCTCGGACTCGCCCTCCCAGGGGGCGATGTCGACCGTGTCGACCTGCGCGCCGATCAGCGTCAGCGCGGCGTGGATGGGCGTGGCGCCCGAGCCGGGCGCCCCATAGAGGGTGTAGCGGTCGGCGGCTGCTGCTGCGACCGCCGGGGCGGATGGAGAGGCCATCCGCGCAGGTTACTGCAGGCGTGCGCCTCTTGCCAACCCGCTCAGGCGGCCAGCAGCGCGTCGACCTTGTCCAGCGCCTCGAGCGTCTTGAAGCAGGCCTCGGCCACTTCCGTGCCCTTGATCGCGAAGTGGCGGTGGAAGTACTTGCGGTGCTCCACGTGCTCGTGGAAGTGGTGCGGCGTGAGCACGGCCGAGAAGATCGGCACGTCGGTCTCCAGCTGCAGCGACATCAGCGTGCTGACGACGGTGTTGGCGACGAACTCGTGGCGGTAGATGCCGCCGTCCACCACCAGCGCGCAGCCGATGATGGCCGCGTACTTGCCCGAGTTGGCCAGGCGCTTGGCGTGCAGCGGAATCTCGAAGGCGCCGGGCACATCGAAGATGTCGATGAGCTCACGCGCCACGCCGAGCCGCGCCATCTCTTCGAGAAAGGCGTCGCGTGCCTGGTGGACGATGTCGGAATGCCATTGCGCCTCGACGAATGCGATGCGCTGGCCGCGCGGCGAACCCGACGCGGTGACGGCAGAAAGGGGAAGGTCGTTGATCTGACTCATGGTGTGCCTCTTGAAAGCAGGTTTCCTGAATCAGGGCGCACGAAACCACAGGCCCGCTCGCGCGCCGGTTTGCCAAAAAAGAGCAAAGCAAGGCGCGCGGGCATGCCCGCATTTCGCGCTCTCTTTCATCCGGACTGTGACCGTCGGCTTCGGAATCGCACCGAAATCTGCTGACCCTCGGACCTGTGGCAGGCCCGAGGCGCTCGCGGGCTTGTGCAACTTTCGTTGCCATCACCGCCGGTGGGGAATTGCACCCCGCCCTGAGAACGCTTGCCGTCCGGCGAACCGGACGACGGCGCGATTCTAGAAGCACGCCGCCGGGCCGGTTGTCGCCCGCGCGCCAGACCTTCGAGCGCGCGGGGATTTGCTTCAGAAGCGGTACGTCGCGCTCGCGGTCAGGGTACGGCGCTGGCCGTAGAAGCAGTCGCCGCGTGCCAGGCAGGTGGTGATCTGCACCTTGTCGGTCAGATTGGCCACGTTGAGCGCCAGGCGCAGCGGGCCGTTGTCCCACGCGAACATCGCGTCGAACAGCGTGACCGCGGGCGCGGGGTTGTTGTCCATGCCGTCGTACGACTTGCCCATGTAGCGCACGCCGCCGCCGGCCGAGAAGCCGTGCAGGCCGCCGATCGAGAAGCGCTTGGTCACCCAGGCCGAGGCCGTGTGCTTGGGCACGCCCGAGATGCGCTTGCCCAGGTCGGAGCCGTTGCTCTTCGACACGCGTGCGTCGGTGTAGGCGTACGAGGCGATCCAGTCCCAGTCGCGCGCGATGCTGCCCTTGTACTCGAGCTCCAGGCCCTTCACGTGCACTTCGCCGAGCTGCACGCTGTTGAGCGGGTTGGTCGGGTCGGTGGTCTTGCGGTTGGTGTCGCGCAGGTCGTACACGGCCGCCATGAACGAGGTGCGCTGGCCCGCGGGCTCCCACTTCACGCCGGCTTCCCACTGCTTGCCGCGCTGCGGCTTGAAGGGGTTGTTCGACGTGTCGACGCCGCCCAGCGGCAGGAACGATTCGGCATAGCTCAGGTACGGCGCCCAGCCGCCGTCGGCCAGGTAGACCAGGCCGGCGCGCTTGGTGGTGGCCTTGTCGTCGGCCGCCGCGGCGGGGCGGCCTTCGGTGTCGGTGGTGGCCTTGTCGTGGCGCAGGCCCAGCAGGCCGATCCAGCGGCCGTACTTGACCTGGTCCTGCACGTACAGGCCGGCCTGCTTCTGCACCACCTCGGGTGCGCGCGTGTAGCTGGTGGGGGCCGTGTAGTTGCCGTACACCGGCGCGTACACGTCGAGCGCGCCCGCACGGCCGCGGCCCGAGAGCTTGGAGGTGGTGTTGCGCTGGAAGTCGGCGCCCAGCAGCAGCGTGTGCTCGACCTCGCCGGTCTTGAAGTGCGCCTCGGCCTGGTTGTCGAGCAGCAGCATCTTGCCGCCGTTGATGTCGCTGCTCAGGTCGCGCTCGATGGTGCGCTGGTCGGCATTGAACACCGGGCGCGCCGGACGGCCCGTGAGGCGGTTGGCCGTGAAGCTGGTGTACGAGGTGTTGTACCAGACCTTGCTCTCGGTCGAGCGCAGGTTCTGGCGCACCGTCCAGGTGTCGTTGAGGCGGTGGCTGAACAGGTAGCCCAGCGAGGTGCTGCGCGTGTCGAAGCGGTCGAAGCCCGGCTCGCCGGTGAAGGTCGAGGTCGGGATGCGGCCGTACAGCGAGGGCAGCAGCGTGCCCTGCCACGGGAAGAAGCCGATCAGCGAGCCGCTCTTGTCCTTCTGGTAGGACGCCTGCAGCGTGAGCGAGGTGTCGGCGTTCGGGCGCCAGGTGAGCGAGGGCGCGATCGCGATGCGGTCGTCCGACACGTGGTCGACCTGCGTGCCGCTGTCGCGGTTCACGGCCACGAGGCGGTACATCCACTTGCTCTCGGGGTCGAGCGAGCCGGTGAAATCGGCGGCGATCTGCTTGCGCGCGTTGTTGCCCAGTTGCAGCTGCACTTCGCGCTGCGTCTCGGCCTGCGGGCGCTTCGACACGAGGTTGAGCACGCCGCCGATGCCGCCCTGGCCGTACAGCACCGACGAGGGGCCGCGCAGCAGCTCCACGCGCTCCAGCATGTACGGGTCGGGCCGGCTGGCGTTGTAGGTGCCGTAGGTGCGTTGCAGGCCGTCGAGGTACTGCACGGCGTCGCCGCCGCGGGCCTTGAACGAATCCACGCGGCTGTCGAAGTAGCTCGACACCACGCCGGCCGTGTAGTTGGTGGTCTCGCGCAGGGTGAGCGCGCCCTGGGCTTCGATCTGGTCGCGCGTGACGACCGAGATGGCCTGCGGCGTCTCGATCAGCGGCGTGTCGGTCTTGGTGGCGGTGCTGCCGCGCCTGGCGACGAAGCCCGTCACGGGGCCGGTGGCGGTTTCACCCGCATCGCCCGAGACGGTCACGGTGGGCAGCGCCTGCCGCGTTTCGGCAGCGGCGGTTTCTTGCGCGTGGGCATGTGCGCTGGCGGCGAGCGCCACGGCGGTGACCGCGAGCGTGGCATAGCCCCGCCGCGTGCGCGGCGTTCCGGGGCGACGATTCTTGAGTGTCATGTGCAGCTTCTCCTGTGTCCTGCGTCAGGTGTGTCTAGGGCGGGGGAGTGGCTGCGGCGCGGTCGGGCGCGCCATGGCTTCTCGGGTGCGATCGAAAAAAACGGAAACGAACGAGCGCGTGCCGTGGCGCATTCCGAAAGGAAAGCGCATCCGGCTGGTGTTGTGTGTCTACGGCGTCGTGGGGGCAGTGGCCGGGGGCGACGACGGGGGTTGTCGTCGCTCGGGCTGCTGCGTCTTCGTTCCTTCGAAGACGGCTGGCGGGCTCGCGGCGGGCGCGGGCGGCTGGCTGAGGCGGGCGATTATAAAAGGCCGCGTCAGCGGCCCGCGAGGAACTGCGTCATGCGGTGCAGTTCTTCGTCGAGGCCCGTGCGGAAGGCCGCGCCGTGCGGCTTCTTCGCGTCGGCATAACCGAAGGCCGGCTGCAGGCGGCCTTCGGGCGCGCTCACATTGGCCCAGCCGATCACGCGCTCGTGCCACAGCATCGGCAGCGCGTAGTAGCCGAACTGCCGCTTCGGCGCGGGCGTGTAGGCCTCGAACTTGTACGTCCAGCCCCACAGCAGCTCGAAGCGGCGGCGGTCCCACACCACCGGGTCGAAGGGCGCGAGCAGCCGCACCGCGTCGTCGGGCGCATGGCGGCGCGAGACGGGGTTCTCGTCGGCGGGCCAGTACCAGGTCGTGCCGTCGATGCGGCAACTGGCCAGCTCCTCGCGCGCCAGCCGCAGCGCCGCCTGCGTCTGCGCGGCCAGGTGCGGCGCGCCGTAGCCGAGCAGGCGCACGAGGTAGGTCAGGCTCGTGGCCGGCAGCGGCGCGTACTTGCGCACCACCAGTTCGATGAGCGCCGCCGCACGCTGCGCGCGCCCGGCGGGGCTGTCGTCGGCGGGCGGATGGCTCACCGCTTCGTAGACCCGCGTGCCACTGTCGCGCCGCACCACGCGCAGCAGGCCGCGGTAGTGCATGCCGTCGAGCAGGTGCGTGGTGGCGTTGCTGGAGCCGCCCCAGTAGTTCTGGATGCGGCCATGCGCGAAGTGCTGCTCGACCTGGCGCGGATGCACCGGGCCGTGCTCGCGCACATAGGCCAGCACGTCGGCGGCCTTGCGGCGCGTGTCGGCGTCCCAGGCTTTCTTGGCCTCGCGCGGATGCATCAGCGCCAGGTGTTCGCGCGGCAGGAAGCCGTAGTTGACGAGGCAGTCTTCCTCGATCGCGAGCCGCGCGTAGCGGCTTTCGAGATCGCCTGCGCGGTAGTCCTTCACGCGGTGGCGCAGCGTGAGGTCTTGCGCACGCGCCGGCGCACGGATCGGGTCGGCCTGCACGAAGCCGAGCTTGCGGATGGCGGCGGGCAGCGTCGTCAGCGTGAGGAGGGTGCGCGCGACGGCGTAGCGGCGCAGGTCGTCGAGGGTGGGGTCAGCCATGCTGCGGATTGCAGCACAAGCGGCTGCCTTTCGCTTCGGCCGGATCGATCAGACCGCGCTGCGGTGTCGTTCGATGCAGACGTCGAGCGTCTCGGCCCCAGTCCGTTGCCACCAGTCCAGGTTCGAAAAGATCTCGACCTCGCTGAACCCCGCAAACCCTGCGTCTTCGACCCACCCGCGAATCTTCTTCAATTCGACAACCCCGTCACCCATCATCCCGCGATCGGAGAGCAGGTCGCGCGTCGGCGTGAGCCAGTCGCAGACGTGGTACGCCAGCAGCCGCTCGCGGCCGGCGCGGGCGATCTGCTGCTGCAGCTTCGGGTCCCACCACACGTGATAGATGTCGAGCGCCACGCCGAGCATGCCGGTCTTGCCCGCATCGAGTTCGTCGCACAGGTCGAGCGCATGCTCGAGCGTGTTGATGCACGCGCGGTCGGCCGCCTGCATCGGGTGCAGGGGCTCGATGGCCAGCGGCATGCCGACCTCGCGCGCGTACTCGAGCGAGGCGGCAATGCCGTCGCGCACCTCGTTGCGCGCGCGGGCGATGTCCTTGTACGCCGCCTTGCCGTCGAGCGCGCCGGGCAGGGCGCCGACGACCAGCACGAGGCAGGGCGCGTCGAGCGTCTTGGCCTCGTCGATGGCGCGGCGGTTGTCGTCGAGCGCGGCCTTCAGGCCGGCCGCGTCGGGCGCGGGAAAGAAGCCGCCCCGGCAGTAGCCCGAGAGGCCGATGCCGTGCGCCTTCAACTGCCTGGCCACCTTGTCGAGCCCGACGGCCGCGACCTGGTCGCGCCACGGGCTGATGGCGCGGATGCCGCGTTCGGCGCACTGGTCGATGAGGCGGTCCAGCGGCACCTCGGCGCCCGACTGCTTGCGGATGGTCGCCGTGTTGATCGACAGCCAGTCGTGGTTCTGCGAGAAATCGCGCATGGGTTCGCTCAGCCTTCCACGCCGTGCAAGGCCAGCAATGTCTTCATGCGCCGCACCGCAAGCTCGGGCTGCTCCAGCAGGTTGGCCGCATCCGCGAGACGGAAGAGTTCAGCGAAGTGCTGCAGCGAGCGCGTGCTCTGCTGCCCGCCCACCATCGTGAAGTGCTTCTGGTGGCCGTTGAGCCAGGCCATGAACACCACGCCCGTCTTGTAGAAGCGCGTGGGCGCCGCGAAGATGTGGCGCGACAGCGGCACCGTGGGGCCGAGGATCGCGTGGAACTTCTCGCTGTTGCCTTGTGCCAGTGCGCCCAGCGCTGCACTCGCGGCCGGCGCGATGGCGTCGAAGATGCCCAGCAGCGCATCGCTCTTGCCGTGCGTCGGCTCGCTGCCGAAGCCGTCGCCGGCGATCAGTTCGGCGTAGTTGAAGTCGTCGCCCGTGTACATGCGCACACCCTTCGGCAGGCGGCGGCGCATGGCGATTTCCTTGTCCTTGTCGAGCAGGGAAATCTTGATGCCATCGACCTTCTCTGGATGCGCCGCGATGATGCCCACGGCGGTGTCCATCGCCGCATCGACGTCCTTCGTGCCCCAGTAGCCCGCCAGCGCCGGGTCGAACATGTCGCCCAGCCAGTGCAGCACCACGGGCTGCTTCGCCTGGCTCAGGATGCGGTCGTACACGCGCTCGTAGTCGGCGGGGCTCTTGGCCACGCGGGCCAGTGCGCGGCTGGCCATCACGATCAGCTTGCCGCCGAGCGCCTCGATGGCGGCCATCTGTTCTTCGTAGCCGCGGATCACGTCGTCGACGCTCTTCACGTCGTCGATGTTCAGGTGGTCGGTGCCGCAGCCCGAGGCGACGAGCGCGCCCGGCACGTCCTTGGCTGCATCGAGCGATCGGCGGATCAGTTCGAGCGACGTGGGCCAATCGAGGCCCATGCCGCGCTGCGCGGTGTCCATCGCTTCGGCCACGCCCAGGCCCAGTGAGAACAAATGGCGGCGGTAGGCGATGGTGGTGTCCCAGTCGACCGCGCATTGCAGCCACGGGTCGATGGCGGCGAGCGGGTCGGCCACGACGTGGGCGGCCGAATAGGCGATGCGGTTGAACTTGACGCCCGCGTCGGGCTTCACCGGCGCGGTGCCGCGCAGGGCGTAGGGCGCGAGCGCGCCGCTCGCGGTGGGAAGGGTCAGCGACAGGGCCATGGCTTTGTCTTCTTCCTCAGACCTTCAGCGTGGGCACGTCGATCCAGCGGCGCTCCTGCCACGACGCGAGCGCGGCCTCGACCAGCTGCACGCCCTTGGCGCCTTCGGGCAGCGTCCACTTGTAGGGTGCGTCTTCCACCACGTGGCGGATGAAGTGTTCCCACTGGATCTTGAAGCCGTTGTCGTAGACCTGCGAGTCCGGAATCTCCTGCCACTGGTCGAAGAAGTTCATCGTCTGCTTCTCGTCGGGGTTCCACACCGGGCGCGGCGTGGCCACGCGCGACTGGGCGCGGCAGCTCGACAGGCCCGCCACGGCCGAGCCGTCGGTGCCGTCGACGTGGAAGGTCACGAGGTCGTCGCGGCGCACGCGCGTGGCCCAGCTCATGTTGAGCTGCGCGATCACCGGCTCACCGTTGTGGCCCGTGAGTTCGCAGGTGGCGTAGGCCGCGTCGTCGGCGGTGGCCTCGTAGGGCTTGCCGGCTTCGTCCCAGCGCGTGGGGATGTGCGTGGCGCCGATGCACGACACCGACTTCACCTCGCCGAACAGGTTGTCCAGCACGTAGCGCCAGTGGCACATCATGTCCAGGATCATGCCGCCGCCGTCTTCCTTGCGGTAGTTCCAGCTCGGGCGCTGGATGGGCTGCAGGTCGCCCTCGAACACCCAGTAGCCGAACTCCAGGCGCACGCTGAGCATGCGGCCGAAGAAGCCCGCGCGGCGCAGCATGTCGAGCTTGCGCAGGCCGGGCAGGAAGAGCTTGTCCTGCACCGCGCCGTGCTTCAGGCCCGTGGCCTTGCCGGCTTCGTCGGCCAGGCGGGCGATCTCGACGGCTTCGTTGAGGTTGGTGGCGATCGGCTTCTCGCAGTACACGTGCTTGCCGGCGCGGATGGCCTTGGCCAGCAGCGTGGGGCGCATCTGCGTGGTGCCGGCGTCAAAGAAGACGGTGTCGTCCTTGTTCGCGAGCGCCTGGTCGAGGTCAGTGCCCCAGCGCGCGATGTTGTGGGTCTTGGCGAGTGCTTCCATCTTCTCGGCGTTGCGGCCGATGAGAATCGGGTCGGGCATGACCTTGTCGCCGTTCGACAGCGTCACGCCGCCCTGGGCGCGGATGGCGCAGATGGAGCGGATCAGGTGCTGGTTCATGCCCATGCGTCCGGTGACGCCGTGCATGATGATTCCGAGACGTTGGGTGGCCATCGTGGGTTCCTTGGGGAGATGCAGGGGAAAAGAGAAAGGGGCTTCGATCGGCGTGGCGCGTGGCAACGCCGGGGCAGGCCGGGCTGCCCCGCGTGCACGACGCGGCGTGAGACCTCGGCGTGTCTGCTGTTACTGCTGGACCGCGAGGCCGGCGGCCTTCACGAGCTGCGCGTTGCTGGTGATCTCGTCCTTGATGTAGGCGTCGAACTGCTCGGGCTTGAGCGTCCAGGCGTCGGCGCCCAACTTGAGGAAGCGCTCCTTCACCTCGGGCGTGGCCAAGGCCTTGACCACTTCGTCGTGCAGGCGGTTGACGATGTCGCGCGGCGTCTTGGCGGGCGCCATCATGCCGATCCAGAAGTTGAACTCGGAGCCGGGCACGCCGGCCTCGGTGGTGGTGGGCACGTCGGGCAGGGCGGCGGCGCGCTTGGGCGAGCCCACGGCCAGTGCGAGCAGCTGGCCTTCCTTGATCTGGCCGATGACGGGCGCGATGGGCGAGAAGTAGTAGTCGACGCGGCCCGACAGCACTTCGGTGACGGCCTCACCCGATCCCTTGAACGGGATGTTGGTCGCGTCGATCTTCGCGGCCATCTTGAACTTCTCGGCGTTCAGGTGCGTGGCGCTGCCCTGGCCGGCCGAGGCGAAGTTCATGCTGCCGGGCTTGGCGCGCGCGGCGGCCAGCAGCTGCGGCAGGGTCTTGATGTTCTTGCTGGGCGAGATGACCAGCGCGTTGGGCAGCGACGAGATCGGCGTGACGCCCGCGAAGTCGTGCACCGTGTCGAAGGGCAGCTTGGCGAAGGTCGACGGGCTCACCGTGTGCGACGACGAATGGATCATCACCGTGTAGCCGTCGGGCGCGGCCGTGGCCACCGCCTGCTGGCCGATGGTGCCGCTGGCGCCGCCGCGGTTCTCGATGATCAGTGCCTGGCCCATGCTGGTGCCCATCTTGTCGGCGATGGCGCGGGCAATGATGTCCGTCGTGCTGCCGGCGGCGAAGGGAACGATCACGCGGATCGGCTTGGTGGGGTAGCCGTTCTGCGCGGTCGCCAGGCCTGGCAGCAGGGCGGCCAGGCAGGTCAGCGAGGCCAGGAGGGTGGTGCGTGCAAGTTGCTTCAAGGTTGTCTCCGCGCGGTCGGGCCGCAGTTCTTGAGTCATCAATTCACCATTGAGTGAATTAGTGAATTGTAGGAACGGCTGCGCCGCAGCGTCAACCGACGCTGCTTGGTGAAAACCCGGAGGCGTGGAAAAGGGCGCCTGCAGCGCCCGAAGGCTCAGTGCAGGACGTAGCCCAGCACGAGGTCGGTCATGTGCGAGAGGCGTTGCGCCATCGCCTTGGGGGCACGCAGGTCACGCCCGAAGATGGCCGACAGCGTGTGGTTGTTCGAGAGGTAGAAGTAGCACAGCGAGGCGATCGAGATGTACAGCTGCACCGGGTCGACGCCGGCGCGAAAGAGGTTGTCCTTCTTGCCGCGCTCCAGCACGGTGTCGAGCAGCTGCACCAGCGGCGAGTTCATCTCCTGGATGCGGTCGGAGCGCTTCAGGTGCGCCGCGCCGTGCAGGTTCTCGCTGTTGAGCAGCGTGATGAACTCGGGGTGCTCCAGGTAGTAGTGCCAGGTGAAGGACACCAGCTGGCGGATCGCCTCGACGGGCTCGATCTCGTCCAGGTGCAGGCGCTGCTCGGCGGCGCGGATGTCGGCGTACACGCGCTCCAGCACGGCCAGGAACAGGTCGTCCTTGCTGCCGAAGTAGTAGTAGATGAGGCGCTTGTTCAGGCCCGCGCGCTCGGCGATGCTGTCCATGCGCGCACCGGCCAGGCCGCGCGCGGCGAACTCGTCGCGCGCCGACGCGAGGATGGCCAGCTGCGAGCGGTCGGCGTCGCGCGAGCGCGGCTCGAGCGTTTCGGGCAAAGAGTCCTTGGGGGCCTTCATGACGCGAATTTAACCAATTGGGGAATTAAGACAAGGCGTGGAAGGCAGGCACACATAATCGCCGGAGACATTTGCAACTGAGGTTCGAACTTTCCATGAGTACATCACAACCCGCGGGCCACCTGATCGTCGAGTGCCTGGTCGAACAAGGCATGCAACTCGCCTTCGGCGTGCCGGGCGAGAGCTTCCTGGCGGTGCTCGATGGCTTCCATGCGTACCGCGAACGCGCACGCTTCGTGGTGAACCGGCAGGAGGGCGGCGCGGCCTTCATGGCCGAGGCGCACGGCAAGCTCACGGGGCGCCCGGGCGTGTGCTTCGTGACGCGCGGGCCGGGCGCGACCAATGCCTCGATCGGCGTGCACAACGCGTTCCAGGACTCGACGCCGATGGTGCTGTTCGTGGGCGACGTCGGCAGCGACTTCCGCGACCGCGAGGCCTTCCAGGAGGTGGACTACGCCAGCTTCTTCGGGCCGAGCACCAAGGGCTTTGCCAAGCGCGTGGAGCGCATCGACGACGCCGACCGCATTCCCGAGTACATCGCGCGCGCCTTCGCCACCGCGATGAACGGCCGGCCGGGCCCGGTCGTGCTGGTGCTGCCCGAGGACATGCTGCGCACCGAGACGGCGGCGCGGCCGCTGGCGCGCGTGGAGGCGGTCCAGCCGTGGAGCGACCCGGGCGCGCTGCGCACGCTGCGCGAGCTGCTGCTGAAGGCGCAGCGCCCGCTGCTGATCGCCGGCGGCGGGGGCTGGACGCCGCAGGCTGCGCAGGCGCTGCAGCGCTTCGCCGAGAACTGGCGCCTGCCGGTGGCAAACGCCTTCCGCTTCCAGGACACCTTCGACAACCACCACCCGCAGTACGCGGGCGACGTCGGCATCGCCATCAACCCGAAGCTCGCGCAGCACGTGAAGGACGCCGACCTGGTGCTGGCCATCGGCCCGCGCCTGGGCGAGATGACGACCGGCGGCTACACGCTGCTCGAAGCGCCGAAGGCCAAGCAGACGCTGGTGCACATCCATGCGAGCGCCGAGGAGCTGAACCGCGTCTACCAGGCCGACCTGGCGATCAACGCCGGCATGAGCGCCGCGGCGCGCAGCCTCGAGGTGCTGAGCGCGCCGCCCTCGCTGCCATGGGAAGCCTGGACGCAGCAGCTGCACGCCGACTACGAAGCCTGGCTGCAGCCGCAGGCGCTCGCCGGCATGCCGGCCAAGACGCCGCGCGGCGCGGTCGATATGGCGGCCGTGGTGGCGCTGCTGCAAAAGCACCTGCCGGCGGATGCGGCCATCACCAACGGCGCCGGCAACTTCGCGAGCTGGGTGCACCGCTACTTCCGCTACCACGGGCTCGCCAAGGGCGCCAAGACGCAGCTGGCACCCACCAGCGGGGCGATGGGCTACGGCGTGCCGGCGGGCATTGCCGCGAGCATCGCCACCGGGCGCGTGGCCTTCACCATCGCGGGCGACGGCGACTTCCTGATGAACGGGCAGGAGCTGGCAACGGCCTCGCAGCACGGCGGCAAGAGCATCGTCGTGCTGCTCAACAACGGCATGTTCGGCACGATCCGCATGCACCAGGAGCGCGAGTACCCCGAGCGCACCAGCGGCACCGCGCTGCGCAACCCCGACTTCTGCGGCCTGGCGCGCGCCTACGGCTACGCGGCCGAGCGCGTCACCGAGACGGCGCAGTTCGAGGCCGCGCTGCTGCGCGCGCTGGCGGCCGACACCGGCACGCTGATCGAGATCCCGCTCGACCCCGAGGTGATCACCACGCGCGGCACGCTGGCGTCGATCACGCGCGCGGCGAAGCAGCAGGCGCAGGGCTGAGCGTCACGCGATGGCGGGCCACCTCGTCGCGCAGCGCGGGCGAGCGCAGTTCGAAGACGTCGAACAGGCCGAGCGCATCGAGCGTGGGGATCAGCGCCGCGAGGTCGTCGCGGGCGATGCGGCGTTCGTCGGCCGTGGCGTTCGGGTCTTCGAGCACGCGCGCATTGGCGAGGAAGGCGCCGACCGAGCCCTTGCGCACGGTGTGGCCGTCGATGACGGTGAAGTCCTGTCCGTCGGGAATGATGTCTTGCGCTTTCATGGGGATTCCTTGGTGGAGATGCCTTCGATGCTAGGCAGCGGGGCGGTCCCCGGCTTGCGGCGCGGGGCCAATCGATACCGCGTGCGGGCCAGTCATGGCGGCTGAATCGCCTGCCACGCTCTGGCGCTACGCGCATGAGGCACCGCGCGTCACGGGCTGCCACGCACACGAGACCGGCCAGCTGTTCGCGCTGCGCGAAGGCCTGCAGGTCATCGAGACGCCCGCAGGGCGCTGGGTGCAGCCGCCGGGATGGATCGGCTGGATCGCGCCGCGCTGCGCCCATGCCGCGCAAAGCTTCGGGGCCACGGCGGGATGGCACCTGCACATCGATGCGTCGGTGGCGCAGGCCTTGCCGGAGGGGCCGCATGTCTTTGCCGCCACGCCACTGGTGCGAGAGCTGGTGGCGCGGCTGATGTCGCTGGCGCCCTCCGACGCACTGCTGGAGCCCCGCCGCGCGCGATTGGTGGGCGTGCTGGTCGACGAGCTGGCGGCCGGCGGGCGCGAGTCGCTGCACCTGCCCATGCCGCAGGACCCGCGGCTGGTGGCGATGGCGCGTGCGCTGGCGGACGATCCGGCACTGGCCGACGGCATCGACGACTGGGCCGATCGCATCGGCATGGCCCGTCGCACGCTCACGCGCCGCTTCGCTGCCGAGACCGGGCTGAGCTTCACGCAATGGCGCCAGCAGGCGCGCCTGCTGAAGGCGGTGGAACTGCTGAGCCTGCGCGAGCCGGTGACGGCGGCGGCGCTGACGGTGGGCTACAGCTCGGTGAGTGCCTTCATCGAGGCCTTCCGCAAGCACTTCGGCTGCACGCCCGCGCGCTTCTTCGAGGCGGGCGAGGGTTTGCTGCAGGCGAAAAAAAAGCCCGCATGACGCGGGCTTTTTGACTCAGGAGCACGAGGCCCCCGAACGCTTACTTGACGTGCTTGCCAATCAGCGCAGCCAGTTCGAACATCGAAACCTGGGCCTTGCCGAAGATTTCCTTCAGCTTGGCGTCGGCGTTGATGTTGCGCTTGTTGGCCTTGTCTTGCAGGTTGTTCTTCTTGATGTAGTCCCACAGCTTGCTCACCACAGCGGTGCGCGGCAGAGGCGTCGAACCGACCACAGCGGCCAGAGCCGGGCTGGGGGTCAGGGCCTTCATGAACGCAGCGTTGGGGGTGCGCTTCTTGGCGGGAGCGGCCTTCTTTGCAGGAGCCTTCTTCGCCGGTGCAGCCTTCTTTGCAGGAGCAGCCTTCTTGGCGGGCGCCGCTGCCTTCTTGGCCGGTGCGGCCTTCTTTGCAGGAGCCGCAGCCTTCTTTGCGGGAGCGGCCTTCTTTGCCGGAGCTTTCTTGGCCGGAGCCTTCTTTGCAGTTGCCATGGTTGATTTCCTTTTTTGGTTGAACGTTCACCAATGAAAAACTTGCGTCTCCAGTGGCAATGCGGATGCTAAATGAGAAAAAACGCGTTTCCAAGGGAAAAAGCGCTTTTTTCATTGGGAGCTGTTGTTTTTTCAGAGGGGAGAAGGGACGTTGTTCACGTTCGTCGCCCCGGCCACGTCGCCAGCACCACGCCCACGAGGGCGATCGCGAAGGCAAGCAGCTGCGGCGAAGTGAGGTTTTCCCCGAGCACGAGCACGCCCACGAGGGCCGCGCTGACGGGCAGCAGCACAGTGAAGACACCCGCTTGTGCCGCTGGTACGTGGCGAAGTCCGGTCATCCACAGCCACACGGTCCAGATGCTGGCGGCCAGTGCGTAGGCGACCAGCAGCGCCCAGGTGCCGAAGCGCACGGCGGTGAAGTCGAACTGCAGCGCGAACCAGATGCCGAAGGGCATCGACAGCACGAAGCCCCACAGGTTGATGAGCGACGCGATGCGCTTGGGCCCCAGCTTGCCGGTGAGCGACTTGCCGATCACCGCGTAGGCGGCCTCGCAGAGCACCGCGCAGAACACGAGCAGGTTGCCCAGCCAGGGCATCGACGGCGCACCGGCCGCGCTGCCGGTGGCGGTCGGTGCATGCGTCGGCGTGAACGCGAGCAGGCCGATGCCCAGTGCCGCGCAGGCAATGGCCAGGCCGATGCGCACCGTGATGCGCTCGCGCAGGAAGAGCCAGCTGGCCACGGCGACCACGGCGGGGATCGACGCCATGATCACGCCCGCAGACACGGCGCTCGTGAGGCTCACGCCGAACAGCATGCAGATCGAGAACAGGAAGTTGCCGAGGAAGGACTCGAGGAACACGAGCCCGCGCGTGCGTGCGCTCATGGGCGGCTCGTCGGGCGTGGGTTGGAGCCAATGCGGCATGGCGAGTGCTGCGATGCCGAAGCGCAACCAGGCCAGCAGCAGCACCGGGAAGGCTGCCACCAGCGGCTTGGAGAGGGCGACGTAGATGCCGACGAGCGACATGCTCAAGGCCAGGCAGCCGTAGGCCACGAGGCGGCCGGAGGTGGAAGCGGCGGGGTTCAATAGACTGGGCGCTGGTTGTTGATCGGATGGATTCGATGATGCCCCACGTTCTTGTCTACGGCACGCTGCGGCGCGGCGGGCGCAACGACATCGCGCGCTACCGGCCGGCGCCGGTGTTCGTCGGCGAGGCCTTCATCGCTGGCACGCTGTACGACCTGGG
>RCUK01000969.1_pt1 | contig 20501 bp, 14 predicted proteins | sample 2166381 | NCBI WGS metagenome assembly RCUK01 (sample SAMN09932809, study PRJNA488358) | compost metagenome | isolation source: compost soil in an enriched community | place: Germany: Experimental Botanical Garden | reverse complement strand
GCGATGGATAGCTTACAGCAGATTCAAAAGCGAAAAATCATTGTTTTTATTCATACCGATTGGTGTCAGTATTGCCAAAAAATGAAAGCAACTACTTTTAAAAATCCGGAAATTATTCAAAGTTTGAATTCGGATTTCTATTTTATTGATTTTAATGCCGAAGAAAAACAGGATATTTTATTTAATAATCAAAGATTTAAATACCAACCAACAGGAAATAATGTTGGCGTGCATGAACTCGCTTTGCAACTCGGAACGATAAACAATCAAATCGTTTATCCGGTTTTATGTGTTTTGAATGATAAAAATGAAATCATTCTGCAATACAACAATTACCTCAGTCCACAAGATTTTAAACTGCTTTTAGAAAAGTTGAAAGAATAAAATTTCTTATTTTTGAGAATGAATTCTTCACAAATCAAACATTTCAACTACATTTTTACAGGAACGGGCTTAGCTTCTTTGATGACCGTTTATAAGATGGTTTTATCCGGGAGATTTGCTGATAAATCTATTTTGCTTTTAGATGAAAATCAAAAGAAAACCAATGACAGGACCTGGTGTTTTTGGGCAAGAGAAGAAACAGTTTGGGATTCTGTTATATCCAAAAAATGGGATTCGGCTTTGTTTGCCAATGAAGATTTCAAAAGAGATTTGGACTTGAATCCTTATCAATACAATCAAATTCGAGGAATTGATTTTTATAACCTTGTTTTTGAAACGATTTCAAAACATTCAACTATTACTTTTTTAAAGGAAAAAGTAACCGATATAAATGAATTGGAAACCCACGTTTTTGTTGGAACTGAAGAAAATAGGTACACCTCTGATTATTTATTCAATAGTATTTATACTAAGACTTTCGCCGAAAGGCAAACAAAATATCCGGTTTTGCAACAGCATTTTGTAGGTTGGTTTGTGAAAACTGAAGCTGCCGTTTTCAATCCGGAACAAGCTACTTTCATGGATTTTTCGGTGGAACAAAAAGGAAATACAAGATTTATGTATGTTTTGCCGACTTCTAAAACCGAAGCTTTAGTTGAATATACATTGTTTTCAGAAAAGCTTCTGCCAAAAGAAGAATATGAAAATGAGATTCAGTTGTATTTGGAGAAACTCGAAACCAATAAAGTTGAAATTCTGGAAAAGGAGCAAGGAAGTATTCCGATGACCTGTTATCCTTTTTGGAAGAAAAACACCAAAAGAGTCCTGAATATTGGAACTGTCGGCGGATGGACCAAAGCAAGTACCGGTTATACGTTTAGAAACTCAGATAAAAAATCTTCAGAATTAGTTGAATTCCTTCATTCTTCTCCCGAAACTTCGGGATCGCTCAAAATGACAACCTTTCATAAAAAGAACCGATTTTGGTTTTATGATTTACTGCTTTTGGATATACTGCACCGTCATAATGAATTGGGAAGTGCTATTTTTTCTTCTTTATTCCGAAAAGGAAATCCCAAATTGATTTTTAAGTTTTTAGATGAAGAAACGAACTTATTTGAGGATTTGAAGGTGATTTTAAAATGCCCGAAAATACCATTTATAAAAGCATTGTTTCGAGTAATACGAAGCTAAAAATTTGTTTCAAGCAGATTTAAGCAGATTAATTTTGATCTTTTTTTTATTAAATATAAATAAAAATCTGCGTTCATCTGCTTAAATCTGTAAAATCAGCGGGCAATCCGCGACTAATTATTATATCAATTCAACTATAACAAAACTTTATACTTCAAATTAAGTAGTTGCGGGTAAACTTTGTAACTTTGCAGTTCAAAAGTAAAATTTAAAAAATAAACAATATGTATCCAGAAGAAATGGTAAAACCAATGCAAGCTGAATTGACTGCTGCAGGTTTTCAAGATTTACATAGTGCTGACGCTGTAGATAATGCTATCAAAGCAGAAGGTACCACTTTAGTTGTTGTAAACTCTGTTTGTGGTTGTGCTGCAAGAAATGCACGTCCGGGAGCAAAAATGAGTTTAGAAGGAGCTAAAAAACCAGATCACTTAATTACAGTTTTTGCTGGTGTTGACAAAGAAGCTGTTGATGCTGCAAGACAACATATGTTTCCTTTTCCTCCATCATCGCCATCTATGGCTTTGTTCAAAAACGGAGAATTGGTTCACATGTTAGAGCGTCACCACATCGAAGGACGTCCAGCAGAATTAATCGCTGAGAATTTGCAAGATGCGTTTAATGAATTTTGTTAATTCTTGAGGTTCTAAGGTTCTGAGTTGCTGAGTGACTAAGGTTTTAGGTACAAAGCGGCAAAGGTACAGAGGTACAAAGATTTAAAACAAAAGCACTATAGAAATATAGTGCTTTTGTTGTTTATACAGTTTTTGAAACCTTAGTACCTTAGAATCTTAGCATCTCAGAACCTTTAAAGACTCCATCCCCCGCCTAAAGCTTTATAAAGCTGAATCATTGAGCTAAGCTGGCTTTGTGTTAAATCCGAAAGACTTAGTTCGGCATCAAATAGCGAGCGTTGTACTTCAAGAACTTCCAGATAAGAAACGTAACCGTTGTAATATCTGGCTTGCGATAACTCTAAATTCTTTCTTGCTGCAATTACCTGTCTGTCTCTCGCGGCCCATTCGTCTTTGTAAGTTTTTATATTTTGCAAGGACTGTTCTACTTCGGCAAGGGCGATAATACAGGTTTTTTGGTAGGAAAGTCTTGATTCTTCGGCAATTTGTCTGTAAATTTCTACCCTTCTTTTATTTTTTCCGAAATTAAAAATAGGACCCGTAACCGAAGCGCTTGCATTTTGCAAATAAGATGAGCCATCAAATAAAGTACTCACCTTATTGCTGGCAAATCCTGCGATAGCGGCAATATTAAAAGATGGAAAGCGCATTGCCTGCGCAACGCCAATTCTTTCATTAGAAGCCATGTAATACATTTCAGCCTGTCTTACATCTGGTCTGTTTCTTAACAGTATAGAAGGGATTGAAACCGGTATCGTGTTGGCTACCTGAAGCTCTGTAACGGTTTTTCCGCGTTCTATTGGACCGGGAGGCTGACCAGTCAATATTGAAATGGTATTTTCTCTTATCGTAATTTGTCTTTGAATGGACGGAATTACAGCTTCGGCAATTGCTACTTGTTGTTCTATTTGAACGTTATCTACTTCAGAAACATAGCCTGCTTTAAATCTTGAATTGATGATATCAAAAGCTTTTCTTCTGGTTTCCAAAGTCTGATTGGTAATAATCAGTTGATTGTCAAAATTTCGAAGTTCAAAATAAGCAGTGGCAATATCACTTACCAGATTCGACAGAATTACTTTTCGCCCTTCTTCACTGGCTATTAATTCATCCTGAACAGCTCTGTTTTCATGGCGAACTTTTCCCCAGAAATCCAATTCCCAGGATAAAGTGGCAGAAGCATTTGAAGGCATAAAAGCATTTTGATTGCTGTTTACTGTTCCGCTATATCCAACTGAAGGCAGGAAATCAGCTTTTGAATAACCTAATTCTGCTCTGGTTTGTTCTATACGCGCCATCGCAATCCTCAGATCATAGTTGTTTGCCAAACCTTTATTAATGAGCCCTTTTAAGATATCATCATTAAAAAGATCAAACCATTTGACATTTACTACAGAAGCAAGCGTGTCAGCATACTCGGGACCATAACGGAAATTAGCCGTTTGAGGTTCTTCTGGCTTTTGATATTTTGGACCTACGAGACAAGCTGTAGGTACTATTGCCAGAGTAAGAATAACGATTAGTATTTTTACTTTATTCATGATCTGTAGTTTTTGAATCCGTACTATTTTCAGTTGCTACAACCTCATCTTTCTTTTTTCCGATATTCTCAATCATTACAAACAACCCCGGAACAATTAATACTCCAAGAACTGTGGCAATCAACATTCCGCTAAATACGGCCATTCCCATAACGATACGCGCTTGCGAACCTGCACCTGTTGCGGTAAGCAGTGGAACAACCCCAAGAATAAAAGCAAAAGCGGTCATCAAAATTGGCCTAAAGCGGAGTTTGGCAGCAATCATTGCAGATTCGTAGAGTGGTCTTCCTTTTTCATATTCTTCTTTGGCAAATTCCACAATCAGAATGGCATTTTTGGCCACTAATCCAATTAAGAGAACCAGCCCAATTTGGGCAAATACATTGTTGACATAAGCGTCACTCCCAATTCTTGCGAGAAATAATCCTAAAAAGGCCCCGAAAACAGCAAATGGAGCACCAAGTAATACGCTGAATGGCAATTTCCAGCTTTCGTATTGTGCTGCAAGAATTAAAAACACAAAGACCAATGCCATTAAGAATACTGTTCCTCCACCGGGTGAATGTTTTTCCTGATAGGAAAGGTTGATGTAATCGTAACTCATATCGGCGGGTAATGTTTCCTTGGCTACTTCTTCCAAAGCATCCAAAGCTTGTGCGCTACTAAAACCGTCGTTAGGGCTTCCTCCAATTTCTGCCGATCGAAATAAATTAAGACGATTGGTAAAATCAGGACCTGCAACTTTTGTAGCGGTTACCAGAGTTGATATGGGCAACATTTCGCCATTGTCATTTCTGACATAAATCTTATTTAAATTTTCGGGTTTTAATCGGTCAACGGCTTCACCTTGCAGATATACTTTGTACTGACGACCAAAACGGTTGAAATCATTTACATAAGTTCCTCCTAAAAAGGCACCTAATACTTCGGTAACTCTTGAAACCGGAACGCCAAGCTTCATGGCTTTTTCGTTGTCAATATCCAGTTTTATTTGTGGTGTTCCCGCATTAAATGTGGTATAAATCCTTTTTATTTCCGGGCGTTTTTGTGCTGCGGCAATAAAGGCCTGTGTTTGTTGTGCCAAATATTGTGGAGTATTTCCGCCCCGATCCTGCAACATCAAACTAAAACCTGCAGAGGCTCCTAAACCTTGAATGGCCGGTGGACCAAAAGCAAAAGCAGTTGCGGTAGTAATTTGCGTCGATAGTTTTTTATTTAATCTATCAACCAGTTGTTTTGCCGTTTCCGCTCTTTCTTCCCAAGGTTTCAGGGATATAAAAACAAATGCATTATTGGGTTGATAGGAGTTAGTAAGCATACTAAATCCATTAATGGTTGTATAAGAAAGTATGGATTCTTCTTCTTTTAAAAATCCATCCACTTTTCTTGAAATTTCATCTGTACGCTGAAGAGAGGAGGCAGGAGGTAATGCAATGTTGACAAGTGCATAACCCTGATCTTCTTCAGGGATAAACCCGAGCGGGATTTTTTTACCCAATAATACAACAGCTAATAAAATGATAACTAACAAAGCGACAATGCGCAATGATTTTTTGGCAAAGAAAGTAGCGCCCTTTATATAGCCGCCAGTAACTTTTTCGAAAATTCTGTTGAAACCAGTAAAAAATTTAGCCAGCCAGCCTGTTTGCTCATCTACTGGTTTTGTGGGTTTTAATAACATGGCACAGAGCGCGGGACTTAAAGACAGTGCGCTAAATGCCGAGAAGGCGACCGAGACCGCAATCGTTATGGCAAATTGCTGGTAAAAACGACCCGTAATACCAGGTGTCATCGCAACAGGTACAAACACGGCAATTAAGATAAGGGCAATTGCAATTACGGGTCCTGAAACTTCGCGCATCGCTTGTATGGTTGCATCTTTTGGAGATTTTCCGTGCTCGATATGATGCATTACCGCTTCAACCACCACGATGGCATCATCCACTACAATTCCAATTGCGAGTACTAATCCCAATAGGGATAAGGTGTTTATTGAAAAGCCTAAAAGTGGAAAAACAGCTATCGTACCAATTAAGGATACCGGAACTGTTATCAACGGAATCAAAGTGGCACGCCAGTTTTGAAGAAATATAAATACAACTAAAATAACCAGAATTACGGCCTCAAACAGCGTGTGAACAATATCTTCAACACCAGCTGTAATCGCAAGTGTTGTATCCAGTGATTCCTGATAAACTACATCTTTCGGAAACTTTTCAGACATTTTTTTCATTGCTTCTTTAGCAAGCGTCGCAACTTCCAAAGCATTACTTCCCGGCATTTGGAAGACGGTAATTGCCGCTGTCGCATTTCCGTTTCTTCGGGCGTTTGAACTATAGTTTTCTGTTCCTAATTCAATTCTGGAAATATCGCTTAATAATACCTGAGCACCATCTGACTTGCTTTTTACGACAATTTGACCAAACTGTTTTTCAGTAACCAAACGATCCTGTAGTGTAACACCATAAGTAAAATCGGTTCCTGGCGGCGTTGGCTCTGCGCCAAATTTTCCTCCGGGACTAATCATGTTTTGGGCATTCAGGGCATTTTTTACATCATCAACGGTTACGCCCAATTTGCTCATAACATCGGCCTTGAGCCAAATTCTCATAGAATAATCACTTCCTCCAAAAAGAGAAACCTCACCAACACCTTTGATACGTGCCAATTGATCAACTATGTTGATATTCGCATAGTTGTTCAGGAATTTTGAATCGTATTTTGGATTTGTTGAGGTAAGTGTAAACAGCATCATCGGGAATGAGAGCGATTTTTTCACCACAACTCCCTGTTGTTTTGCACTCGGAGGCATAAAAGGAGCCGATTGTGCCTGACGGTTTTGAGTCAGCATATTGGCATTATCCAAATTGGTTCCTACATCAAAAGTTACTTCAATGGTACAAGCCCCATCAGAAGTGTTGGTAGATTTTATGTAAAGCATTTGCTCAACTCCATTTACCTTTTGTTCAATTGGGGTTGCAACAGCCTGTTCAACATTTAAGGCATTTGCCCCTGTAAAAGAAGTGGTAATTTTTACTACAGGCGGATTGATATCTGGATATTGTGATATTGGCGTTTTTTGTAATGCGAGTAATCCGAGTATCACAATGATGATACTGATTACCATAGCTACGATTGGTCTTCTAACAAAAAATTCTCCCATAATGATGTTTGTAAATTATTAAGTTAGCACAGAATTATTTAACTGCTTGTGATTGTCCCGGAGTCCATTCTTTAATTTGTGGTGTGATAATACTGCCGCTTTTTAATAAGGAGGTTCCGCCAAGAGCTACTTTGTCATTAGCCGTTAATCCATCAATTACGATGTAGGAGTCTTTGAATGCCGGGCCAATTTGTACCGCTTTCATCTCGACTTTATTGTCATTGCCCAATACATACACCTGAGAAATTCCCTGCATTTCAATTACAGAACGTTGTGGTATAATTAGGGCATCTTTGCGAATATCAGTAGTGACAAGCACTTTTACATATTGGCCAGGACGAATTAATCGATCTGGATTGGAGAATCCTGCCTCAAAAGTTACAGCACCGGTTGTGGGATCAATTTGTCTGTCGGCAAAACTTATTTTTCCTTTTTGTGGATAAAGAGATCCATCTGATAATAAAATAGTAATGGATTGTCCAGCACCTTTGAGGTTAGAATTTTTCTTTGCTAATTCTCTGAAAATTCGAAGATATTCCTGCTCGCTCATAGTAAAACGAACTCTGACATCACCTAAATCTGAAACTGTATTTAGTACTGATGCTGCGCCGGGACGAACATAATCGCCAACTCTTACTTTTGATATTCCTATCAATCCGGATATTGGCGCAACAATATTGCAGTAACTTAATTCTATTTTTGAATTTTTTACATTGGCCGATGCTGCTTTAATAGAAGCCTGAGAAGCATTATAAGAAGATCTTGCTGCTATCAATTCTCTTTGGCTGACAGCGTTCATCTTAGCTAATGGCTCCATCATTTCATAATCTGATTTGGTTTTAGCTAATCTTGCCTGCATTTCGGCTAACTTTCCTTCTGCTTCGCTTACTTTATTCCGAAATGGTAAAGGATCAATAGTGTATAATAACTGGCCTTTGGTTACCAGGCTGCCCTCCTTAAAATTAAGACTTTCGATAACACCATCAACCCTTGGGTTAATCTGGATATCAGATTGTCCAAAAGTTTCACCCGTAAATTCTGATTCAAGATTTACATCTTGCTGAAGCACTTTTACAATTTGAATTTCGAGTGGTTTGGGTTGAGGTGGTGCCTCTTTTTTACAGGAAATATAACAAGAAGAAAGAACTATAACAAAAAATAATATTTTAACCTTTTTTAACGTAATCATACAATTATTATTAAAGTTAGTCTCACAAATTTAATAAATTAAATTATTCATTAACAGTTGATTATGAAAAAACAAGTGCAAATTTTATAATAATAGTTGAGAAATATTTCAGTATATTAACGCGAGAGAGTGTTTTTTGTAATATGTTGTTTGTTAGTAACTTATCTTTTTGTTGAATTTTAAGGTTTTTTCCGGTTTTAGTTATTAAAAAATATTCCGGTTTTGTATAATTATATCTTTGTGAAAAGGTATTAAAGTTGTAATATTTTCCTAATTAGCCTTTAAAAACCCTAAAAGTTCCTTAGTTTTGCGCCCGAATTCATTAGAACAATTGAATTTATACATATTTATTCTCAACTTAAATAGTTTATAGCATGCAACTGTACAACACTTTAAGCGCAGAAGAAAGAGCCATCATGATCGATGATGCAGGTAAACAACGACTTACGTTGTCTTTCTATGCGTACGCCAAAATTCAAGATCCCAAAAAATTTCGCGATGATTTATTTTTAGCCTGGAATAAGCTCGATGCTTTAGGCCGAATCTATGTTGCGACCGAAGGAATTAATGCTCAAATGAGTATTCCGGAAGAAAATTTGGAAGCTTTCCGAGCAACTCTTGAAGTGTATGATTTCATGAAAGGCATACGATTGAATGAAGCTGTAGAACATGATGACCATTCCTTTTTAAAATTAACTATTAAAGTTCGTGATAAAATCGTTGCTGACGGTTTAAATGACGAGACTTTTGATGTAACCAATATTGGCGTTCACTTAAAAGCCAAAGAATTCAATGAGATTTTAGATGATCCAAACACTATTGTAGTTGATTTTAGAAATCACTACGAAAGTGAAGTGGGGCATTTCAAAGGCGCCATCACTCCGGATGTTGAAACGTTTAGAGAGAGTTTACCCATTATCAATGAACAACTTCAAAATCACAAGGAAGATAAAAAGCTGGTAATGTATTGCACTGGTGGAATTCGCTGTGAAAAAGCAAGTGCTTATTTTAAACACCAGGGTTTTAAAAATGTTTATCAATTAGAAGGCGGAATCATTAATTACGCCAAACAAATTGAAGCTGAAGGTTTAGAAAGCAAATTCATTGGTAAAAACTTTGTGTTTGATAACCGTCTTGGCGAAAGAATTACGGATGACATTATTTCGCAATGCCACCAGTGCGGAAAACCTTGTGATAATCATACCAATTGTGAAAATGACGGCTGCCATTTGCTATTCATTCAATGTGATGAATGTAAAGCTGCAATGGAAAATTGCTGTTCTACAGAATGTCTTGAAATTATCCACATGCCTTTAGTTGATCAAGTTCGTTTAAGAACCGGAAAACAAGTTGGAAACAAAGTTTTTAGAAAAGGAAAATCTGAAAATTTAAAATTCAAACATTCAGGAGAGTTGTCAAATGTCGCTTTAGGTGCAAGCGACTCGAGCGCCAGTGAACAGGCGAAGCAAAAACCAGTAGATATTCGTCAAAAAGTAAAAGTGAAGAAAGTACTTCTTGGAAAAGCAGAACATTATTATGTAAAGGCTCAAGTGGCACAATTTACTATTGAAAACCAAGAATTAAACATTGGTGATAAAATCTTAATTTCCGGCCCAACTACTGGTGAACAGGAATTGGTTTTAGAAAAAATGATTGTCGGTGGAACAGCAATTACAACTGCTAAAATTGGAGATATTGTTACTTTTGAAGTACCATTTCGCATTCGTTTGTCAGATAAATTGTATAAAATTGTAAATTAGCCGAAATTTTAAGCTTATTTACAATGTCGCATTCTTTTACCAAATTATGGATTCATGCAATTTGGGCAACCAAAAATCGTCAGGAATTAATTGATTTTTCAATTGAGAAAAACTTGTATGATTTTATTCATGAGGAGTTAATAAAACTTGGATGTTCCGTTAGAATCATTAATGGAATGCCTGATCATGTGCATGTTTTATTTCTCCATAATCCACAAAAAACTATCTCAGACCTTCTAAAGCAAATAAAGGGAAGTTCTTCTCACTTTATAAATAGTGGAGAATTTATCTTTGAAAAATTTGCGTGGCAAGAAGGCTTTGCAGCTTATTCAGTCAGCGAATCTCAGCTAGATATTGTTTACAATTATATAAAAAATCAAAAGCAACATCATCTTAAGAAAAATGGCAAAGATGAATTTGACGAATTTGTAAAATTACATGGGTTGGGAAATAAATAAAATGCTTGACTCAATTTGCTTCCCCAAGGTTGAAACCTCGGGCTATATTGAAATTCGTTATATCTACAATACCACAATCTAGTCAATGGTTATAACCGTTGAAATATCAGGGAATTTATTCCAAAAGCTCCCAACAAACAATATATTCTCGAGTGTAAACCTTGGACTAAATTGAGAATTATTATAATCATTGCTGAAAACATAGCCCGAGGTTTCAACCTTGGGGACAATTATGAAGAGAAACTCGCTACAGGTAATACGTTACCAAGTTTAAACCTTGGACTAAAATTGAAAATTATTTATAATCATTGCTAAAAACATAGCCCGAGGTTTCAACCTTGGGGACAGTGTGGAGAGAAACTTACGACAAATAATACGTTCCCAAGGTTGAAACCTCGGGCTATATTGGAAATCGGACATAAAACTAATGCTAAACCCTTACCAATGATTTTAATCATTGGGAAAAAATATCAATAAAAATGAAAATTAATAGCAAAATTGAACTCATGGCTCCCGCAGGGAGCTTCGAGTCGCTTCAGGCTGCGCTCGATAATGGCGCAGATTCTATCTACTTCGGAGTAGAACAACTCAACATGCGTGCGAGATCGACGGTAAATTTCACAATGGATGATTTACCTGAAATTGCCAATCGTTGTGAAGCCAAAAATGTTAGAAGTTATTTGACGCTGAACACAATTATTTACGATCATGATTTATCTGTTGTAAAAACACTTTTGAACAAAGCCAAAGAAGCCAATATTACTGCGGTTATTGCTTCTGACCAAGCTGTAATAGCGATGGCAAGAAGCATTTCTATGGAAGTCCATATTTCGACCCAGCTGAACGTAACGAACATCGAAACCATAAAATTCTATAGTTTATTTGCCGATACCATGGTTTTAAGCCGGGAATTAAGCTTACGCCAAATAAAGAAAATTACCGATCAAATAGCAAAAGAACAAATTAAAGGCCCAGGCGGAAATTTGATTGAAATCGAAATTTTTGGACATGGTGCTTTGTGTATGGCCGTTTCAGGAAAGTGTTATTTGAGTCTGCATTCGCATAATTCATCGGCAAATCGCGGGGCTTGCAAACAAAATTGCCGTAAAAAATATACTGTTATTGATCAGGAAACGGGATTTGAAATTGAATTGGACAACGAATATATGATGTCGCCAAAAGATTTATGTACGCTCGATTTTCTGGATCAGGTAATCGATTCCGGAATTCAGGTTTTGAAAATCGAAGGACGTGGACGTGCACCTGAATATGTCGCAACAGTAATCAAAACCTATCGTGAAGCAATTGACGCTTATTACGACAAAACCTTCTCCAGAGAAAAAATCAAAATTTGGATGGAAGCTTTGAATACCGTTTACAATCGCGGTTTTTGGTCAGGCTATTATCTGGGTCAGGAATTAGGGGAATGGAGTGCTATTCCGGGATCTGCTGCCACTCAAAAGAAAGTGTATGTTGGAAAGGGAATACATTATTTTCCAAAAGCAGAAGTGGGACAATTCAAAATTGAAGCGTATGATATTAAAATCGGAGATAAAATTTTGGTTACCGGCCCAAGTACAGGCGCTCAGGAAATGATTATTAATGAAATGTTTGTGGATGATATTGCAGCTGAAAAAGCGACAAAAGGCGATGACTGTACATTTAAATTGCCTTTCCGAATCAGAATGTCTGATAAATTATATAAAACTGTAGAAGCGTAATGGTGATTATAACTTTACAGAGAGACAAATGCATCGGCTGTAATTATTGTGTGGAAATGGATCCGACACATTTTCAAATGTCAAAAAAAGATGGAAAATCGGTTTTAATTCATTCTCAAAATGCAAAGGGGTTTCATACGCTAAAATCTCCAAATCATACTATAGCTGAAAGTTGTGAGTTGGCGGCAAAGGCATGTCCGGTTAAGATTATTACGGTTAAAGAAACTTAAAAATTTTGATTTAAAATGTTTTTTAAAATCCTATTTTGCAGAATGTGAAATAGGCTTTTTTATTTAACAAGCATTTAGTTTTAATGCATAAAAAGCAAACTAAAAAAAATACTATCTTTACCGATTAAACGTTTATGAACTTAAGTTGCTTTTTGCAACACTACATATATAATTATGGCATGTACAAGTTGTTCAACCTCAGATGGTGGCGCACCAAAAGGTTGTAAAAATAATGGGACTTGCGGCACCGATAGCTGCAATAAATTGACGGTTTTTGACTGGCTTTCAAACATGAGTCCGTCTAATGGAGAGGCGATTTTTGATTGTGTTGAGGTTCGTTTTAAAAACGGACGTAAGGAATTTTTTAGAAATTCAGAGAAATTAACTTTAAGTATTGGTGATATTGTAGCGACTGTTGCATCACCAGGGCATGATATTGGAATTGTTACTTTGACAGGCGAATTGGTAAAAATTCAAATGAAGAAAAAAGGTGTAAACCATGAAAGTAACGAAGTGCCAAAAATTTACAGAAAAGCATCTCAAAAAGACATCGATATTTGGTCTGTTGCACGTGATCGCGAGGAGCCAATGAAGGTTCGTGCGCGTGAATTAGCGATTCAGCATAAATTGGAAATGAAAATTTCTGATATTGAATTTCAGGGAGATGGATCAAAAGCGACGTTTTATTACACCGCAAATGACAGAGTCGATTTTAGACTTTTGATTAAAGATTTTGCTAAAGAATTCAGCACAAGAGTCGAAATGAAACAAGTGGGTTTCCGTCAGGAAGCAGCGCGTTTAGGCGGAATTGGTTCTTGCGGACGTGAACTTTGCTGCTCGACCTGGTTAACTGATTTTAGAAGTGTAAATACTTCAGCAGCACGTTACCAACAGCTTTCTCTAAATCCTCAAAAATTAGCCGGACAATGCGGTAAATTGAAGTGTTGCTTAAATTATGAGCTTGACACTTACATGGATGCGTTGAAAGATTTTCCGGATTATGATACTAAATTAGTAACCGAAAAAGGAGATGCAATCTGTCAAAAACAAGATATTTTTAAAGGTTTGATGTGGTTTGCTTATACCAATAATTTTGCAAACTGGCATGTTTTGAAAATTGATCAGGTAAAAGAAATTATTGCCGAAAATAAACAGAAAAACAAAGTGTCTTCATTGGAAGATTTTGCAATCGAAATTGTTTCAGAGCCTGAAAAAGACTTTAACAATGCAATGGGTCAGGAGAGTTTAACCCGTTTTGATCAGCCGAAGAAAAAGAAAAAACCAAATCGCAAACGCAAACCAAATGCGGAAGGCGCAGTAGTAACTGCTCCAGCACCAAATAAGCCTCAACAAGGAAATAACAATAATAATAAACCGGCTGGCGGAAATCCGAATAAATCGAATAAGCCGCACAACAAACCAAATCAATCGAATAAGCCAAATAATTCGAATGAAAACAAGTCGGCTGAACCTAGAAAACCTATAATTATTACTAAAAATGAGAATAAAAAATAGCGGAATTCTTCTTTTGGCAGCGATACTTCTTTTTTCATGTGATAAAAAAAGAGTATTTGACGAGTACAAATCTGTTGGCAGTGCCTGGCATAAAGACAGCGTTGTTACTTTTGATTTACCTGTTTTAGATTCCACCAAAAAATACAATTTATTTGTAAATTTGAGAGACAATAACGATTATCCGTTCAACAATTTGTTTTTAATTGTTGCTCTTGAAATGCCGAATGGTTTTACAAAAGTCGATACGTTAGAATATCAAATGGCAAATCCGGACGGGACTTTATTAGGAAACGGTTTTACAGATATTAAAGAAAGTAAACTGTATTATAAAGATGGCGTTAAATTTAGAGGAAAATATAAAGTACACATCAAACAAGCGGTGAGACAATCTGGAAAAATTCCAGGTGTTCAGGAGTTAGATGGTATTACAGATGTAGGTTTTAGAATAGAACAAAAAGATTAGAAAATAGTTATTTATGGCCACCAAAAAAAACAATCAACCTAATAGTAATAAAGATATTAACTATTATAAAAAGAAATTCTGGAGAGTTTTTGCTTATACTTTGCTTGGAATTTTAGCGTTCTTTTTATTTGCCTCTTGGGGATTATTCGGTTCCATGCCTTCTTTTGAAGATTTAGAAAATCCGGATTCTAACCTGGCTACCGAAATTATTTCTTCTGATGGAGTTGTACTTGGTAAATACTTTAAAACCAACAGATCACAGCTTAAATATTCGGATTTACCAAAAAATTTGGTTGAAGCCTTAGTTGCTACTGAAGATGCTCGTTTTTACGAACATTCAGGAATTGACGGGCGAGGAACTTTAAGAGCTGTTTTTACTTTAGGAACCAATGGTGGAGCGAGTACATTAACACAGCAATTAGCAAAACAATTATTCCACGGCGAAGGATCTAAATTCCTTCCTTTCAGAATTGTACAAAAGATAAAAGAATGGATTATTGCCATTCGTCTGGAAAGACAATATACCAAAAATGAAATCCTGGCAATGTACTGCAACGTTTATGATTTCGGAAATTATTCAGTTGGAGTAAGTTCTGCAGCACAAACTTATTTTTCTAAAGAACCAAAAGATCTAACGATGGACGAATCGGCTATTTTAGTCGGAATGTTCAAAAATTCAGGATTATACAATCCAGTTCGTAATCCACAAGGTGTAAAAAACCGCCGAAATGTGGTTCTTGGACAAATGGAGAAAGCCAAAATGATCTCTACTGCAGAGAAATTGAGATTACAGGCTTTACCAATTACCTTAAAATTCAAATTAGAAAGCCACCGCGAAGGAACTGCCACTTATTTCAGAGAATACCTTCGTGATTACATGAAAAAATGGGTAGCGGAGAATAAAAAACCAGACGGTTCTGATTACGATATCTATAAAGATGGATTAAAAATTTATACAACTATCGATTCGAGAATGCAGTCTTATGCAGAAGAAGCAGTTTCTGAACACATGAAAAACCTGCAGCAGCAATTTTTTATTGAAATGAAAACCAATAAAAATGCGCCATTCGTAAATATCACGAAAGAAGAAACAGATCGTATCATGATGCAGGCGATGAAAAATTCTACGCGTTGGGCCATCATGAAAGATATGGATAAAAGTGAAGATGATATCATTGCCTCTTTCAAGGTAAAAACTCAAATGAGAATATTTACGTGGAAAGGCGAACGCGATACGATCATGACGCCAATGGATTCTATTCGTTATTACAAGCACTTTTTACAATCTGGTTTAATGGCAATGGAACCACAAACCGGAAACATTAAGGCTTGGGTTGGGGGTATCAATTATAAATATTTCCAATACGATCACGTAGGGCAAGGAGCAAGACAAGTTGGTTCTACTTTTAAGCCATTTGTTTATGCAACAGCGATCGAACAATTAAATATGTCTCCTTGTGATTCAATTTTAGATGGACCATTTATGATTCATAAGGGACGTCACCACGTTACTGAAGATTGGGAGCCAAGAAACTCAGATAACAGATACCGTGGAATGGTAACTTTGAAACAAGGTTTGGCGAACTCTATCAATACGGTTTCGGCTAAATTAATTGACAGAACTGGTCCTGAAGCTGTTGTTGAATTGACGCAAAAATTAGGAGTGAAAACGGAAATTCCGGTACAGCCTTCAATTGCTCTTGGAGCGGTAGATATTACAGTTGAAGATATGGTAGCCGCTTATAGTACGTTTGCGAATCAGGGGGTTTATGTAAAACCTCAGTTTCTAAGCCGAATTGAGAATAAAAGTGGAGAGGTTATTTACGAACCAATTCCGGAATCGCATGATGTTTTAAATAAAGATATTGCTTTTGCAGTAATCAAATTATTAGAAGGAGTTACTGAAACCGGTTCTGGAGCGCGTTTGCGTACAGAAGGTGGTGGAAGCGGAGATAATCGCTGGACAGGATATCCATATATGTTCAGAAACCCAATTGCAGGTAAAACTGGAACAACGCAAAACCAGTCAGATGGTTGGTTTATGGGAATGGTTCCAAACTTAGTCACCGGAGTTTGGGTTGGATGTGAAGATCGTTCAGCACGTTTTAAAAGTTTGACTTATGGTCAGGGAGCTACAGCAGCATTACCGGTTTGGGCTTATTTTATGAAACTTTGTTATAAGGATGAAAATCTTCAGATTTCTAAATCAGAATTCGAACGTCCGGCAAACCTTTCTATTAAAGTAGATTGCTATAGCAGGCCAGCTGTTGTAAAAGACACTACACAAACAGAACAAAATACAGACGAATTCGAACTGTAGTTTAGATTCTCTTTTAAATAATAAATATCCTTTTGTGGCTTCTGAAATTCAGAAGAATACAAAAGGATATTTTTTTGAATTATGGCGACTTTATTTTTACGAAATCGTTATAATTTAATCTAAAAATCTTATTTTTATCAAAAATATACCGCAATAAAGACAGTTTGTTATGATTACAAAAAAAGTAAATAACGTTCAGGATGCCATTGAAGGAATCAAAAGCAGCATGACTATCATGTTTGGAGGTTTCGGATTATGCGGAATTCCTGAGAATACAATTGCAGCCTTGGTAAACACCACAATTTCAGATTTAACTTGTATTTCAAATAATGCAGGGGTCGATGATTTTGGTTTGGGATTGCTTTTGCAGAAGAAACAAATTAAAAAAATGATTTCATCTTATGTTGGTGAAAATGCAGAGTTCGAACGCCAGATGCTTTCAGGAGAATTAGAAGTGGAACTGACTCCCCAAGGAACTTTGGCAGAACGTTGTCGTGCAGCACAAGCCGGAATTCCAGCTTTTTTTACACCTGCAGGATACGGAACCGAGGTGGCCGAAGGAAAAGAAGTTCGTGAATTCAACGGTAAAATGCACATCATGGAACAAGCCTTCAAAGCTGATTTTGCCATTGTAAAAGCATGGAAAGGTGATGAAGCCGGAAATCTTATCTTCAAAGGAACTGCCAGAAACTTCAATGCCTGTATGGCGGGTGCTGCAAAAATAACCATTGCTGAGGTTGAAGAATTAGTTCCCGTTGGCACTTTAGATCCAAATCAAATACACATTCCGGGAATTATGGTGCAACGCATTTTTCAGGGAGAGAAATTTGAGAAAAGAATTGAACAACGAACTGTAAGACAGAGGAATTAGATAATTAGTCAATTAGATAATTACCTAGATTGCGTAAAGGGAACTATTATCTAATTATCACATTTTCTAATTATCACATTTAATAAAGACACATTCAATTTATGTTAACAAAAGAAGATATTGCAAAACGTATTGCAAAAGAAGTAAAAGACCGATATTTCGTTAATCTTGGAATAGGTATTCCGACTTTGGTGGCGAATTATGTTAGGGAAGATATTGCAGTTGAATTTCAAAGTGAAAACGGAGTTCTCGGAATGGGACCTTTTCCGTTTGCCGGAGAAGAAGACGCTGATATTATCAATGCAGGAAAACAAACGATTACAACGCTTCCGGGAGCAAGTTTCTTTGATTCGGCTTTTAGTTTCGGAATGATTCGTAGCCAAAAAGTTGATTTAACCATTTTGGGTGCGATGGAAGTTTCAGAAAACGGAGATATCGCCAACTGGAAAATTCCCGGTAAAATGGTAAAAGGAATGGGAGGAGCAATGGATTTGGTGGCTTCCGCCGAAAATATCATCGTTGCTATGATGCACGTTAATAAAGCAGGAGAATCTAAAATATTAAAAAAATGTACTTTGCCATTAACAGGTGTAGGTTGCGTTAAAAAGGTTGTAACAGAATTAGCAGTTCTCGAAGTGACAAAAAAGGGTTTTAAGCTCTTAGAACGAGCGCCAGGAGTTTCTGTTGAGCATATCATTGCTTCAACAGAAGCTGATTTGATAATTGAAGGAGAAATTCCGGAAATGAATATTTAGTTCCTCTTTTTAAATTATATAAAAAATATAAGGCTAGCTTTTAAAGGCTAGCCTTTTTTGTTCTAATAAATATTGAGGCTAGAGTAATATTGGCTTTTCAATCAGAATCGAATTTGTAAGTGGTTTTTTGTGTAAAATGATGCTAATCAATGGTATAATTACTTTTTGTGCCTATTTAATGTAGGATTCGCACAATTTGTTAAATAAAAGTGAATTTCAAATAAAAAATGTTGTATTTTATCGATTAAAGGTAAAATTCATCGATTATATAACAAATTTAAAATACTTTTAACCAAAAATAAAGTATTTACTTACTTTAAATATTTTATTTGTAATCCATTTAACCAAACTTTAACCAAACTTATTATGGAAAGAAAATTACCCGGAATTTTAGTGGCAACAACTGTTTTTCTTACGTTTTCACTCACTGTTTCCGCACAGCAAACAGACAAAAGAGTTAGTAAAAAAGATTTATCTGAAAATGGTTTGCCCAGTTTAATTACATTTAATGACAAATCAACCTATAAGGGTTCTGATTCGCAAAAGGTTTTTAAAGAACAATTAGGTTTAAAAGATAGTCAGTCTTTTTCAAAGATTAGAGTAGAATCTGATAAAGAAGGTTTTACGCATGAAAAATTCCAATTGTATGAACAAGGAATTAAAGTGGAGTTTGCTAATTATACTTTACATTCAAAAGGCGGAAAATTAGTTTCGATGAATGGCGAGTTTTACGCTTTCGAAAATGTAAATACAACTCCAAAATTATCAAACCAGGCAGCTTTTGATAAAGCTATTGCTTATACTGGTGCAAAACAATATTTATGGGAAACCCCAGAAGATGCGGCTGCAATGGATTATGAAAAACCGACAGGGGAACTAGTTTTATTGCCATCTATGGAAGACCAGGGACAATTGAGAAAAAGCGATAAAGTACGATTGGCTTATAAATTTGATATTTATGCAACAAATCCTTTAAGTCGTGGTGACCTTTATATCGATGCTGAAACCGGAAAAGCATTATTTTATAACGCTACAATTAAACATCTTGGCGAACATAGTCATGGAGGATCAAATACTTTAGGAGCTAAAGAACAAAAAAACACAGCTTCAAAAATAGCGGTTGTGGCGGCTAACGCAGCAACTCGTTATAGTGGCACTCAAACTATTCAGACAAGTTTAAGCGGTTCCTCTTATATTTTATCAGATGTTACTCGTGGAAATGGAGTTCAAACTTACAATTCTGCAAGAACTGCAACATATCCAACAACAAATTTTACTGATGCAGATAATAACTGGACAGCGGCTGAATATAATAACACCAATAAAGATAATGGCGCACTTGATGCCCATTGGGGAGCTGAAATGACTTATGATTATTGGTCAGCAGTTCATGGCAGAAATAGTTATGATAATGCCGGAGCAAAAATCAAAAGCTATGTGCACTATAATTTAGTTGCTGCCGGATACCCAAATAATAACAATGCATTCTGGAACGGAAGTGTGATGACCTATGGAGACGGAACCGGAACCGGAGGTTTTGATATTTTAACTGCAATGGATGTTGCGGGACATGAAATAGGTCATGCAGTATGTACCTATACAGCGAATTTGGCCTACCAAAAAGAGTCCGGAGCAATGAATGAAGCTTTCTCAGATATTTGGGGAGCTTGTATTGAATATCGTGCGGCACCAACAAAGTCAACCTGGCTGGTGGGTGAGGATATTGAAAGAAGAACGGGGCATTTAGCTTTACGTTCCATGAGTGATCCAAACTCTGAAGGTCAGCCAGACACTTATGGAGGGACTTATTGGGTCAATGTAAGTTGTACACCAACAAACAACAATGATTATTGTGGTGTTCATACAAATTCAGGCGTATTAAACCATTGGTTTTATATATTGTCGGTTGGTAAATCGGGAACAAACGACATCGGAAGCGTGTATAATGTGACTGGAATTACAATTGATAAAGCAGCAAAAATTGCTTACCGTTTGGAAAGTGTTTATTTAACTGCAAATTCGACTTACGCAAATGCCAGAACTTCAGGCATACAATCGGCTATTGATTTATATGGTGCTGGTTCTGCTGAAGTTATTGCTACAACAAATGCATTTTATGCCGTTGGTGTAGGAGCAGCTTACTCGGGATCTACGGATACTGTTGCGCCTACAGCCCCAACAGCTCTTGCTGCTTCGGGCACGACTGGTACAACTACCAATTTAACATGGACTGCTTCTACAGATAATGTAGCAGTAACAGGATATGACATTTACCAAGGGACAACTTTAAAAGGCTCGTCTA
>RCUK01000965.1_pt1 | contig 20554 bp, 11 predicted proteins | sample 2166381 | NCBI WGS metagenome assembly RCUK01 (sample SAMN09932809, study PRJNA488358) | compost metagenome | isolation source: compost soil in an enriched community | place: Germany: Experimental Botanical Garden | reverse complement strand
AGCGAGCGGTCGACCGAGGCGGCGAGCCCCGTGTAGGCGGCTTCGGTCTTCTGGTGGAAGGTGTCCTGGCTGGCGACGAGGCGTTCGTTGATCGACTGGCTCTGGCGGTCCATCGCGGCCACCATGGCCTGCAGCTGGTCGACCAGCGCGGGCATCGCGTGGGCCTGTTGCTGCATCAGCTTGAACGACTCTTCGCGGCGGTGCGCCAGCGAATGGCCGCGCAGCGACGTGGCGATGAGCGTGTCGAGCGACTGCCCGGCCAGCAGGCGTTCGCGCCGGCACAGCGCCGAGGCCAGGCCCAGCATGGCCGATGCGGCCACGCCCGCCACCGAGGTGCCGAAGGCCAGGCCCAGGCCGCGCACGGGCGCCGACAGCGAGTTGCGGATGGCCTGCACGTCGGTCGCGCTTTCGAGCGCCAGCCCCGTGCCGTTGAGCGTGACCACCATGCCCAGGAAGGTGCCCAGCATGCCCAGCAGCACCAGCAGGCCCGCGAGGTACGGCGTGAGCGCCGGGCCCGGCAGGCCGACGCGCTCGCCTTCGATGCGCAGGCGCACCGCGTTGCGCAGCGAAGGATGCAGGCCGGCGAGCCAGTCGCCGAGGCTCGTCGGCGGCGCCGACAGGTCGTCCACCGCGCGCGACAGCGTGCCGGTGGCCTGGTGGAAGCGGTGCAGCTCCAGCGCGCCCATCAGGTAGAACGCGCCGATCAGCGCCGTGATCACCAGGGCCAGCGGGTTGTGGCCGACATAGCTGGCACCGACCCAGCACACGACGGCCAGGCCCACGAGGAAGACGGCGTAATGGAAAAATCTGTTCATGGAAGCTTGTTGTCTCTTGTAGGGCGGCAGGCTAGCGGTCGCGAAGGGCCTCGAGCAGGCCTTCGACCGGTTGCATGCGAATGTCCAGCTCGGCCCGCAGCACGCTTTGCATGTCGCGGCCGAACACGTCCAGCCAGCCGGCGGCGGCGGTCGCTGGCGGCTGGGGGTTGTCGGGGGTGGCGTCCTGCGCGGCCTGATGGGCCTCACGCAAACGCTTGAAATGTTTCTCCAGCAGCGTGGGCACGGTCGCCAGCAGGCTGCGTTCGCGCGCGCCCACCACCTGTTCCAGGATGGCGTCCACCGCGGCCAGCCGGGCCAGCTCGGGCGAGCGGGTGGCGAGCCGGGCCCGCAGGCGGGCGCGCAGCGGTTCGATGGCCGTTTCCATGGCCTGCTGCCGCGCGAAGTAGCGGCGGCGGTACGGCGGAAAGTCGTCGTTCGCGCCCGGCAGCACCGAGGCCACGCCGCCGTCGGCATTGCCCTTGGCCAGCGCGGCCTTCAGGCGCGCGCACTCCTGCGCCTCCTCGGCGCCCTCGGACGCCCGGGCGCCGGACACGGCGACGCCCAGATCGGAATCCAAAGCTGCAGACAAGGAGATGGCGTCGGTCCAACTGAACCACTGACTCAAACGATCCGCGAGGGCTTGCCTGGATTCGGGAACGTCGATGTCGCTCAGTTGAGCGAGCAAGCGAGTGAGCGCCGAGCCGGTGAAGCCTGTGCGCCGTGACACTTGCACCATACCGCGAGAGAGGGAGAAAACCGGGCAGTTTACACCGGTCAACTGGCGGCTTTCCCTCTGTGAACTGGTGCACAGGAAGCGCGGGAGAAGTGAAACGGGGTGTGACAGGAGCCGAAGAAATCCGGGCCTTCCCGCCACGTTCCTTCTGCCCCTTTTTGGGCGGTCTATGAGCGATTTGAGCTGGCCGCGGTCGGGCTCGACGAGGGCCTTGCGATCGAGGGTGATGTCGATCCATCCGCCGGATGACGCGAGGCATACCCCGTCATCTGCTCGAGCTGCTTTTGTCGTTCGGCAATCGCCAGCTCCCGCGCCCGGGGCCCGTATCGCCCAACCGAAAAAGCCTTGCTGACCGATTTCTCCGGGCTGACTCTGGTCATCGCGATCCACATCGGATTCTTCCCGCCCGGCTCCTCCCGAAAATACACCCCCGCCACACCACTCTTGTTGTCGCGCCGCACGCGCTGGGCGATCTCGCGCTTCAGCACCGGCAAGTGTTCGCGCACGAATTGATCTCGATGCGCCTGGGCATGCGCCAAGGCACCCTCGCGACCGCCGTGGGTGTTGAAGTAGAACGCCTTGACCATGCGCACCTTGTTACGGCGAATATCGACGCTCCAATAGTCGTCGTAGCCGTAGATTCCGTACATGGGATTGGGGTTGGGGGTGCCTCTTGGCATGGAAGCTCCGAAAGTTCGCGCCGCCTGTCGACCTCAATTGATTTGCGCGTTGCGCATCTCCAAGTGCTCGAAGTAGCTGCCAGTGAAGTCCACATGTTCTCCGCGCAGGCCATCGGCCTGAACCGTGGTGCCCGTGCATCCAAGCACGGCGACATCGGACCAGTGACCTCCATCGAAATTCAAGCCGTTCCACTGGCAGTTGTTGAACTGACAAGCGCTGAGCCGACTTTGCTGGAACCGTGACTGCGAGAAAGTGCAGTTGGAGAACATGCACCCGGAGATGGAAATGCCCTCGAAGTCGCACGCGGTGAAGGTGCAGCCTGTGAACTGGCATCCAGTCCAACCGGCCTGCTTGAACGTGCACGCGGCAAAGCTGGTGCCGGTGAAGACGGTGGTGGCGAACTGGGCGAGGTTCAGGTCCAGGCCAGCGTAGGCATAGCTGTCGGCCATGCCGGCAAGACCTGCGGGGGCACCACCGGCGCCTTTGCGCCAGAGATTGTGGTTTTGGATGATCAGTTGGGAGGGCATGATTTTTGGCTCATGGATGGCAGCACGGAAATTAAAAATTTAAATCACAGCCTCATCAAGATGAGATTTGAAATTTCTTCGATTTCCCTGCTGGAAAATGAATCGATCGGATCGATCTTTGCACCATAGACAAGGTCAATCTTTATATTGATGCGCCTCCCCAAGAATCGGCAACGCAGCACATCCGCCTCCGCAATAGAAATCGCCTCCTCAAGAAGAAGGCCATCATCCTTCAACTGCTCAACTACCCTTTTAGCCTCCTCGATCGTAAGCGCATGAAATCTCGTCATTAAAGGCGTCCTGGCTTGCATGGAAATTCGCTACGAACGTGAAATTTCAGCCAATATCTTGATAAATACTCCAGCTCGAGATATCAAAATTCGAATCATCTTCGAAGCTCTCTGAGATTATCTCGATTGAATTTCCAGAAGGATCCAAAATCCTTGCAAAATAAAATCCAGGAGTACGTGCAAGCATGTCAAACTCGACCCCTTTCTCCTTCAAATCCCGACAAACACTGGGAAAATTTTTCTCAATAAAAAACTCGTAGAGTGAATTTTTGTCTTTTCCATTGCTCCCTTCAGCCAAATTTGAGTACTTGAAGCAAATCGCCAAATTCAAATGACTCGGCACTCGAAAAACATTCAACTCCGAATCTCGTTCATATCTCAGAATTCCTTCGTAGAAGGCCTCCATTTGTTCGAGCATTCCTTTTTTTCGGAGCATCGGAACATGAATAGTGAATCGCTTCATCATCTTTCACATCTTCCCTTGCTCTGAAGCCACAGCTTGCTTTCGAGGCGTCCCTGGAAATTTGTCGCCATGAGTAGTTTGAATTTCTTTCCCACAACTGATGCCAACACATCAGTGCGCTTGGGATTTCAATAAAAATCGGAATTCGAGAACAAGATATTGTTTCCAGCAGGATCCTTCAAATAAATCCACTCCCCGTATGGCTGAGAAACATGCTTGATAACAAGATCATTAAAGCTCTTGAAAATCAAATTTTGCCAATCAAAAAAATCCTCGTCCCAAGAAGAAATCAAGCCGAACGCCACCACAGGAAGATCCGTGCTATCGACCTCTTTGTAGGCAAGCAACAGAGGGTTATTGTCGCGAAAATTAAGTACCAGAGACGGTGCGGCACTGTGAGTCATTCTTGCGATTCGGATTCCAGACCCGTCAACGTCGTCATCTACAAGGGTAAATCCGAATTTTTTATAGAACTCCACACTGCCCGGGATATCGCTTGCATGAAGGTGGACAAGTATTTTCATCATTTAAAACCTTTCAGCACCCCTTCGACATAAGAAGAAGAAACCTTCATCTTATTAGCATAAGACTCTGACATTTCTCGCTCCAACTGATAATAACGAGAAATCGGTTTTCCATCGGCCACAGCCTGCGGGTCTCTGCCAATGTCAACTATCTTGCATCCATTGCGTTTTGCCATTTCAATGAATTTTCTGTTCTCCTCGAGCGACAAGGCCCATTGAGCTTCGTTCTTAGGCCCTCCTGCGAATGTCGCCTCTTTCGCCCATGAAAATCCCGGGTAATTATTGATCGTGTAGATCGAATACCCTTGACTTGCCGCCAATGGTTGACTGAGGCGCGCATACGCGTTCACTCTTCTTTGATTTTCCCCAATTACTATCGCGCACTTCTTCAATCCGAGCGGATCAATCCATTGCGTGGAATTGGGAGCAAGCTGATAGGGATTCATGCCCCCCATCAGGCGAATTGGGTCTTTACTTGCAAATCGCCCACTTTGTGGATCGTAGTAGCGGTGCCGGTTGTAATGCAGTCCGGTCTCTTCGTCCGCGTACTGCCCTTGGAATCGGATCGGATTCGTGATCCCCGCGACCCCGGCCGCCTTGCTGATCGCCTGCTTCGCCTCGCCCCAGGCCTTGTAGTTCGCGCTCCAGCAGACCTGGCCTTCCGAGTCGGTCAATTCCTGTGGCGTGCCCAGGTGGTCGCACTGGTAGAAAGCGATCTCTTCAGGCCTGAACGGCTCGGCGCTGGCTTGCTGCAGTCCCTGTCCGTTCCACAACGGGTCCTGCTCGATGTCGTAGGCCCCGCCGTTGGCCTGCATCAGCGCCTTCACGTCGGTGGTGGGGCTCAGTTGAAGGGGGAGCTGCCTTCGCACCTGCACCAACGGCACGAAGCTGTCCTTCTCGTGGACGTAGTGCACGGTGTGCGCCTGCTCTCGGGCCCTGGGGTCCAGCGGCGTTGCGCTTTCGTAGGCGAGGTTGTCGCCGTCCCAACCGAAGAGGGTCTCTCTCGATCCGCTTGTCTTGGCAATGCGCCGGCCCATCGGGTCGTAGCGGAAGGTCGTGGTGCCCTCCTCGCTCTTTGCGCTGACCATGCGGTTGAAGCCGTCCCAGCTGAAGAGGGTCTTCTGCCCGTTCTTCGTCCGTTCGGTGAGGTTGCCGTGCGCATCGTATTTGTAGCTCGTGCCGGCGTACTCTTTGAGCAGGTTGTCCAACAGCTTGCCGGGGGCCACGCCCTGTTCGCGCGCGAGTGCTGCCGTGCCGGGCTCCTTCAGTACCGGGTCGGCGATGTTGCCAGCAGGGTCGAAGGCGAACACTTCCTTGCCCAGTTGGCTCTGGGCCTCGAGCAATCTCCCGACCGGGTCGTAGCGGTAATCCAGCCGCCCGCGCCGGCTGTCGCCGATGCCGGTGAGCTGGCCGGCCTTGTCGTAACGGTAGCTGCGGCGGATGCCGACCGCGGCGGTGCCTATCGTGCCGGGAGCCGGCTTCGTGTGCGTGATCTGCTGCTCGAGCAACCGTCCGGCGGGGTCGTAGGTTTGCGTCTGGGCCAGGCCGTTGTGCTGCTGGCGGCCGACTTCACGGTGGAGGTCGTCGCGCTCCAGGCTCAGGATGTCCTGGCCGTCGAGCAGCAGGCCGTGCACGTGGCCACTGCCGTAGGTGAGCCACTCCTGGGTGTGGCCGTCGGGGCGGGTGCTGCCGACTCTCTGGTTGAGTTCGTTGTAGCGGTGCTGCCAGATGGCGGTGTGCCCCCTGGCGAGATCGGCGTGGTGCTCACGGGTGAGGTTGCCGGCGGGGTCGTAGAACCACTGGAGCTTGGCGTCCTGGTTCCGGGCTTCGACAAGGCGGCCGTTGCCGTCGTAGGCGAAGGTTTCGGCTTGGGCTGCGGCCTCGCGTTCGACAAGTCGACCCAAGGGGTCGAAGGCGAGTCGGGTGACCTGCCCTGCTTCTGCCACTTCGGTGAGCACGCCGCTGGTTGCTTCGTAGCGGTACTGGGTCACCTTGCCGTCGAAGCCGGTTTCTTCGAGCAGGCGACCGACGGGGTCGTACTTGAAGCGGTAGTGGCTGCGGTTCTCGTTGTCGAGCTGAGTGAGGCGCCCCAGTTTGTCCCATTGGTAGCTCAGCGTGTGGCCTGCAGCGTCAGTGCGCCCAGCGATGAGTCCCGCATCGGCGTAGCGGTAATGGGTGCTGCGCGCCAAGGCGTCGGTGTGCGTCAGCAGGCGGCCTTCGGCGTCGTGGGCCAAGCGCTCGCTGGTCTGATCGGGGTGGGTCACTTCTTCGAGCTGACCCGGGTGATTGGCACCCGCCTGGGCTGCCGTCAGCGTTTGCTCGTCGAGCGTGGTGTAGCGGTACCTGGTGACCTGGCCGGCGGCGTCGGTGCTTTGGGCGAGGCGGCCTTGAGGGTCGTAGGTCCAGGTGGTCGTCTTGCCCGAGCAGTCGGTGTAGCTGGCGAGTTCGCCGGTCGGGGTGTAGGCGAGCTTCTTGACACCGCCCTTGGCGTCAGTGATCTGCACCGGCCGCCCGGCCTTGTCGTAGGCGTATTGGGTCTTGTGGCCGAGCGGGTCGGTTTCCTCGGTGAGGTGACCCTGCGGGTTGTAGTCGCGCCGCCAGGCGCCGCCTTCGGCATCGCGCACGCCGGTCAGGCGGCTCAGCTTGTCGTACTCGAAGTGGACCTGGCTGCCATCGGCCTGCGTGTGGGTTTGCAGGTTGCCAGCGTCGTCGTAGACATAGTCGTCGGTCGTGCCGTCGGCGTGCACATGGCGGGTGATGTTCTTGGCGTCGTCGCGGAAGAACCATTCCTCGTTCTCGTCCGGGTGGATGACGCGGTAGGTGTAGCCAAGGATGTCGTAGTAGATCCACGTTTCCTGGCCCAGCGCATCGGTCACATAGGTCAGGCGGATGTTCTCATCCCACTCCAGGCGGGTGTCGAAGCTGCCGTCGTCCGCCCATTCACGAATCGCCTTGGCCTGGGCCCCCGTGCCGTCGTAGGCCAGGTTCATGCCGCGGCCCGTGCGGTCGGTGTAGCGGGTGATGAGGTGGTGGCTGTACTGGTAGGCCCAGGCGGCGCCGTTCTCGTCCTGCGCCGCGACCAGGTCGCCCGCTTCGTCGTGCGTGTACGCGGCGAGTTGACGAACGACCTGCCCGTCTTTCAGCTCCCAGACGGATTCGATGCGCCCCGAGATCGCATGCGGCCGGATGCCGACGTGTGCAAGCGTGACATCACCCTGCTTGCTGACGACATCGCTCAGCACCTGCTCGCCGGAAGGCAATGCATGGTCGTAGCGCAGGCCGATCGCGGCGCCGTCCTTGGCATGTTGAGCCACCAGGCGAAAGTGCTGCGTGCCTTGGGTGGCGGCCTTGCTGCTGACCGTGTCGACGAGTTCGTAGCTCTCGCGCCAGTCGGCCGGCTCGCCGGCGGGCAACGGCTTGCCGAAGTCGAGCACCAGCAGCGTGTCGCTCACACGCGTGGCACTGAATTCCTCGATGGCGTTGCGATGGCTTTGGCCGACGGCCAGCCAGGGGATGTCGTGGCTGCGACCGTCGGCGGCACGGTAGACCAGTGCGCGTCGCCCTCTGGACTCGACGACGTCGATGCGGGTCGTGTACGGGATCAGCCAGCGCGCGCCGAAGCTGCCCTGGTCATAGGCTTCGAGGTCACTGCTGTAGGTGCGGTTCCATTCGATGGGCAGCGTGGCCGGCAACACGAAATCCGTGTGGGTGAAGCTCTCGCTTCCTGTGGCGAAGCTGATGGACTTGCGGGTCTTGGCCTTGGCTGCGCCCTGCTTGCAGCAGTTGCCACTTCCCGTGGCGCCAGCCTGGGTGTTCACGGCGCCGAGTTCGTGACCCGGCTTGGTGGCCTGCGCCTGGGCGCCCTTGGTGGGCGGCACGACAGCGGCACGCTTGGCCTTGAATTTCTTCACGGCGGCAAACAGGCGCTTGAGCAGCCACATGATCGAGCGCTCGGTCTCGGCGCTGGCCAGCGCCATCAACTTGGCTCGCAGCGCCCCCTTGAAGTCGGTCAGGCTGCCGATGACGATGTTGACCACCGCCTTGGCCTTGTCGGGCAGGCGTGCGGCCGCCACCTTGACGGCGTAGTTGGCCGCCTGTTTGGCATAGCGGTCCGCGGCGGCGAGCATGCGGTTCCACATGCTCTCCTTCTTCGGGTTGTAGGTGTTCCTCTCCGGCTTGGGGCCCGCGATCTTGAACAGGTCTTCGCCGCCGGTGCAGCGGCGCAACACGCTGATGAGGTCATCGACAACGCCATCGGCCTTGTCCGCGCAATTGTTCAGGATGCCCGAGAGCTTGCTCATCGCACCGTCGACAAACTTCTCGATCTCGCCCGCGATCTTGTCGTTGAGGTGCATCACCAGCACGGAGATCAACGCGTCGCCAATGTTCGAGGCGCTGTGCTTGAGCTGCTGTTTGACGAGATGCAGTGCCGGGCGCAGGCTCATGCGGGCAGCCGCCATGCTCGGCGGTGCGGGAATGACACCGATCAGGTTGATGCCCAGGTTGACCCACGCAAGAAAATCAACAGCCTCTTTCTTGATGAATCGTCCGCTGATCAGGACGATGTCCATGATCACGTCGATCAGCGCCATGATGTTGCCGATGACAGGCAGGCTGCCCGCCACGGTGCTCAAGCGTTCCAGCGTGACGTAGTCGTTGCTGATGTCGCGCAACCACTTGTCGAAGCGCGCCGCGCCGGCACCAATGTCCTGCGGCGCGATGGCGTTGAGCGGCGCGACTGCGGTCTGCTTCTCGCGCGGCTTGGTTTCCTGCGGTCCCTGCGTTGCCATTTTTTGTGCTTCCTCGATCTGATTTGTTCTCTTCAGGCCCTCGCAGCCGGCGGGCCTGTGTCGCCGTCAACCTGCGAAGCCGGGCGTTCTGCCGGTCATGGCTGTCGCAGGGTTCGCGCCGCCCAAGGACGGCAGGCTGGGCAATGCGCCAGGCAGCTTGGGAACGACCGACGCCACCGCACCGCTCACGCTGCTCTGCGCCGCGGCAGCTGCACCCGCCAGCCCGCCATTCATGCCACCGGCCACCACGCTGCCGGCCACGCCCGCTGCAGGCGCACCCATCGGGCCGAGCGCGCCGCCAACGGCCTTTCCAATGGCCTGGGTCGCTGCGCCAGAGGCCAACTGCCCCACTTGTCCCAGCAATGCCTGCGCGCCGCCTTGCTGCACGGCCTGGACGGCCGCAACGGCTTGTTGCGCCGTTCCGGCCACCTGGCCGATCTGCCCCAACGCGCCCTTGGCCCCGCCCAGAACGCCCTTGGCCGACAGCAGGTTCGCTGCAGGCAAGGCCCCTGCATCGCCTGCAGGGCTCGTCGTCGATTTCTCGTCCAGCGGCTTGGGTGGCCATTCGTGCGGTGGCCCGAAGTAACTGCCCTCGTCCCAGGGATCACGCGGGTCCGGGCCGAAGGTGATCTTGGCGCCACCGATCGGTAAGCCCGACACCGTTGCGAAACCTTTGGCATCGAGGTTGCCGTTGTGGGTGCCGCCTTCCGAATCCACCACGGTGTACTCGCCCTGTTTCACGGCCTGTCGCGGCGTGCCATCGCTCTTGATGTAGTGGTTGTGCAGATCCAGTTGCCCTTTCGGCAGCTGGGTCGGCTCCGGCAGCTTGGGCGACCCTTTGCTGTTGGGGCCGACCAGGCTGTGCACGGCCGCATGCTCGCGCCAGATGCCATTGGTGCCGCTCTCGATGCCGCTCGCGTTCCAGCGCGTGTAGCTGGTGCCGCCATTGACCAGGACCTCTTCCTTGGCAGTGATGGTGATGCGATTGGCCTCCATCTTGATGTCGAGCTTGGCGATGACATTGATGCAACTCTTGAGGGCAGTGATGTCGATGTCCGCCGCTGCCGCCACCAGGCGAATGCCTTTCTCGAAGGCTGCGATGCGCACCGCGTCCTTGGCACTGACCAGCAAGCTCTTGCCCGCCGCAATGCTGGTGTGCGCCCCGCTGGTGATCGCATGGTGCTCGGTGCTCACCAGATGAATCGAACCACCCGTGGTGGCCTCGATCCCCGAAGGGCTGGCCAGCACCACATGCGGCTCGTTGAGTTCGGGGAACTCGCCCTCGGCCTTGTTGCCGCTGCCAGAACCCTTGATCGCATCGTTCTGCGCCTTCAGGCTTTGGGTCACTTCGTCCTGGTCGCCGGCCTCGTGCGCCTTGGCCTGCTGCGCCGCTTCGCTCAAGCCCTCGTGCAGTTCCCGCCCCTGGGTCAGGCGCTGCACCGTCTCGCCCATGTCGGTGATGTGGGCCTGGGCGTTGGCGCGCGCCTCGGTGCTGATCAGGAGCCCGTCCTGGGCCCGGATCGCACCGTGGCCGTCCGTGCGCAGCTCGAAGCCCTGGCCCCGGGCGTCCTTGCGCCCGGCGTTGTCTTCGATGCGCGTGATGTGCCCCAGGCTCAGGGAGCTGCTGTCGTGGTCGCTCTTGAGCTGTGCCTGGATCTTGCCTTCGGTGTCGTCCAGCAGCAGGTGGTTGCTCTTGCCGCCGGCCTCGTTGCCGCTGGCGCCTGCGAGTTCACGGCTTCTGAGGCCCGTGAGGGCCTTTTGCTCGGGCAGCTTCCACGGCGGCATGCGCTGCGCGTTGTAGACCACCCCCATGACGATCGGGTGGTCGGGGTTGCCGTCCAGGCATTGCACGATGACTTCCGAGCCGACGCGGGGCGTGGAGACGGCACCGGTCTCGCCACCCGCCCAGGGGCTCATCACACGCACCCAGGCGGAGCTGCGTTCGTCGCTCTGGCCTTCGCGGTCCCAGTGAAATTGCACCCGGATGCGGCCGTACTCGTCGGTGTGGATGCTGCCCTCGGCAGACGGCCCCACCACGGTCGCCGTCTGTGGCGCCATGACGCGCTGCTCCACGCTGTGAAAGCCGCGACCGGGGCGCCAGGGAACGAAGCGGCGGCTGCAGCTGAAGCGGTTGCTGTACTGGGCAAGCTCGCCTGCGCCTTGCAGGTAGTTGTTGCTCGCGCTGTGCTCGATCTCCAGGATCAGGAATTCGCTCTCGGGGCCTGCACCCTGGGTGCGCCCGAAGTGATCGGTGAGGCGAAAGTAGCGCCCGGGCAGTACTTGCCGGTTGTTGCCGCGCGCATCGAAGTGCTTCGCAACTGCTTCGATCTCTTCGACGCGCCGCTTGGCAAGCGCATCGCCTTCGCGGCTGGTCTTGAAGTGCCGGTGGCCGCCGTATTCGTGCACTTCCAGCTGAGGGACGTCGCCTTGCTGGTTGCCGCTGGGGGTATCGGCGTGCTGGGCTCGCGGGTTCTTGAAGTCGAAGGCGCTGACGGCCGTGTGCCCGGACACGAGGGTGCGTGCAGCACTCCACTGGTGGATGGCATCTTCTTCCTGTGCGCCACCTTCGCGCTGGAAGCGGATGTCGGGCGTCGGCCCGTCCACGGCTTCGGCCAGTGTGGTGTCGTCGGCGAGAACGAGGGTGTGGCCTTGGGCCGTATGTTCGTACCAGTAGCTGTAGCCGGCGGCTTCCCAGCGCCGGTGCAGGTAGTTGTGGTCGCTCTCGCCTTGGGCACCTCCGCCTTGAGCGGCCATGGTGATGGGGAGGTCTTCGCTGCGGACTTGCCACTTCCATTGAGGCAAGGTGTCGTAGTCGTTGAAGATGGCCTGAGTCTGCTCTTGCAGGTTCTGGCGGTGGAACAGGCGGTTGTTCGAGCGCAGGCGCAGGTATCTCAACCACGGACCAAGTCGGGCTTCGTAGAAGGCAAGGTTGCCGTCGGTCTTGACGAGACGGAAGGCGAAGACGATGCCGGTGAAGTGGCGCAGGCTGCCGTCCGCACGCACGAGATCGATGCACAGCATCTTGCCCTGCAGATCCTTGAGCGCCAGGTCGGCATTGCTCGAGAGCAGTTCGGCCGTGTATTCGAAGTCGCGCGACACGCCTTCGCGGGCGTCTAGCCGGTTGATGACCAGCCGCGCACCCGCAGGTTCGCCGCCCTGGGGAAACGACAGGCGCAACAGCCGGTCGTGCTGACGGTCGAGAAATGCCCCCCCGCTCTGGATACCTTCGGCCATTTGGCTCTACTCCCTCACAAGAAAACTGGTTGAAGACCACCGCCATCGGGTGGCGGCCTGCCGGTATCTGCCATGCTCGTCACAACGCCTCAGGTCGCACAGCTCGCGACGAGGGCCCTTCGATTCTTCGCAGGCCTCGTGCTTGCGATGCGCCCCGCCACCTTCTGGCATTCGGCAAGGCTTTGCTTGCCTGACGCAGCATCGTCTTGACCCGTTCTTTTCACAGCATGCAGGTAATCACTTGCCGCCTCCTGCCATTTCTCTTCGGGCCAGCCAGCGATGGCACTGAACACCGCTCTCTCACCCCTTGCCCAGATCGGATCCCCTCTTGCTCTTGGCGCGACCGCAGCGGCGAGATCTGTGGCGCGCATTCCTCCCACGCACCACTTGAACCGTCCTTTCGCCCGCTCCAGGATGGCCTGGGCAACATCCATGCGACGCTGGCTCAGGGCATAGACAAAAAGATGTTGAAGCGCCTCCTCTCCGACCCGAAAGGGAGGGGCCCGATGCTTGGCGAGCACGTCAAGCATTTCCGTCCGCAGGGGCTTCTGAGCCTCCTCCTCCTCTGCACCGACGGCTCGCAACTGATTGACTCGGCTCTGGTCGATCGGCGGCATCAGCCATGGCGTGAGATCGTCCCGTTGCGCGAGCCGCACCACGCAGTGGGGCTGCTCCAGGTCAGGTGAATCGCCCCCCCAGGATGGGCGCTCGCTCGCAGACGCCTGCGCTTCGATCTGGGTCAGGTAGTGGTTCATCACGCGCCATGCGTTGGCAGTGAACGCTTCGCCGAGCAAGCCGGTGTAAGCCAGGTCGCCAGGACCTTCCTCCACTCGGCACTGGGTTGAATGGAACCGACCCTGAAGGTGTGACGGTATGGTGCTGTACAGGGACAAGCAAGCTTGCCCGGCATCAGACAGTGCGCCGAGGTCGTCAGCATCGATTGCTTTGCGGATCTTCGACGTCTGCAGCTCAAAGGCAGCCTCCCACGGTGCGATTTCCACTGCATCTTGCATGAGTCTTTCTGCAGCGAACTGCTCTGATGCCCGCTTGTTGCCAATCCCCCAGGCCTGAAACAAGGCGATGGCCGCAACGAATGCGACAGCCGCCCACCTGGCCTTGACGTTGAGAGCCGCAACGACGCCGAGGCAGATGCCATACGCGATGGCAGCCATGCCGGCCCACAGCAGCCCATCGTAGGTGTCGGGAATTTGCACACCGCGCACCCCGCCGATGGCACCGAGCCCGTAGTAGAGGCGGTACCCGATCCAGAGCCCGCAGAGCACTGGGCCGACAACAATCAGCGCGACTGCGATCAGTGCGAGCGTGCCCCGCCGACACACCCCAGATCGGACACCGTTCTTCTTGCATTCGTTCTCACCGCGCTGATCGGACATTCGCAGCCTTCTCGCGCCTCAACGTGGCAGCTTGATGTTGGAGCCTTCCAGCTTCAAGCTGCGGCCTAACCTCTTTAGGTCGGTCATCCCGCTTTGCTTGAACTCCTTGATCTGAGCTCCGCTCATATTCACGGACTTTGTGAAACTCACATCGTCCAGTTCCAACACCTCCGCGCGAGTGTTCGTGAAATCAGCTTCCCCAATCTCCACCTTCCTGAGTACAAGATTTTTAGTATTGAGATGCTGAGATTGCAGTTGGGGAATCTTGCTATCGCGAATCAAAATAGATTGACTGACGTTCGAGGTGCGGGTCGGATCCTTAAGAGAAAATCCGCCTGCGATCGTGACCCCGTCGGTGCCGTTACCTCCTCGTATCGAGCCTACGCCGAAGATCGTTCCCTCAATCGCGATGGTCCTGATCCCACCTGCAAAGGCCTCGAACACATCCATACCGTTGCCTGTGATCTTGCTGTCTCGCACAGTAAGACTTTTGGCTTTCTTGACGTAGCCAAGGATCACGCCGGCAGTCACTCGCTCCATCAGGATGTCGCCGTTGACCGTCGCGCTTGTCATGTTGAAAGTGCCTTCGATGAGAGTGTCGCGGATGGTGAGGGATTGGAAGTCTGCGGGCACCATGCTGAAGTCGCCACGCAGCTTGCAGCCTTCGATCAACACGTCGGCGAAGACTCCGCCCGACTCCTTGCTTCGGGGGGTGCACTTCATATCTTCAAACTCGCATTGCCGAAGCGTGAGCTTTGCGTGTCCTTCAATGACAAAGTACTTTGCTGTGCAGCCAATGAATTCCGCTTCGCCATCGCTGCCGACGCCTCCCCAATGATTCCGATCGGGATTGGTGCCAACGAACCGACAAGACTCAAAAACAAGGGCCGTACTCTTTTCGCCGGCATACCCTATGGAACCGTCCGTCCATGCGCATCGCAAGAAGTGAACGCGGTTGGTTTTGCCGTACCCAAAGATGCCAGAGAACCGACAGTCTTCATACCGCACGTCCGTGGAGTTTCCAATCTTGATCTGATACGCACCGACGAAGTCGCAGTTCTTGAACAGGATGTGATTCCAGTCAACGTACTGAAAACTCTCACCGCTGATCTCCGCGCCCTCAATGGTGAGTAAGGCGTCTCCGATTTCCTTTTTTCGAAGCTCTGGGTCCTTGAGGTACTGAAAGATCTTTCCAAACTCGCGGATGTTCTTTTTGGACGTAGCCATGTTGCAAGCGGTCAAGAGTGGGCTTGAGGAAATGAACAGCGCAGGAAGCGCAGTCAGAGCGGATCGACGATTCATTGAGTAGGAGATCACTTGGGTCTGATTGCATCGAGCGGCGGTGGATATCCCATGGCGGGGAAGTGGTCGGCCAGGAAATACCAATCCGGCACCTCCCCCTTCTCTCCTCCGACACGGCCAAGACCGGCCATCGTTCTCCCTGCGTTCGTGCTCACCACAGCGATCGGAAAAACCCATGGATCGGTGCATTGCATGTGCAGGGCCCAGTCTTCGTCTGCTTTCATCGGTTCAGGCTTTCGCAGCCCCACCTCACAAAAGGTCGCCTGGATGCGCCGGAATGCCGAATCGGCCTGCTTGCCCACGACACCTGTTGCAAAGGCTCTTGAGAGTGCCGCCATTCCTTCGTTGCTGACCGTCGCGTTGCCGGGAGAGCCAAGCGTGTCCAGCTTTGTGTCAACGCGATGCCATTTGCGAACGTCGTTCTTCTCGGAATCCTTTCCGCCCTCAAACACCCACAGCGTCAAGCTCACGATGCAGTTGAGCTTTTTCATCTGTCGACTCAGTCGAAGCGGGATCTGCGTGTTGCCCATCGCGAACTGAGGAATGTCGCCAAACTCGAGCGGCTTGTCGATGTTTCCCTTCGCCGGCAGGCCGCTCATTACATGCAGGTAGTCCAGCGCCACGCACAGCCTTGGCTTCTCGTTGTATGCCTTGCCGTCTTCGATGCGGCAGCGGTAGGTGCTGACCTGGCTGATATTGCCTGTGGCCGGCTCCAGCAAGGTGCCCGCAGGTGGCCGCCCTGTCCATGCGCTGAGCTCACCATCCAGGTTCTGATAGCCAATCGGACCACCGCAACTGCTGACGATCAGGGCCGTCTGCGTATCGGCGGGCACGGTCTGCACCTTGTGAATCCCCGGGTCCGTGGCCGATACGACCTGGATGTAGGGCTTGGTATCCGGCCCGTCGCTTTGCCACTCGACCTGATAGACGCCGCTGCGATGGCTATGGCCTGACAAATGCCAGTCGACCTGTGCACCACCCTTGGGTCTGCGCCGGCCCGCGCGCACGTAGTGTTCAAAGTAGTGGGCAAGCCCTCGCTCGCAGGTCCCCACATTGACGTGGTTGAAACCCGCGGGCTCATCCGGCAGGCCGGTGGCGCTGTTGTGCGGCCACAAGCGCGCCTTGACCAACCTCTTCTTCACGTTGCTGTACGGCTGTGGCTCATCAAAGCTCACGATGGTGAAGTGGCTGGCTACCGTAAGGCTTGTTTTGCTGCCGGCAGCCTTGTACTTTTGAGCCTGGGAGAGCAACTCGAATTGCGCTGTGCTCCACGACTCTGTGGCACGCGGCAAGATGCCCGCGCCTTGCCTGTCAACACCGCCGAAGTCTTCCATATGTGGCAATTTGGCGGGGTCGACCAGTTCGCCCAGATTCTTGAAGTTTTCGTCGCTGCCCCAACCCATCGGCGCAATGACCTGGAGGGTTCCTGCCGCACTGTCATCGTCGCTCTGGGCACCATAGGCGACCACCACATCGGCCAACGGCGTGAACAGCGCGTAGAACCAATCGAACTGACCACTGTGGAAATTGAATCCCGTCAGAGCCTGCCCGTAGGTTGGACCATATGCCAGGCAGGCTTCGTAGATGGTCATGTTGTGGTCACGACTCATCCCTTCATTGGCTTTGCCGCGGGTCCAGTCGCTGGCCGCTTCGATCTGCTTGCGGTGCTCTGCAAGTTCGCTGCCGTCCAGGGTGCCGCGTGCCGTCTTGAGCGCCTTCGAGAGACCTTCGTTGAGGCCACCCAGCCTGTCCTCGGCAGCGCGGGCGACCTGCTCGACACCTTCTACGCCCCGACCTGCCGCCTCGCTTGGAGAAACGCCGGTGGCTGATTTGAACCAGCCGGACACCTTGTCGACGACGGTCCCCGCTCGATCGCGCAAGGCACCGCCACTGCCAGTGACCGCGGCCCTGGCAATCTCGCTGCGTTTCGCGGGGTCGGCCGCGGTTTCCAGCACGCCGAGCTTGAATGCCCAGTTGGCCATGTCTCCGGCCTCCACCCGCGCACTGATGCCGTAGGGCACCTGGTACGCCTCATGGTTGCCGCTGGTCATGAAGATGGGCAGGCTGTACTTGCGGTACATCTCACGGACCAGGCTGAACACGAGCATGTCGTCCAGCCCGCGCGGGTACAGCCTCTTGCCGGTGGCCGGGTCATCGATGTTCGCCAGCAGGTTGAAGCTTTTCCATTGCTCGCCGATGGCCTTGTTGCCCGTCGCTTTTCCTGCAGCGACCTGCGCCGGGTTGAGGTTGCGGTTGAAATCGATCAGGTCGCCGGTGAGCAGCACCGCATCGGCCTTCTCGATCTTGTCGCCACCCAAAGCCATCTTCTCGAACAACGCGCGCAGCGCATCGAAGCTGTTGCACACCTTGGTGCCGACTGGCGTGTTCCATTTCACGTCGGCCACATCGCCTTCGAGCACCTGAGCCATGCTCTTGCCCATCGCGGTATGGCGAACATTCACGTGCACGTCGGACAGGTGGCCCAGCTTCAACGGACGCGCGGGCATGTACTTCACGGGGTGCCAGCTTTGCAGGCGTTTGCCTGCACCGGTTTTTTGCGGCGGCAACTGGTTGGCCGTGGTGCGGGCGCCCTTGGACAGGTCGAACTCGTGGAGGTTCGCGAAGTGAAAAGGGTCCTTGGTGGATTGCTCGCGCAGGAACTTGGCAATCATCAGGTCCTGCGGCTCGGCGTGCGTGGCGTTGGGCAGGAGCTGCTTGCCGGCGTCGTTGAGCTTGACCATCCAGGCAAAGCTCATGAAGCTGCCCGAATTGATGCCCTGGAACGGCGCGGCCTTCAGATCGATCTCGATCTCGTAGATGTCCCCGCCTTGCAGATCCTTGTAGACCTGGGCCGCCATCGGTGCGATGGTTGCAAAAGGCCGCCGATGGCGATCCTTGATGAGCACCCCCGCTCCGAAGAGGCCGACCCGCCAGGCCTTGATGTGCTGCGGAGCCGTTGCACAGGTATTGCCATCGCCAAACAGCGTGCCGGTGGTCGTGTCGGTCTGGGTGCCCTTCTCCTTGATGGAGTAAAGCCGCAAATGCCGGTCGACGAAGACATGCAGGTTGGGCGCAGGCGCAGGGACGAGGCCACCTGCACCCGAGGCCGCCTTCAAGCTCGACTCGCCGACGATAAAGATGCTGCACTTGGTCTGCCCTTCTTTGAGCAGCAACGGCGTTCCCAGGCTCGGATAAAGGATGAGCGCCGATTTGTCGACCGGGTCACTGCAATCACAAACGCCCGGGATGCGATTCTTGGCGGATTGCGCGTTGGCAGCGCTGCTGCCGAGGTTGGGAACGGTGGCCATGATTCAGCGAACTTCGGTGCGCGGGATGTGAAAGGGGTGTGCGGACACGGCAGCGAGACGTCGTTGACGCAGGGGTTCGAGCAGTGCATGCGAATGCAGGGCAAGCACCTGCGGCGCCTCTTCGACCAGGTCTTGCCACACCGCGTTGTCGATGTCCGCAATGGCGGCACCGAGGCCCCGCTCGCCGGTTGCCGCCGCGGCAAGGATGGGTTGCAGTGCCTGTGCATCGGCAATGTCGGGGTGCAGGCGCAACCCCATGGCCAGCAACATGTATTGATCGGCCCAGTCGTCCAAGCCAAGACGCCGGGCATCGTCACGCAACTGATGCGCCAGGCGGTGTTGCAACGCCGGCGCCATGTGATCGAGTTCACCGGGCTCGATGTCGTTTTCACGCACGGAAGCGAGCATGGTTTCTGCCGTGTTGAGTTGGTCGAGTGCCAGCAGCAGCGTCTGGTCAAGCGGCAGCGGCTCGGCGCGCGGGGCTGCCCTGTTGAAACTGGGCCCCTGCATCAAGCGCGGTGAGAAATCGGCACGCCAGGCGGCCCACCAACGAAATGCCTGCATGAATTGCTGGCGATCCGCTGCGGGCCAGCAGCCGGGCATGTCCAGCCCGATGCGTGGGTCAAACCAACGCAGCACGGCACCGCAGGATTCGTCGCCTTCGATCATCGGGTCCGGTGGAATCAGGCCTTCCAGCCAGCTTCTCATGTGGTTCGCCAGATCGCCCAACGCCAGGGGTGAGGCCACCATGCTCAACGCATGATGAACGCCTGCATGCAGGGCCAGCGTCTCCAGCAGCGCGCCCGCAGGCTGTGCCGGAAACCGTATCAGCCATGGCCCCTGATCGGCGAGTTCGGATTCGGGCGTGCCTTCAAACAAGCGCTCCATCTCCAGCCCATGCACTTGCACACCGAGGGCGATGGCCTCGCGATCGGCCATCTCGCACTGGCCGAGTTCGACCAACGCATAGCGCGGCGTGCTCGCACTGCAGGCCAGCAGCACACCCATGTCATGCACCAGTGTCTGCGCGACTTCCTTGTTGAACGCCGCGGGCTCGTGCGGCTGCAGACCGCCGTCGACCGGCGTCGCTTGTTGGGCTGGGTACGCTGACACGGTCACTGCCGGGGTGCCACTGCGGCAGCGCGCGCTGCAGCCTTTGCCATGCACTCTTTGCACACGGCTTGAGGTAAACGCATCTCCGGCACCGGCAGGTTCTTAGGGCCCGTCGTGATGTGGGAAGCCGCGTGCTCGCGCCAGATGCCCTTGGTGCCGTTCTCGATGCCTGCTCCGTTCCAATGGGTGTAGCTGGCACCGCCGTTGATGATCACTTCTTCCTTGGCCGTGATCGTGATCCTGTTGGCTTCGGCCTTGACGTCCAGTTTGGCCAGGATCTTGATGTTGTCCTTCAGGGCCTGGATGTCGATGTCGGAATTGGCGGCGATGAGCCGCATGCCTTTCTCGAAGGCTGCGATGCGCACCGCGTCCTTGGCACTGACCAGCAAGCTCTTGCCCGCCGCAATGCTGGTGTGCGCCCCGCTGGTGATCGCATGGTGCTCGGTGCTCACCAGATGAATCGAACCACCCGTGGTGGCCTCGATCCCCGAAGGGCTGGCCAGCACCACATGCGGCTCGTTGAGTTCGGGGAACTCGCCCTCGGCCTTGTTGCCGCTGCCAGAACCCTTGATCGCATCGTTCTGCGCCTTCAGGCTTTGGGTCACTTCGTCCTGGTCGCCGGCCTCGTGCGCCTTGGCCTGCTGCGCCGCTTCGCTCAAGCCCTCGTGCAGTTCCCGCCCCTGGGTCAGGCGCTGCACCGTCTCGCCCATGTCGGTGATGTGGGCCTGGGCGTTGGCGCGCGCCTCGGTGCTGATCAGGAGCCCGTCCTGGGCCCGGATCGCACCGTGGCCGTCCGTGCGCAGCTCGAAGCCCTGGCCCCGGGCGTCCTTGCGCCCGGCGTTGTCTTCGATGCGCGTGATGTGCCCCAGGCTCAGGGAGCTGCTGTCGTGGTCGCTCTTGAGCTGTGCCTGGATCTTGCCTTCGGTGTCGTCCAGCAGCAGGTGGTTGCTCTTGCCGCCGGCCTCGTTGCCGCTGGCGCCTGCGAGTTCACGGCTTCTGAGGCCCGTGAGGGCCTTTTGCTCGGGCAGCTTCCACGGCGGCATGCGCTGCGCGTTGTAGACCACCCCCATGACGATCGGGTGGTCGGGGTTGCCGTCCAGGCATTGCACGATGACTTCCGAGCCGACGCGGGGCGTGGAGACGGCACCGGTCTCGCCACCCGCCCAGGGGCTCATCACACGCACCCAGGCGGAGCTGCGTTCGTCGCTCTGGCCTTCGCGGTCCCAGTGAAATTGCACCCGGATGCGGCCGTACTCGTCGGTGTGGATGCTGCCCTCGGCAGACGGCCCCACCACGGTCGCCGTCTGTGGCGCCATGACGCGCTGCTCCACGCTGTGAAAGCCGCGACCGGGGCGCCAGGGAACGAAGCGGCGGCTGCAG
>RCUK01000961.1_pt1 | contig 20637 bp, 23 predicted proteins | sample 2166381 | NCBI WGS metagenome assembly RCUK01 (sample SAMN09932809, study PRJNA488358) | compost metagenome | isolation source: compost soil in an enriched community | place: Germany: Experimental Botanical Garden | reverse complement strand
CCCGTCGCCGCCATCAAGTTTTCGATAGCTGATCTGCGTTTTCATTTGTGTCTCCCAAAGCGTCAGTGCGATCACCTGAAGCGCAGCAAGTCCTGTTCCTGGAACCCTCTCTGTCTTCAACGATGGGCGTGCCTGCACTGGCGCTACAAAAGGCAGCGGGCAGATAATCGCCTATCGGGCCTTCCAGCCCCCTCCTCATTACCGCCTTCAGAATGACTGACATCGAAAGCCGTCACATCGACGAAATATCTGCCTTGCTGGCGGTGGCCGCCGAGCGTTCCTTTGCCTCGGCGGGCCGGGCGCTGGCCCGGCATCCAACCATCATCTCCAAGCGAATCGCGTCGTTGGAGGTTCGCCTGGGCGTCAGGTTGGTGCAACGAACAACCCGGCAGGTGCAGTTGACCGAGGCCGGGAAAAGACTGGCCGACAAGCTCAAGGTTGCCATGGACCTGCTGTACGAGGCGCAATTGGAAGCGGCCGAGCAGGCTAGCGAATTGCACGGCACGCTAAGAATCGCGTTGCCGGCGACGATGGGACGTCAGTGGCTTGCGCCGCGCCTGCCATCCTTCATGAGCCAGCATCCGAAGCTGGTGCTTGATGCGCAATACAGTGACGCCATCATCGACCTCGTCGAAGGCGGCTTTGATGCCGCCATCCGGATTGGGCATTTGCCCGACAGCCAGCTTGTTGCCAGAAAGCTCGCAAGCCATGAACGCGTCCTGGCCGCCTCGCCTGAATTCATCGAGCGCCATGGAATGCCTCGGCAGCCCGCCGACCTGCAAAAACAAAATTGCCTGGGCAACCCCAGTCTGAACTCGTTTCCGATGTGGCGGCTTGCAGATGGCCAGCGGGTGGAAACCATTCGTGCAAACGGCACGTTGCGCACCAACGACCCCGTCGCGCTGCTTGAGGCCGCGCGGGCGGGTATCGGGGTGATCGGCGCCGGAGAGTGGTTGGTCGCCCGCGACTTGGCGGCGGGCACCTTGGTGCGGGTGCTTCCGGCATGGACGTTCGACCGGGAAGGGGGCATTTATCTGGTCCGCCCCACGCGGCGCTATGCACCGGCAAGGACGGAGGCGTTTGCGGATTGGATTGCAGAAGTGTTTCGCCACGTTCCCTGGTCCGGCAATGCGCGAACCTAGCGTCGCATTGCGTCATTGCTGCATCCCGTGCAGCAATGACCTGCAGCCAGGAGCTATGGCGGCGAGCGGGCCATTCGCGTGAAAATTCCTTTATTCACCACACCACAAAAAAGGAAGCGTTCATGCCTCACCTCTCAACCGCGCTACGCACCGGATCCCTGCTGTTTCTGTCCGGCCAGTTGGCATTCGACGACCAGGGCAAGATTCACGGAGACGCCAGCGAGCAAACGGCGTTGATATTGGCGCGCCATGCCGACGTGCTTGCGCAGCATGGGCTGGGGCTGGAAAACGTCGTCAAGGCAAACGCCTGGGTGACGGAGCAAGCGGACTTCGCTTCCTTCGACCAGGCCTTTGCGAAGGCATTTGGACAACACCGACCGACCCGTTCGACCGTCGTCTCCCAACTGGCGGTGAATGGCGCAAAGGTCGAAATCGACTTGATCGCTTCCTTCGAACCCATCCACGCGCAAGCCTGAAGCGGCAAGCGTCTGGCGGCCCCGTGGCGGCATGACACAAAGGAAAGACATGGACGTTGAGCATATTGCGGCATTCTCCGCCGCGTCGTCCGGCGGCAATCCCGCAGGGGTTGTTATTTGCAAAACTCTGCCACCGGCCGATGACATGCAGCGCGTCGCCCAGCAGGTCGGCTATTCGGAAACGGTCTTCGCGGCGCCGCTGGAAGACGGGTGGCGGGTGCGCTACTTTTCGCCGCTGGTTGAGGTGGACTTTTGTGGCCACGCCACCATCGCGCTTGGCGCGGCGTTGGCGAAACGACAGGGTTCGGGCACGTTCGTGCTTCAACTCAATCGGGCGAAAATCACCGTTGATGGACACGACTCGCAGACGGCGTGGAGCGCATCGTTTCGGTCGCCTCCCACGCGAAGCGGCGGGGCTCCGCAGCCCTTGCTTGATGAGGCTTTGGCTCTCTTCAACCTGCGTCAAACCGACCTTGACCCACGGATACCGCCAGCGCTGGCCCATGCCGGCGCCAACCACCTTGTACTGGCCTTGCGGTCGCGCGATGCGCTAAGCCGGATGAACTACGACATCGCGCAAGGCCAAGCTTTGGCCAGCCGTGAAAACCTGACCACCTTTTGCCTGGTCTACGCCGAAGAAGACCAACACTTTCACGTGCGCAATCCGTTCCCGTTGGGTGGCGTATTCGAAGACCCCGCCACTGGCGCCGCCGCTGCCGCGCTGGGCGGCTATTTGCGTGATATCGGCTGGCCTCATGGGGCAAGTATCCGTATTGATCAAGGCGACGACATGGGCGTGCCTTGCCGTATTCGTGCCGACATCGGCGCGGCAAGCGGCGAAGGCATTCGCGTATCTGGCAATGCCCGACTGATGGCACAGCATTGAATGCCATCGCGGCCATCCACTTAACGTAGCGCTCGCGTTGCGTACGAAAAAGGAATGCAGATGAAAGCAGTGGGTTTTTGGACGAAAGGCTTGCCCAGCAGCGATGAGCGATCGCTTGAAGATTTGCAATTGGCCGAACCTGCGCATCCGCAAGGCCGCGATTTGAGGGTGCGGGTGCACGCTGTGAGCGTCAATCCGCGCGACGTCAAAAGTCGCATGAGCATGGCCCCGTCAAACGGCGCTCCCGTGGTGCTGGGCTACGATGCCTCCGGCGTTGTCGAGGCCGTTGGGTCAGAGGCAAGTCTCTTCAAGCCGGGCGACGAGGTCTATTACGCGGGCGTCTTGAATCGCCAAGGCGCCAATGCCGAACTGCAATTGGTGGACGAGCGGATAGTCGGCAGAAAGCCTGCCTCGCTTGACCACGCCACCGCCGCGGCGCTTCCCCTGACGTCGTTGACTGCCTGGGAAATGTTGTTTGATCGCCTGTCCTTGCCGCTCGACGGCGGGGCCGGCGAAAGCCTGCTGTTGATCGGTGGCGCGGGCGGCGTGCCGACGATGGCCATTCAGATCGCCCGCCAGCTTACGCACGCCACGGTTATCGCCACGGCGTCCCGGCCCGAGAGCGAAGCCTGGGTGCGTTCGATGGGCGCCCACCACGTCATCAATCACTTCCACCCCTTGCCCGCGCAGCTTGAGGCTATCGAAGCACTTGCTCCGGTCACCCGAATCTTCTCTACCCACACTACGCCGAAGAATTGGGCCGAGATGGCGCAGGTCATCGCGCCGCAGGGCCGCCTCGGGTTGATCGACGATCCCGAGCCGCTGGACCTACGCCTGATGAAGTTCAAGAGCGTGTCGATTCACTGGGAGGCGATGTTCACTCGTCCCATGCACGCCACGGCCGACATGCAGCGGCAGCACGACATCCTGAACACCGTGGCGGATTGGATCGACAACAAAACCTTGGTTGCACCTGGTGTCACCTCCTACGGAATGATCAACGCCGCAAATCTGCGGAAGGCGCACGCGGCGCTTGAAGACGGCCACACGGTCGGGAAGATCACGCTCGCGGGCTTTTGACAGGACGTCGTCATGGACTCTGATATCGCCAAAGCCGCTTCCGCGATGTGGCGTGATCTTGACCTGCCCAGCCATCGCGTGCTGGGGCGCGTGGGCAAGAATTTCAAGTGGTGACAACGGGGATGTGCCTGGCCCCGATGGACATCAGCGCGGGTGATGTCGTGGCGGTGGATTACGGATCGCTCGGCGGTCTTTCATGCCGGATCCAGGGGTCCGGCTGACCCGCGCGAGCGACCCGGCTCAGTTGTCCAGCGTAACCCCGGTCTCTTGCACAATGGTTTTCCACTTCAAGGTTTCCTGCCGCAGTTCACGTTCGAACGCAGCCGGAGCGCCGGTGCGCGCCACGAAGCCGTTTTGCAGGAATGCCTTCTGGATCTCGGGCTCGGCCAGGACAGTGTTCAAGGCTCGGGACCAACGGTCCACGACCTCGGGCGGAACGCCACGCGGCGCCGCCAGGCCCCACCAGTTGCTCAACACCACGTCGGGCGCACCGGCTTCGCGCAAGGTCGGCACATCGGGCATGGATGCAAAGCGTTCGGGCGCGGCTACGGCCAGCGCGCGGATTCGGTTCTGCGGGGCATATGCCGCGCCCACGCTATAGCCGCCCAGGTACATCTGCACTTCGTTGGCTAATAGCGCCTGTACACCCGGCGCCGATCCCCGGTAGGGAATGTGCGTCATGCGCGCTTGCATGGCTTGCGACAACATGAAGGCCGACAGGTGTGGCGACGTGCCCGAGCCGGGAGACCCATAGTTCAACTTGCCGGCGTTGGCCTGCGCATACTGCTTGAATTGCGCAAAGGTGGTGGCGGGCACGGCCGCGCTGATATAGATGAACGAAGGCACGTCGGCCAGTTTCGCGATGGGCTGCAGGTCGGACAGCGGGTCGAAGCCCAGCTTGCGGTACAGGAATTGATTGATCACGAAGTTGTTTGCCGCGCCCAGCACCAGCGTGTAGCCGTCGGGCTTGGCGCGCACCACTTCCTGCACGCCGATGTTGCCGCCCGCGCCGCTGCGGTAATCCACGATCAGGTGTTGCCCCAGTTCCTTTTCCAGCCGGGGTTGCAGTTGGCGCAGCGCGATGTCACCCGCGGCGCCGGGCGCGTAGGGCAGGACGATGCGCACGGGGCGGTCGGGGTATTGCGCGGCGGCTGGCGAAGCAAGGCTGAGGCTCAGGCCCAACGCCATGGCTGCGGTCAGTACCGTGGACAACGTAGCGGACAACATCGGTAGCGTGCGGTTCATCGCGGTTCCCTTGAGTTCGCCCGTGCGCAGCATGCCGTAAGGCCTTATGCCGCGCCGGGACGTTGTTAGGTAAGACAAGCCGCGTTCTACGCGCGGTCGTAATAGCCCCCTGCCACCGAACTCGCTACAGATCAATGCGCATCAGGTCGTGCGCCAGGCGTAGCGGGCCCGAGTAGTTTTTGCGTATGTCGGAGGCGATGTCGTCCATCAAGTGCGGGCCCATCAGTTCCACCGGCAAATGTTTGGCGGCCGCGCGCTTCAATACGGGGCTGCAGGAGTCAAAGTGACCGAAGTGGGTGGCGACCAGGCTTTTCACGCCGGCCTCGCTTGCGATCTTGCCCAGGTCGGTGGGGCTGGTGTGGGCGTAAGTGCCCACGCCCGTCTTGGCACGATGGGCAATGAAGGATTCGGGGAAGGTGCATTCGTGGATCAGCAGGTCGGCATCCCGCGCCAGGTTGACCATGGCAGGGCAAGGCGCCGTGTCGCCGCTGAACGACACAACCTTGCCTTCGGCCTCGATGCGCACGCCAAAGCACTCGCAGATGTCGCGTGGGATGTGTTCAACCCAATCCACGCTGATGCGCACGTCGTCGTCCTCGAACACTACGCCCGGCGCCACCTCGCGCACGATGGGCCGCACCGCTTCTATGTTTGCCTGGCGCACGGGATACGAACTGCGTGCCTGGAAATCCGCATGAAAGGCGCCGTTCTCGAACAAGTGGTCCACGAATTTCTGGGTGCCGCGCGGGCCCAGCAGCAATGGGCTGCCCGTTTTGTTCAGCATCCAGCTGGAGATCACGAAGTACGGGTAGTCGCAGATGTGGTCGTGATGCAGATGGGTCAGGAACACGAACCCGACATCGGCCGGGTTCACATTCGCGCGCACCATTTGGCGGGTGGCGCCTTCGCCACAGTCGAACAAGTAATGCTTGCCGTTGTTCAGCGTCAGCAAGATGGCCGATTGGCCTCGGTCCGGATCGGGCAACGCCGCCCCCGTCCCCAACATCGTGATCTTCATGGGATTGCCCTCTGCGCCTGGCGCTGGTGATGGAAGAGTCAGTGTAGGCAGCGTGTAATTCGGGAATAATCAGAATTCATGATCTAGTGAAAACCAAATGGAATCACTGAAATGGCTGCCGAACCCCGCATTCCGACCATCCGCCAGATCCGTTCGCGCCTGCGCGTTCGCCACCTGGATATGTTGCAGGCCTTGGACGTCACACGCAGTGTTCATAAGGCGGCCGCGCAGTTGGGCATGACCCAGCCGGCGGCCAGCAAGCTGCTGGTGGAACTTGAGACGACGTTTGGTGTGCCCCTGTTCATCCGCTCGCGTCGCGGCATTGCGCCTACGGTCTATGGCCAGGCGCTGGTTCATAAGGCAGCCGTCTTGCTGGCCGACCTGGACGGCGCGCGCAGCGAGCTTGATGCGATGACGCGCGGCGCATCGGGGCGCGTGCGGGCCGGCGTATTGCAAGCGGTGCTACCAGTGCTGATTCCGCGCGCGTTGACGCAACTGCGCGAGCAGTCCGCGGGGGTGACCGTGATGCTGCAGGAAGGGTCATACGACGCCTTGCTCAACAGCTTGGCGCGGGGTGAACTGGACTGCGTGATCGGACGGCTGATGGTGGGCAAGGGCCAGGCGGCGTTCCATACCGAAGTCCTGTACGACGAACCCATCCATATCGTGGCGCGAGTCGGGCATCCACTGGTGCGCTCGTCGCGCGTGAACGCGGCCACGCTGGCGCGCCAGTCCTGGATCTTGCCGCCGCCGCAGGCGCCATTGCGGGAACGCATCGATGCTTATTTTGCCGAGCAGAACCTGTCTTTGATGGATCCGGTCGTGGAATCCGTCAGTTTGCTGGCCAACGAGGTACTGCTGCGCCATTCCGACGTGCTGGCGGCCATGCCGCGCGGGGTCGCGCTGCATTACGCCCGGCTGGGCGTGCTGGCGATCTTGAAGTTCCAGCCCGGATGGACGCTGCCGCCGGTGGGGGTAGTGACGCGCAGTGACGCCGAAATCTCGCCCTCGCTGCACGTATTCCTGCAGGCGGTCCGGGCTGAGGCGGCGGCGCTGGATCAAAGCGACGGCAGGGGAAAATGAGTGACCTCCCAGACGCTTGCCGGGTGGCCGGGATCGCGCATGGCGGCCCGCGCTTACTTCGCCGTTTCTTTATCGGCTTTGCGCAGCGCGCGGCCCATGTCCAGGTGGCGCTTCAACATAGGCAGCGTGTCGGCGGCGAAGCGCTTCAGGTCCTCGTCCGTGGCCCGCTTGGCCGCTTCTTCAAACAGTTCAATGGCGTCCTCGTGCGCCGCTATGGCGATCTCGTCGCCATAAGCCTCGTCAAAGCCGTCGCCGCGGAGTTCCAGCGCTTTCAACCGGGCGCTTTGCACCAGCGATGGCTGCGTGGGCGTTTCGTATCCCTTTTGTTTGGCCAGGTGCTGTAGTTGCCGTCCCAGGGCGGTGTGGTCGTCGATCATCTTCTGGGCGAATTGCTTGACTTGCGTGTCGCGGGACTTTTCCAGGGCAAGCTTGCCAGCCGCTATTTCCAGGTAGCCGGATTCCGCCGCTTTGGTCAGAAAGCCGCGCTCTTCGCTATTTAACTTGGTGATCGCGGCGGAAGAGTCCGCAGCGCCTGGGGCGGGCGTGGGTTGGGCGAAGGCGTAGCCTGGCGCGCCCAGGGCACAGGCAATGCAAAGGGCTAGGTTCAATACGGGCTGGTTCACTCTGTTCTCCTGGGCGACACCCGCAGGCAGAACGCGGCCGGTCATTCCGGCAGGCCTTGCAGGCGTCGCCAGTTTGCGGAGCAAGCCGCATGCCCACCGCACCCGGCGTGCGCAAACCCTTTTCCGACAAGCCGCTAGGGCGCGGACGGCAGCAATTGCATCCCCGTGCGGCGGACGAATTCTTCGTAGCTGATCGGGGCGCTTTCTTTTGCGCTGGCGTTGTTGGCCTGCCAGTGCACCCATGAGCGCCGCGTGGTGGCGTCGTACACCACCTTGTAGACGTGGCTGGGCACCGCCACGCCGAAGCCGATGGATGCAGGCTTGCCGGCGTAGTAGGGGCCGGTGTAGACATACACATCGCCCGCCGCGCGCATGACGTACTTGCGGGTGTCTTGCTCGATGCGGCTCCAGGGGCCGGCGTTCTGCGTCTGGTCTTGCGGCACCATGTTGGCAAGCGAAAAGCTTTGCGCCATGGCGTCCCTGGAATACATGTCGCCCGCGGGCGCCATGTGGCCGCGCGAATAGCCCGAGCCCTTGTAGTCGTCCAGGCTGGCGCGTTCGCCGCTGGGCAGGCGGGCTTCGGCGTAGAACTTGTCGGTGCGCTGCAAGCCCTGCGCCTGCGTCAGCAGCTTGCGGTTCAGGCGTTCGGCAACAAACACCGGCGTCTTCGTCTGGCCGTTGTGCAAGACGGCAAACGCCGAAAAGCAGAGTTCGCGCAGCGCGGGGGCGGAGGGCACGACGGGCATGTTGCCCGATGGGAAAAACTGCGGGCAATCGGCAAAGCGGGTGTGGGTCAACGCCCCCGAGGGTATTGCGGCCGGGGCGAATTTTTCCTGGGCCGGCCACCCCAAGCGCGCAAGGATGGCATCCGGCGAGAACTGCGCGGGCCATTGCGGCTTCAATACATAGGTGGTGGCGCCGAAGCTGGCCAGTGACGAAACCAGAAGCGCCCTGAAGAACCGATAGGCACGGCTCGCCGATTTGCTATTGCCCCGAGCTACCGGGCGTTTTCTTGTTGAAGCTGTTTTCTTCGCGCGCGTCATGCTGCCTGTGTGTTGCGGGCTGGGCCACCGTAGGGCCAGCGTCGCCGAATTGTAGATGACTGACTGCGGGCAACCGCAAGCTCAGTCCGCCACAACAACAGTTCGTCACAACACCAGTTTCATTCCAATCGCAAACATCGCTACGCCCACGCAGCCATCCAGCACCCGCCAGGCGTTGGGGTTCGCGAATAGCGGGCGGAGCAGGCGGGCGCCATAGCCCAGCGTGAAGAAAAACGTGAACGACGCGCACATGGCCCCCAGCGCGAAGGCGGTTTTGGCGCCGTCGTACTGGCTGGAGATCGACCCCAGCAGCACCACGGTGTCCAGATACACATGCGGGTTGAGCCAGGTGAACGCCAGGCAGGCGGCCAGGGTGGCGGCAAGCCCGGAGGTTTGCCGGGTGGAGGGCGCCAGGCTGTCGTGCTGGGCGCGCAGGGCCGAGCGCAAACTACGCGCGGCGTAGACGAAGAGGAACAACGCGCCGCCGTATCGCATGGCGGGCTCCAGCCAGGGCAGTGTGTCGGCCGCCAGCCCAAAGCCCGCCACACCCGCCGCGATCAGGATGGCGTCGGAGGCGGCGCAGGTCAGGCATACCGCGAACACATATTCCTGGCGCAACCCTTGTCGCAGGACGAAAGCGTTCTGCGCGCCGATGGCGACGATCAGGCTAAGGCCGAGCAGGAACCCGGGAATGAATGCGGTCGTCATGGCAACTCTCGTGGCAACCCTTATGGAATGGCCGACAGACTAGCCGCTGGCAGAGGATTAGAAAAACTAAATAAGCTAAATCAACGTTAGTTAGCCTAAACAATCGCGGTGGCCGGCTTTTTGGGATGTCACACCGACGCCTGGCCCGCCGCGACCAGATGATCCAGCAACAGGCTGGCCGCCGCTGAAAGCGAATGCGCGTCGCGAATGCAGATGGCGAAGCGGCGGTGGCTCCAGGGGTCATGCAGGGGCAGCACACGCAGGCCATGGGCCATGGCGTAGGGCGTGGCCACCTCGATGGGCGCCACGCTGATTGCCAGGCCCGCCAGCACCACGCGGAAGGCAGAGTCGAAATTGCTGACGGTGACGCGGTGGCGTAGAGACTTGCCGCTTTGGTTGGCCGCGGTTTGCAGCATGCGCAGGACCGCGCCGGCGGCAGGCATGTTGACGTGCTCGTAGTCCAAGGCTTCGTCGAACCAGACCGCGTCGCGCTGGGCTAGCGGATGATCGGGCGCGGTGACGACAGCCAGGCGATCGCCCCGGTATGGCCGGGTGTCCAGCCCATGAAAGTCGGCGGCGTCCCAGCAGATGCCCAGGCTGGCGATGCCGCCCTTGACCTCGCGCACGACGTCCTGGCTGACGCGCTCTTCCATGTCCACCCGGATATTGCGGTGGGGGGCGGCTTGCAGGAATGTCGCGATGTCCTCGGCCAGGGATTCGGCCAGGACGGACGCGGTGGCCAGGATGCGCACCTGCCCCTTCACGCCGCTGGCGTAGGCCGACATGTCGCGTTCAATGCGTTGCGAGCTGGCCAGTATCGCGCGTGCGTGTTCCAGCAGGGTCTCGCCGGCCTCGGTGGGTTCAACGCCCCGACGCTTGCGCGTCAACAGCTTGGCGCCCACGGTGTCTTCCAACTGCGCCAGCCGTTTGCTGATGGCCGAACCGACGATGTTGGCGCGTTGGCCGGCGCGGGCGATGTTGCCGGTTTCACAAACAGAGATGAACAGGCGCAGGGTGGTGATGTCCAGATCGCGCATGGCAGGGCCGCCTTGTTTAGAAGTTCCGAAATGGAATATTAGTCGTTCCGGAATACCGCTTGTGCGTGAATCGAGAATATCTAAACTGGCCTGGTTGCTCGATAAAAGCCTTACTGGATAACGCCGCCGCCATGCCGATCTCCCCGTCCTCCTGTTTTCCGACCCGCGCCATCGTGCGCGAAGTGGGGCTGCGCGACGGCTTGCAGAGCTTGTCCGTCGTGATGCCCACGCAAACCAAGCTCGAATGGATCGATGCCGCCTATGCGGCCGGCCAGCGCGAGATTGAAGTGGGGTCATTCGTGCCCGCCCGGCTACTGCCCCAATTGGCGGATACCGAGGCCTTGGTGGCCCACGCCAAACGCCTGGAAGGATTAACGGTGTCGGTCTTGGTGCCCAACTTGAAAGGCGCCGAATTCGCGCTGGCCAGCGGCGCGGACCTGATGCTGGTGCCCTTGTCTGCCAGCCATGCCCACAGCCTGGCCAACCTGCGCAAGACACCGGATGAGGTGGTGGCGATGGTTGCCCAGATGCGCGCCGCGCGCGATGCGGCCGGGTCGTCAATGTTGATTGAAGGTGGGGTGGGCACGGCGTTCGGCTGCACCTTGCAGGGCCATGTACCGCGGCAAGACGTATTGCGGCTGATGCAGGCCTTGCTGGATGCGGGCGCCGACCGCGTCAGCCTGGCCGATACGGTGGGCTATGCCGACCCCGTGGCGGTGCGGCGGCTTTTTGACGAGGCGCGCCGCCTGGCCGGCGACCGCTTGTGCTGCGCGCACTTTCATGACACGCGGGGCCTGGGGCTGGCCAATGTGCTGGCCGCGTTGGATACGGGCGTGTCGCGATTTGACGCTTGCCTGGCGGGCATCGGCGGCTGCCCGCATGCCCCCGGCGCCAGCGGCAATGTCAGCACGGAAGACCTGGTGTTCATGCTGGAAAGCATGGGCATCGCCACCGGCGTGGACATCAGCCGATTGCTGGCGCTGCGCCAGAAGGTTGGCGTCTGGCTACCCGATCAGCCCTTGTACGGCGCGCTGTGGCGGGCCGGCCTGCCCAAGACGTTCCATTCCCTATCCGGCGCGGCTGCCTGATTGCGCCCGCCCAACATTCCTTGAGCTTTCCCATGCCACAACCGATTCAAGATACTGCCACGCCCCCGTCTCCCCGAGCGTTGCCGCTGGCCGGCTTGCGCGTGGTCGAATTCACGCACATGGTGATGGGCCCGACCTGCGGCATGGTGCTGGCCGACCTGGGCGCCGAAGTCATCAAGGTGGAGCCGGTGCGGGGAGATCGCACCCGGCATCTGCTGGGCGTGGGCGCCGGCTTCTTTCCGATGTTCAACCGCAACAAGAAGAGCATTGCGCTGGATATCCAAAGCCCCGAGGGCGCCGCCGCCGCGCGCAAGCTGGCGGCCAGCGCCGACGTGGTGGCCGAGAACTTTCGCCCCGGCACGATGGCCAAGTACGGGCTGGACTACGCCTCGCTGTCGCAAGACAACCCCAGGCTGATCTACGTCAGCCACAAGGGTTTTCTGCCCGGCCCCTACGAGATGCGCACCGCCCTGGATGAAGTCGTGCAGATGATGGGCGGGCTGGCCTACATGACCGGTCGGCCCGGCGACCCCGTGCGCGCGGGCACCAGCGTCAACGACATCATGGGCGGCATGTTCGGTGCCATCGGCGCCATGGCCGCGCTGATCCAGCGGGGGATTACGGGCCGGGGGCAGGAAGTGCAGTCGGCCCTGTTCGAGAACAACGTCTTCCTGGTGGGGCAGCACATGCTGCAGTACGCCATTACCGGCCAGCCGTCCGCGCCGATGCCCGATCGCGTATCCGCCTGGGCGCTGTACGACGTATTCACCGTGAAGGATGGCGAGCAGATCTTCCTGGCGGCCGTCAGCGATGCGCAGTGGGTCACCTTCTGCGACGCCTTCGGATTCGATGACTTGAAGCGGGATCCCGCCATGGCCACCAACAACGACCGGGTGCGTCTGCGCCCCACCTTGTTGGCCGACCTGCGCGAGCGTTTGGCCCGCTACAGCGCGGCGGAACTCTCAAGCGTATTCGAGCGCATCGGCTTGCCGTTCGCGCCCATCGTGAAGCCCGAAGCGCTTTATGACGACCCGCATCTGCGCGCCACGGGCGGGCTGGCCGACATCCGGCTGCCCGACGGCGAACGCGCTGGCCAGACCGCGGGCGCGGCGCTGTTCCCGTTGATGATGGACGGCCACCGGCTGGGGGTGCGGCTGCACCCGCCGACCTTGGGCGTGGACACGGACGCCGTGCTGGCGGACCTGGGATATGACGCAACGCAGATTGCGGCGCTGCGGGAGCAGGGCGCGGTAGCGTGATGGGAAACAAAAAACCAATAGGAGACAAACATGAGCAATCAACGCGCGGGGTGGAGCCGCCGACAAATACTGGGAGCGCTGGGCGTGGCGATGTTGGGCGCGCCGGCCCTGGGCAGGGCGCAGTCGGACCGGCCCATCAAATTCATCCTGCCCGTGGGGGTGGGTTCGGGCGTGGACACGATCACGCGGTCGGCCGGCCCGGCGCTGTCCACTGCGCTGGGCCATACGGTCGTGGTCGAAAACCAGCCGGGCGCGGGCGGCATCGTGGGCACGTCCGCGTTGGTGCGGTCGGCGCCGGACGGCTACACGCTAAGCATGCTGTCGAACAACCATGTGATTTTTCCCAGCGTCTATAAGTCTTTGCCGTTCGACCCGCTGACCGACATCACGCCGATCAGCATGGTGGGCATGACGCCGTTCCTGATCGTGGCCAACCCGAAGCAGATCGCGGCGGGCAACCTCAAGGAACTGACCGCAGTGCTGTCGCGCGAACCAGGCCGCTATAACTACGCCTCGTCGGGCAACGGCACCATCCTGCATCTGGCCGCCGAAATGTATGTGCAGCAGGCAGGCGTCAAAGCGCGGCACATTCCTTATAAAGGCGTGGGTCCCATGATGGCGGACCTGATAGGCGGGCAGGTGGATTTTGGCGTCTTGTCGCTGCCTTCGGTGCTGCCGCAGATAAAAAGCGGCGCGCTCAAGGCGCTGGCGGCTTGTGGTGGCGAACGGATGGCGGCCTTGCCTGATTTGCCCACGGCGCGTGAGCAGGGCTTGGAAAATTACGAGATCGGGGGTTGGTTCGCCGCGGCGGGCCCGGCGAAATTGCCGGCGGCCGATGTGCGCCGCATCTACGACGCATTGGGGCGGGCGTTCAATTCGCCCGAGGTCAAACAGGCCATGGCGGCGCAGAACAACCGCATTCTGCTGATGCCCCCCGACCAGACGGCGGCGTACTTTCGTTCTGAAATGGCGAAGTACGCGGTCGTGGTGCGGGGGGCGGGGCTGGAGCTGATGTAGGGCAGGTAGCCGTTGACGGACAGCGGGGGGCTTAGCCGGTGTTCTGGTCGGCCGCTCGTAGCAGGCCGTAGAGTTTGTCCTTGAGCAGCAGCTTTTCTTTTTTCAGCACCTCGATGTGGGCGCTTGAGGACGGCACCTTGCCGTCCTCCATATTTTGGATTTCCTGGTCCAGGTCGTTGTGACGCTGGAACAGGGCCGAGAAGTGCGCGTTCTCGGATTTCAGTTGCGTAATGAGTTGGCGATATTCAGGGAACATTAGGGCCTCTCTCTTGGTAACCCGTTGACGGGGACCGGCACGCGCCAAGCGCGGCGAGCGTCGGCGTCCCCATGACACGCCAACGACAGTTCATTGTCAACCCGCGCCCTGCCAGGGTGGGGCAAGCGGGTTGAGCGGGCGCAAGGGCGATGTGACCGGGCGCTGAATTTGTCGTTGATATTCACGTTTGATTACATGACCGGGGTTGCGCGGGGATACACTCTGGCCCCCGTGGTCAGTCATATCGCAGACATGAAACAGCGCGCGTCCGGTGTTCGGCAAGTTCTAGATCTTTTCAGCAAGGACGGGCGCATCAACCCGGGCACCGGCATGATCAGCGGCGTGATTGCGCTGTTTCTGGCCATCCTGGCCGTGCTGGGGGTGCTGGCTTTCCACTTTCCCGCCTATCTCACCACGCCAGAGCTGCGCGCCTTCTATTCCGTGGAAGCGATGCGCACGCTGCTGTTTTCCGCGCTGCTGGTGTCGGGCTCCATTGCGCTTGCCAATACCGTGCTGGGGCGTCAGCGCTGGCTGAACATCTCGGCCTTCGCGCTGGTTTGCTGCGCGGTGGCGGCGGGCGGCAGCCAGGTGGTGGTGACCTCGTCCAACACCGGCAACCACCCGTACCTGGGCCTGGACTGGTTCATTCTGGACCTGTTGGCGTCCAGCATGGTCTTCATCATCGTCGAGAAGCTGACGCCGCTGTATCCCGGCCAACCCGTGTTTCGCGGTGAATGGCAGGTGGACATGAAGCACTTCCTGTTCAACCACCTGTCGGTGGGCGCGGTGCTGCTGTGCATCAACTTCTTCATCCACCGCCTGTTTTCCTGGGCGGCCTATGAGCCGCTGCAGGCGGCCATCCAGTCGATGCCTTATCTGCTCGAGCTGTTCGTGGCGGTGCTGGTGGCCGACCTGGCGCAGTACGCGGCCCATCGGATCTATCACGAGGTGCCGTTCATGTGGCGCTTCCACGCCGTGCATCACAGCACGCGCACGCTGGACTGGCTGGCGGGTTCGCGCCTGCACATCGTCGAACTGCTGATCACCCGCGTGGCGGTGCTGGGCGTGCTGTTCGTCCTGGGGTTTTCCAAGTCGGTGCTGGACGCCTACATCATCATCGTGGGATTCCAGGCGGTGCTGATCCACTCCAACGTGAAGCTGCCCTGGGGCTGGCTGCGCTACATCATCGTGACGCCGGACTTTCATCACTGGCATCACTCGTCAGACACCGAAGCCATCGACAAGAACTACGCCGCGCACTTCTCGTTCATCGATTACGCCTTTGGCACCGCCGTGCGCGGCGTGGGCAAGCGCTTGCCCGAGAACTACGGCATTCTGGACAACGACATGCCGGGGACCTTCCTGGCGCAGCAGGCATACCCCTTCGCGCGCAAGCGCTAGAGGGTAATGTCCGCTACAGCATCTTGACCGCGCGCCCGATGAATTGAATCGGGCCAGTGGGCTTGCCGATGGGCGAGCCGGTCTTGGGCTCAAGCGTCAGCTCGAAAAGCTGGTTGGGTTCCAACGGCGGCAGCTTGTCCAGCGGGATCAGGACCGGCTCGCCGGGCTTGACCAGGCCCAGCGACACGGGGCCGGCCCAGCCGTCGGCCTTGGTCCAGAATTCCAGCGCACGATCCGGCGGCACTTCCGTTGCGGTGATGGGCACCAGTTGCACGGCGCTTTGGCCTGCCTGCGCCTGCACCACCCAGCCGGGCGCTTGGGATTGCGGCGCTACCAATACCACCACGTACTGCGGCGCGGCCGGGGTGGCCACGGGGCGCAGCGCCAGCGTGCTGCCCAGGATCAGCACGGCCGCCATGCCGCCAACCGCCAGGCTGCGCCAGAAGGCCAGGCTGTCCCAGAGGCCGGGCTTGGGGTTGGGCTTTGTGTTGGACTTTGGGCTGGCAGCGGGCCGCGCCTGTGCCTGTGCCGAATCCAGCGTGCGGGTAATGCGAGGCCAAAGGCTGGTGGATGGTTCGATCGGTTCGGACAGATTCGTCAAGGGCAAGAGCCTGGCTTCCCAACGCGCGACCGCCGCGCGCAGGTCGGCGTCGTGCGTCATGCGCGCCTGCGCGTCGCGGCGCTGCTTGGCCGACAAGGTGCCCAGCACATATTCGCCGGCAAGGTCGTCGATATCATCGTGAGAGGTTTGCGGAGCGCTCATGCCAGGCACTCCTTAAGCGCTTGCAGGCTGCGCTTGATCCAGGCCTTGACGGTGCCCAGCGGCGCGCCCAGTCGCTGAGCGATCTCGCTGTGCGTCAGCCCCTCTACGTAGGCATGCAGCACGCAATTGCGGCGCACCGGTTCCAGTTCTTCCAGGCAGGGGCCGATGCGTCCGGCGCTGGCGCGCCAGTCGAAGGCGTCGCGGGTGTCGTGCCAGGCTTCGATGGCGTCGCGCGCATCCAGGGCCGCGGCCGCGTCGTCGTCAACGTCGGTTTCGCGAGCGGTGTCGCGCAGCGCGTTCAACGCCAGATTGCGAGTGATGCTGTACACCCAGCCGCGTCCCGATCCGCGCGATGCGTCGAACGTGTCGGCCTGGTTCCAGATCTTGACGAAGGCGTCATGCACGATGTCCTCTGCCCAAGCGCGATCGCGCAGGAGTCGTTGGGCCACGCCCAGCAGGCGCGGGCCTTCTTGCCGATACAGCGCTTCCAGCGCGGGCCGGCGACCGGCCGCGCAGGCCTGCAAGGCCGCTTCGTAATCGAAATCCGGGGTCAGGCGGTTCGGCATGCGAGAGCAGGGACGGTAAGGGAGCGGCCGCGCGAATCCGCCATGCGCGGTTGAAGGTTGCGCCATCTTACCGGACTCTCTCGCCACTGGCCCGCCGATGGGGTCGGCGGGCCGGCAGGCTTAGTTCGCCTTCCAGAAAATGTAGTCGGCCTGATACTTCACCACGCTTTTCTGGCCCAGCATCGCCGTGGTGCACGGCGTCTTCGGCGCCACACCGCCCTTGAGCGCGACGCGCTGGATGTAGGTCACCCCGGTCATCGCGCCCGCGCCCATGGCCGGGTTCGCCTGCACCAGTTGGTAGGGGATGTTGCCGTCGCCCGCCGGCGCCACGGCCAGTTGCTTGCCGGTGACTTTCGAGCCGTCCATGGCTTCCCAGGTGGCGGGCGGGCCGTAGTACTTGCCCACCTGCTTGCCCATGCGGTCATTCAGCGCGGCGTTGGGGCCGGCGAACACCCATTCGGCCTGGTCTTTCATGTCGGCCTTGGCGCGGCATTCGTAGGTGATTTCGCCCACGCCCACGGTTTCCCAGGCCACCTTGTTGCCGGCCGGCACCTGGATGCTGGCAGGCAGGTTGGCTTGGGAATAGGCCATGGATTTGGAACTCATCGAGCCGCAGGCGGCCAGGAGCGACACGGCGAACAGGCCGGTAACGACGGGGATGCGGTGCGAACGTTGGGTCTTCATGAGCGGTCTCCAGCGACGTGAAAGGTCTGTGGACGACGCGCACCATGCGCGCCGGTACAGGTACTACACGCGGAAGGCCCAATTGGATGCAGGCCGGACGCAAATATTTTTGCGGCCGGCCTGCGGGAGGAAAAATGCGGCTTACTTGGCCTTGCGGTTGGCCGAGTACGACGCCATCAGATTGCGGTAATCCGGAATGTGGTTGGCGAAGAGGGTGCCCAGGCCTTCCACGTCGTTGCGCCAGTCGCGATGCAGTTCGCAGGCCACGCCGAACCACGACATCAGTTGCGCGCCGGCTTGTTCCATGCGGCTCCAGGCGGCGTTGCGGGTGACTTCGTTGAACGTGCCCGACGCATCCGTCACGACGAACACGTCAAAGCCTTCTTCCAGCGCCGACAAGGCGGGGAAGGCGACGCACACTTCGGTGACCACGCCGGCGATGATCAGTTGCTTCTTGCCGGTGGCCTTGACGGCCTTGACGAAGTCCTCGTTATCCCAGGCGTTGATGTTGCCGGGGCGGGCGATGTAAGGGGCCTTGGGGAATTTGTCCTTCAGTTCCTGGACCAGCGGGCCGTTGGGGCCGTCTTCGAAGCTGGTGGTCAGGATGGTGGGCAACTTGAAATATTCGGCCAGATCGGCCAGGGCCAGAACGTTGTTCTTGAATTGGTCCGGTTGGAAATCGCGCACCAGGGAAAGCAGGCCGGCTTGGTGGTCAACCAGCAGGACGGCGGCTTCGTTCTTGTCCAGTTTCACGTAGGGCTTGGTCATGATTTTTGCTCCGTTATGTCTTCAAGGTGGTGCGCGGTGTTGCGCGTTGAGTGCATGAACAGAATTCTAAATACCAGCCTATAACCCCGGTAGTCGGTCAAATTGCGCTTCAGCGTTCTATTTATCGGACGATGGGGTGGGCGATGGAAGGGAGATTGCGAGGGATTTGTGGCCAGTAATGCCATGGCGCTGCTGCGTATCGCATTCGCGCTGGGCATTCTCACGATACTCCGCACCCATGAAATCCAATAGCTCCCGTACCGCCGGCAGCAGGCCGCGCCGCGACGGGAAAACGGCATGGACGGCGCCGGGTTCCGGCACCCAGGGCGCGCCCACCGGCACCAGCGTGCCGGCGTCCAATTCGTCGCGAATCATCATCAGCGGCAAGGCGGCCACGCCCACGCCGCGCAGGGTGGCTTGCTTGAGCGCCAGCATGTCATCGGTGACCAGGCGCGGCGTGAAGGGCACGCTTAGACGCGCGCCGTCGGGTCCGTCCAGCCGCCACTGGCATTCGCGCTGCTCGGTGCCCAGCGCCAAGGTGGGTAATTCGGCGAGCTGGGCCACATCGGCGTTGGGGGGCAGCCTGGTCGCCAGCGCGGGGCTGGCGACCAGGCTCTGGCAGCTCATGCCCAGGTGTTTCATGACCAGGTCGCTGCTTTCCATGGGGCCGAAACGCACGCGCACCGCCAGGTCGAACCCTTCGCGCAGCACGTCCACCGACCGCGAAAAGCTCTTCAGGTAGACGTGTACCTTGGGGCAGCGTTCCATGAAACGCGCCACCACATCGCCCAGAAAGTAGTAGATGAGCGCGGGCGGCGCGCTCATGCGGATGGTGCCTTGTGGCTCGGCGTGCGTGCGGTCGATCACGTCTTGCGCGGCTTCGGCCCCGGCCAGCATCGACAGGCATTGGTCGAAATATTCCTGGCCCAGCTCGGTCACGGCAAAGCTGCGAGTGGAACGCTGGATCAGGCGCACGCCCAGCCGTTCCTCAAGCAGGGCGATGCGGCGGCTCAGGCGGGATTTGGGAATGTCCAGCGCGCGGCCGGCGGGTGCGAAGCCCCCGTTCTTGACCACCTGGACAAAATAATAGAGATCATTCAAGTCGTGCATGACCGTTTCCGCGATTTCCGATTTCTAGACGTAGCGGCGAGCATATAACGGCGCCGGTGTTTGCCAGAAGACGGAAAGCGAATGGCCGCGCGGAATTCTTGTCAGGCCGCCGCGCCCAGCGATTCTTCCTTCCAGCGCTGCTTGTCGCGCAGCGGCGGGGTGCCGAACAGGCGGCTGTATTCGCGGCTGAACTGCGACGAACTTTCATAGCCCACGGCATGCGCGGCCAGCGCCACGCCCGCGTCATCGCTCAGCATCAGGCGGCGCGCTTCCTGCAAGCGCAGATGCTTCTGGTATTGCAGCGGGCTCATGGCGGTGGCCTGCTTGAAATGGTGGTGCAAGGACGACACGCTCATGTGTACGTCGCGGGCGATTTCTTCCACGCGCAGCGGCTGGGCGTAGTTGTCGCGCAGGATGCGGATGGCCTTGGCCACGCGGTTCAACTGGCTGTCTTGCAGCACCGACTGGCGCAGCACCACGCCCTGGCCGTTCATCAGCAGCCGGTACAGCAGCTCGCGCTTGACCATGGGCGCCAGGATGGGGATGTCGCGCGGGTTGTCCAACAGGCGCAACAGGCGCAGCACCACGTCCAGCAGCGAGCCGCCCAGCGGATTCACGCACAGCGCGCGTGAGGCTTCCGCGGGCACCAGCGGGGGCAGGTTTTCGTCGCTGATCAATTCGGCGATTTCCTCGGGGTTCAGATCCAGTCGCAGGCCCAGGTAGGGCAGCGTCGGGCTGGCCACCGACACCTTGGCCACCACGGGCAGGTCCACCGACGAAATCAGGTAATGGAAGGGGTCGTATTCGAAGCTCTCATCGCCGATCAGCAGGCGCTTGGAACCCTGCGCGATGACGGCCAGCGCGGCTTTCTGCAAGCCCGGCTTGGCGCCGGTGGGTTGCGACAGGCGGTGCAGGAACAGGCCTTCGATGGGCGTGTCCAGGGAACCTTCGAGGGTTCCGGTCATGCGTTCCAGCGTGCAGAGCAGTTCGCGCCGCGCGGGCTCGTACGCGGTGTCCAGGCCGGCGCCGGCGTGATTGCCTGAGTGGGCTGGTATCAGTGCCATGGGGGCTCCGGTAGCGCGCCGCTCCGCGCGCGGGAGCCGGCGGAGCAGCAGAGAATTAGGTGTCTGCCAGTGTATGTCCGGAAGGGGCTGCGGAGCAGGGGGGAATCCATGGTGTGGAGGAATGGGCAAAATATCTGGAGAAATTGGCTGGCGTCCGGGCGCCGGCGGCCACGCCAGAGAATCAGGCAAAAAAAGGGCAGGATCGAGCAGCGTGCCCGCCAACCCCCGGACGCATACTGTGTCCACATCGGCAGGCAGCCGCAGCGGCGTCCCATCCCGGGACGCGGCGCACCCGCCCAGCCCCTGAAGGAGTGCAATCA
>RCUK01000960.1_pt1 | contig 20644 bp, 18 predicted proteins | sample 2166381 | NCBI WGS metagenome assembly RCUK01 (sample SAMN09932809, study PRJNA488358) | compost metagenome | isolation source: compost soil in an enriched community | place: Germany: Experimental Botanical Garden | reverse complement strand
ATATGATTTAGGCTTTCGTCGAGTAAGTTTTGGCGTTCAGGATTACGCAGAAAAAGTGCAGAAAGCGATTCATAGAATTCAACCTTTCCACAATGTAGCAAAAGTAACTTTTTGGGCTAAAGAAATTGGCTATACTTCTATCGGTCACGATATCATATTTGGCCTTCCATTTCAAACTATCGAAGATGTTGTTGATACTGTTGAAAAAACAAATTCTTTAAAACCAGACCGATTAGCTTTTTACAGCTATGCACACGTGCCCTGGATTAAAGGAAATGGACAACGTGGATTCAATGAAGAGAACCTTCCTAAAGATGCTGAGAAACGAAAACTATACGAAATCGGGAAACAATTACTTTCTAAAAACGGTTATCACGAAATCGGAATGGATCATTTTGCTTTAAAATCTGATAGTTTATACAAAGCATCAGAAAATAAAAGTTTGAATAGAAATTTCATGGGTTATAGTGCTTCAAAAACACAACTAATGATTGGTTTAGGAGTTTCTTCTATCAGTGACAGCTGGTATAGTTTTGCTCAAAACACTAAGAACTTAGAGGATTATTACCAATTATTAGAATGGGATAAATTACCTATTATAAAGGGTCATATTCTAAATGAAGAAGATTTGATTATCCGAAAACACATTCTAAACTTAACTTGCGAATTTGAAACTTTATGGACAAAAGAAAGTCTTTATTTTAACGATCTTGGAAATGTAATTTCTGATTTAAGAGAGCTAGAAAAAGATGACTTAATTGTAATTGAAGAGAATAGAATCACAATCACTGAAGCCGGACGACCATTTGTGCGAAATATTTGTATGGCTTTTGATTTACATTTAAAAAGAAAATCACCGGAAACGAATTTGTTCTCGATGACCGTTTAATGGCAATTAGGAGTTCCGTGTACAAACAAACTCATATTAGAGGGAGAAACGTATGGAATTCCTAAACCAAGGCCTCTAAGAATAAATAAAATACCAATAATGACCGCAACGTAAGGAATCGCTTTTTGAATTTTATTTCGAAAGGGTAGTTTTATTAAAGAGTGAATATAAACAACGATCGTCATTAATGGCATCGTTCCTAATCCAAACAACAACATATACAAAATGCCAAAACCAGCACTCTGCATAGCGATTGCTCCAAACAAAGCAACGTAAACCATTCCACATGGCAGAAACCCATTTAATAATCCAATTGTAAAAAGTGATTTATAACTTCTATTTTTAAATTGATTCCCTAAACTTGATTTGATTTTTGAAATAACTTTATAAACAGGTTTTGAAAAATTATATCTCGAAAAAACTTTCTCCGGAATCAAAACTGCAATAATCATAGCCACACCAATAAAAATTGACATTTTCTGTTGTAGTCCAGCCAGGAAAAAACCTTTTCCTAACAATCCAAAAATCAATCCGATTGTTGCGTAAGCGGTTAGTCGGCCTAAATGATAAGTCACAATTTGAGCTATTTTTTTAGCTTCATTCTGATGATCTACAGGCAACATCATAGCAATTGGACCGCACATTCCAATGCAATGCAAACTACTGATTAAACCTAATATAAATGCAGAATATAACATGTGTCTTTAATTTACGTAAATGACCTCTTTAGTTAAATACTTCGTTCCGTTATATTGCCACTCCATATTAACATCCCAACGCCCTTTCACCAATTTATCTTTAGGAATTAGCAAAGCTGAATTTGTCAACGTTATTTGAGTTTTGAAATCAAATTTTTTATTGGATGGACGATATAACAAAATATTTCCTTTTATTTTATCACTTTCAAAATTTGCAGGAAAAGCAACTTTTACACCTTCCGCATTATATACAATTGAAGGTTTCTGCTGTAAATCATGTGCATTTTGAATACGGGCCATTTCCTCTTGAAAATGCGAGTCGTGTTTATAATATTCTTCAACGACTAAATCATTGTCATATTTACTATTAGATTGTACCTCAAACACAAAGTACAATATAAAGCTCATGAATAATGCAAAAGCAATGACAATTCCAGTTCCCCAATTTATTTTCATGGTGGTATTATTTTTAATTAAAACTTCGTGGACCTAAAAAATTCGTTGTGGTAGTTTCAAGCAATTTCTTGCCATTGTAAACGCCAATTTTAACTTTAGTTTTATCACTTTCTAAAAGCACTTCATTAATTTCTATAAACAAAGTTCCTTGGGAAATACCTTCTTTTTGTATTTTGAAATGTTCTTTTCCAACATTTTTAATTTCACCTTTCTGATCAATCAATTCAAAATGAATATCATTGTAATCTTTCATTGTTTTGTTCACGATTTTATAAGTATAAACATTACTTATTTTATCACCTTTATGCTGGAATAATTGACCTGGTAAACGCAGAATGATCGCTTCAACGTTGGTTCGTAAAAATAACATTCCAACAAAAACACTTAACAAAATGAATAAAACAGCTGTATAACCTTTCATTCTTGCTGTGAATTTAAAAGGTTCTTTCTTTACTATTTCATCTTCTGAAGCATAACGAATAAGTCCTTTAGGCAAACCAACTGTTTCCATAATTGCATCGCATTCATCAATACAAGCAGTGCAATTTGTACATTCTAACTGAGTACCATTTCTAATATCAATTCCCATTGGGCAGACATGCACACATTGATGACAATCGATACAATCTCCCGTTCCAGTTGTTGCTCTATCTTCTTTTTTATTAAACTTGGCACGACCTTCTTCTTTTTCTCCACGTACAAAGTCATACGCAACATTTATCGATTTATTATCTAAAAGCACACCTTGTAATCTACCATATGGGCAAGCAATTATACAAACCTGTTCCCTAAACCAAGCGAAAACAAAATAAAAGACACTTGTAAAAATTAATAGTGCTACAAAATTGCCGGATTGTTTAATTGGTCCTTCTTCAATCATTAAAAATAATGCATCGCTACCAACTAAATAGGCTAAAAAGACATTTGCGATACCAAAAGAAATTAGAAAAAAAACAGTCCATTTAATAAGTCTCTTTCGGATTTTCTCTGCATTCCACTCTTGTCTCGATAAACGTGATTGTGCGCCACGGTCACCATCAATCCAATATTCAATTCGACGAAAAACCATTTCTAAAAAAATAGTTTGAGGACAAATCCAACCGCAAAATATTCGGCCAAAAACAACTGTAAACAAAATAATAAATACAACACCAACAAGCATTGATATGACAAAAAGATAAAAATCTTGTGGCCAAAAAGGAAAACCAAAAATATTAAAACGACGCTCCATTACGTTGAACATCATAAATTGGTTACCATTTACTTTTATAAAGGGATTTGCTATTAAAATAGCCAATAAAACATAACTGATAATTTTTCGATAATCATAGAACTTACCAGACGGTTTTTTAGGGAAAATAAATTTTCGATTACCGCCTTCATCAATAGTTCCGATGGTATCTCTAAAAGCTTCGTCTGGTAAATTTGACATGATTATTATTTTTTAACTTCTGTACTATCTTTTGATTTAATTCCTACATCCTTTTTAGCTGCAGTTTCATCTATCCAAATTTCTCCTTCAGGTTTTTTTGGATCTTTAGGTCCGCTTCCCTGCAAAGACAAAATATAACTTGCCACTTTCTGAATCTCTTTTGGCTTCAAACCATTGGTTTTCCAGGAAACCATTCCTTTACCATCACGTCCTCCATTTGTTATAGTATGGAAAACATTTTTAATTCCTCCACCTAAAATCCAATGATCATCTGTTAAGTTTGGGCCAATTTGTCCTCCACCATCTGCTCTATGGCAAGCAGCGCAATTAGTTGTAAAAATTTCTCTACCAGCTTCTAAACTTTCCTTGTCTGTTAACAAAACAACAGTTTTTTCATCCATTAAATCCGGAGCAGTTTTTAAATACTCATCTACATCAATTTTTGCCTGTGCCATTTCTTTTTTAAGCTCCATTTCCTGATTATCGGCTCCAAAAATTTCGAAACGGGCAAGATAAATAACACTAAAAATTATAGTGATATAAAACAAATACACCCACCATGGAGGCAAATTGTTATCTAATTCTTTAATTCCGTCATAATCATGATGCAGTAACAAATCGCCTTCTTTTTCAATTGGCTGTGTTTTAGTAAGCTTCTGCATCAGATCTTTAAACCAGGTACTCTCTTTTAAACTCAAACTATTTTCATAATCCAATTTTGCTTTTTCTTCAGGAGTCATCAATTGATACATGACACGATTAACTGCATTCAAAGTAATTTCGATAGCAATCAGAATAAATAGAAATACAAACAGGAAAACAGAAACCATTGGATACTTAATAAAAGCTGGCTTATCTCCAGAATCTATACAATACTCCATCAAAGCAAAACCAATGAAAAAAAACAATGGTACTCTTACATATGCCGGGAAAAACTTTTTCATTTTATTTATCTTTTGAAGTTACACCAAGTCCTTCATTTAAAGGGATTTCGCTCATTTCCTGAATTTTATCTTTTTTATAGGAGAATACCCAAAAGCCTAATCCCACAAAAAAAGAAAAGAAAATTAAAAGAGACAGAATCGGGTAAATTTCTATACCCGATATATTCTCCATATTGTGTTTTATCTGTTCAAACATGGCTTTATTTTTTAGCAGTTTCTTTTACTTTAATATCAGTTCCAAGTCTCTGTACATAAGCAATCAGAGCAACAATTTCTCTTTCATTCATTGGAACAAACTTCTCACCTTTTGCAGCTGCCTTTTTCTTACTGTCTTGGTAGCTTTTTACAAAATCAGGATCATTTTCTAAACTCTTCTCTATTGATAAAGCCTGCGTCCTCAATGTTTTTTGAGCATTTGTAATTTCATCTGCTGTATACGGAACACCTAGTGAAACCATGGCCTGCATTTTCTTTTGGGTCAATGACAGATCCATTGCTTCGTTATCAAACAACCATTTATAACCTGGCATGATCGAACCTGCTGAGGTACTTTGTGGATTCCAAAAATGATTAAAATGCCAATTATCATTATATTTTCCACCAACTCTTAGTAAATCCGGACCAGTACGTTTTGATCCCCATAAAAATGGATGATCATATACAAATTCGCCAGCCTTAGCTTGTGGTCCATAACGTTCAACTTCGCTTCTAAAAGGGCGAACTGATTGTGAGTGACAACCTACGCAACCTTCTCTAATGTATAAATCACGTCCTTCCAATTCTAAAGGTGAATATGGTTTTACGCTTGAAATTGTGGGAATGTTTGATTTCACCATAATTGTTGGCACTATTTGAATAACACCTCCAATTAAAATAGCGACTGTTGCCAGAATGGTTAACTGAATTGGTTTTCTTTCTAACCAGGTATGGAATTTTTCACCATTAAGCCTATTACTGCTTATTCTTTGTAATGTTGGAGCCTGAGCTAGTTCATCTTCAATAGTTTCGCCTGCTCTTATCGTCATTATAATGTTATAAACCAATGTCAGCATCCCAATCAGATATAAGGTGCCTCCAATAGCTCTCATCCAGTATAAAGGCATAATTGCCGTAACTGTTTCAAGGAAGTTTCCATAAGTTAAAGTCCCATCCGGATTAAATTGTTTCCACATAGAAGCTTGTTGAAAACCTGCTACGTACATTGGTAATGCATATAAAATGATTCCTAAAGTTCCAATCCAGAAATGGAAATTGGCTAATTTCTTTGAGAATAAAGTACTTTTTGTCATTCGGGGAATCAACCAATAAATAATACCAAAAGACATAAATCCATTCCACGCTAAAGCACCAACGTGTACGTGCGCTATAATCCAATCGGTATAATGCGCGATAGCATTTACATTTTTTAAAGAAAGCATTGGTCCTTCAAAAGTTGCCATTCCGTAACCTGTAATTGCCACAACAAAGAATTTCAAAACCGGTTCTTCACGAACTTTATCCCAGGCACCTCTTAAAGTTAAAAGCCCGTTGATCATACCTCCCCAGGATGGAGCAATAAGCATTATTGAAAATACAACTCCTAAATTCTGAGCCCAGTTTGGCAAAGCGGAATATAATAAATGGTGAGGACCAGCCCAGATATAAATAAATATCAGAGACCAAAAGTGAATAATAGATAATCTGTAAGAATATATAGGTCGATTTGCTACCTTAGGAATAAAATAATACATCAACCCTAAAAACGGAGTTGTAAGGAAAAATGCAACAGCATTGTGGCCGTACCACCATTGTACTAAAGCATCCTGAACACCTGCATAAACTGAATAACTTTTTAAAGCCGAAACTGGCAATTCAATATTATTGAAAATATGCAAAACTGCAACCGTTACGAAAGTGGCCAAATAAAACCAAATTGCAACATATAAATGCCTTTCTCTTCTTCGCAACATTGTACCAATCATATTGATCCCCATTACTACCCAGATTAATGCAATTGCAATATCAATAGGCCATTCTAACTCTGCATATTCTTTTGAAGAAGTATAACCTAATGGTAATGTTATTGCTGCTGCAACGATAATTAACTGCCAACCCCAAAAATGCAGGTTACTTAAAAAGTCACTAAACATTCTGGCCTTCAGCAATCGTTGAAGCGAGTAATACAAACCTGCAAAAAAGGCATTACCTACAAAGGCAAAAATAACAGCATTTGTATGTAACGGTCTTAGTCTTCCGTAACTCAGCCATGAAATCCCATCAGTCATGTTGGGAAAAAGGTACATGACCGCCAGGGTCAGTCCCACTAACATACCTACTACTCCAAAAAGGATAGTGGCATAAATGAATTTTTTTACAATTTTGTTGTCGTAATAAAACTGTTCCATTTCCATAATTATACTTGTTTTTCTTCGGTTGGTGAATTATTATTCTGAGAAGTAATTTTGGTTTCATCGTCAAAAAGCATTCTGACTGAAGGCGTATAATCATCATCGTATTGTCCAGATTTGACAGCGATGATAAAGGCAATGAAGAAGCCGATTGCTACGAAAATACTAACTGAAATTAATAGATAAATTACACTCATACCCTAAATTTATGTTAACAAAATTACTCGCTTACAGGCATTTAAAATATGATAATTATCATAGTGAAAGAGTTATGTTAAATTTAGTAAAAAAAGATTTACAATTATCTATATTCATTTTAAATTACTGTTACTGAAATAGTTAGACATAAACGTTACAAAACTCACAATGGTGATTGTACTTAAAGGCATAATAATCGCTGCCACTAAAGGAAGCAAATTACCAGTAATGGCAAAAGAAAGACCTACTATATTATAAAGCAGCGATAACACAAAGCTCATCTTGATAATCAGAATAGATTTTTGAGATAATTTTAAAAAATAATCTAATCGGGAAAACTCACAGGCATCCAATATCGCGTCACATGCGGGCGAAAAAACATTGACATTTTCAGAAATAGATATTCCAACATTACTTTGTGCCAAAGCACCGGCATCATTTAAACCGTCGCCAACCATCATTACATTTTGTCCTTTTTTCTGTAAATTTTTAATGAACTCCAATTTCTCTTCCGGCTTCTGATTAAAAATAAATTCAGTGTTCTTTGGTAAAATTGTTTCAAGGTTAGCTCTGTCTCCATCATTATCTCCGGAAAGTACTTTTAACTGGTAATTTTTACTAAGTGTTAAAAATAACGTTGCGAGGCCATCTCTATATTGATTTTGAAAATTAAACTGTCCATAATACACATTATCAATTTTAATGTGGAGTGCCGTTTTTTCCGCTTCTCCAGCATTCAAATCTGAACTGCCAATAAATGAACCTGAACCGATTTGAATTGTTTTATTCTCAATTGAAGCTAAAATCCCCTTGCCTGTTATCTCTTCAAAATCAATAATTTTAATTCTTCTTGATTCAGGCAGAAAGTCATATAACATTCTGCTTAAAGGGTGATTTGAAGCACGCAATACATTTTTTATAAGTACATAATCCTCCTCAGATATAGTATTCCCTTCATAAACAATATTCGATTTTTTATTCGTTGTTATTGTCCCGGTTTTATCAAAAACTATGGTATCAACTTTGGCAAATTGTTCAATGACCAATGCATTTTTAAGATACATTTTCTGCCTGCCCATAATTCTCAAAATGTTTCCAAAAGTAAATGGTGCTGTAAGTGCAAGAGCACATGGACAGGCAACGATTAGTACCGCAGTAAAAACATTAAAAGCAGTATTAGCATCAATAAAAATCCAATAACCAAATCCTGCAAAAGCAATCAATAATAATATAGGAGTAAAATAACGGCTAATTTTGTCTGTAATCGTTTTGTATTTTTGATCAACATTTTTTTGAAAAATTTCATTGCTCCACAACTGTGTCAGGTAACTCTGTGAAACAGAATGTACTACTTCCATTTCGATCACTTTCCCTATTTGTTTTCCACCAGCAAATACCTTGTCCCCTGATTTTTTAGTTATTGGTATTGCTTCTCCAGTAACGAAACTATAATCAATTTCCGCTTTTTCACTAATTAAAATACCATCAACCGGAATCAGTTCCTGATTTCTAATTAATAATCTATCACCTTTTATAACATCATAAATTGGCAAACTTTCTTCTGAGGCATCAGCGTTAATTTTAGTAACAGCAATTGGAAAATACGATTTAAAATCTCTTTCGAAACTTAAAAAACTGTAAGTTTTAATTTGAAACATTTTTCCGAGTAGCATAAAAAAAACCAAACCTGTTAAACTATCAAAAAAACCAGATCCATAGTTCATTACAATATCAAAAGTGCTTCGAACAAACATTACAATAATCCCTAAGGCAATTGGAATATCAATGTTCAGCATTTTTGATTTTATGCTTTTATAAGCTGAAATATAATAACCATTAGCAGAATAAAAAAAGCTTGGCAATGCTAATAAAAATATTAAAATTCTAAAAAAAGGTTTATAGTTGTCCAACCAAAATTCCTTTATTTCGAAGTACTCCGGAAACGATAACAACATAATATTTCCGAAACAAAAAAAAGCAACTCCAAGTTTATAAGTTAAACTTCTGTCTACATTATTTTTGCCTGTTTCGTAGTTCTCTAAACTAATATAAGGTTCATAACCAATGGAACTTAAAAGATAAACAATAGACTTGAGTGAGATAAGATCTGAATTATAAGTAATTCGGACTCTCTTTTCAGGAAAATTAACTTGTGAGGTACTAATTCCGTTTTGAATGCGGTTTAGATTTTCGAGGATCCAAATACAAGAACTGCAATGAATATGAGGAATATTTAAAGAAACAATAGCCGTATTTCTTTCTTGAAATTCTAATACTTTTGAGAGAATAGATTCATTCTCTAAAAAATCATATTTACCCTGAATATCTTGCGGGGTGGCACCGGGCGATTTTTCAAAATCATAATAACAAGTCAAATCATGAAGACTGAAAATTTCATACACCGTTTTACATCCATTACAGCAAAACATTTTGTTATCAAAATTGATTTCTTCATTTTTAGAAATGGACAAGCCACAATGAAAACAACCTTGCTCGTTCATAATTTGTTTTTTTAACTTTTGCAAAGTTTATAAATTGCAAAAGACTATAAATATGATATTTATCACGTTTTAATAAATTATGATTCTAATTTAGGAAATAAAAAAAGGCAAATTACCGTCGTATATTATTTCTTGTCTTTTTATGTAATTATTATGCTTTAAGAGATGAATAATGGTTAATTTTGAATAAAATTTTTGTAATGAATAAATGTGATCAGTGCATCGTGCGACAACTAACTTCTTTACAAGCCTTAAATAAAGAAGAAGTAATAAAATTAGCCAATAGCAAAACCACTTATAAAATAAAAAAAGGTGAAGCTATTTTTGAAGAAGGCGAAGTAACTAATGGTGTTTTTTGTATAAAAGACGGTGTTGGTAAACTTTCTAAACTAAGTGCTAACGGAAAAGACCAGATTGTAAAACTGGTTAAATCAGGAGAACTTCTAGGTCAGCGCTCTATGATTAGTAACGAGCCTGCCAATTTAACTGCAAAAGCGGTAGCCGATATGGAAGTTTGCTTTATTCCAAAATCTGATATTATTGGCTTTTTTAATAACAACAATCAATTTTCTATGAAATTGATGCAATCTGTTTGTGAAGATTTGAAAGAATCTGAAAATGACAAAATTGCTTTAGTACAAAAAACTGTAAAACAAAGACTGGCCGAAACTTTACTTTACTTACATGACTTTTTTGGAGTAAATGAAGACAAGACATTAAAAGTACAATTAACCAGAGAAGAACTAGCCGGAATGATAGGAACTGCTACAGAAAGCTGTATCCGTTTATTATCTGACTTTAATAAATTAGGATTGGTCGAGTTGGTTGGCAAAAAGATTCTGCTAAAAGATGTAAAAGCATTAAAGAAAATAGCTGATTAACTATAGTTTTTTAGCTTCATTCCAGAATACATCCATTTCTGCTAATGTCATATCCATTAATGGTTTTCCTAATTCGCCTGCTTTACTTTCTAAATACTGAAAACGCTTAATGAATTTTTTATTGGTTCGCTCTAAAGCGTCTTCCGGATTTACATTTAAAAATCGGGCATAATTGATCATGGAGAACAAAACGTCTCCAAATTCGGCTTCAATTTTATCCTGATCACCAGCTTTAACTTCTTCTTGTAATTCTTCCAGTTCTTCCTGAACTTTATCCCAAACCTGATGCGGTTCTTCCCAATCAAAACCAACGCCTTTTACTTTATCCTGAATTCTACTGGCTTTTACCAATGCAGGCAAACTTCTTGGAACACCTTCTAACACTGATTTTTTACCTTCCTTCAATTTTAATTTCTCCCAATTTTGTTTGACTTCTTCCTCATCTTTAACAACAGTATCACTGTAAATATGAGGATGACGATGAATTAGTTTATCACAGATTTCATTACATACGTCAGCTATATCAAAATCATTGGTTTCAGAACCTATTTTAGCATAAAACACAATGTGTAAAAGCAAATCTCCTAATTCTTTTTTTACTTCATTTAAATCATTATCCAAGATAGCATCTCCTAATTCGTAAGTTTCTTCAATCGTTAGATGTCTAAGTGTCTGCAAAGTTTGTTTTTTATCCCAGGGACATTGCTCACGAAGTTCATCCATGATAATTAATAATCTTTCGAAAGCTTTTAGTTGAAGTTCTTTGCTCATTTTTGAAGTTTTTTTGGTTGAAACCGAATGGTGTAAAAGTAAAAAATCCTGTCAAGAAAACATCTTAACAGGACTACTATATTTGAATGTAAAAATTACTATTCTTCTTTTTTAGCTTTTGCTTTTTTAGCAGCCGGAGCTTTTTTTGGTTTTTCTTCAGCTACCGGATCTTCTTCAGCAGTTTCTACGGGAGCAGGCGCTAAATCAGTAACCAAACCTTTAGCTTCAAGTGTATTGTACCAGTTTAATACTTTTTTAATATCTGAAGGATAAACTCTTTCTTCATCATATTCCGGTAAAATTTCTTTAAAATAAGCGGTCAACTTTGCATTATCTTCTTTATGAGAAATAGCCTGACCTTTGTTTTCTTTAACAGCAATGCGTTGCATTACTTCTGTTAAAGGTTTTTCGCCTTCATATGTATAAATTGAAATCTCTGATAACAAACTTACATTACTTTTTAAGTTTACAGTGATTTTTTTTCCGTCTGTTAATGATTCTGCCACAAAACCTGTACGAGTTTGCACTTTCAATACATATAAACCCGGTTTCCCAGAAATGGCTAAAATTTTATCTAAATTCATGTTTATTAAAATTAGTATTAAGAATTTCTTTTTATATTTTATTATGTTCTAAGCTTTCGTAAGAACAATTATCTTCCTTTTTTAGCGGCAGCAAATTTCATTCTGTACTCTTGAAAAGTTTTACCTTCAGTAATGTTTTTCAATTTCTTTTGAATCAAACGTTTTTTCAAAGAAGATATTTTATCGGTAAACAAAACACCTTCAATATGGTCGTACTCATGTTGAATAACTCTTGCAATCAAACCATCAAAAACCTCCGTTTTCATTACAAAATCTTCTTCACAATATTCAATTGTAACCGTTGGTTTTCTGTAAACATCTTCACGAACATCAGGAATACTTAAGCATCCTTCGTTAAAACTCCACTCTTCTCCTTCTTCTTTAACAATTTTAGCATTGATAAAAGTTTTTTTGAAACCTTTTAAATCTTTCTGCTCATCAGACGGTAAATCTTCATCATCGCTAAAAGGAGTCGTATCAATAACAAACAAACGAATCGCTATACCTACCTGTGGTGCAGCAAGTCCAACACCGTAAGCGTTGTACATGGTTTCATACATGTTTGCTATTATTTCTTTTAAGTTTGGGTACTCTGGCGTAATTGTCTCGCCCACTTTTCTTAAAACAGGATCACCATATCCTACAATTGGTAAAATCATTTGTATTAATTTATGTATTATCTACTGAAAACCCTGAATTTAATTCCCATAATTCAGCTGGCAAAAATAGTAAAAAATAGTCAATGAATAATTCTAAACAACATATTAAATCGTATTTTTTGCCTGTCTGTTAAAATCTCAGCTATAATTATGCCAAATTAATTCGTACAATTCTTACCTTTGTTAGTAAACCTTACTATATGTTTGATCGCATCTCGAAATTCACGAACAGTACTTCTTTTTTAAATGCCTCTAAAGTAACCATTGCTTCTGTTGTACCTGTGCTGATTTTGAACTTTTTAGGTCATTTTGAAATAGGCTTTACTATTGCCCTTGGAGCTTTTTACACCTATCCGAGTGATATTCCAAGTTCATTGAGTCATAAAATAAAAGGATTAATTGTTGCCTCATTAATAGTTTCGGGAGTCAATTTATTAGTTAATCTTGCTTATCCATATCCATTTTTGTTTTATCCTTTTCTAGGATTTTTATTGTTTTTATGTTCTATGATTTCAGTTTATGGGCAACGTGCGACATTGGTATCATTTTCTGCATTATTATCCATCTCATTATCATTTGGACATTTACACACGGGTTGGGAAGCTTTTGAATACTCGGGATTTATTTTTATTGGAGGAATTTTATACCTGATTGTTGCCCTTGTTTTTCATTTCATACAACCTTATAAATATATTGAGTTACAAATTGCTGAAGGCATAAAACTAACTGCAAAATATTTAAAGTTGAGGGGTGACTTATGGAACCCTGAAGCAAATCGACAAACCATTATTGAAAAACAGTTAGCTGTTCAGGTTGAATTAAATTTGATTCATGAAGATTTAAGAAAAATGCTAATTGGCAACCAAAACACTTCTGCCGCTAGTGCGCAAAATCGAAAAATGTTATTGGTTTTCATCACTTTGGTGGAGATTCAGGAACTTGCTTTGTATACATCATTTGACCACAGCAAACTTCATGAAAAATTTGCCAAACATCCTGAAGTGCTTCGTACCTACCAAAACGTGGCTTATAAACTGGCTTCAACTTTAAAAAAACTCTCTAAAAACGTTCATCATATTGCTGTTTACGTAGATAAAAATGATTTAAAAAACGAATTGGATGCACTAGAATTTGCCATTTTTGACTATGAAAAAAAATTAGGAAAAGAAGAAGCTTCAGAAGGTGTTTTGATGTTGACCAATATGCTGAAATATGCCAAAAATCAAGTTGGTAAAATCAAAATTATCCAACGTGCTTTTTCACTTGCCATGCAGTCTTACAAACTAAAAGACAAAGATAAAGAGCTAGAAAAATTCCTGACACCTCAGTATTATCCTTTGCGTACTTTGACAGAAAACTTAAGTTTTTCATCTTCGATTTTCAGGCATTCTTTAAGGTTAACGATTACTATTTTAATTGGTTTTTTGATCGGAAAAATTCTTCCGTTTCAAAATGTTTATTGGATTTTGCTGACTATTGTTGTGATTATGCGACCTGGCTATGGGCTTACAAAAGAACGATCTTATAATAGAATTTTCGGAACTATACTAGGAGGTTTATTAGCTTTCGGAATTGTATCAGTTGTTCAAAATCACGTTGCCTTGAGTATTTTTTCTATTGTTTGCATGCTTCTTGGAATCTCATTTACACAAATCAATTACAAAATCAGTGCGACTTTTGTAACAATGTATGTTGTTTTCATTTATGGAATTTTGACTCCGGATGTGGTTGAAGTAATTCAGTTTCGAATTTTAGATTCACTCGCAGGCGCTATTTTAGCATTTTTAGCCAATCAGTTTTTATGGCCGGCCTGGGAATTTATAAATACACCAATCCATATTGAAAACGCAATTAGAGCCAATAGAAATTACTTAAAAGAAATTGCTGATTATTATAATAAAAAAGGAGAAGTTCCAACTTCTTACAGGCTCTCCCGAAAAAATGCTTTTGTAGAAATTGGCAATTTGATGACTTCGTTTCAGCGCATGATGCAGGAACCAAAATCGAAACAAAAAACATTGCCTTTAGTCAATAAATTGGTGGTTCTAAATCATTCGATATTGTCTGCTTTAGCTTCTTTATCAACTTATATTCAAGCACATCAAACGACATCAGCATCAGAATCATTTAATTATATTATAAAAACTATTTTATCCAATTTAGATCAGTCGATTTCTATCTTAAAAAATGAAACTATTATAAAAGACACTTTTTTTGATAAAGAAGATGTGACACTGCAATTTGAAGAACTTAAGCGCAAAAATTTTACTCGTTTGGCCACAGATGAAGATCTGGATAAAGAAACGCGTCAGGCTAAAATGCAGGAAGCGCAAATGGTTATTGAGCAATTGATCTGGATGAGTAATCTTGCTGAAAAGATTTTAAAAATAACAAAAGAGCTAAAAGCAACAAATCCAGATTAATTCATCTGGATTTGTTGCTTTTATAATAGAAAATTAAGTTTAATTATTTTTTAATTTCAAAACTTCAGAAGTATGTTTTCTAAGTTCTGCCAAAAGTTCTGGTTTATCGTTTAAAGTCTGACCGTAAGAAGAAATCATATTTTTCATTTTTGCTTCCCATTCCGGTGTTTTAATCTGATTTGCAAAACATCTGCCAATTAAATCAATCATAATTGAAACAGCAGTTGAGGCTCCGGGAGAAGCTCCTAATAAAACTGCTAAAGTTCCATCATGTGTATTAATTACTTCTGTTCCAAATTCTAAAACTCCACCTTCTTTTTCATCTTTTTTGATTACCTGAACACGTTGCCCGGCCTTTTCTAATTTCCAGTCTTTAGATCGTGCTGAAGGTAAGTATTCACGTAAAGCAGCCATTCTGTCTTTTGGTGATTGACGAACTTGCTCAATTAAATATTTAGTCAATGGAATATTATGAAATCCCGCTGACAACATTGGAATTAAATTATTAGCTTTTATAGACAATGGCAAATCCAGATAAGAACCATTTTTTAAGAAACGAGTTGAAAACCCGGCGAATGGTCCAAAAAGCAATGCTTTTTCTCCATCAATTACACGAGTATCGATATGCGGAACAGACATTGGAGGTGCTCCAACACTAGCTTTTCCGTATACTTTTGCCGCATGTTTAGCAATAACTTCCGGATTTGTACATTTTAACCACTGTCCGCTTACCGGAAAACCGCCGTAACCATTTCCTTCAGGCACATTTGCTTTTTCTAACAATGGCAATGAGCCTCCACCAGCTCCAATAAATACAAACTTAGTATAGGCTTTTCTAACTTTACCAGTATCTAAATCTGTAATTTTAATGCGCCATGATTTGTCTTCACGCTGTTTTAATTTCTTTACTTCGTGATTAAAAAATAAAGATACACCATCAAGTTTTTCAAGATAATTAAACATACTTCTGGTTAAAGCACCGAAATTTACATCGGTACCAATTTCCATGTGAGTGGCAGCTAATTTATCGTTGGCCTCTCTGCCTTCCATTACAAGTGGCATCCATTTTTTTAGTTGCTCAAAATCTGTACTGAATTCCATTTGAGAAAAAATCGGATTGCTTTGCAAAGCCTCAAAACGTTTTTTAAGATATTTAACGTTTTTATCTCCCCAGACAAAACTCATATGAGGAACACTTTTAATAAAATTATCAGGAGACGGTACTTTATTCTGTTGTACTAAATATGACCAAAATTGACGAGAAACCTCGAATGATTCTGCAATACTTATCGCTTTTTTAGGATCAATACTTCCGTCTGCCTTCTCGGGAGTGTAATTTAATTCACAAAAAGCAGAATGTCCTGTGCCGGCGTTATTCCAGGCATCTGAGCTTTCGGCTGCAGCGACATCAAGTCTTTCGTAAATTTCAATTTTAATATCAGGTTGTAATTCTTTCAAAATTACTCCAAGAGTGGCACTCATAATTCCAGCTCCAATGAGTACTACTTCACTATTTGAACGTATTGTTTCGTCAGGCATAACAGTATTTTATTTAAAATGCAAAGGTACTTTTTATAATTGCAAAAAAAAACTAATTTTCTATGATAAAAGTTATGTTTTTCTTAAAAAGAAAATGAAATACGACTAATAAAAGATGCTTTTAAAATCTTTTAGAAGATAAATAATCCTGAAGCATAATTGTTGCCGAAATTTCGTCAATCAATCCTTTATTTTGACGCTGTTTTTTACTCAAACCACTATCAATCATGGTTTGAAATGCCATTTTAGAAGTAAAACGTTCATCTACACGAACGACTTTCATATCTGGGAAGATATTGGAAAAATGAGTTACAAAACCTTTAACAATTGAGGCACTTTCAGATGGCTGACCGTTCATTTGTTTGGGTTCGCCAATTAAGACTGCTTCTACTTTTTCTTTTGCAAAATAATCTTTCAAAAAATCAATCAAGGTGTTTGTTGGAACTGTTGTTAAACCAGAAGCAATAATTTGCATTTCGTCGGTAACGGCAATTCCGGTACGTTTTTGTCCGTAGTCTATAGAGAGAATTCTTGGCATTTTGTAATTTTTGACAAAGATAACTATTTTAATTTTCCAATTTTAAGCAACAACAAAAACGTAACTTTTGAAAAATTGAATTTCAATTATTCCTGAAATAAATATTTCAAACATTAATCCATAAGACACAAAAATTATTTATCAAATTCAAAACAAAAAGTTACATATATAACATTTTCAAAAGCTTTTACTTTTCTGCTTTTCCACAAATACGTTATCTTTGCCAAAAATTAAAACTTATGAATTCTTTACAGACTATAATTGAACAAGCTTGGGAAAACAGAGCTTTATTACAAGAAACTACTACAACTGATGCCATTAGAGAAGTTATCGAATTGGTTGATGCAGGAAAATTACGTTGTGCCGAACCAGTTGGAGACAAGTGGCAAGTAAACGAATGGGTTAAGAAAGCAGTTGTAATGTATTTCCCAATTCAAAAAATGGAAACATGGGAATCCGGTATTTTTGAATATCACGATAAAATGTTGCTAAAAAGAAATTATGCTGAAAAAGGAATTCGTGTAGTACCAAATGCCGTCGCACGTTACGGAGCTTATATTTCAAGCGGTGTTATTTTGATGCCAAGTTATGTAAATATTGGTGCCTATGTTGACGAAGGTACTATGGTTGACACTTGGGCAACTGTTGGTAGCTGTGCTCAAATTGGCAAAAACGTTCACTTAAGTGGTGGAGTTGGAATTGGTGGAGTTTTAGAGCCTTTACAAGCTGCTCCGGTTATCATTGAAGATGGTGCCTTTATTGGTTCTCGTTGTATCGTTGTAGAGGGTGTTCACGTTGGTAAAGAAGCTGTTCTTGGTGCTAACGTTTGTTTGACTGCTTCAACAAAAATCATTGATGTTACTGGTGATGAGCCTGTTGAAATGAAAGGTTTTGTTCCTGCACGTTCAGTTGTAATTCCAGGAAGTTATACTAAAAAATTCGCTGCTGGTGAATTCCAGGTTCCATGTGCCTTAATTATAGGTACTCGTAAACCATCTACAGATTTAAAAACGTCATTAAATAATGCGCTTCGTGAGTACGATGTTGCAGTATAGATTTTAAAAAATCTAATATTATAAATTCCAAATTCCAATCATTATCAATTGGGATTTGGAATTTTTTATTTGGAATTATTTTTTTATTTGGAATTTTTCTTCTGAAGCTTTAAAAGCTTAGCATATTTCATATAAGAGAAAAAACTTTGAATCATTGCAATTGATAATCCGTCGATACCGTTAAAGATTCCTTTCTTAAAAAAGTAACAGCGAATAAAAGATACGGTTCCGTTTAAAACTGGTTTAAAACCATTTATTCTTTTTCCCTGATCGTATAATTGTTGGGCATGCCAGCCAGAATATTGGTTCTTCTTTGCAATTATCTGATCTAAAGAATCCCATCCGTAGTGTAATATATGTACGGCTACTTTCTTTTCATTTTGAGTAATTATCTTTTGATGCACTATTGAATCTGAAGGGTGTGCAGTTTGTTTATTAAAAAAACGAACTTTATGATCCGGGTACCAGCCTGAGAAATCAATAAGCTTATCGGCCAGAAAGTTTTTCACCCTAAAACTAAAAGCGTCATGATTTCCTTCCAGATATTTTTTGTTCAGTATAAATTGTTCTGCATCGGCATCCAGAAACTCATCAGCATCCAGATTTAAAATCCAGTCATTTTTACAATATGGTAATCCATGTGTACGCTGGGGTCCATCTCCAAGAAAAGCTTGTTCAATAACAATGGCTCCTTTTTGTTTTGCAATTTCAACTGTACGGTCCTTGCTAAATGAATCCACAATAATTACTTCATCACAAACTTTTAATAAAGCATCAATGCATTTTCCTATATTTTTTTCTTCATTGAAAGTAATAACCAGACCACTAATTTCCATTGCAAATTTTAATTTATTAGCCACAAAAATATAACTTTTTTAATTTAGTTTGCTCTTATTCTGCTTATACGATTGCGCACTTCATAAAATAGTTTGTAATTTAGCCCTCAAATTGAATTGTAAATAAATGAGAATATTAGTCATTCAGCAAAAGAGAATTGGAGACGTATTAACCAGTACCATAATTTGTAATAACTTAAAAACAAAGTTTCCTGATTCGGTGATAGATTATATGTGTTATCCTAACTCTATTGATGTATTAAAAGAAAACCCAAATATTGATAATATAATTCCTTTAACCAATAAGGTACGAAAATCAATCCCTTCTTTATTTAAATTTATTTTTGAGATTCGAAGTAAAAAATACAATGCTGTTATTGACGTCTACTCGAAATTGGAGACTAATCTGATTACTTTATTTTCAGGCGCAAAATATAAAGTTTCGTATCACAAATGGTATACTAAAATATTCTACAATTATACTTATGAACGTTTTGATGCGATTGAGTCAGAACACGGTCTCGCGATTGAGAATAGATTATTACTTTTAAAACCATTCATTTCAGAAAAAATTACAGATGTAAAGCCAAAAATATTCTTAAAGGAATCTGAAATTAATGATGCTCAAAACCTTCTAAAAACCTATAATATAGATAATGAAAAACCACTAATTATGTTTGGAATTTTAGGTAGTGAAGTTTACAAAACATATCCATTGGAAGGAATGGCAAAAATTATAGATTTTACTGTCGCTAAAACTAATGGGATTATAATATTTAATTATATTCCCGACCAAAAAGAACAAGCTCTTGAGGTTTATAATTATTGTACTGAAGAAACAAAAAAACACATTGTTTTTGATCTATACTGTACTGAATTGAGACCATTTCTAGCCTTACTCTCGCAATGTGAAATGTTGATCGGAAATGAAGGCGGGGCGGTCAATATGGCTAAAGCACTTGATGTACCAACCTTTTCGATATTTACACCTTCTGTTAGAAAAGAAACCTGGCAATTATTTGAAAATGAAGCCAAAAACGCTTCAATTCACTTAAAAGATTTAAAACCTGAAATCTACGAACAACATACAGAGCAATACATAAAAGAACATACTTTTGAATATTACGATGAGTATCCTTTAGCTCTAATGCTCGAAAAATTAGAGACTTATTTTCAAGAATATAAAAATTGAAAAAAGTAAAAAACATCCAATGAGTGGTATCGAAAAGCAAAAGTTATCCGTTTTAATTATTACGCTTAACGAGGAGCTTCATATTAAATCACTACTTAATGACATCGATTTTGCTGATGAGATAATTGTAATAGATTCTTACAGCATTGATCGGACAGTTAGCATCATTGAATCATTTGAAAATATAAAAGTGATTCAAAACCAATTTATTAATTATACAGCACAGCGTAATTTTGCTATTGATCAGGCACAAAATTCATGGATTTTATTTATTGATGCTGACGAAAAATTATCGCCGAATCTAAAATCTGAGATTATAGCTACGATAAATAAAAAAAATGCTGCCAACGCCTATTTGATTTACAGAACTTTTATGTTTAAAAACAAAAAACTACGTTTTAGCGGATGGCAAACTGATAAAATTTTTAGACTTTTTAATAAAACAAATTGCAGATACGACGAGAATAGAATGGTACACGAAAAGTTAGTAGTTAATGGACCAATTGCAACTTTAAAAAACAAAATCATTCACTTCTCCTACACTTCTTATGAAGATTACAAAGCAAAAATGCACCGTTATGGAGTTCTAAAGGCTAGTGAAAAACAAAAAAAAGGACAGACATCATCTTATTTACTAATGATTTTTCATCCTGTTTATACT
>RCUK01000952.1_pt1 | contig 20747 bp, 19 predicted proteins | sample 2166381 | NCBI WGS metagenome assembly RCUK01 (sample SAMN09932809, study PRJNA488358) | compost metagenome | isolation source: compost soil in an enriched community | place: Germany: Experimental Botanical Garden | reverse complement strand
GACGCGGGTTACCCAAGGCCGCATCCAGCGTTTTGATGTGTTCGATGAACAGGCGTGCGCCTTCGGTATTGAATACACGATCCTGCGGGCTAGGGCCTACGACAGCACCGTTGTCCCGCATGTAGTGATAGATCGTGTCGAGAGGCAAGACCAGCTTGCCCATCGGGGCCATACGGGGCGTCAGCAGCTGGGTTTGCTGCCGTAGTCCGTAGAGCAGATAGAACTTTGACTGTTTAAAGCGCATGGGTCACCCGAGGTCTAGGTTTGCCGGTGATATACAGGAGAGTCATGTTGACGGTGTGAATATCGATACCGAAGGACATGCCGCCACCCGCTTGGATATACGCACGACGCTTGGTGAAGTAACGCTTCGCTTCAGCAATCGCTTCGTCCGAGTAGGTTGCGTTGTAACTCATGGTGTCACCGTCGAAGTCAGCGCCTTTCGCTGTCAGTCGAGCCGGTGGGATACTGGTCGAGTCGTGGTACTGTGGCAGTGCGTTACCCAACAGACGGGGGAACTCTTTAGCGATGATCGATTCATCACGCTGCCAGTTGTGATCGAGGCCATAACGCAGTTCACCAGGCACGGTGGTCTTCACGTATTGCATCACAGGCGAGGAGCTGTTGAAGTTCTCTACCGGGTAACGCGTTACGAAAGCTGCGGTGTTTTCCCACATATCCAAACAGGCGAGGTAGATCATCTCGACGTAGGAGATCGGACGGACCCACTTGTGGTCGAGCTCTGGTGGGAGATCAGTCAAGTCACGGAAGACCTTGAAGACACCTTTGTCGTCGACGTAGATCAGTGCTACGTAGTGACCTTCGACTTCCACAGGACGGTGACGCTTGGCGATAACCGCCAGCTCGTTGACTACACCTTCCAGACCTTCTTCCGTAGACCAGCGGTCCATGGTTTCGTTGGTGCAATCGACCCATTCCAGCTTGAGGGTTTCTTTGTTGATCAACTGGATACTGTTCGACGCCGTACTGAAGATAGACTCCAGCAGGTTGACGCGCAGGTTGTAGATGGTCTTCGGTAGCGACGCACAAGCTGCCTGATACAGACCCACCACCGCATCGTTGAACTTCGGACGGTTCGGTGCATCGAGATCGACTGCAGTTACGTCCAGCGAGGAGATCACGTTACGTGTGCCGTTGAAGACTTTCCGCGAGGCCCACTTGGCTTGGATCATGCCACCCTTGCCCTTGATCAGGGTTTCGAGGTGTTCGTAGATCTGCACCACAGTCATCTGCGTGGCATAACGAGTCCGGTCATAAATCGACAGGTCATCACTTGGGCTGATGCGCTCAGGAAAGTTACGTCCTTGGATGATGCAACGCTGGTACATGTCGTTGATTTCACCGACAGTCACCCGACCGGCTGCGTCGACTTCTACGTCACGCAAACCTGCAGGCAGTACCAACAGCTTGCTGTACATCGCATTCTTGCGGTAGCGCTCGATCAGCTCGATCTGGACGTTACGAGTAGAGCTATCACCCTTCTCGAAGCGCATGTCATGCCAATGGTTCATGAAGAAGGTGTAACCAGTCTGGCCATCTACTTCACTGGCACGTTCAAACGTACCTTTGGCTTGACTGAAGATGGCGTACTCTTTGCCCGCCATGATGTCGATATAAAAGCTACGCATCTTCGTCAAGACTCGGAAGATGATAGGGTGCAACACGGGTAGACGCAGATCGATGTGACCAAAGGTCATGTCACGGCGAGGGTCACCGACACGACCAAAGATCGAAGTCGAGAACAGACCTTCCTCATCGAAACTACCACCGGGACCGTCCATGATACCCAGACTCTTGACCTGCGGAACCAGCTTAAGCTGATCTGCCGTAGGAATCAAAAGGCTGATGTTCAAGGGTAGCATTTTCTTCTTCACACAGAACACCCCTCGGGCAAGACAACAATATGATTGATTTCACTGTACCGGAGACCTTAAATGGCCGGCAAAAAGAAACTAGGTAACCAGGGCCCGATGTTGTTGGGCGGGCTCGATCTCGACGATGTCGATAGTCTGCTTGATGATGGCTCTAGCCAGTCGACTGCTAAGCGTACTCCGAAAGAGTCTATTCGCAAGTTTGCGACAGCCACCAAATCCTCACTGCGTGACCGGGTCAATGCCAAGTCCGTACTCGCTTCCTTTATACGTACCGCTCTGCCGGATGGCTACACTCGCTTGCTCGGTCTTTACGACGAAACAGCGGCGGGTATCCAGTCGGTAGTTGATGGTGTTGAGGAAACCGAATTCGCTGCGCTGGAGAAACTGGCAGAGCGCTTCGAAGACCAACTGCCTAAGCTTAAAGGCAAACTGCCTGATGCCGTTTATGAGCGCATCAAGGCTAAGCTGGACGACAAGAAGGACGACTACAAACTTCGTCGTCAGATCGGCGATGCACAAGCCGCCCGTAAGAAAGGCGACTATGACGAGAAAGGTGAAGACCTGTCCGTCAGTGCGATGCTGGACCAGATGCAGCTCGCCGAAGCGCAGCTGGATATGGATAAAGCTTCCAGTGATGTCGAACACAATAAATTAGATTACGATGTTAAGCGGGACGGCATTCGTGCACGTCTGGACAAAACTCGTTTCGATGTGCTCAACCGTCACCTCGGTATGATCGCTGATTCTACTCAGCGTAGCACCGCCTATAACGACAGCGTCACTTATCAGTTCCAGAAGAAATCTCTCGAACTGCAAATGCGCAGCTATCTAGCTCAACGTAGCCTGATCAAGCTGACCAACGAGACTCTGACACTGCACAAGCAAGCGTATACCGCTCTCGTGCATAACACTGGCTTGCCAGAGTTCATGAAGTCTTCGAACGCTGAACGCACCAAGTTCTACGTTACCGAACAGATGCGCAACCCGTTCCAGAACCTAGTGGCGAAAACCGCTAGTGATGCAGCGGCGAACTTCCTCCCGACACTGTTCAACAACATCGGTACGAAAACTGCCGGTACGGTGCGTGGTGCTGCGAACGTAGGTCAGGGTGGTCTGGGGATGATGCTCAAATCCCTGATGCAGAACCCTGAAGAATCAGCCGGTGGTCTGGCTGGTGATCAACTCGCCTCGATCCTACACTCTTCTATTATTCCTTCGATCGCACGTCGTGTGCGGCCGGGTATGAAGACTGCTTCTGACAAACTGACTGGTGGTGCGGATAGCCGTATTGCTTATGTCCTCGACAACATGGCTGCACTGTCGCAAGACTTTGCAAACGATGCCAAGAACTCGACCGGCATGAAAGGTCAGCTGCAGAAAATGGTGAAGGCTTTTGCCCCTCAGTTCCGGGTCAATGACCTGGCCAAAACGGGTACTTATCAAACCATTAACCAAGCCGCGCAGTTTAACCAAATGACGCAGCGGTCTATCGTGGAGATCATTCCGGGTTATCTGGCCCGAATCCTCCAAGAAACCCGCATGATTCGTACAGGGGATGACACGATCGGTCGTGAAGTCTTTGACATCACCCGTGGGCAATTCACCCAAGAGCGGAAGTCTCAGGACAACCTCGCTAAACGTATCGTGGGTCTCGGTGCTCGTCGTTCGGTGAAGTGGTCGGTTAACAGTACGGTTGACAAGTTTACTGAAGAAGGTGGAGCGCTGTCGCCTGAGGCTAAGCATGCACTGGAAGAGCGTCTGTTGCGTGATGCAATGGAAGGTAAGCACTTCGATCCAGTGGCATATGTACGGCCAGACGGTTATGCCCCAGGGACTGACCCTGCAGTGTTGAACGAACTGAGTAGCTTCTTTAAGACCCAGTTCAAGTTTGGTGAGGATGGGAAACTATCCAAGTCGGCTGACAACTATGCTAAGCGTCAGGATTTCTCGACCTCCTTTAACGAACTGCGCGATACCGTGCGTAACCCGATCGCTGAGATCGAACGTGTTCTGGGTTCGGGTAATACCACTCAGTTGCGGGATCTGGGCATCGTTCACACGGTTGAAGGTGAAGACCGTATCAACTACGCGGTACTGCGTGACCTGTATCGTGACCTCGGTGATCCGAATGCAAGCGGTGAGCCACCGCCTGTACCGTCGCCTACTGGACCAATGCTATCGAAGCTGCGTAAGCGCTTGCGTGATGGCAATGACCAGATCAAAGCACGTGCTGGTAAAGTACGGGCGCGTCTGGGCGGTATCCGTGACCGGGCTAAGGGTGCTATGGAAGATGCACCAAGGGCGTCTGACATCGCTGATGCCATGTCGTCGAAAGCTGCAGTAGTGCAACAACATGCCGCTGCTGCCGCTAGCCAAGTTACCGACCTGATGATTGCTGGCCGTGCAGGTGTGGTGATCAAGGCTGATGAAATCCTCAGTGGGGAACTGATCGATGCGACTACGCAGAAGGTCATCTCCAAAGTAGAAGACATCAAAGGTGAAGTCATTGACATCACTGGCCGGGTACGTCTGACTCGGGCTGAAGTGGCTCAAGGTCTGGTCAACGGGGAAGGTCGTCGTTTCGATCTGCTCAAGCATCTGCCTAACCGCATCCCACCGAACGTACTGTCGATGATCAACCAAGGTCGTCATTCCATCGGCAACCTGATCACTCAAGAAAACGGGGCAATGTCTCGGGTTAAGGATCTGTACCTTGAGGGTGCTAATGATCCAGTGATTAAGGCGGCTGGCCTGCGAGCTGGTGAATACATCGACGTGGCAACCAAGAAGGTTTTGGAAACCATCGATGACATCAGTGGTGCGGTGGTACGCAAAGACCGTCCAGATGAAGTCCTGTTCACAACTGAGGAAGCGGCTGAGCGTCTGGTGGATAACACCGGTAAGCGTTTCAAGTCGAGCAAGATCCTCAAGTATCTGGCGTGGGCTACAGGTAAGAGTCTCAACATTACTGGCGGGTTGATTTCGATCGGTCTGGCGGTTGCTCGTAAGACTGCGATGTTCATTGCTAAGAAGGTGACTGGGCTCGATGCTTATCTACCGCCTGGCCGTGAGCCAATCCTGACTACAACCAAACTCAAACGCGGTGAGTACTACAACGAAGATGGTTCGGTGATCAAGTCGTTTGACGATCTCCGTGACGGTGTGTACTCGGCGGACGGGAACCTACTGGTTGATCCAGAGGACATCCCTAACCTGATTAACCGCGATGGCACTAAGCACACTGCGGCTAAACGTCGTAGCGCTATTCGTAAGCTCGGTAAGAAGATTGCTGGCTTGCCGATGCGTGCGGCTAAAGGTCTGGGTAAGATGTGGTGGAAAGGCACCAAGTCTTACTATAAAGGCATGGGTCGGATGATCGCCAACAAGTTTGGTAAATCCAAAGCGGGTGCCGAAGCCTACAACGATAACTTCATTACACCAACCGATAGTCTGCTCGGGCAGATGATCAACTTGTTGGATCGTCGTCTCCCTAAGGAAGATGCTAAAGAAGGCAGCTGGCAACAGAAGCTCGCCGAATCTGAAGCAGCCGTTAAAGCCAAGAAGGAAGGCAAGCAACTCGCCAAACCTAAGAAGAAAGAGGGTGGCGGTTTGTTGGCTGGTTTGGCCAAGATGCTCGGTGGGAAGAAAGACGAGGAAGAGGACGGTAATGACGTCAACATCGACTTCGGTGGTGGCGATGACAAAGGTGGTGATGAGGCTGGCGAAGACGGCAAGAAGCGTAAGGCTCGTAAGAAGCCTCGTGGCCGTATGGGTCGCATGTGGGACAAAGCCAAAGATAGCCGTGTAGGTAAGGGTATCGGTCGTATTGGTGGTTCCACAGCGGTTCGTAGTCTGGCTGGTAATGGTGCTCGGATGTTGGGGAGCACCGGCTTGGCTGCTGCTGCTTCTGCATTGGGTATCGACATCGCTGCGCTCACCAGTGGTGCTTCGGCATTGATGGGTGGTGTATCGCTCAGTGGTGTTGGTGGTGCTATCGGTACTGGTGCTGCTGCCTTGGGTGGTGGTCTGGCTACTGCTGGTACTGCGATCCTCGGTGTCTTGGCTTCACCTGTTGTACTCGGGGCTTTGGCCGTGGGTGCTGCTGCAGGTGCGGGTTACTGGTTGTGGAACCGGTCAAGCAAAGTAAGCGGAGACTTCCGTGAACTGCGTTTGATGCAGTACGGTATCGACTCCACCGGCGACAAGCTGAAGGTCCTCGAACTCGAAGCCTACTTGGAGACCTTCTCTGAGAAAGGTGCTGAACCACGGTTGAACATCAAAGGCACTGATCCGGTCAAGGTCTTTGAGATTCTGGGCATCGATGCTGATGACCATGAAGCAATCGTGCGGATGGCCCGTTGGCTCGAACTGCGCTTTAAGCCAGTGTTCTTCACTTGGCTGCGCGCCATGCACCAGCTCACCCCTACCGGTGTAGCCATCAACGAACTCGACGACAAACTGCCTGACGAAGCGAAGTATGACTTCTTCAACATCGTGAAGACGGTGCCACCAGGAGTCTACACTCAGCTGATCAATCCGTTGGATGAAGATCCAATTGAGATCACCCCTGAGGACATCAACGCTAAAGTCACCGAGCTGATCGACGAATGGAAAGACAAAGCCAAGGCTAAAGACGAACAGAAGACGGGTGACACTACCGGTGCTGCAGCGATTGTTCCTCCGGGTGGTAAACCTGAGGAGAAGAAAGCTGCGGATGGAACTGACAAACCTAAAGATGCTGAGAAGTCTAGTGCGTGGGATAGCATTAAGGCTGGCGCTAAAGGAATGCTGGGTGCCATACCGGGTGTAGCAGCTATCGGCGGGCTGATCTCTGCTGTTAAAGAGGATTGGTTCGGTAAGCTGTTCAGTGGTGCTTCGACAGTGGCCAAGATTGTAGCGACTCCGGCTTTGCTGGGTGGCATGGTACTGAAGTCTGCGGTGTCTATGGTCGGTGTGTTCAAGGCCGACAAGCTCACTACGCTGCAAGCAGTGCGTGTACGTGCCTACGGGCGCATGCAGTTGGATGAGAAGTCCATTAGCGCTCTGTTTGAGTCTGAAGCCGAACTCTACAAACAAGTGCGTTACGATACTGAGGGTCAGGCTTATTACGATGGCAACCTCGATCAACTCATCGGCACCATGGCTAACATCTTCGGTGTTGATGTAACAGACGCAACCAGCCGTAAGGCCCAAGAGTTTACCGCTTGGATCCTGCAACGTTTCATTCCAACAGGTCTTGCCTACTTTGCTGCGGTTAAGCAACGTGGTAATGCGATTACCCCAAGCCGGGTTGAAACGGCTTTGGATGATGACGCTAAGCTGTCAGTAGCGAACGCATTGATGACCGCTTCCTACGAGATGAATGGCGAAAACATTTCCGTCTGGAAAGCCAACACGTTCTTTAACAACGGAACGTCTGGTCTGGATGCTCTCAAGGCTGCGGCCGAGAAAGAGCTAGCCGTCCTCAAAGAAGCAGCAGCGAAAGCCAAACTCGCCTCCCCAGGTACTTCGGTTAAGGAGCAAGAGAACCAGGAGAAATCCCAGGCTCGAACGACTGCTGAAAAGATCATGGATGGCGTATCCAGCTTTGGCAATAGCCTGAAGGAGAAGTTCTCCAGTTTCGCCGATGGCGTTAAGGAGTCCTTCGGGGGTGCGGTTAACAGTGTGAAGGACTTCTTGGGTCTCGGCCCAGGTGGTGACAACGCTCAGAAACCAGCACCATCTGCCTATAACACCGCGTACACCCCAGGTGGCACGTTGGAGCAAAAGGGCAGTACCTACACGTCATTCGCTGAGGGTAACGGTGGTGCATGGAACACCATCCCGCTGCCAAAGTCGAACAAGTCGCGTGAAGCAGCTATGGAGACCCTGCGTGCCATTCAGGCCATGACTGGGGTTGACGCGGAACTGCTCGCTACATTTGCTTCGATGGAATCCAACTTTGACTACACGGTGAAAGCCGGGACGTCTTCGGCTACAGGTTGGTTCCAATTCATCGACAAGACTTGGGATGGCATGCTTAAAGACCATGCTTCCAAATACGGTATCCCTCCAGACAACAAGGACCGCTACTTGCGGAAGGACCCACGGATCAACGGTCTGATGGGTGCTGAGTTCCTGAAGGGTAACTACAAGATTCTGGCTAAGGCGTTGGGGCGTGCACCGACCGATACCGACCTGTACTTTGCTCACTTCTTGGGCCCAGTAACAGCCGCTGGTTTCTTGAAGCGTGATCGGAATGCTATCGCAGCAAGCTTCTATCCAGATCAAGCTGGTGCTAACCGGAGCATCTTCTACAAATCAACTGGTCAACCACGCACTATCGGGGAAGTCTACGAGATCTTCGATGGCAAGGTCCGCAAACACCGTAAAGGTGGGAGCAGTACTGACGTGGGTAAAGCTACAACCGCAGTGGATCCTCAGAAGGCAGCTGACGAGCAGGCCAAGGCGGTACAAGCAGGCGCGGACATCAAACCTCCGGCTGATCCAGTTACAGGTGAAGTAGGGACAAACCCGACAGGTGGTAACCCTAACGATAGCCTGACCATGACTGCAGACAAAGCAGCAGCACCAATGCGGATGGGTGATCCATCGCAAGCCGGTGGAGGTGGTGGTACTGCACCTACAGCGGGGACTAGTCCTACGGTTGGTTCTGGGCAACAAATGCCAGAGCGTCAAGCGGCCTTGGACGATGCGATGCAGAAAGCCGCTGCTGGTGATAAAGCGCGTGCAGCAGAGAACCAAGAGAAGCAGGCCCTGTCGGCTTCCTCGGTTAACTTCCTGCAAGAACAGTTGACGACTCAGCAAGAAATGCGCGATCTGTTGAAAACCATTGCTGCCAAGATGGGTTCTCCAGTAGCTGCAGCACCGGCCCCAGCGCCTGCGCCTAGCAGCAAATCGGGTAATGATATGGGTAATCAACAAGCGCAAGCTGGACGGCACCCGGGCAATGCCCCAACGCCGATCTCCTTCTCGCGATAAGCATAAGCCCTCCCCGCTTGGGGAGGGTTCTTTTTCGTCCAGAGGTTTGCTATGGCCGCAATCGATCGTGGTAGCATCTGGCTACGCCACGCGTTTCTTATTCCGACTGACAGCAGTGCGCTGTCGTATGGTAGTGGTACTAAGCGCCGTCATGCCACATCGGCTGCGTTCAAGTTCACCAACACCTCGCTCGGTGGCAACTACGCCATCAACAACCCACCGCAGTTCACTCGCTTCTGCGACATCCGCCATCCAGGTCGGGGTCGTACTAAGGAGCAGGCGAAGTTCGGCATGGGTCGCTACTACAGTGAGGCGATCGATGATACCAAGGACGTGATTCACGTAACCCTGGGTGTTCCTCGTTTCTCCAGCTGGTCCTCGTTCTTCACAAACTTCTATGACCGGCACGCTGCACTATTGGCCAACACTGGCCGTGGTACTGACGTGTGGTTTGAGCTGGGTAACATCGGTGGGCACTTGGTGACCCTACCGTTCCAACCGATCATCATTGGCGTGACAGGTGCTGCTCGGGTAATGAACTTCCTTGCGAAGTCTCAACCTTCGAAGTGGTTCTACTTCAAACCAACGATGCACACGTACTGGTCGGCGGTTAACACTATCGCCAACGAATTCGCAATCGGCTTGGGGTTGATCCCTCGGGTCTTGGGTGGTACTCAGAAGGAACTGGAAGATCCGGGCTATGCGGTAACAGATGCTGACCGTGCTCGCTTTAACCAGATGTTCCCTGACCTGTTCCGTAAAGACGGTTCGATTGACGTGATGTCTTTGTCGCTCCGTACACAGCGGATCTCCAACGCGTCGCAAGATTCGTTCCGTAAGATCAACGAGCAAGCCAACAGCGTTAAAGCACTGCGGGCTGAAGTTGAGAAGTATGCGGCTGAACAGCCGAAGGATCCGAACCCCGGGATCGATGCACGTACTTTCTTCTTAGATTACATCAAGGAGGAGAAACCGAAAGGTGGGGATCTGACCGCAAACGAGAGTTTCTCTTCGTGGTCTGAGCTGTCTGGTGTGTACAGCATGATCCGTGCTGCACAGAACGACGGTAACCAGTTCGTTACGTTCCGGGTTAACCATACCGGTACGGTATCGGAATCCTTCAGTAACCAGACTGAACAAGTCGGTGTAGCGTCACAGCTGAACACCAAGGTTAAGGAAGGTCGTGCTGCCAGTTACGACTTCATGGGTGGTAACATCACTGACGTTATCGGTTCGGCATTCCAAGGCATCAAGTCTGTTGCTGCGGGTGTGCTTAACTCGGTGAACGCCTCGGGTGTTGCAGTACTGACCGGTGCTGCGTTTGTTGACGTACCTGAGATGTGGTCTGGTTCGACAGCTAACCTACCTACAGCGGAATTCACGATCCCATTGCCGTGCGCTTACGGTAACGTGATGTCGCGCTTTATCAACATGTACATTCCAATCGCCATGATCCTGCCGATGGGCTTGCCTCTGTCTGCTGGTCGTTCTGCGTATACCTCGCCGTATATCTGTCAGGTCTTCCAGAAAGGCCGTGTACAGAAGCAGCTGTGTATCGTGGACAACATTACCATTACTCGTGGTACTGGTAACGTCGGTTGGAACGCCGAGAAACACATGCTCGGTGCTGAAGTAACCATTTCTTTCAAGGATCTGTCGCAAATCATGCACATCCCTATCAAGGGTGGTTTTGCTGACGGCAGTTGGTTGGATACAGCTGTGAAGGGTACCACTGTCTTGGCTGCTGAGACTTTGGGTGGGGATAAACTGGAAGCTGTAGCCCACATGGCAACTAACAGTGCCGTATGGGACGAACAGAGTCTGTTTCAAGATTACGTTGCATCTCTGACATCGCAGTCATTCGCAGACACGTACTTTGTTGGTAACAGGCTAAATCTGAATTTGACGCGCGCTATGCAAGACTTCACCAACTGGCGTAGCCCGTCAAACTTCCTGTCGTGGGCACTCGACGGGGATGTAGCGAGGTCGCTCTCTGCATTTGCACAATCTACCGATCGTCTTTAATGGGGATGTAAACATGAAACAGGTTCTGCTGAAGTTCTTTCTACGACAGGTCTTGTCCTTCGTACTGGCTGACCGTGGTAAGGTCAAGTTGGCCGTAGGCTTGGCTGAAGCCAGCTACGACGAAGGCGATAAGCCATTCACCCGCCGTGGTCGCGTGTATCGCTTCCTCAAAGAGCAAGCACCAGCCGGTACTGAGAAGTACCTGCTCGATGCTGGCACCGAAGCTGCTCAAGCTTTGGATGCGCTGTCGCGCAAATAAAAACCCAGTGAGCCGAAGGTATGGGGAAACCTGTACCTTCAGCTTTTATGTCCTTAAGGGGAATTACTACATGAAAGAAGCATTGGAGTGGTTGGAAGAAAACGGTAAGGGACCAACTCTGGTTAACCCTAAGACCTTGACGTGGGAACGTGGGCCGATTAACCCTGAGTCGGGTGCACCTAACACCTACGTGATCTCGGGCTTTGATCTGTCGAACAACCCGGAAGCACAAGATGGCTTGACGTCAGAACTCACCATCTATTTCCAGAATGGGGTAATGCCCGAGGTCGGTGCCAACGGCGTCACACCACAAATCCTACTGGAGCTGATGATCGATCGTTTCGAACATTACCAGCGAGGCGAGTTGGCGTGTGAAGAAAATGACCTCGCAATACAAGGTATGCGTGATGCAGTCGAGGCGATCAAAAACCGTCAAGCTGCTCGTGCTGAACGCGGTGTGTTGAACACCATGCAGAAATGAGTGCCTACGAAGCCGCGGTCATCCATGGCTTTAAAGGTGACTACTACGAGTGGTATCGAATCGTTACTCAACGATAACCTTGGATTCAAAAGAATCTTAGGTCTATATCACGGACATGGTAATCGGTAGAATACCTAGCTGTGCTCTTGCTGTGGGAACAAACCTAAACTTTATCCCGCACAGACGAAGCCCGGCGATCGACTCCAGAATCAAGGCCTAGTGTCTGATCTTCTTCACAGCGAGAAATCCGCTGGGTGTCTTACCGACCAACACTGAGGTACCGCAATGGATCCGCTACTCAATCAGCTAATCAACTCTAACAGTCGTAGGTTCGCTTGGGCCAACCGCTTGAACCCCGTCCTTGGAGAAGATGCTTTAGGTTTCGTACTCGACGTACTTCCTTACTGGGTACGTTGTGAACAACCTGCAGTCGGCGAACTGATGGCTGGTAACATTGCGATATCACAGTGGTTCGACGAACATTCTGTTCCGATGGTAGCTGAGCTGCTAACGGACACCAACTTTCAAACATCTGCAGGAACCGACGACATGACTGACAAGAGCCCAATCGCTAAAACTCTGGCCTACATCGAGCGCCATGGTCTGACCGACAAGATCAAGCTCAACGAGAACAACACGATCCACATCCCTGACGACCTGGTGGAGACCACCGCGGCCATGGATGCGGGCATCACCCTGGACCAGATCAAGAAGTTTGATAAGGCCAAGGGTGAACTGCTGCCAGCGGTAACGCACGTGGCTGGTCAACTGTCCGGTGATGCCTTCAAGGCTGATCCGAACCTGACCGAAACTGGTTTCAGCTACAGCATCGGCACTGGCGTCAAGGTATCCGGTGTTTTCAACCGTGATGCCAAAGACCATACCGTGGTCGTGGTTGAAACCACCCACCGTAGCGCCGAGTTCAATCGTGTCGTCACCGGCCTGAACGCGATGTTCGACGACATCAATAACTGAGTCGTCTGCAATACCAAGAAGGAGCCTGCGGGCTCCTTCTATTCTTCTTTTTAATTCTCAACCACGCAATAAGGGATACACAATGTCTGAAGTTAAATTGGGTCACATGGTAGCAATCGAAGGCAACAATGGTGTTGGTAAGTCGACTCAGGTCGAACTGGTTGCTGCGCGTCTGCGTGCTGCCGGTCATGATGTTGTTGTGGTTCGTGAACCAGGTGGCTCGGCTTTGGGTGAACGCCTGCGTACCGTGCTGAAAGATCAGCGCGAAATCAAACTGAACAACACCACTGAGCTGCTGCTGTTCGCTGCTCAGCGTGACGACATGTACCGTACTGTTGTGCGTCCTGCTCTGGACGCCGGCAAAGTGGTTCTGGCTGATCGTAGCTACTTCTCCACCTTCGCTCACCAGATCCATCCGTTCATCGGTCAGAACGGTATCCTGTTGCAGGTGTTCAACCTCGTGACCAGCATGAACATCGGCCACCTGGGCGGCACTCCAGTGATCGTGATCAACCTGGCCATGGACGAAGCTCTGCGCCAAGAGCGTCTGGCATCGATCGAGAAGCGTGAAGAAGACGCCTTCGAAGATCACCCTGCCGAAATCCTGAAACTGGTTGACGATGCTTATGGCCTGCTGGCTCAACAGCCGGGCGTGACCACCTTCGACGCTACCCGCGAAGTTGAAGAGCTGGCTGATGCCATCTTCGATCAAGTCCAGGTCAGCATCAACCAGCGCGTACAAGAAGCGGCGATCATGGCTGAGCAACAAGCAGCACACGCTGCCGCTGAGCCGGGTACTGTTGACGGTAACGCTGCTGAAGCCGAAGAACCAGCTGCACCAGAGCCGGTTGACATCGCGGTGATCGAAGCCGAGATCAACGACAACATCACTCACCACATCGACAACCTGGTCGGCATGTTCCCAGGCGACTTCAGCCAGCACCAAGTGCAGTTCGACACCCACGTCGCCAGCCTGCGCAAGTGGGTTGCTATCCACATGGACGAACTGCGTCTGCGTGCCGAGCCAATGTTCCCACAAGAAGCACAGCATCGCACTCAGCAAATCGTCGGCAACATCGGCACCATGCTGGGTGGTTTCCTGACCCTGATCAACATCGGCGAGATGGTTGCCAATGCTGACAAACTGGCTGCTGAACTCAAAGTTCGCCAAGAAGCCGAGCTGAATGAAGTGGCGCCTGAGCTGGTTGATGCAGCTCCTGCGGAAGTGTCCGATGCTGAAGTTGCTGAGCGTCTGCGTGGTCAAACACCACACGTGGCGCACGTCGACGAAGCTGGCCTCGTGGGTGACGAGTCCGACGCGGTCGGTGTAGCCAACGAAGCAGCTGGCGCTGCTGAGCCGGCGTACGAAGGTGTTGAAGGTCGTAACGAAGCACCAGGTCAGTAAAACGAAAAGAAACTGAGATCTATATCACCGTACCGGTGGGTTGTACAACATTCGATGCCTGATTGTGTGCGACCCACTATTCGGTGATATACCTTTCCTTAGGAGCAAAGCATGAAATGGTTTTCCGCTGTAGTACTGACAGCACTCGCGTTAATGGTAAGTCCAGCTTGGGCTGGTTGTGATCTGTCGCAGTCTGGTGTACCCATTGCGATTCGTGGACAACTGGAGACACAATGTCTTCAGGCTGAAGCGAAGATCAAAGAGCAGGCCCAGGTTACCGACACCCAGAAGCTCTCGGCTTATGCTGATATCGCTACCCAGCTGGCTAAGGCCGTGGGGCTGGCAGCTAAAGAGCTTGGTGTTGCTGTCAACGAGTTCATCATGACTCCAGCGGGTATCCTGACCATCGCCGTGATCTTGGTTAAGGTGTTCGGTAAACTGGCTAGCCTCATTATTGTGGCGTTGTTGCTGAACCTGATCTCGTTCAAATTACTGAAGCTACTGTGGCGTCGTGACACCGACCGGACTATAGAAACGACTGGTTGGTTTGGCTTCTTCAAACGTACGATCCCTGTGCGTGAAGCGGTGACCTACCGCGAAGCATCGGAAGGCCAAGTGTTCTGTACCGCACTGCTGGTGATCATCTGCTTCGGTTCGCTGATCGCTGTGCCAATATTCAGCTAAGTTATACTTGGCTGGTATTGGTATGTGAAATCCACTGTGCCTTGGTTCCCCTACCTTTTGGTTTGTGAGCAAAAAACGTGCAAGGCACGGACGGACATAACCCCCACCTTAGGGTGGGGTTTTATGCTGTCCACTTGAAAATCTCCTGTGAGGAATAACCCATGCAAGGTAACATCGAAATCGTAAACCTGAAAGAACCAGTTCGCGTAGCTACCGATGCAGAAGTCGATCAGCTGCTGCGTGATCAACCTACCCCGGATCTGATCAAGCGTCGTGACCACAACACTGCCGCGATCATGGCTCACATCGAAGCCAACCGTCTTGAGGATGGTACCTTCGCTGTGTACGACCACCAGGGTATCTACACCAAGTGGTGCCGCCACATCCGTAACACCATCGTGCCGGATGCCGATTCCAAGGTTCACGAGATTCTGGTCAAGGACGCTTTCGTTTACGAAGGTCGTAATGCCATGGGTCCATACGAGCGCGTGGTGTTCCGTACGGCATCGCGCTTTGGCTTCGGTAAGGTTCTGTTTCTGGAGCGCATGGGTTTCGAAGAAGACGCGCCAGTCCGTTTGGCCTGTGCTGATGGTTGGGCCAATTTGCCGGCTCTGCCTGCTGACGCTCCACTCCCGGTGGTGATTCCAACGTTGGCTGGTACTCACCTCACGGTGTTCACTGAACCATCGAACATGGCAGTCCTGCAAGCTGGTGCCCAATCCCTGATGTAAGGAACGTTACTGTGAGTGCAAACGTCCGGCGTATTGAAATGCGTAAGTTCAACAACCCTGACTACTACAAACTACCCCTGCCTGCTGAGCTCGCGGGTAACCGTCTGTGGCAGTTGGTGTATGGCGAATTCCGTGCTCCAAAGTACATGGCTGTGATGCGCAACTACATCGACAACTTTGACTGGGACAACGTCAAGGAATCCGATGTGGCGATGGCACAGAAGCTTATGGTGGTGTGGGTGTTGATCCCACAGTCACGGATGTTCGAATGGCCAACCATGGCGAAGAAGCTGACCGAGTTTGCAATTCGTCTACGCGACACCCACCACTTCTGGTACTACCGCTACCACGATGCAAGCCTTTACATGTCGTGGATTGTTGACGACGTGGAATGGTATGCACTGATTGAGGAACCATATGCAGCTCTTCAACAATAGAGGTGGTTATGGTTCCTCGGTTTGATTTGTCCAAACGGCGCTTGGCGTCACTCGAAGAAAAGATCGATAACCGGGCTAAGTCCCTGGAGATGGTTCGTCGTTTCAATGCGGCTCAGCGTAAGCTGGAACGCGTCTGTCGTGAAAAAGGAATACCGGTGCCAGTAATGGTTTGCTAGTACCCTGCATCTAACACAATCATCACATTTTAAACCTGTCAGCTAGTGACCACTCAGTCGAAAGCTATCGACTCTTGGCATGTAGCTCAGATGGATAGAGCAGCAGCTTTTGGAGCTGGTTGTCGCGGGTTCGAATCCCGCCATGCTATCTACTGACATGGTGAAATGAATGATGAATGAAATTGCTGTACGTACACTGCCTGCTGCTAATCGGGTTATCCGTTCGATCGAACTGAAAGAGGTTTCCATTAACTCTGAGGAAACATCGTGGCGGTCTCCTGATCAGCGGCAAGCGGTGGTGATTGTGTTAGAGTCTGGATGGTCTGTGGTGTTGGTGGATGCGTGCGGGCAGTGCTGCTGCGAAGAACGCTACATGAGCACCCCGGATGATCTGGAATCCTTGGTGGGTGAAACGCTGATGGGTATCCGTCACGGTGGCACTTCTGAAAAGGAGGGTGACTGGGGTGTGGTTGAGGCGGAGTTTGTACACATCCAAACCGATCGCGATTCTATCTGTATCGGGACGTACAACGAGCACAATGGTTACTACGGTGGCCTGAATCTCGCTGTGACGATTCTCGATCCAGAAGGCAATGCGGTTGTCTATCAGAAAAGCTTCACCGAGGAGGATTAAGTTGGGGGTCTTCGGACCCCCAGCTATTCCGTCTATCCTTTTATTTTTTGTAGGTAGCCTATGAGCACTGCAGATCGCTTCAAAGAGAAACAGTTGAAAGATGCTGCCACTAAAGAGCAGTTGGATCACCTGAAGGTTTTCAGTGACCTCGTTATAATGCAGCCAGATATACCGCTCTGGCCGTTGGTTGTACCCATGCAGGAGGCCTTAGCCAAACCTGAGTTCCGTGACGAACATCCGAACATCGGTGTGCGCATTGCCAAGGACGATGACGGTGTGGCCGTACTGTGGCAGAGTCGTGTACGTGACCTGCCTGAAACGTTCCTGTCGGTTCAAGCCACCAAGCGTGAAGTTCCACGTGCGGCTGAGATCGCTGACCCGTCCGTGATGGATGAGTTCCTCTTCATGATCGAGGACATCAACCAGAACGACAGCGGTAGTGCTGCGGCGATGTTGGTGCGGGCTGTCATGTTGGCGTTCAAGGAGCACCTCGTGGTGTGTCTGGACGGCGATCCAGATAAGAATCACTATCTGGTTCAAGCTTATACTGAAGACCGCAAATACCTTCTGGACATCCAAGTCTATTACGACGTGGTGCAAGAAGATATCGAGTACCGCCAGCAAGCGCAGTAAAGATCTACGCTGTAGGTTATGGTATACGGTAATAGCGCCGTAATTAGCTCTAGGTGTCCACCATCCTGTGCGCACAGCCACGCCTAGGAGCTTCTTAGCAACACAGAACCGTAGGGTCAGAACAGTTAGTCTGTTAACTGGGATCGACCTAGGAGGCGCAGCGCCATCCCCTGAAGAGGACAGTGAACGGAAGACAGATACTTCCAATCACCGCGGTCCAATAACGAGCTCGAAGCGCATGAGAGCACCTTGGCCACTGGGGTTGTCAGTGGTACCCCTAACTGGGTAACTGGTTTGGGGTCTTGATGAAAGCATAGCCCGCTCCTTTGGGAGCGGGTTGTATGCCAAATTAAATGTAATGTTGTTCTGCCGGCTAATCTGGTTAAAGTCGATGCCCCAAGCTCGACTAGATCCTAACAGTGGTGTGAACCCACATAGCCGGCACCTATTTGTAATGCGAGGAATGTCAATGCCAATCTACATGGAAGTCTACGTTCGAATGTGACCTTAACTAGGAGCATTCGAAATGGCACGTTCAAGAAATAACGGCAAGCGCTGTGGGTTTGAGTACTGGGGGCGCCGCCCTAAATGTAATGGGGCTGTGGGTAAGTTCGCTAAGCGGATCATCCACGGTCAAGAGCGGATCATCGCTAAAGACATTACCCGTCATGAGCTTCACGCTTACTTCGCTGAATAAGCATAGCGCCGGGGGTTAGTCCCCCGGCTTTATGTCATCTACCACCAAAAAGGAAATACCATGTCTAACATAGCTACGATCCACGCGTCGATGGACGCTACGATGCAAGCCTTCCAGCACGTCAGCACTATAAAGAAGGACATGTTGGACCACTACGGTAAGAACGCTTGGCTGCGAGACTTTCGCACCATGGGTTTCTTTGTCCCGCGTCAGAACGGGGTGACGTCTTGGATGTTGAAACAGATTATCGCTGAACCAGACTCGTTGATGTTTACCCGATTCCGGGATCACTACATCAGCAACTTTGACAGCCAAGGTGTTTGCGATGTAATGGTCCCGAAGACCAGCATGTTATCCGATGACGTAAAGCAGCGGTTGCGCGAACCATTCGATCTGTCCAGTTGGATCAAACAGAAGAACTATCGCGTCATGCCACTTAAGCTGCTCATAATCGATCACTCTTGTGTGGTGTTCAATAACATCCGTATCAACAAGTTTTACGAGTGGTTGGAACAGTCGCCGGGTGTTACTGCCGATACACTCATCCTGAGGATTAACTAATGACTCTTCGTGTTAAGACTGTGGTCCTCATGGCTACGCACACCAATGGTCATACCCGCTATCGCTGTGCAAGGAGTGCAACATGAACGACAATCCATTTAACACCTACTCTTGCCGGTTTGAGTTCACCCATGACTTTACGGCATTTATCATCGCCGCCGATAAACAAGGGGTGCAGATCAACACCAGTGAGCTGCATCACGTTAAGCGGGAGGGTGACAAGTACCCCGCGCCTGATGTCTATGTCGAGTTCAAGGCTGAAGCACCGCTGGACGTACTGCAAGCTGTTTTGAGACAGGGTTCTGATCTGCGCGTGGGTCTTCAGACACTCCGGCCAGTACCCCTCAAAGACAATCCTTTGGAACGTGATTTCAACCTCATTTGAGCAAACCAAGGAAGAACCGTGATGTTTAGAGACCTGCTAAATAAACCCCACCACGAGTTGTCCGGTGAGGATAAGTTGCGTGATCTCTGTGGTCCTCAGTGGGGTGGTGCCTTTAAAGGTCAGATGAAGTCTGACCATGGTGAGCGTACTAACCCGAAGCTGAACGATCAGCCTTTCTACCATCGTGGCAGCAAAGGCAAAATGAAACGCTTCTAACCACCATCTACTTAAGGGATGTACCCATGGCCAAGATTACACCAGTACTGTACAACATCCAGTTCAACAAGCTTTACGGTGAGGTTGCTCTGGAGCTCAAGGCGACTCTGATCGAGATTGAACTGGAAGGCAAGGATGCACGACCGTTCTTCCACATTGAACGCAAGGGTAACCGCTGGTTCCTGCTGCATGGTGGTGAGGCGTTGGGGCCGGCGTTCCCTAATGCTATCGATCTGGAGTTCATCCGTAAGGCGGATGATCGTTGGTTGCGTAACATGGCCACTGATACGTGGTACCCAACCAAGGGTCTCACGAAGCTCAACATCAAACCGCCGTTGTTCCATTTCGATGCAATCGGTGAGCCCTGTGAAAACAGCTGGCGTATATCGTTCTCGGATGGCATGTTTGACACTACAGCGGTATTGACCAGCATTTCTTTCAGTCGCTGCAGCGGCTAAGAAAGAAACTACCGGTCTGTCCCTCATATGCGGGTATAGCCTCTTGGCGGTTTCGGTGGCGAAGCAGTGGTTGCCTTGAGACTATACTCGCTCTTCTACTTAAATGGAATTTCACGGAGCCAAGCAAGGTGCTTGGGTTATGTCCGTCTAGGAGTTTCTGTGCTCGACAAACTTGACCTTGATGATGCAGCGATCCAACGGCTTGCTGAGCGCCAGCGTCGACCTACAACGGAGTCTTTGATCCTCTGGACCCCCGAGGGGCAGCAGATGCCCCACCACCATGACATACAGGGTAATAGCCAACTATGCAAACCACCCACAGCGTTGAACTCCCAAAGAAAGAGCGAGTATTGAGTTCCTCTACTCCCTTGCAGTTCAAATACCACTGGCGTAAAGTCAGACTGACCGTTCCTAACCCACAGGAGAAGTCTGCAGCCTAACCAGTTTTCCCTTTAGACGGCGGGAGCTGTTCCCCCACCCGCCGTTTCTTTTTTTGATTCCACTTAATCTTAAACCTATATCGTCCGAGTGAATTGAGAGCATAAAGCTCTAAACCCTCCTTTTAAGGAAGAAGAGATGTTCAATACAAAAGGCAACACTTGGGTTATTCCTGATCTCGGACTGCTGGAAATTCCAGACCACCTGATTCGGATGCGTGATGCGTGGGCTATCGAAACTGACGTAGACACGTGGTGGGTATGGCGGGATGCGGATCACGGTTGGAACTACATGGACTCACTGAAGGAAGCTGCAGTGTTTGCCATCACCATCGGTAGCCTAGAGACCGATGAAGCTCGTGAATACAACAAACTGTATCGTGCAGACCGGCTTACTCCTACTGGGGTGCTTGGCGTGTTCTTCCGGTCTGGTTTGAAACAGGCATATCACGTCATCTTGGATGGTAAGGTTACGATCTTCCCGTACAATGACGGCAAAGGCTTCTGTAAGGCCGTAGCAGGTTCGTTGAAGCTTATCTCTGATAAGAGTAAGGCTTTCATCAAACGCGTCGAGGCCGATGCCACAGTGCGGTTGCCATAACGAAATACTGTCCCTCCCAATAGGGAGGGACTTATGCCCTAAACTAAGGAGTGCGTCATGACGGTAATGGTTCGAT
>RCUK01000945.1_pt1 | contig 20845 bp, 20 predicted proteins | sample 2166381 | NCBI WGS metagenome assembly RCUK01 (sample SAMN09932809, study PRJNA488358) | compost metagenome | isolation source: compost soil in an enriched community | place: Germany: Experimental Botanical Garden | reverse complement strand
CTATTGAAAAGCGGCAAGACCGCACGCGACGAGGACGTCCCCGCCGTACTCGACCAAGAGATACGTGAGGCAGAAGCAACGCTCGGCCGCTCGTTTCCGACGAGCTACCGCGAGTTCATCGCCTTCGGAGGGCTCGGCGAACTTCGCATCCGTCACCGTGTTTTGAGGCCATCGGAGATTGATGAGGTAAAGCGCCACGCGGGTGCCGCCCCAATCGTCCCATTTGCCGACAACGGATGTGGCGACCTGTACGGATGGTCGACGCTGGATTTGGATGAACCTGGCGTCGTGCTGTGGAACCACGACGACGGGACCGTCGAGCACGTGGCGGATTCATTCGCGGCGTGGCTTTCCACCGTTCGCTTCTGAGCTGCAGTAGTCAGTTTGAAGGGCCGCTTCGGAGCGACGCAGAAGTCGGGTTAGGGCCCATAGCCGACCTTGCCAGGGCTCCGAAGCTGACCTTGCAACTCGCGCCTGCAAGACGCGATGCAAGGCATCCTTAATGCACGCATCCTGCAGGATGGCTTCTTGCAAATAGCGGTGGTGCAGCGATACTTGCCACCTTGATATTTGGAGTTCATATGCTTCCCGACACGCCTTTGCTCCTGGCTTTTGTTGGTGCCAGCCTGGTGTTGGCTATCACCCCCGGACCCGCCGTCGTCTACATCGTGGCCCGTACTTTGGCGCAGGGTCGCGCATGCGGTCTTTCATCCGTACTGGGCGTCGCGCTTGGCAATCTCTCCAATGCGTTGGGAGCTGCGCTCGGGCTGGCCGCCTTGTTCGCCGTGTCATCGGCTGCTTTCTCCGCGGTGAAATGGGCCGGCGCAGCCTACCTCGTGTATCTCGGTATCCGAATGTGGAAGACGGCGCCGCCAGTCGCCGACGCAACGCCGCAGGCGCTGGCGCAGCCCTTGCGACGCGTCTTTCGAGATGGCTTCATGGTCGCGCTGCTGAATCCAAAGACCACCTTGTTCTTCGCCGCCTTCCTGCCGCAGTTCATGGACGCTCACGGCAACCCGCTGATGCAGACCGTTGCGCTCGGTGGTGTTTTCGTTGGTATCGCTTGCTGCACCGACGTCATCTACGTGCTAACGGCAAGTCTCGTCGCACCGCGCCTGAGACGAGCTGCTTGGGGCGGCCGCTGGGGTAACCGGCTCGCGGGAACATCATTTATCGGGTTGGGCGTGCTCACGGCCATGGGCACGCGCCCAACACGCTGACGCGCGCTCATCCGCGCCGAACGGCGGCTTATGGCCGACTGTAGCCGGTCGCGCCGCCGTCGTGAACGGGCCCGGAGCGGCCAAATCGCTGAGCGATTTCAAGGTCGTACAGCGGTCGCTCAACGTTTGAGCTAACCGGACCGTTGCGGCGTGTGGCTAAAGGCCCAGAATGAAATGGCGGGACTTTGGCCGCACGCCGCAATGGGTCCGGTTGAGCGAATGCTTAGGCCGCAACCACGCAGTTTCAGTACGGCTAGACCTCATTGCTTACCTCGATCAGGTTCTCGTCGGGATCATAGAAGTAGACGGAAACCAATGCGCGTTGCGCGCCAGTAGCTAGGACTGGCCCTTGCACGACCGGAACGCCTTCGTTTTGTAGGTGCACAAGTACCTGTTCTATAGGTGTTACGGTCAAGAAGCATAGATCCGCAGAACCTGGAGTAGCGTGCTTCACATTCGGATCGACAACAGTCCCCAACTCGTGCAGGTTGATCTTTTGTTGTCCAAAGTGCACTGAGAATCGCCCGGCCTTGAACTCTCTGGCTTCAAAGCCTAGGACACGCTGATAGAAGTCAAGTGTCCTTGGGATGCTTGCAACCGTTAATACCAAATGATCTAGCGCTTCAATCTTCATGGGGGGGGCGGGCTTTCGGGTGACGAGCCACAGGTAGTCGGTTTTGCGGCCTAACGCAAAGGTGAGCGGATGCCGTAGGCGGTCCGCTCGACTGAATGGTTAGGTTGAGCGCCAATAAGAAGAAGCGTACCTAATTTTCGTTCGAGGAAACGAACTATGGAGTTACGCATATGGTTGAAGAAGTCCGTCGTGGATGAGAAAACTATCAAAATTCCGAAGACTCCCACCATGACACGCACCGGTTGTCGATCGGATCGACTACGAAATAGCGACGCTAGAAAGCTTGGCAGATATACCAAGATGGCGGCAACGGTAGCGACTTGAACGGCAAACACGACATTGGCCAACAGGCTCAGGTTGAAGCCCAAGTCCTCATGTACGCGATCCGCAAGACAGGTCATCAGATAAACAACGCTGAAGATACCTTCGGCCAATTTCAAGCTGCGGTATGAGTCTTTCATGCGGATTTCTTCTCTGATAAGACTACTTCTGGGGCGGGTCCTGCTGCTATCGCCAATGACTGGTCTTGGCCGATAGTAGCCATTCGCGCGAGGCCGAGGGATGTCGGGTGTCGCTGCGTAGCCGCCATTCGGGTACCGGTAGGCCCCCGGTCAGCGATGGCTGCAGTTCGTTATCGGCAGGGCATTGTGCGGCGAGCCGTCCTGTGCAGGCGTGGCTGAAAAAAGTGATCCTTCTCGCCGCCGCGAAGGTGGGCTTGGAGAACCAGCCCGGAGCAAGGCGGAGCGGCGCGCCGAAGTGATCGTTGTCCGAAATAATGGATCAGACGCGGGCGATTTCCGCCACGGCAGCCGCGAACGCCTGGGGCGCCTCCTGGGGCAGGTTGTGCCCGATCCCGCCGTTGACCACGCGATGTTCGTATCTGCCTGAGAACTTTCCGGCATAGGCGCTCGCCTCAGGATGCGGCGCACCGTTGGCATCGCCTTCGAAAGTGATCGTGGGAACCGTGATGACTGGGGCCTTGGCGAGCCGGTTCTCCAACTCGTCGTACTTTGATTCGCCTTCAGCCAGGCCGAGCCGCCAGCGGTAGTTGTGAATCACTACGGCAACATGGTCCGGATTCTCCAGGGCGGCAGCGCTGCGCTCGAAGGTGGCATCGTCGAAAGCCCATCTGGGAGAAGCAATCTGCCAGATCAGCTTCGAGAAGTCGTGCCGATTCTTCTCGTAGCCGGCACGGCCGCGCTCGGTGGCGAAGTAGTACTGGTACCACCACTGAAGTTCGGCTTTTGGTGACAAAGGAGCTTTGCCCGACTCCCTGTTGCCGATCAGATAACCACTGACGGAGACCAGAGCCTTGACGCGCTCCGGCCACAAGGCTGCGAGGATGCAGGCCGTCCGAGCGCCCCAGTCGCAGCCGCCGACAGTGGCCTTCTGGATCTTCAACGCATCCATCAACGCAATGATGTCAACGGCGAGCACCGCCTGTTGGCCGTTGCGAGGCGTGTCGCTGGAAATGAATTGCGTCGTGCCATAGCCGCGCACATACGGAACGATGACTCTGTACCCTTGTGAGGCCAGGACCGGCGCAACCTCGGCATAGGTATGGATGTCGTAGGGCCAGCCATGCAAAAGAAGGATCGGCGCGCCGTTGGCAGGTCCCAATTCCGCGTAGCCGACGTTCAGCACGCCGGCCTCGATGCTCTTGAGCGCCCCGAGGCGGCTGAGCGGCGTCGACGCGACACGCGTCTGCGAAAAAGCTGGAACGCCTGCTGCGAGTTGGGAGGCAACGACACCGACTGCTGCCTTTTCCAGAAATGAGCGGCGGGGCAAATTGTTGGGATCGGACATCGGGAAATCCTGCTCAGTGAAGAATGCTTCTCCCGGGAGCGGGAGTGCGGTGCCGTGAACGGTCTGGGCTTCGCTCCATGGCGTTTGCCGAGTACACGAATCAGAAGGTCTCGCCGACCATGTCCTCGCTGCGACGCCAAAGCAGCGTGGCTGTCTCGGGGTCCAACGCGTAGGAGCGAACGCCTTCGGCAAAAGGGCTGAGAGGCCCGTCGTTCACTTCGGAGACGTGGCAGTTCTCGCAATAGCGTCCTCCCACCTCCGCCGGCGCGGCGACCAGGCCGGCCCATAGGGTGGTCGCAGCCCCTTGCGCCACACTTTTCCACTGGAATGGCGCTTGCCCCTCGGCCACGAGCGACGCGCTGATTTGCGCGATAGCCGTTTCCATGGCTTCCTGCCCCATGTGCCGTCCGAGTCCGGTGCGAATGGTTCCGGGATGGACAGCGACGGCCCGGACACCACGCCCGCGATGACGGCGGTCGAATTCCACTGCGAACAGGATGTTCGCCGTCTTTGATCGCGCATACGCAAGTTGAGGCTCGTAGGCGGTGTGTTCGAAGTTCAGGTCGTCGAGGCTGAAAGGGGCGGAGCGATGGGACGCGGACGCCACGACCACGACCCTGCCGCCGTCAGCGATTCGTGCTTCCAAGCGGTTCACGAGGAGGAAGTGACCGAGATGGTTCGTACCGAACTGCGTTTCGAAGCCGTCGCGTGTGCGCCCTGCGGGCGTGGCCATGACTCCCGCATTGGCGATGATCACGTCGAAAAACGAGTCGTCCTTTCCGATACCGTCCGCACATTTGCGCACGCTCTCCAGAGACGACAGGTCGAGTTCCACCAAGTCGAGGCTTCCGCCATTCGCCGCACCCGAAAGGACGGCAGTCCTGACAGTCTGAGCGTTGTGCAGATCACGCGCCGTTCCGATCACGTGCGCGCCATGCGCCACCAGTGAGCGCGCCGTTTCGACGCCGAGGCCGGATGAAACCCCCGTCAGGAGGACTCTTTTGCCTCGAAGGTCAACGCTATCAAGAACGTCGTCAGCCGTAGAACTCGCATTGAAAGTTTGATTCATCAAGTTGCCCTTGAAATGATTTCGATCCATGGAGGTTGGCGCTCAATGAAACCGTGCATGTGAGCAGTTCCAGGTGTTGCCTGCAAGGAGCTGCTGGTCACTGATTCATTGCACCCGATGCTATTGACGAGAATCGCACGCCGGTAGATGGCCAGAGTGCATCACCCTGTTGTCTCGTAGACACCAAAGATGCGAGGAAGGCGAGAAGAGCCGCTGCGGTTTGGCTCTGAGTTCGACGCCCTTGTGGCTTGGAGCGAATCTCACGGAGGAAGACGCGGGCGCAATCCCGCGTTTGTCGTCGAGCGCCCTAACAACGTTTGACACCTTCTGACGTGCACGCCGTGCCGCAGACCTCGATGAGGGTATCGGTGGTTTCGACGCAACCCCCTGTCGTGGCGATGAAGCGGGCTGACGCTGCGCAGTGCGCAGAGACGGCTGGGCACCTGTTCTAGCGCCGTGCCATCTCCAGCAGAAGCCGGTCCAAGCCTTCTTCCGTTCCACGGATGCGCTCGGCGCGATCTTCATGACCGTCCAGGTACGTGAGCTGTTCCTTGTAGACCATGCGAGTCCCATGCTTGTGCGCCAAGAACTCGACCGTTACGAGCGACACCGACAGTCGGCGTGCGTCGAGCTGGATGTCGTAGGCGAAGACGATGCGCCGTGCGGGTTCGATGTCGAAAAAGACCTTTTCGATCTGCTGGATGCGGCCATCGGGATAGGCGACCCGATGCGTTTCATGGCCGAACGGCCTGAAGTCCAGTCGGTACTCGGTTGTGTACTCGGCATGGCAGTCGGACCAGCGGCGCTTTGCCTCGGGATCGGCCCAGGCCTGAAAGACGTCCTCGGGCGAGGCGTCGAGTTCGCGTTCGATGGCGAAGTCGGTGTGTGCGGCGGGGATGTGCTTCATGACTTGCCTTTTTGCTCGGCCAGATAGGCATCGAGTTGGTCGAATTGCGCGTGGAGCAGCGTCTTGCGCTTCGCGACCCACGATTCCATGGCATCGAACGCCTCAGGTTCGGCCGTGTAGGTGCGCACACGGCCGCTCTTTTGGGAGGCGACGAACCCGCCTTCAACAAGCACGGCGAGGTGCTTGACGGCCGAAGGCAGCGCCATGCCGAGCGTTGCGGCCAGCTCGGACACCGAGGCCGGTCCGCGGCTCAGGCGATCGAGCATGCCGCGGCGGTATGCGTCGGCAAGTGCGAAGAACATGCGGTCGAGCTGCGCGGGCTCGGCGATCGCTGCTCGCATCTCAGGCGCTCGCCGGATCGAAGAAGCGGCGCGACAGACCGGCGCGCCCGGGATAGAACTTGAACCAGGGGCGTGCCGTATCAATGGTGGCTGCCACCGAGGGGTGGTCCATCAACCGCTCAAAGTAGGCGGCCAGGTGCACATGCTGCGCCGACAGCGGCACGTAGGTCACTGCATAGAACAAAGCGGGCGCCGCAGCGCAGTCGGCCATGCTGAAGGCATCGCCGGCAACCCAGGTTCGCCCTTCCAGATGGCGGTCGATGAACGCGTAGGCCGACGACAAGCCTTCTCGCGCCTTGGCTACCCCGCGTGCATCACGTTCGCCTTGGGGCCGCAGAAGGTCGGCGGTCAGCGCCTGCATCGGCGTCATGACCTGCAGGTCGAACAGGCGATCCCACAAGCGCACGTCGAGCGCGACGTCCGGGTCTTCCGGAATGAGGGTGCGGCCCGAGGCTGCATGGTGACGCTGGAGGTACTCGATGATGATGCTCGATTCGGGCACGGGCCGAAGCTGGTCCACCAGCAGCGGCATCTTGCCTGTGGGCCACAGCGCGAGGTGCGCGGCACGTTCTTCGGGGTCACCCAGGTTGAGCAACCGCTTCTCTACGTCGATGCCCAGCGCGTCGACCGCGATCAGCACCTTGTGGCAGTAGGACGAGAGCGGGTGGTAGTGCAGTGTGAGTGCGTTCATGAGGAGTTGATACTTTCCTATTTTGGAAAGTATAGGATCGGCGGCGCACCGAATCAAGCACCGCCTCGAGGCGCGATGATGCCCAAGCTCAACGCGTGCGACGGTCCGCGCGCACGAGCTCGAGCACCGCGTCCGCAAACGCGCTCGGCGCCTCTTGCGGCAGGTTGTGCCCCGCCCCCGGTATCACGCGATGTGTGCGTGGCCCCGTGAACTTCGCCGCCTGGGCCGCACCGTTGGTCGGTGCATGGGCGCCATCGTCGCCGCCGTCCAGCGTCACCGTGCGCACCGGTATCGCAGGCAGCAAGGTCAGCTTGCGATCGATCTCGGCATAGGCCGGGTCTCCTTTGACTGCGCCGAAGCGGTGACGGAATGAATGGATTGAGATATCGACGTGATCGGGGTTGTCGAACGATGCGGCAGTGCGGGCAAAGGTCGCGTCGTCGAAGCGCCACGTCGGCGACCATTGCTTCCAGAAGATCCGGTTGAGTTCGCGGCGGTACTTCGCGTAGCCGGCGCGTCCTCTCTCGGTCTGGAAATAGAACTGCCACCAGAGTGGAATTTCGCTGTCGGGCTTCGCGGGGATCAATGCCGTAGCCGGATCGGCGAATGCATAGCCGTTGCCCGACACCAACCCTGCGCAGCGCTCGGGCCAGAGGGCGGCGACGGCACTGGCCGCCTTGCCGCCCCAGTCGTATCCCGCCAACACGGCGCGCGGCAACGCCAATGCGTCGAGCAGCGCCAGCAGATCCGCACCGAACGCCGCGAATTCGCCCGAACGAAGCGTGCTTGCGTCAAGGAAGCGTGTGGGGCCGAAGCCGCGCAGATAGGGGACGATCACCCGGCAACCCGCGGCCGCCAGGATGGGGGCGACTTCTGCGTAGGCCTCGATGTCATACGGGAAGCCGTGCAGAAGCACCACCGCGGGGCCGTCCGCCGGCCCTGCTTCGTAGTAGGCGATGTTCAGGACGCCAGCATCGACGTTCTTCAGGTGCGCCAGGGCCAGGGCCGGCGATCCGATGCCCTTCGCGAATGCCACCTTGCCACCGAAGGCGAGGTTCAGCCCGGCGATACCGGTACCCGCCACGGCGCTGCGCAGCAGGCCGCGTCGCAGGAAGTCCACGCGATCGTTCATGCCGGGTTCATCCCGTCGCTGTCGCAGTGAAACGCGGCGGCGCGTCCGGCCTTCCGGCATGCGCCTTTCAATGGGGTCACTGAATCCATCATCTGAATCTTTCCGTCGTCGAGTCGCACATGAAGTCGATGGCCTGGACCTTCGATAGGGTGCGTGTGTGGGGATATTGAAGGCCGCGTCGATCGTAGGTTCCGGCGAGGCCTGTCACTAGCCACGCGAGAGGCCGCACCGTGTTGAGCGACGGACATCAATTGGTTCGGTGGCGCGGTACGCATTCGCCAAACGCAGTCACAAGACAGCGTCGGCCCGGGTGTACTTTCCTGCCCACAACGTTTGTCGTGTGAAGGACTGTCGGTGACGCAGCAATGCCCTAACATCGCCACCCGCCGCCGATCCAGCAAGCCCCTGAGTACACGAACCATGAAGAAGTTCATCGTCGCCGCCATCACGCTCACCACGGCGTTCGTCACGTCGCTCGCAGCACATGGGCAGGATGTCCTGCTGGATCCCGACACGGGCCTGCCGGCGTCGCGGCCTTTCGATTTCCCCGCGCAGGGGCCGGCCGCACCGTTCTGGGCGAAGCGCATTGCCGGCTACTTCACGACCTCCGACGGCGTCAGGCTGCGCTACAGCGCGCTGCTGCCGAAGGCATCGGGAAGGTTCCCGGTCATCCTGAGCATCAACGGCTACGACGCCGGATCGATCGGCGGCACGCCCTACCTCCACTACAAGACGTCGATGTCCGTCGAGCTCGACCAGCGCCTCGTCGAGGCCGGCTATGCGGTAATGGGCGTCAACGCCGCGGGCAGTGGCTGTTCCACAGGCCCGCTCGAGTACACGCGTCCGCAACTCGGAAGACATGGCGCCGAAGCCGTCGAATTCGCGGCGTCGCAACCCTGGTCCGACACCAGGGTCGGCATGGTCAACTGGTCGTACGGTGGGGCGTCCCAACTGGCGACGGCGCAGCAACGCCCGCCGCACCTTCGGGCCATCGTGCCCGGCATGGTGCTGACGGACTTTCGCGATGCACTGATGCCCGGCGGCGTGCCGGCGCCCGGTTTCATCACGCCCTTGCGTGGCTCCATGCGCGCGTACTGGGAGAAGGTGGTTGCGCAGACGGCCACGGAAGAGGGCGATGCGGCCTGCCTGGGGCAGATCCCGAAGAACCTCGCGGCCGAGGATGCGAATTCCGTGATGCACCTGTTCCTGGCGCATCCCCTGCGGGACGACCACATGAAGAGCTTCGACCTGGCACCGCATGCCGACCGCGTGCAGGTTCCCGTGCTGTCGCTCGAAGCGTTCCAGGACCAGGCCATCACGCCGCGCAGTGGCTACTACCAGTCCCGACTCGATCCGGCCATGCTGTGGTCGGTGCAGACCAACGGCCGGCATGACATGTACCTGGCCTCGGATTTCCAGGCGATGGCGGTGCGATTTCTCGACCGATTCGTCAAGGGCGAAAACAACGGATTCGAACGCGATACGCCGCGCACCACCGTGTGGATGGAGACCGCCGAAGCAAGCGCGAGCGCCAACGCGCTGGAGCGGCGCGTCTCTCCCAAGCCGCGATGGGTGGTGCAACGGGGGCCGATCCGCAGCGATGACCTGTCCGTCAAGGCGTTCCACCTGGCTGCGGGCCAAGCCCTCGCCGATGCGCCTGGTTCCGGAGCCGCCGACGGCTTCGACTATCCCGGCGCCGGTGTGGTCGTCAACGACATTGCGGGAAGAAGCTTCTGGGGTCCGCTGCCCGCCGACTGGAAGACCACGGGCGTGGCCTACACCTCTGCACCGTTGGGTGAAGACATGATGGTCTACGGGCCGGGCAGCGCCGACCTCTGGGTCACGGCCGGTGCCGGCGACGCCGACCTGCAGGTCACCGTCACCGAACTGCGGCCCGATGGGCAGGAGACGTATGTCCAGCGGGGCTGGTTGCGCTTGTCGAACCGCTCCCTGGACACTGCACGCTCGACGCCGTTGTTGCCCATTCGGCTTGAACGCCCTGAGCAGCCAATGCCGTTGCTGCCGGGCCGGCCGGTCCTTGCCCGTGTCGAAATCCACAAGATGGGCCACTACTTTCGCAGCGGCTCGCGACTGCGGATCTGGATCGACACGCCCGCCCAAACCGGGGGCATGGTGTTCGACACCTTCACGCAGAAGCAGCGCCTTCATGTGCTGCACAACGCCACGTACGACTCCGTGGTGCGGCTCGGCGTACTGAAGGACGTCAAGGGGCCGGCAAGCTATCCGGCGTGCGGTGCCACGATCCTGCAGCCGTGCAGGCCGGACCCGCTGGCCACTCGCTGAGCGCGGACAGATGTCCTTGCCCTACAACCCCGCGCTCGACGGCGTTCGCGCGCTGTCCATCCTCTCGGTGGTCCTGTTCCACTGCGAGGTCCCCGGTGCGCATGGCGGCTTCATCGGGCTGGACGTCTTCTTCGTCCTGTCGGGCTATCTCATCACTTCGCTGCTGACGGCGGAGCACCGCCACGGCGGCATCGAGATCGGCCGTTTCTACGCGCGCCGGGCGTTGCGGCTGTATCCGACGCTGCTGCTCATGATCGCGGTCTACGTGGGGCTGGCCCCCATCCTCTGGCCGGCGGAAGATCGCTGGCTGTCTGCCGTGCTCGCCGCACTCTACGTCTACGACTACGCGCTGGCCTTCTGGGAGCTGGCCTACACCATCGGGCACACGTGGTCCCTCGGCGTGGAGGAGAAGTTCTACCTGCTGTGGCCGCTGGTACTGCCGCTGCTTCTGCGAACGCGGCATCCTGTCCGATGGCTTGTGTTTGCATTCCTTGCCGTGACAGCATGGCGGTACTTCGTGGCCATGAACTGGACCTGGTCGCAGGCGTATTTCCGCTTCGACACGCGGATGAGCGGAATCCTGCTCGGAGCCATTGCGGCGCTGACCCATTTCAAGGTATCGAAGCATGTGCTTGCGATGGCTTGCGTGGCGCTGCTGGTCCTCATGGCCCTGCCTTCGCTGCCGACGAGCCACCAGACCGAGGCGGTCACGCTGAGCATCACGTTGGCCGAGTTGTCCGCGTTCGTGCTGATCTGCTACGCCGCAGAGCACGGAAGAGCGAAGTTTCTCGCCTCGGCGCCCATGGTCTACATCGGCCGGCTGTCCTACGGTATCTACCTCTGGCATTTCCCGTTGGCGGTGCTGCTGCGCGATACGCAGCCGTTGTGGATCACGCTGAGCGCGACCCTTGCGTTCTCGTTCACGATGGCCGCCATCTGCCTGCATCTGGTGGACACGCCTCTGAAGCGATGGCGCCAGAAGGCATGGCCGCAGGTCCGGAGCACCGCGTGATCGTCCGGCATTGATGCCGCAACGGAACCAGCGCGCGTCCCTGCGCGGACCTACCGCAGCGACGCAGCCCTTCCTACGATGAAAGCCTCGAGCATCGACGTGCTCGCCGACACCGGAAGCCACTACCGGATGGATGAAATGGAAGCGCTCTACACCGAAGACCTCGGCTTCCTGGTACTGACGCCCCAGGGAGAGATCGCCCGTTTTTCCAAGTCGGAGATGATGGCCGATTTCAGAAGCCGTCGCGATGCGGGCGAGGCACCGCTGTCGACGGAAAAGCGCATCCTGCACATCGAGGAGCAGGGCGATGAAGCCACCGCCATTCTCTTTCGGCGCATGAGCCAGAACGCCGATCCGGCGCTCTACGAGCTGCGGCTTCGGCGCACGGGCGGCAAGTGGCTGGTCGCCGGCGAAACCGTGATGCCGTGGCCCGACTTGGCCCACGCGAAGGGATTTCTCCCTCCGCGCACCGTGGCTCAGACCTGACGACCGAGCGCCGTGGTTTCAGGCACGGCGCGGCCTGTCAATCAGGTCAGCGCCATGCCACCGTCGACGCTCAGGTTGACGCCCGTGACGAACACGCTGTCGTCGCTCGCCAGGAACAGCGCCGCTTGTGCCAGGTCGTTCGGCTGGCCCAAACGGCCCAACGGGATCGCTGCCGCCATGCTCTTGTCGAACTCAGGCCGCGCAGCGTCCGTGATGCCCAGCTTCGCGAGGATCGGCGTGTCGACCGGACCCGGGCTCAGCACGTTGACGCGGATACGGCGCTCCTTGAGCTCGAGTGCCCAGTTGCGTGCGAAGGCCTCGATGGCGGCCTTGCTGCCGGCGTAAACCGCGTGGTTGTCCATCACCTTGCTGCCGGCGATCGAGCTCGTGAGGATGATCGAGCCGCCATCGCGCATGAACGGCAGCGCCTTGGTCACGCCGAAGAACACCGCGCGCGTGTTGGTGGCGAACTGCACGTCGTAGGTGTCGATGGTGACCGCAGACGACGGCTCGAGAATGGCCGTTCCTGCATTCGCCACATAGATGTCGATGGCGCCGAAGCGTGCCTTCACCGCAGCGAGCAGGCGGTCGTGCATCGCCAGGTCGGCCACGTCGCCGACGAAGCCCATCGCGTCCGGGCCGATGCTGGCCAGCGCTGTGTCCACTGCGTCCTGGCGGCGCCCCACGATGACGACGTGGGCGCCCTCCGCCGCGAAAGTCTGGGCGTAGGCCAGTCCGATGCCGCTGTTGCCGCCGGTGATCACGGCCACCTTGCCAGTGAGTTTTTGCATGATGCGTTTCCTTGTTCAACGAAGAGAGAAGTCTTCAATCTAGGGTGTCCACGCGAACTCCAGTAGTGGGCAAAAATGGAAAGACTTGTGCCTCGGAGTCTTCAATGAATGTTCTAGATCACGCACCCGGATTGATGGCCTTTGCCACTGCTGTCGAGGCCGGCTCGTTCAGTGCGGCCGCGCGGGTGCTGGGCACCTCACCATCGGCGGTTTCCAAGGCCGTGGCGCGGCTGGAGCAGCGCTTCGGCGTTCGCCTTTTCCAGCGCTCGACGCGGCTGTTGTCGCTCACGCAGGAGGGGGCCGCGTACTACGAACGCATCGCGCCGTTGCTGCGCGCGCTCGACGAGGCCGGTGACGTGATGCAGCCAGTCGGCATGGCGCGGGGCTTGTTGCGCATCACCGCACCCGGTGACTTGGGGCGCATCTTGCTGGAACCCGTGGTCGGCAAGTTCCTGCCCGGGCACCCGGAGTTGAAGCTGGAAATGAGCCTGGCCGATCGCCACGTTGACCTGATCCGCGAGGGTTACGACATCGCCATCCGTGCAGGGGATGTGGCGGACTCCGACCTCACCGCGCGACGCCTCGCTGACCTGCCGCTCGTGCTGGTGGCGTCGCCCGGCTACGTGGCGCGTCGCGGCACGCCCGCGTCGATAGAGGCTCTGCACAGCCACGCGCATGTGCGCTACATGCTGGGCGGCAAGGCCTTTCCGATCCGCTTTGCCGATGGCACCGTGTTGAACCCGCCCGGCGTGTTCGATACGGACAACAGCGTCGCACTGCGCATCGCGGCACTCGGCGACCTGGGCATCGTGCAGATCCTGCGCCTGTTCGTGCAGGACGACATCGATGCCGGTCGACTGGTGCCCGTGCTGCCATCGCAGCCGTTGCCGCGTGTGACCATCTCGGCCCTGCATGCCTTCGGGCGCCAGGCGCCGGCGCGCGCGCGGCTGTTCATCGAGTTCCTCGCGGCGCAGCTCGAGCGTCTGTCCTGAGGCAGCGCGGCCTTACAGACCCAGCGCCTTTGCCACGCCCGCGCCGTAGGCCGGATCGGCCCGGGTGCAGTTGTCGATGTGGCGACGCTTGATGAACTCCGGGGCATCGCCCATTGCGCGCGCCGTGTTGTCGAACAGCACGTGTTGCTGCACGGGGCTCATCAGGCGGAACAGGTCGCCGGGCTGCTTGTAGTAGTCGGCATCGTCCTCGCGGAAGTTCCAGAAGTCCGCGTCACCGCGCAACTTCAGCGGCGGCTCGCGGTGGTCGGGTTGTTCCTGCCACTGGCCGAAGCTGTTGGGCTCATAGTGGGGCGTGCCGCCATAGTTGCCATCGACGCGCATCGTGCCGTCACGGTGGTTGCTGTGCACCGGGCAGCGCGCTGCATTCACCGGAATCTGGTGATGGTTCACGCCCAGGCGGTAGCGCTGCGCGTCCGAGTATGCGAACAGGCGCGCCTGCAGCATCTTGTCGGGCGACACGCCGATGCCCGGCACCAGGTTGCCCGGCGCGAAGGCGCTCTGCTCCACGTCGGCGAAGAAGTTCTCGGGGTTGCGGTTGAGCTCCATGACGCCCACTTCGATCAGCGGGTAGTCCTTCTTGGGCCAGACCTTAGTGAGGTCGAAGGGATGGTAGGGCACCTTCTGTGCATCAGCTTCGGCCATGACCTGCACGTACAAAGTCCACTTGGGAAAGTCGCCGCGGCCGATCGAATCGAACAGGTCGCGCTGATGGCTTTCGCGGTCGCCGCCCACGAGGGCCGAAGCCTCGGCATCGGTGAGGTTCTTGATGCCCTGCTGCGTCCTGAAGTGGAACTTGACCCAGAAGCGCTCGTTGGCCGCATTGATGAAGCTGTAGGTGTGCGAGCCGAAGCCGTGCATGTGCCGGTAGCTCGCGGGAATGCCGCGGTCGCTCATCACGATGGTGACCTGGTGCAGCGCCTCGGGCAGCAGGGTCCAGAAGTCCCAGTTGTTGGTGGCGCTGCGCAGGTTGGTCTTGGGGTCGCGCTTCACGGCCTTGTTCAGGTCCGGAAACTTGCGCGGGTCACGCAGGAAGAACACGGGCGTGTTGTTGCCCACCAGGTCCCAGTTGCCTTCTTCGGTGTAGAACTTGAGCGCGAAACCGCGGATGTCGCGCTCGGCATCGGCCGCGCCGCGTTCGCCGGCCACGGTGGTGAAGCGGGCGAACATCTCGGTCTTCTTGCCCACGGCGCTGAAGAGTTTGGCGCGCGTGAACCTCGTGATGTCGTGCGTGACGGTGAAGGTGCCGAAGGCGCCCGAGCCCTTGGCATGCATGCGGCGCTCGGGGATGACCTCGCGATTGAAGTTGGCGAGCTTCTCGAGCAGCCACACGTCCTGCATCAGCAGGGGACCTCGCGGGCCGGCGGTGAGGCTGTTCTGGTTGTCGACCACGGGGGCGCCGAAGGCAGTGGTCAGCGGCGTCTTGCGCGGCGTGTCGGAGGGATTGCTCATGAAGTACTTCTCGAGGCAAGGTATGGATGCGCCGTCGAGGGGGCGCGGAGGGGAGACTCCTAGGTTGCCAGTGCCACGATGGTGGTGATGCCGCTGCGCGCCATCTTGGCGTACGGACAGAACCTCTCGGTGCTGCGTACCAGTTCCTCGGCCACGCTTTTTTCGACGTCGGGCAAGTGAATCCGGACATCGGCCGTGAGCATGAACAGCCCGTCGACGGGGTCGCGACCGAAAGCGACGGACATCTGCACGTTGGCGTCGTGAACCGGAATCCTTCTTTTCGCGGCCAGCAGGTTCAAGGCTCCATGGAAGCACGCGGCGTACGCTGCTGCAAACAGCTGCTCCGGGTTGGTGCCGTCGCCGTTGCCGCCCAGGGCGGTGGGAAGGCGAAGCTGCACGTTCAGGTTGCCGTCGTCAGAGCGCGCCACGCCCGAAGCCCGTCCGTGTTCGGCTTCGCCGCCGCTCACTGTGACGACCGTCGAATAGATCGGGTCGAATTCCTGCCCCTTGTACCTGTCGAGCAGCGCGACGGAAGGGGGTTGCAATCGGCCGCGTTGCGCCGCTTTCGCTGCGACGACGCCGGCTTTGTCTTTCTGCGTGGGCATTCCAGGCTTCCGTTCAATTCGAGGAGAGGAGCGCTGCGCTCAGGCTGCCGAAACTTCGAGTTCGAAGGCCGCGCTGATGACGAGGCCGAGTTCGTCGCCAATCATCGGAAGCGCGGTGGTGACGCCGTACTCGCTGCGGCGAATTCGCCCCCGGATGTCGAACCCGATCGTGTAAATCTGCTTGGCCGGATTCATGCCGGCGCCGACAAAGCTCACGTCGAACGTGAGGTTGCGCGTCACGCCGTGCAAGGTGAGTGCGCCAGCCACCTGAAACGAATTTTCGGACAGGGAAAGAGGCGCAGCGAAATCGAACGCGATCGATGGAAACCGCTCACCATCGAGCCACTCGCGGCTTCTGAGTTCGTCGTCGAGGATCCGGTTCGTCGTTCTCACGTTGGCGACCGGTACGGACACCGCCAGGCGCGTCTGGCTGCCATTTGCTGACAGTGGAATGTCGAGTGTGCCGGAAGGCGCGGTGAATTCGCCGTGGTAGGTCGAGATGCCGAAGTGCGACACGCTGAACAGCACATGCGAATGGACGGGATCGATGACATAGCGCCCGCGGCTGACGTCGGCCAGGTTCGATGAGGCGAATGTGGAGCGCTGGAGGCTGTCGGGCATGGGGTTCACCAGGAGGGGGAGGGGAGCCTTGGGGCAGCAGCCCCCGGTCGCGTCAGGCCGCGGCCAAGGGCGGGCTTCGTGTCAGCGTGCGGGCTTGGGCAGCGCGTACCAGGCTTCGAAGTTGAGCGCACCGATGCGCGGGTTGGGGCCCGGCACGAGCGTGTCGTCCTTCAGTTCCGCGCCGAAGTAACGCGCGTGCACGTCCTGGACGACCTTGCGCGGATCGTTGGTCTTGGCGAGAAAACGCTGCACCAGATCGGACAAGCGAACACGCTCTGGGCCCGCAATCTCGACCACACCGTTCACGGGGCTGCCGAGGGTGTAGTCCGCGACGGCGGCGGCGACGTCATCCGATGCGATCGGTTGCACGAAGGCCGGCGAGAGGTGCACGGTGTCGCCGTCGGTGCCCGACTGAGCGATGCCGCCGAGGAACTCGAAGAACTGGGTCGAATGGACGATGGTGTACGGAATCTTCGATTCGCGGATCAGCTTCTCCTGCGCGATCTTGCCGCGGAAGTAGCCACTCTCGGAAAGGCGATCGGTGCCGACCACCGACAGCGCCACATGGTGCTTCACGCCGGCCACGGCTTCCGCGGCCAGCAGGTTGCGTCCCGAGGTTTCGAAGAACTCGAGCACGGCCTTGTCCTCGAACGAAGGCGAGTTCGCCACGTCCAGCACCACCTGCGTGCCTTGCAGGGCCTCGGCCAGGCCTTCGCCGGTGATGGTGTTCACGCCCGAGGCAGGCGATGCGGCGACGACCTCATGGCCGGCGTCGCGCAGCTTGCTGACGACCTTCGAACCGATGAGGCCCGAGCCGCCGATGACAACGATCTTCATGATGATTTCCTTGTAGCCCGCAAGGGGCAGGGTGGTTGATGGGAAACGGTTCCTGCCAGCGGGGCTCAGGCGAGCTTCGCCTTGTCCAGGCCGAAGACCTTGTCGGAGGCGCCGGGCACGCTCTTGAAGGCGATGTTCAGACGGCTCCAGGCGTTCGTCGACATGACGAGGAAGGTGAGATCGGAGATTTCCTTTTCCGACAGCTGTGTGCGCACGTGCTCGTAGATGTCGTCGGGCACGCCTTGCTCGGGCAGCTTGGTCAGCACTTCGGTCCAGGCCAGCGCCGCACGCTCGCGCGGGATGAACAGCGTCGATTCGCGCCATGCGGCCAGGTGGTACAGGCGCAGCTCGCGCTCGCCCTGGATCTTGGCCTGCTTGACGTGCATGTCCAGGCAGAAGGTGCAGCCGTTGAGCTGCGACGTGCGGATCGACACGAGGTTGCGAAGCGGCTCTTCGATCGCGCCCTCCTTGATGGCATTGAGGAACTCGACGAACTTCTTGAAGAGTTCGGGCGACTGCTCGACATAGTTGACACGTTGGGTCATGACTGGCTCCTGGGAATGGGTGGCGCATGCCTGGACTCAGAATCGGCTGAGTCGTCCGTTTGCGAAGATCGCTTAGACAGGGACGTAGCGTAGGTTCGGGAGGTCGCGACCGGTAGCCACGCGCGAGGCCTCACGGTGTTGCCCCACGCGCAACAATCCCGCGGGGGACTCGGCATGTTTCCGAAATGGCACCAGTCGAACGTGAAAAGCGGCGAGACCGCGTCCTAGAATTTTTTGGGGCGCCCGGGCCAACGCGGCGTCATCCCATTCACTTTCGGAAAGCCAATCCCATGTTCAAGCACATCACCGTCATGACCGCCGCCTTCCTGGCCGCGGCGAGCGTCTTCGCACAATCGGCGGAGAACCAGCCCATCACCGACAGCAAGCCACAGGTACGCGCGCAGGCCAGGGTGGCGGCCAAGACGCAGGGCAAGATCGCCCCACCCACGGGCGACACGGACAAGACCGCCGAAGGAGGCGCGATCGGAACGGACAGGGCCGCCGTCGCCGGTGAGAAGCGCCACCAGACGCGCGACGCGCGCAAGCCGAATCGCCGCAAGCCCGTCCCCGGCGGCACGCCCAACTGAGCCACGCACGTTGGGTCCGAGCGAAGGAAGCCTGCCAGTCCTTGGCGGGCTTCATCGCATTGGGGCGCTGCAGCGGTCAGCTGCCGGTCGCCACCGAAAGAGCACGGGCGTTCACCATGTCTGCGATGACGTGCAGCACATCGGCCGGCTCCGCGCGCTTTCGAATGTCTTCCTCGATGTGGGCGAAACGGATGCGGCCTTCCTCGTCAATCACATAGGTCGCCGGAACTGGCAGAACCCACAAGCCATTGCCGTTCAGCACGGGAATGTCGGTGCCCACCGAACCGTAGAAGTTCACAAGCTCGGGCGGCAGCGTGAAGGCCAGCTCGAAGCCATTGGCGGCCTCGAGGTTCGAATCGCTGAGCACGGTAAACGCGAGCTGGTTGTCCTCGGCCGTGCGCATCGAGTGGTCGGGCGTCTGCGGCGAGATCGCCAGCAGCGTGGCACCGAGTCGTGCCAGCTCGTCTGCGCGCTGATGCCAGGCCCGCAGCTGGAGGCTGCAGTAGCCGCACCAGCCGCCGCGGTAGAAGACCAGCACGAGCGGTCCCTTGCGCCACACGTCCGACAGACGAACCAGGCGGCCAGAGCCGTCCGGCAGAGTCGCGTCAGCCGCCAGGTCGCCGGCGCGCTTGGCGCGGGCAGCGATGCCCGTGGCGTCGAACACCGCATCGGCGGTGTCGTTGTGATCAAAAGCGGAAAGTTGCGGGCTCATGGGAAGGCTCTGAAAAGTAGGTGGAGATCGATCGCATCGCAGCCGAGGCTCAGACAAGCTGCTTGTCGACATAGCACCATCGCCAGGATTCGCCGGGCTCTACAGACTGCACGACCGGATGGCCGGTCTCGTGGAAATGTTCGGTCGCGTGCTTTCCCTGGGACGAGTCGCAACACCCGACGTGCCCGCAGGTCAGGCACATGCGCAAGTGAACCCAGCGGCCGCCGGTGCGCAGGCATTCCTCGCATCCATTGGTGTTCGGCGTGACGGGGCGGATCTGGGCCAAGTGCGTGCAGCCGGCGGTCATGCGCGCACCTGCGGCTGGGACGATGGCAAGGGGAGGGGGATCTTCATGGCATGGGCTCCTTGGCGTTCGCCGGCGGCGAACAGGTCGATCTACATGGATGCATAGGTGGGACCGTCGCCCCCTTCGGGCGCGATCCACACGATGTTCTGGGTCGGGTCCTTGATGTCGCAGGTCTTGCAATGGATGCAGTTCTGCGCATTGATCTGCAGCCGGTCCTCGCCCTTGTCGTTCTGCAGGAACTCGTAGACGCCGGCGGGGCAGTAGCGGCTTTCGGGGCCGGCGTACATGCGCAAGTTGACGTCGACCGGCACCGCCGCATCGCGCAGCGTCAGGTGCACCGGCTGGTCTTCCGCATGGTGCGTGTTGCTCAGATAGACCGAGCTCAGGCGGTCGAAGCTGCGCACGCCGTCCGGCTTCGGATACGCGATGGGCTGGCATTGGTCCGCAGGCCGCAGGCTCGCGTGGTCCGGGCGCGTGTTGTGCAGCGTCCAGGGCGGCGCGGCAATGCCCAGCTTGGGCATGAGCCACTGCTCGACGCCGGTCATCAGCGTGCCGGCGAGCGAGCCCTTCTTGAACCACAGCTTGAAGTTGCGGGACTGGTGCAGCTCCGTGCGCAGCCAGCTGCCTTCGAAGGCGCGCGGATAGTCCGCAAGTTCGTCGCCCGAACGCCCGGCGTGCAGCGCCGCGCAGGCGGCTTCCGCTGCCAGCATGCCGGTCTTGAGGGCCGCATGGCTGCCCTTGATGCGCGCGGCGTTCAGATAGCCCGCCTCGCAACCGACCAGCGCACCACCGGGAAACACGGTGCGCGGCAGGCTCTGCGGCAAGCCGTTGTTGATGGCCCGTGCGCCGTAGCCGATGCGCTTGCCGCCATCGAGATGCCGGCGGATTGCAGGGTGCGTCTTCCAGCGCTGGAACTCTTCGAACGGGCTCAGCCAGGGGTTGCGGTAGTCGAGCCCGAGGACAAAGCCCAGCGCCAGCTGGTTGCCGTCGAGGTGATAGAGAAAGCCGCCGCCGAACGTTTCGCGGTCCATGGGCCAGCCTGCGGTGTGCACGACCAGGCCCGGTTCGGCGCGGGAAGGGGCGACTTCCCACAGCTCCTTCAGGCCGATGGCGTAGCTGGGCGCATCCCGCCCTGCGTCCAGCCCGAACCTGGCGATCAATTGCCGTCCGAGCTGTCCGCGCGCGCCCTCGGCAAAGATCGTGTACTTGCCCCGAAGCTCGACGCCGGGCTGGAACGCGGCCGTCGGCTCGCCGTCGCGGCCTACACCCATGTTTCCGGTAGCCACGCCCGCCACGCGTCCTTGCGGGTCGTAGAGGATCTCAGTCGCGGCGAAGCCCGCGAAGATCTCGACGCCCAGGCTCTCTGCATGCGTACCGAGCCACTTGACCAGCAGGCCGAGGCGCACGACGAAGTTGCCTTCGTTGCGAAAGCACTGCGGTGTCAGGAAGCCGGGCGTGCGCATCGCACGTTGCTTGCCAAGGAACAGGAACTCGTCGCGCGTGACCGGTTGACTCAGGGGCGCGCCCAGGGTGCGCCAGTCGGGCAGCAGCTCGGCGATGGCGCGAGGGTCCATCACCGCGCCTGAGAGCGTGTGCGCACCGGGCTCGCTGCCTTTTTCGAGCACCGCGACCGAGAGGCCTGCATCGATCTGCTTGATTCGGATGGCCGCCGCCATGCCGGCAGGTCCACCGCCCACGATGACGACGTCGTAGTCCATCGACTCACGCGGCACGGGCACGGACGGCTCGGAGGGGGCCGGGGCTGGGGTCATGGAG
>RCUK01000944.1_pt1 | contig 20849 bp, 17 predicted proteins | sample 2166381 | NCBI WGS metagenome assembly RCUK01 (sample SAMN09932809, study PRJNA488358) | compost metagenome | isolation source: compost soil in an enriched community | place: Germany: Experimental Botanical Garden | reverse complement strand
CGAAACCTACTCAAAAACATACTCAAATTTGACTGTCTGGCCGCTTCTTCGTTGCCAGAGCGACTTGCTACAGGGCCGACTTCTTCATGACAACACCGCCCTCTAGTTGCCAACTGCCAAAGTTATTTTGTTGTTGATCCGACACGGCAGCCAGCCCTAAGCTGGTTTTAGCACGCCAGAGCTCAGCCCTCGGCGCGCCCCTCAACCAGCGCCGCAACGCTGCCAGAAAGACGACTGCCTCAACGGCGATCTGCACTTTCCGCCTCTCCCCGTTTGTCCATTGAGTGCCCCTGATGTCCCTGGGCGGCTTCGTTGCGCGCACCTGAAACGAAGGAATATGTCATGCCCAACATACCCAGCACCGTAACCTCGACCGCAGAGGGCTTCCAGCCCGCCTTCGCTCGCGTCGCGCAGAACGGCGACTTCGATTGTGCCTTCGCGTGCATCGCCAGCATCACGGGGAAGCCGCTTGCAGAGGTCCGCGAGCTCGCAGTGAACCGGTTCAAGCATCCCGCGCATGGTCCCTACTGGATCAACGAAGATCTGATTGCCGGGCTTCTGGCGCACTACGGCTGGGTTGCAACGGTCTACAAACAGGTAAGCAAGCTGGCGGATGTCCCTGATCTGGCCCTCCTGATGGTGGACTACGACCTCGACAAGGAAATCGGCCGCCACGTACTGTTCCACCGTGCGTCGGCGAGCCACTCGCCAAAGACCACCATTGCCTACGTGATTGACCCTGCATACTGGGTCGAGACGTCCGCGCATGTCCGAACTGACCTCAAGCCGCTTGGCGCGGCCTGGTATATCGGCGTGCATCCCATGGCCACGAAAAGCGCCGCCAGCAAGTAGAGCTAGGGGGTGACCAGCTCCGCCATCGTGACATCGAGTGCGGCTGCGATGCGTTCGATGTTGGCGATCGATAGATTCCGTTCCCCGCGTTCAACAGAAGACACGTAGTTTGGATGCAGGCCCGCCCTTTCAGCCACCTGCTCCTGAGTTAGCTGCTTTTCTTTGCGAATGCGGCGCATGTTCGCGGCAAACAACACCTGCGCATCACACTTTTGCGTTGGGTTAGACATGCCGCAGTTTTTCTTATCCCTTCTCCCCACTCCACACACTTTGAGTTTGGTTTTGGTACATTTAGCCCTGCGACCAAACTCAAAGTGTTATTTTGAAACTCTCAACTCCCGATATGCAGATCCAACGACAAACTTTCAGCAGACACCGCGCACGCAATGCGACCCTCGCTCTCGCGGGCGTATTTGCGGCCATTCTCACGACAGGTTGCGGTGCGGCGGCACCAGGCAATGCGGAAGCCAAGAACTTCCTTGAAGGTCGATTCTCTGATTGCCCTTTGTGGACCATTTCGAACGCCAGGAAGATCGACAGCGTCCAACGGGGCGACAAGTACCAACTCGATTACGAAGCCACCCTGACGATCCGTGAAGACTTCGCCCGCAGTACTTACGCCAGCGTTCGCGGATTCGTTGATGACCCTCGCAACAAGCCTTGCATGGGTGAGATGGGCAATGTTGTCGCAGGCATGGCAGGCGCAGTGAACCCGCAAACGCGACAAACCGTCCTGCGAGGCGCGGTGCTACTGATCCAGTCCGAACAAGGCTGGCGACTTCTCGGACGTCCCCAAGAAGAATTCGTCATGCCGGGCCGTTAGCTGTCTGGCCTGACCCGTACTCAATCCCAAGGAATTCGAAATGCGCACCTACGCGTTGGCTTTACTTCTAGCCCTATCTAGCCCGGCAGCACTTGCGGGCGCTACCGGCAAATACGTCAAGAAGGGTGGCGTACTCACGGTCAAAGAAACCGCACAGGGCGTCCAGTTCGCCTTCAACACCAACGTCGGCACCCACGTTTGCAGCTTGGGAGAAGAGGAGCCGCTATTCGCCCGTCCGATTGACGGTTCACGGGCGGCGTGGTCTTCGGAAGATCCGGCCGATCAGTGTGTCGTGCTCTTGAACTTTTCCAATCGCGCCGTCCAAGTCACCACGAAGGGATGCGATAGCTACTGCGGCATGAACGCTGCCGGGTCCATGGCGGGCAAATACAGTCAGAAGTAGCTGCTTCGAGTAGCTGCATTCACTGCAAGAGCCAAGGTTATGCACCTTGGCTCTTTTGCTTTCTCGGTGTCCAACATTCCTTGCCTATCAAAAGCGAAGACTCATGGAAGAACTTCAATGCTGCACTTCATCATCGTCCACAGAACGCCGGGGCCTACCTATTCCGCTCGGCCAGGTCGTGGCAACCCCTGGCGCGTTGGGTCTATTGCAGTGCGCGAACCTGAATCCATTCCAGATGCTATTGCGCCACCGGTCTGGTGATTGGGGTGACGTGCATCCGGAGGATGCCTTAGCCAACGAGGCTGCGGCGATACATGGCCACCGCGTCATATCTACATATGAAGTAGCGGGCGAGCGACTATGGATCATCACCGAAGCCGATCGGTCCTCCACGACGCTCCTGCTGCCAGGGGAGTACTGAATATGGAGTCGAACCCTAACGCTGGAGAGTCGGTCACGCGGAACGCCCCGTTGCGTGATCTTCTCGCGATGCTGCACCTGTTGCCTGCCGCTGCGGATGGCCATATCGCCGTTGCAGCGGTAGACCCCCAACTGCTGCTGGCGTTGGCCTCCCGTCTTGATCTCACGCTGGGCAGCTTGCTCCAAGGCATCGCGGGGATTGGCGCGTTACTCGCGAGTGTTCCGATGGAGGAAACAGGCGAGGCCGTCGCAATTAGGCGCACCATTCCAAGCGTCGGCGCGCTGCTCAGCGATCTTGGAGAAGTGCTCATCTACGCTTACGAACTTTCCCTTGCTTGTCAGCCGAACTTGGCCGATTACGCGCCTTGATCAGCCTGCTTTTAAGGTCTGGCTTCTCGCCGTCAGTCACGCGCTTAATAAGAGGATTCATTCCGATCATGAAAAAATCCGGCAGTGATGCTGCCACCGCCTCGAAGCGAAACATGTCTAAGCCCTATCAAAACACTCCTGACAGTACCGTCGTTTCGATGACAGCGGAGAATTACATAGATGCAGCCCGTTCAACCGCGACGAAGAAAGCGTATGCGGCAGATCTTGCTCACTTTTTGGCGAACGGTGGAAAGCTGCCAGCGACGCCACAACAATTCTGCGCGTATCTGGCCAAACTTGCGGCAACTTTGGCCGTAGCGACCATCGAGCGAAGGCTGATCGGGATCCACCGTGCCCACCAAGATCGAAACCTGGCGTCTCCTGCCACGCATGTCAGCGTGCGACAGACAATGCAGGGAATCCGTAGGACCTTAGGCACTGCACAACGCCGCGTCCGGGCTATCGTCAAGGACGATCTATTGGAATTGCTTGCCTTGATCGATCAGCAAACGCCGATGAAGGCTGCTCGGGATAGAGCCCTTTTGCTAGTCGGCTTTGCCGGTGCATTCCGGCGCTCAGAACTGATCGCCATTCGATGCGAAGACATCACGACGGTCAACGAAGGCATTGAGGTTGTGCTTCGACGTTCCAAGACAGACCAAGAAGGCGCCGGACGAATTGTCTTCATCCCTCGCGCTAAAGGCGCTAGGTGCCCAGTAGCCGCGTTGGAACAATGGAAGGCGTTGGCCGGAATAGACTCCGGATACATATTCCGACGGGTCAGCCGCCACAACACCATCGGAAATGGCGCACTCACCGGTCAGTCTGTATCGCTAATTGTGAAGGCAGCATATCGACGGACTGGATCTGATGCCAGTCTCGTCGCTGGCCACAGCTTGCGGGCAGGATATGTCACTGCCGCCGCGATGGCGGGATTACAACCCTTTCAGATTCAACAACAGACAGGACATCGTTCCGTGGCCACATTGGCGCGGTACATACGCCCTGTGGATCGACGCAAAATTCCATCTCTGTTGTAGAAGTATTTCGCTTTCCGGAGCCGCCAAGTGTGCAGTTGAAGACCTGGTATTGCATACAGTATCACTAGGTGCTATAAATATGCCTCAAAGGACAGATTCTGCTTGGGCGGTGAGCCGCGTCGACCCGAGCGCAGTGTCAACACCTCGCTTGTTGAATGCAAACGGCAATTGTTGGCACCGCTTGAAGCAATTTAGCTGCGCGTCTGGCGAATAGCGGCTTGTGCCCATGCGGACAACGGCAATAGCCGAAGCTCGGCTATGAGAGTCTAAAGCAACTAAGTGCAGTTATCGCCCGGAACGAATAGCAAACGCTGGAAAGCGTCGGCTCACGTACTTTCGCTTACCTCACAGACCCGCGCGACATCCAAGCCGAAGAGCCAACGCATTTAGGTGGACTGCGATGCGAAAAACGAAATCCCCCATCGCTGAGGCGACCATAGAGACCACCAAACACCCGAACAGGACAAGTGTGCCGGATCAACTCACTCTGCGTGAATTAGATCGGCTGCGCCTCGCCCCAATCGAGCCTTTGCAGCCAGCGGAGATCAAGAAAATTCGAGAGACCACACATGTTAGCCAGGCCGTCTTCGCTCGCCTACTGAATACCAGCCTATCGACCGTACAAAAGTGGGAGATTGGCCAGAAGAAACCGACGGGCACCGCCTTAAAACTTTTGCATCTCGTGCAGAAGAAGGGGCTTGAGGCTGTCTCTTAACGATGCGCCCCTTTCACTAAGACTTGGAATCATGACTGACCCACTTGTTCCCGTATCCCCACGGAAGCAGAAAAAATCTCCAACTCCTAAGCTAAATCGTGCGACTAACACGCGCAGAGCTTCTACCAAAGACGCCACGATCGCAAGAAACGGTGGTGCATCAAGCAAATCAATGAACGAAATCCAACTTAAAAATGCAGAGGGCGAGAGCGACCCACTGGCCGGGATTGAGCTACTCGATCAAGAGGATCTGATTCGGCTCGTTCGCTCGATGCTGAACAACGGGGTCGCTCTGACTTTCCACGGCAAACGATCAGCCAAAGAAATCTCGCGCAGAGTCCGCCCCCGAGTAATGCGGCGCGAACCGCGTCTGCACGTCGGTTCGCCCGATCACCAAAGCCGAAACCTGTTGATTGAGGGCGAGAATCTTCAGACTATGGTAACGCTCTACAAGTACCGGGGAGAAGTGGACCTCATCGTCACGGATCCGCCCTACAACACTGGGCAGCAATTCCGCTACAACGACAAATGGGACGAAGATCCTAATGACCCCGACCTCGGCACGCTCGTCGCCAAGGAAGATGGCTCACGTCACACCAAGTGGATTCGAGCAATGATGCCGCGTCTACAGATGATGAAAGCCATGCTTAAGGCAACTGGTGTCCTCGCCATCTGCATTGACGAAAACGAGTTGTTCCATCTCGGCATGCTACTAGACGAAGTATTTGGGGAGAACAACCGCCTCGCGATCATTAACTGGCAGAAGGCGCACTCGCCGAAGAACGACACCAAACATGTTTCGAAAGCGACCGAGTATGTCCTCGTCTATGCCAAGGACAAGGACGCAGCACGAACCCAATTGCTAGCGCGTGATGAAAAGATGAATCGCTCGTTTCGCAATCCTGACGACGACCCTGAGGGGGAGTGGGTTGCGAAGGACCCGACAGCTCGGGAGCACCGTGCTAACACAGCCTACGCAATGCAGTCACCATTCACTGGCGCGCTGCATTACCCCAACGGCGAGTACTCATTTACCGGAGAATTGCCTGAGAAACGAGCTCACTGGACGGGCTTCACCAAAACAGAGGCCAAAACGTGGCTTGAGGCATGGGGAACGGAATATGAGGAACGGAATCTGGGTGATGACCGTGGAAAGGCCCTTGTCATCAAGGGTTCCTCCGTCAAACTGAAGGGATACAAGCCCGAGAAGGACATAGCGTTCACCGCTGCGCGCGCAATCGCCGAAGTTCGACGTGAGGCCGGCAATTGGCCTCATCTGTACTTTCGTGATGACCAACAACGACGGCCATCGTTTGGCCGGCCACGCTTGAAGAATTATCTAGAGACGATCAAGCAGGGCAAAGTTCCTCTGACCTACTGGGCCGCGGAAGATTACGAAGAACCGATAGTGCTCGAGTCTCAGTCATGGAATCACGAGGAATCGGGGCATAGTGATGGCGGGAAAAAAGAACTCGATTCGATTGTTGGACCGGGTCACGGCTTCGACACCGTAAAGCCTCTCCGGCTGATGAAAAAGATCATTCAGCTCTGGTGCCCGCCAAACGGTCTCATATTGGACCCATATGCCGGCTCCGGTACGACAGCTCACGCCGTTCTAGAATTGAACAAGGAAGCAAACACAAGCCGTCGATTTATCCTTATCGAACAGGGCAGCCCGGCAACTGGCGACAAATACGCGCGTTCACTAACTTGGCAGCGACTGCACAATGTCATTACGGGCGTGCGACCCGCCGCGAATGGCAAGATCAAGATCGATGCCGATCCTGTGCCCGGCGGATTCGAATTTCGCGTTCTCACCAGGCAAATCGACGCGAAGACAGTGCTTTCTATGAAAAAGGACGAGCTGGTCGATGTCGTTATCACTTCCCATTGGGAAATGGGACGGCGCGGGGGTCCAAGTTTGGTGCGTGTTGACGATCCTAAGTATGCCTATCTGGTCGGAATCAACGAACAGGGCGAGGGATACTTCATTATCTGGAATAACGCTGGTCCAGTCGGTCAGTTGGACCGTGACAGCTATCGGTTCGTTCTCAAGGATGCTGAGAAGGCGGGGCTTAAACCCCCATACCATGTGTACGCACGATACGAAGTGTATCAATCGCGCAACGTCCGCTTTTGGAAAATTCCAGATAAGATCCTCGCGCACCTCGGACTGAACGAAAATAGCGACCGGTTCAACGAAGAAGAAATTACAGACTGATGGACTTGCTCCCCTTTCAAGCTGAAGCGTCGGCGAAAATCGCAGAACGGTTCGCGGACTACATGGCCGACCCGCTGACGGTTCGTCGAACACAGTTGGTTCCGTTTTACCAGAACCTATCTTCCATAACGGGTAGTGGGAAGACGCTTATCCTTGCGGATTCCATCGAAGCCATTCGTAGCCGGCTGCCCGTGGAGCCCATCGTACTTTGGTTGTCGAAAGGGAAAGTCGTCGTCTGGCAGACCTTTGCCAACCTCTCGACTGGCAAGTACGCGGACTTAATTGGAGGCTTCGCAGTCAAACCGCTTCTTGATTGCGGTCCGGGTGACGTCGAGGATGCAAGCCGCGGCCTACTTCTCGTAGCAACCGTCGGAAAATTCAATCAGCGCGATAAAGATGAGGGAGATCGGAAGATATTTCGCGTCCAGTTGGACGTAGCGGACCGCTCCCTCTGGGACCTGCTGAAGATCCGGCAGGACGTGGCAAAGCGCCGCCGTCCTCTAATTATCGTATATGACGAGGGCCACAATCTTTCGAATCTTCAAACACAGCTCCTCCTGGAGCTGGAGCCCGATGCGCTGATTGCTGCAAGTGCGACGATGCGTATCCCCGAGGCGCTCGCTGGAACGATTGAGCGCCTCCGGCGCGACAAGCAATGGTCGGACGGCGACTTTGTTACGGCAGTGCGCAGCTCGGAAGTTGTCAAGTCCGGTCTCGTAAAGCGCCATATCATGCTGGGCGGCTACGTCACGCCGATGGAGTTGGCCGTAAACGATCTTCTTGCCGAAATGGAGGATGCAAACCGGTCCGCCGCAGACCTCGGCCTGCCATTCCGGCCAAAGGCGATCTACGTCAGCACCACCAATTCGGTTGATGGCGCGAGTACCAAAGACGACATGGGACGACCATTCAGGGAGCGCCAGGCGCGACCAATCTTGATCTGGCGCCACCTTGTTGAAAACGCGGGTATCGATCCAGCCACGATCGCGGTGTATTGCGACCTGAAATTTGATCAAAAAATGCCCCCGCCCTCCCAGTTCAATCTGTTCGCACAGGGTGATTCCGACTATGACCGATTCATCGCTGGAAATTATCGGCATGTCATCTTCAATCTAAGCCTCCAGGAGGGTTGGGACGACCCGGAATGTGCTTTCGCATACATCGACAAGGACATGGGCTCACCGGATCAGGTGACCCAGGTAGTTGGTCGTGTGCTGCGCCAACCTGGCGGCCAGCACTATGAGTCGCCGATTCTGAACACTGCGCATTTCTACATCCGCACCGATGAGAAAGGGGTATTCGAGGCTATTCTGGAGGACGTACGCACGAGGTTGGCTAGCGACTCGCCGGAGATCACGCTAACCGTCAGACGTGAAACTCATGGTGGCAGCAAGCTATACCGGCCAGCTCTAAAAGACCGCTCCGTGCCGACTGCGTCGATCGACAGCACCCACGCGATTCCTGAGATCAATAAGATCATCAAGGCTACCCAAGACTATTCGGCCGGTGGCGTAAACACGGTTGGAGGTGGTGGCCGCATTCAGGTCCTGCAGACGATCGGTGTCGGGGAATCCGCGAGCGTCGAATGGGCTGAAGTTGATCACAGCAACCGCGTCACGGCGCGCTGGATTCTCCGCAGAGAAATACAGCGGCTGTTCCCAAGCCACGGGGACCGTCAGCGCAGCCCAGTCAACCTATGCGATATCGAGGACACAAAGTTCGATGCATTGGTCGAATACAACAGTCTTGCGGCCGAACACATTCGCGAGCAGGCCCGAAAGGTCGTTGACGCCTATATCGAACACTCCGTCATCGTTCAGAACGCGCTCGATCATCCCTACGTCGTGCCGTCCATTCCGATTGACGAGACTGGCTTCGTGGCGTTTACCAATGCATTGCACGGAGGTTACAGCGGGCTTAACCGCGATGAGCTTGCCTTCGCAAAGGCGCTCGATAAGAGCAAGCGGGTCTGGTGCCGCAATCCGTCACTAGGTGGCTTTGGCGTTCCACTGTTGGACCGAGGCAACACGCGCACTTTCTATCCAGACTTTCTCGCTTGGACCGACAAAACCGTGGTCGCAATCGACACCAAGGGCGATCATCTCATTACCGAGGACGCTGGGCGCAAACTGTTCTACATTGAAAAGATCGAGGATGGTCCCGAGCTTGTCATTCGTCTCGTCACCCGGGGAGAGTGGCAGGTATCGCAAAACGGCGTTTACGGAAAGTTGAGCGGTAGCGAGGGATTCACTGTCTGGGCATTAAAGCAGGGGAAACCTCATCCCATGCGTTGTGCGACGATCGCCGAGACGGTGCAGCTTTGCCTGCGAGCTTGATGCTGCTAATTGATATTGCTCCCATGCCAGCTGATCTCCGGCTGGCATGGCCGTCATGAGAATGGTGTCGTCTCTTTAACTCGCCCTCCGTCTTTGCGACAGCCGCGAGAGCTGTCCAACTTGTCGAATTATTTTTCGCCAACAATCGTAGCGTTGTGGACTGGTTCGTGTCTTCTTTCTTCAGAGAGCAACCACGCGAGTTAACCGAACGCCACACAAACTAAAATTCACCACCACTTGCTTCAAGTGCCGCAACCGTGCCCGAAGGCTATAGCATGCCTTTGCCGAAAAGTAGCTAAAACACACCATTATCGATAGTTAGCGACGACTGCCGCCCGAATGTTTTCGGTTGTGCATTCAACCGATGTCAGGCCACCAAGGTTAGGTGAGCGACGCAATGCAGGATGCGTCGAAGGTGGGGTATCCTCATCGCGGGCTGTGACGAGAGAGCCTATACGGGGCGCATGCCACACTAGAAGGATTGACCATGAAGGCATTTTTATCTCATTCGAGTGCGGACAAAGAAAGCTACGTCGGCATCGTGGCGGCACGCCTTGCGGCGGAAGACATCGTTTATGACGAGGTCTCGTTTGAGTCCGGCGAGCTGACCCTCAACGAGATTATTCGCGGGTTGGATGAAAGTACCGTGTTCTGCCTTTTCATCTCCAACAAGTCGCTCGATTCTGAATGGGTTCAGCAAGAGGTGGATGGTGCGTCGGTTCGACTGGCGAGCGGTTCGCTCAAGTGCGTTTATCCGATCGTGATTGATCGTAGCGTAGCTCACGACGATTCACGCATACCAAAATGGCTTAGGGACAACTACAACCTGAGGCAAGTCCCGCGGCCCGTTATTGCTGCACGCCGCATCCAGCAGAAATTAAGGCAGGCAAGCTGGGCGAAGCATCCCAAGCTGAGAGAACGCCAAAGTGCTTTTGTCGGCCGCAATGCGCAGATTGAATCGTTCGAGCGTCGCTTCGATGACTTCAGCCGGTCTAAGCCCGTGCTCTCGGTCGTCGGAGGCCCGCCGTCCATTGGTCGACGCACGCTAATCTTGAACGCCTTGCGGAAGCTAGGAATGATGGGACCAGACAAGGACTTCCCAATTCTTCATCTCGACCGCCACGCGAGCATTGAAGACTTTATCCTCAGACTCTTAGATCTTGGGGCGTCGGATGCGAATTACACCGAACTGAACCTTACCGAACGCACCCTCGATGAGAAGGTTGAAATCTCGGTAGGCTTGCTAAAGGATCTGGCGAATTTCAAAGAGAGAGTGATTGTGCTCGATGAAGGATGTCTTGTCACCTTTGAGCGGACGTTGGCCCACTGGTTCGCAGCCATTGCCAACAACGCGGACCTGGCCGGTACGCCTCTGATGTTTGTAGCCTCGCGCTGGGCCCTCCATCCCGGATCGGCACGTCAATTGCAGCCGGCAGTCTTTTCGTGTTCCCTGGGTGAGCTGGATCCGTCAGAACGCCGCCGACTCTTTGCTCGCCTTCTGCAAATTGAGGATATCGCGCTCAGCAACGAAGATTTCGAAATGTTCGCCGAACTCCTCCATGGGTTTCCCGACGAGGTGTTTTTTGCAGTAGACCTCGTTGCGCGATTCGGCGTCAAAGGCGCGCTGGATCGATCTCATGAAATCGTGGAGTTTAACGGGGAGAAGGCATTGATGTTGTTGCGCCCTTTCGAAGAGAATGAGGCCGCGCTCAATGTAATTCGGCTTCTAGCACAGTCGGAAGTTTTTAGTGTCGAGTTCCTTTGCCAAGTATTCAACGCGGACCCGCTTGCCTCCCTCATCGGCGATTTAATCTCGGAGCACGTGTGCGAGCTAATCGGAGCGGAAGGAGAGTTCATACGGCTGGTGGATTCGGTCCGCGATTACGTGAAGCGGAATAACCTCAGTTTGGCGCCCGAGCTTCAGAAAGCTGTCAACATCGCAATCGAAGGTGACATCCGGCGCGGTAACTGGGACGACTACGATTCGTCGCGGGTCGCATTTCTGGTGAAGAGCGCACTCGCTAGTGGTAAGAGTCTGGACCCAAGGATTTTGATTCCTTCGCATATCTTGCGAGCCATCAAGGAGCTTTACTACGACCGGGGAGGACTGAAGCGCGCCGTCCAGTTGGCGGACGTCCTGCTGGCGAAAGAGCGAAATTTAGATTCGCAACTTGTCCAGGATGTGCGTTACTACCTTTGTCTGGTGCTCGCCCGTCTGCGAGATAGCCGTGTGCTGGACGAAGCCCAGCGCATTCACGGGGATGAGCATCACTTCATCCTAGGCTACTACTATCGCCTAGTTGGTCGCCAGCGTGATGCTATCGAGCGACTCAATCGCGTCGTCACGGGGCCCTTCGTCGGCGTTCGGGCTAAACGGGAATTGATTGAGGTTTTGCTGCAGATGGAGCAGTACGACGAGGCGAGGGATATGGCTCAGAAGAACTATGAGGAAAATCGGACCAACCAGTTCCACATCCAAGCATATTTCCGCGCACTAGTAATGGGCAGCAACCCAGAACAACATTTCGCTCAGCTTGAAGTGCTCTGCGCCGAGTTAGAAGCAGTGGGCAGCGAACGCGCTCGCCAAATGGCGATGATCGGACGGGCCCTCGTTTCGGCACGGTGCACACATGACCATCGAGCTCTTAACCAAATCGATGACGCCATTGCGGCGTTCCCTCGCGCCATTTACCCGATGCTGGCGAAGTTCGACATAGGAATGAGCTTCCGCGACGAGGCCGCTATGCAGGACGCGCTGCGCCGCCTCGAAGCGCTAGTGAACGACGGCGTGAGCTTGTCGACTAAGACACTAGGCGTGCAGCGCGCCTACCTCGCCGCCGTTCAAGGCGACCTGCCGACGGCACAAAGCAGGGCGAGCGAAGTAACAAGACACTTCACCGATGAGGCGCGCACCAGGTTCCTAGAAAAACTCGCAGCGGTCGCGGGGAGCGCATCGGTAAGGGCAGGTAACGGCACTCGCGCAAGTTAGCAGTTCTTAATGCGAAAGCGGGAACTGGGTCAGCGTGTCTTCTATGAACGTCCGCTATGAGTGCGACCACTCGCTAGGCCTCTCACCGCAGACCGCTTGGTGCCAATCAACGGTCAGCTGGGCTAAACGAAAGCGGGAGTTCAGAGCGGATGCAAAGTAGAAAGTTCGCTGGCCCTTTCCAGTCGACTCCCCGGCGTAGCTTCGGTCGCAGTGATGCCTCACAGCCGTTCCGAGAGATTATTTCTACCGTCCCGCCTTGTACTGAACTAAGCACGACGCTGAGCACGTGTCTCACTGCCGCGCCCTACGGGATACGCCAACTGTACGGGGCGAGCCGAGCGTGCAAAGCTGCCCCAGCCCAGCATAGTGTCCCAAGGTCTTCCCACGTGTGACGGCGTCCTTTGAAGCAACATACCAAATTGGAGCGAGTTCGCATGCATGTCGAGAGCTTGACGCTGACTAACTTTCGCTGCTTCGGAGCTGCGCCGACGAAATTGGCGCTTCACGCCGAACTGACGACCATCGTTGGACCAAACGGTGCCGGCAAGACAGCGCTGTTGCAGGCCCTGATGCGCCTGTTCGGCGTAACGCGAGCTCAGCGCACCATCATGTTGGCTGACTTCCATGTTCCGCCTTCAGGCAGTGCACCGTAAGCCGAGGCCGCTGCTGAAAGCACCCGGACGCTGTCTCTCGACGTCGTGATTCGGCTCCCTGAGCTGGCGGACGGTTCCGCCACTGCCGCAACAGTCGCTCCGGTTTTCCGGCGCATCCACATCAGCGCCCCTGGCGCCGTGCCAGCGTGCCGTCTGCGCCTGGAAGCCCGCTGGGACGATGACGGCACAGCAGAGGGGGCAGTCACCCAGGACCTGTTCTGGGTAAACAGCCTGGCAGACAACTTTGAGGAGAGTCAGAAGAGCGGCGTCGCGGCGGCCGAGCGCGGCCTGATCCAGCTCTACTACACGCCAGCGAGCCGGGACGCCCAGTCGCAGATCAAGGCGACCACTGGCGCCCTCGCCGCCCGCCTGCTTAAGGCGATCGAGTGGTCGCAAGGCACCGAGGATGCCGTAGATGCGGCAAGCAAGACGCTGACCGCAGCATTCGGCTGCGAAGACGCCATCAAGGCCATCGGCAAGGCTCTGAGCAAGCGCTGGAGCTACCTGCACGACGGAGACATCGATACGCAGCCAGGACTCAGTCTAATGAGCCGGCGATTCGACGAGGTCGTCGCTCGCATCGGGGTCGTTTTTCAGCAGGGGCCGGCTGGCGAGGACCGGGGTCTGGAGGCGCTGAGCGACGGCCAGCAATCGCTCTTCTACTTCGCACTGGCCGCCGCCGTATTTGATCTAGAGCGGGACGTCATCGCCGGGGAGGTCGACGGGTTTCGTGACGATGCCCTGAGCATTCCCGCACTTACGCTGTTCGCCATCGAGGAGCCGGAGAACCACCTGTCGCCGTACTACCTCGCGCGCATCATCCAGCAGATCCACAGCATGGTAAGCGGCGGAGCCGGGCAGGCGCTGATTTCGAGCCACTCCTCTTCGGTGCTAAGCCGCGTGCCGCCGGAGAACGTGCGCTACTGCCGACGTGACACCGACAGCGCGACTTCCTCGGTCCTGGCGATCCCGATGCCGAAAGACGGGGCCTAGGCCGTCAAGTTCGTGCGCAGCGCCATGTTGGCGTATCCCGAGCTCTACTTCGCTCGCTTCGTACTTCTGGTGGAGGGTGACTCGGAGCGGATCGTTCTGCCCAAGCTTGCGGAGTCGAAAGGGCTCATGCTCGATCCCTCGTTCGTCGCCATCGCGCCGCTGGGCGGCCGGCACGTACAGCACTTCTGGCGTTTGCTCAAGGGACTTGGCATCCCCTTCGCGACATTGCTCGACCTGGACCTCGGGCGCGAGGGCGGCGGGTACGGCCGAATTAAAAACGCCGTCCAGCATCTGCTTGCAAACGGCGCAAAGAAGCGCCCGTTGCTGGAAGTCGAAGAAGGTCTGCTGAGCGATGAGGACCTCAACGACATGCACAACTGGGGGACCGACCTGGCGAGCATGAGCGGGTGGCTGAGAGATCTTCGGAAACACGACGTCTTCTTCTCGTGGCCTCTCGATCTGGATCTCGCCATGCTGCAGGCGTTCCCAGACGCCTATAGGGCCACCATCGAAGGCAACGGCCCGCGGATGAAGAACGACGATGCAGCGACGGTTGTCCTCGGTACAGGTGGGGAAGGCGTCGATGTCTACAAGGATGATGCGGCGCCGTTCGCGAAGCACATGGCCGCCTACCGCTACCACTTTCTCACCCACAGCAAGCCCGCCACCCACCTGCGCGCACTGACTCACGTATCACCCGCCACTCTAAGGAAGGACATGCCCGAGTGCCTGCTCAAGATCCTGCAGCACATCAAGGATCGTCTTCCGGCGCAGACGCTATGAGTCTGCCGCCGCGCCGTTTGGACGCACGGGCCTGGACGCCGGTGGGCGTGAGGCGGCTGGAGAGCAATGCGCTGAAGGTCGTCCGTTCCTCTGGCCATCGATCGGTGCTGGCCGGTCCGGGTGCAGGCAAGACCGAACTGCTCGCTCAACGCGCTGCGTACCTGTTGCAGACGGACGCCTGCCCCGCTCCCCAGCGCATCCTCGCCATTGCGTTCAAGCGCGACGCAGCACGTAACCTCGCACTGCGTGTCGCCCAGCGCTGCCAGCGCGAGCATGCCAGCCGCCTCGATTCGGTGACCTTCGACGCCTTCGCCAAGAATCTGCTCGATCGATTCGGGCAGGCCCTGCCGCCGCGCTGGCGGCCGACGCCCGACTACGAAATCTTGTTTCCGAAGACCGACCTGTTCCGGGAGTTCCTGCGCTCGGCCAGCGAGTCCCGTGACCGCGTGGGCACCGCTGCGCAGATCCATGCCATCGTGCCGGGCACCTTCGAGCGCCGGTTCGTCGTGGCTGCTCGCCTGCCGGAAGCCAACAGGCTGTCGCCCTCACCAGCTCAGTGGGCGGCCGACGCCTTCTGGCAGCACATGCTCCACAACGGCAAGCGCAGCACGCTTACGTTTCCGATGATCGGGCGCCTCGCCGAACTGTTGCTGCGCGTGAACGAAGGGGCGCGCCGTGCACATGCGCTGACCTATTCCCACGTCCTCATGGATGAGTTTCAAGACACGACGCAGGTGCAGTACGACCTAGTCCACACCTTGTTCCACGGCACCAACACCGCCGTCACGGCCGTGGGCGACAACAAACAGCAAATCATGCGTTGGGCCATGGCGATGGAGGCTCCCTTCGATGTCTTCGACGCGGACTTCGGCGCCACGCGCATCCCACTTCTGAACAACTACCGATCCTCGCCAGATCTCGTGCGCATCCAGCACGTGCTCGCTCAGGCCCTGGATGCGGGAGCGCCACCGCCGGTGTCGAAGACGGAAGGAACCGTGTCGGGCGACTGCTGCGCGGTGTGGGACTTTGCCTCACCGCGCACCGAGGCTAGCCATCTGGCGACGTACATGGCCGGAGAGATGAAGTCGCACGGTTTGCAGCCGCGCGACTTCGTGCTGCTGGTGAGGCAAAAGGCCGAAGGCTACGCCCAAGATCTGGCGCCGCATTTCGCGGCAGCCGGGCTACGCGTGCGCAACGAGGACGCGAGCGTGGGCGCGCTCAAGCTGCAGGAGTTGCTGACCGAAGACCTGTCGATCGACTGCATGTTGCTGCTGCGGGTCGCAATGACCCGCAACGCCGGCGCGGCCTGGGCCGCGGCACTGCGGACGTTGGAGGGTTTGATGCCGGCAGGCTTTGATCCCAGTGACGCTAACCAACGGCGGCTGTCGAAGTCGCTCGATCACTTTGCCTCAGAGCTGGCGGGCAGCTATCCGGATCCGCCGAGGTCGCAAAAGCAGGCTGCGGCACTTGTGCGCGCGCTGGCCGACTTCCTCGGAAGAGACCGGCTGAAGGCGGCTCATCCGGCCTATGCTCAGGGTGACTGGCTTGCCCAGGTCGAAGACAGCGTGACCCAGCATCTGCTCTCCAGCGCCGCTTCGGCTTCCGATTGGGTCTCCACGCTGGACATCTATGAAGGCCTGGAAGCCGTTGCCCTGATGACCATCCATAAGAGCAAGGGTTTGGAATACCACACCGTCGTCTTCGTTGGCTTGGACGATGCCGCCTGGTGGAGCTATGCGAGAGAAACCACGGAATCGACGGCGGGATTCTTTGTCGCCTTCACGCGAGCTAAGCAACGGGTGATCTTCACTTATTGTCCAACAAGAGGCAACCGCAACGCCATTCAGCCGCTGTATGCGCTGCTGCAGCAGGCCGGTGTATCAACCATCCGGCAGACTTGAGATTCATTTGACGGTCGCTCGGCCGTTTGAACCGAAGCTTTCCATTCTGCACTGACCGCTTCGGGGCATGTCTGTAACTGGGTGTTCCTGATCTGGAGCGGTCCATCAGCTACAGCAGGCTGACCGGCAGTTGTCGCTGCAAAGCAGGCGTCGACCTAGGCCGGCTTCAATGGCTGCGATGGGTCGAATCCGTACGACTGCGCCCGCCCCGCCTCGCATGTACCCGTTACGACTTACGCGGAACCGCCCCTACCGCAAGACCATCAGTTATCTGTCAGAGCTGCCTCAAGTCGCGATGCGTAGCGTTATCAGACGCCCTCGACTTCCCGTTCCCATGCATCTCGTAAAGGCGGCATAGGAATAGCATCGCTCTTACACAGCCGCTGCTCGATGTACCAATGCAGTGTCTCGGCGTGATCCAAGATGCTAGTTCGGGAGAATATGTGCTTGGCCCACTTTGCGGGGGGCGTGTACTCACCCGGGTACCTTAGCCTCTCCGAAAGCGCGGGCACCAGATGTCGAGTATGGCTAGCGTATGGGATGTCCAGATCGATGCACGTAGCACTAAAAATATTCCTTCTGGCAGCGGAATAAGTTTTGCACCAGCTCCGGGGGTCCATTTCGCGCGCGTCGCTATGTTCTTCACGAAGGCACATCCCGTCGAGATGGGCCAACAGGTAGCCTTTTTCCCTGCGGCTGAGCGAGAGGCTATCAACCGTATTCTTCTTCAAACGCTTTGAGCGGATTCCCTCGTCCAGTCGCAAAGCATTGCGCACTAACTCGAAAACACATTGGCAAGCCTCCGGATTGTTGGACCAATCGTTGAAGGCCGAAAGGTCATGCTCCTCGAGCCACTTCGCGTGCAATTTCACCTCCACACGCAAAGTAGCTTCGGAATGGGCCTGCAATGCAGACTCTACAGTCTCATCTTGAATAGGCAGGAGAAAGGCATTCGGCTGGTCTCTCTCCTTGACATAAGCAGTGACCTTGAACTCTCGCCTGCGAATGTACGACGTATAGGTGTACAGGGCCTGGTGTGGATCTGGCTTAGCAGGATACGAATAGGCGGGCACCCTGCCCCTTGCGCTCGTCTTCGCTGTGTTGAGCACGGTTTCGGAATGAGTACGGAACTCGTCCAGGACTGCACGTGCCTGCTTCTGCGTGTCGTACTCGAACAGGTACGTCAATGTCACTGAGGATATGCAGGCGTTCTCGGTATCGATGTGGGAAATCCCCTTGGCGGTGCAGCCATTATCAGAGAGCCAGCATTTCAGCAAAAGAATGGCTGCACAGGCGGCCGGCCTTACTCCGTTCACTAGCTGCCGATTGTGACCGGCAAGGCACGCGGGTATATTTGCAGAGACTTGATAGCCAGCGATTCTTCCGTACTTAAACCGCTCGTTTTTCTTTCCCGGGATCGGGAGACCAAGGGGAGCAATGATGAAGCCAGCCCCTGTTAAAGGGCTCTTGGCTTCGATGACCTTGAAGTCCGCCGAAGCCGTCAGATTAGATCCGTTCGTCCCATCGGGGAACTGACACTGTTCGAACTCAGTGTCATCAAGATCGCTTGAAATTAGGGCAGTGACAACGATAGAGTCAGCCACGGGATTTCCTCTGTACTCGAAGATTGCTTTCGTTGACCGCCAGTCCTATCGAGTAACTGCTCATTTGATCTATAAGTGTGAGCAGTGGTCGTTGGCTGGGGATTAGGGGGTGTGTGACTCGCGTTAAGTGCGGTAGTCACTGGTGTGGTCATCACTCATCACTTGTAGTAGTTACTTTAGTGCGCATGTCAGCTCTTTCACGTATCCAAAACTTGCCATCAACGTCCTCGTATAGGCGTCGCCGTGCTTTCTCAAAGGCACTGCACTTCACTTTGCGATCCCCCCTGAACTTGTTAAAAGCTCCCACGTTCAACAGCCATTAGGGTCGGCGTTTGACACGAGGTGCACGAGCAAATGTCAGAGGGCCCAAGAGCCGACATTTGCACGGCAACTCATGCATCTCGAAGACACGGCGCCCACCTCCGAGAAAATCTAAAGTCAATTACGTAGCGCGGGATGGGCTTGCATATGTCGGCTTCATTGCCGTCGCTGAGCGGACGGACTGTCGCGCTCAGCAATCTTCGATTCAACCCAAGCTACGATTTCTTCCAACACGAAGCGCGTGGATCGACCAAGCTTGAGCGGTCGAGGGAACAGTTGATCCGTTTTGATACGACGATAGAACGAGGATCGGCTGTGATGACCGCTAAGCTCCATAGCTCGCGGCACGCTTACAAGCGTTCTGTGGTTCATAAGTGCATCCTTGTGCACTCTCGGGAGTGTGGGTGCTTACTGGGATGTCGAAACAGGGCGGGGCGAGAGTTACCCGCATCCTGTTTCAATAGCAGCCGCCCCAACGGCTTCGCATCACAAGCAAGTGTCTGAGTTTTGACTGCAAGAGGTCTGAAGGAAAACCTCTCCCTCGGCGTTACACCGAGGCAGCAAGTCGAGCAGTCTTGGCGAAGGAGTCTCTTCGTCTCGAACTGGAGCCTGACAGGCTTAGCGAACCTGTAGACAAGCGCACCTTCTAGGTGCTCGGGCTCATTGGCTGGACATACACACCAATCGATTTCCAAGCCTGAGAGACTTGGCACGCCCCGGTATGACCAGGAACGTGTAGGGATGAAAGAAGAGTACCAGAGTTAACGAGCTACGCGCTGGAACGCGATCGGACATTACGTGAGGTCGGCACAACGGGTGCACCAGAAAACTTGTGTTGATACGCCGTTATGGCGCTGGCCGTCTTCGCGCGCCGGGCGCTCCTCGAGGCCATGGTTAGGTTCGCATTAGGGCGCATACAGTACGTGGCGGAAGGTATCGGTCAGGTCCCAGTTGCTTGCGCAGCCTGCTCATCCAAGTAGTCGGCCCACCTTTGCATGGCCTCGCGCCGTTCGTCGACAAACCCAGTTCGGTCGTAAGCAGCCTGAATTTGATCCCGCTTGGCGTGCGCAAGCTGCGCTTCCAATACATCAAAGTCAATCTTGAGTCGTTCGCGCGCTATGGTCCGCAGCATGGCGCGAAAGCCGTGCGGACTATGTTCGCCAGCAAAGCCCATCAAGCGTAAAGCCCGAGAAAGTGCATCTCGGTGCAAATGCGGATTCTTTAACTTTCCGACAGCAGGAAAGACGTGGTCAGCACCACCAGAGAACTGCTGCATTTCACGCAGCATCTCAATGGTTTGAGTCGGCAAACTTACAAGGTGGTCATGCCCCGTCTTCATGCGCCGCGATCCGTCGGCGTTCATGCCAGAGATGTGCCACTCCCCTCTTTCCAGATCTATTTCGGACCACTTGGCGCTCGCAACAACGCCGGGTCGTAAGGCGGTCCAAGCAGCAAGTAAAAGAGCTGACCGGACGATAATACCTTCGTAGGCTCGAATCGTCCTCATCAATTGACCAACGTCCTGTTCCCGGGTCACAGCGGGCACATGCCCACCCCGATGCCTGGGAAGAACTCCTTTCAACCTGAGCACTTGATCGTCCTCACGTATACCTTCGTGGATGCAATAGTCCACAACGCCATTTAGGTATTGGATGGCCTTCTTGGCCAAGCTCGGAGTAGTTGCCGCGATCCCCCGCAGCGTGTCGGTCACATCAGGGCTGCGCAACATTCGCATGTCTCGCTCGCCGATGGCTGGCTGAAGCAACTTCTGAATTACGTATCGAGCCTTCCGGTAGCTCTCCAGGGCCCAGCCTGGCTTGCGGGACGCCAGCCAGGCTTCTGACAAGCGTGTGAATGAATAGCGCTTTGCTTCCGCTGCTGCTTGCAGGGCAAGGTCTTGCTCGGCGGTATGCGCGTTCAGCCGGATTTTCGCCTCCACCCGCGCGCCGATGATGGGTTCGCCGATCCTGCCAGCCAACTGTACTTCTTCAGCCTTCTGGCGCGCTTCAGCAAGGCTTAGGCCTGGATAAGAACCCAGCACTACGGTACGTTGCTTGCCTTCCGGCAGTCGGTAACGCGCGAACCAGGATTTCCGGCCTGAGGGCCACACCTCCAAATGCAGCCCCAAGCCATCAGCCAGTGTGTAGCGCTTATCTTTGCGTTTTGCATTTCTGACCGCAATGTCGGTCAGTCCTTTAGCCAAACTAGGCATACAAAAAGGGGCCCGTTTTGAGTATGAAGCCAAAAACATACTCAAAGCCCTACTCAAATGCAATGGATGCTGGTGGACAAACTGGGACGCCAGGCAACAAAAAACCCGCATTCTCATAGGAGAGATGCGGGCTCTTTACACTTCCAGGGATGCCCTGGAACAAATTCTTGGTGCCGACGGCGAGACTCGAACTCGCACAGCTTTCGCCACTACC
>RCUK01000940.1_pt1 | contig 20898 bp, 22 predicted proteins | sample 2166381 | NCBI WGS metagenome assembly RCUK01 (sample SAMN09932809, study PRJNA488358) | compost metagenome | isolation source: compost soil in an enriched community | place: Germany: Experimental Botanical Garden | reverse complement strand
TAGATATTTTATATATCGAAGGAATGCAAAATTATGCTAAACTTCATTTTAAAGATAAAGTGCTTATTATTCATCAGACGATGATTTCATTAGAAGAAACACTTCCCAAAGAAATTTTCTTTAGAATTCATAAATCATTTTTGGTAAATATCACTCATATTGATTCTGTTTCTGGGGGACGTTTATTTATAAAAGGACAAGAACTACCTATTTCAAGAACACGCCGTGAGGAATTATTGAAAGAGGTAGTCTATAAAAACTTATTAAGCAGGTAGCTCTAGAATTTCCATTTTAGAGCTATTGCTCCGTAAAAAGTAGTAGTGAATCTTGGATCTGCAATATCTTTTTCTTTAAAAATTTCTTTAATTTTTCGGTTTGTTGTCGAAAAACTTCGCACAAGAGTAGTTCCTCCAGTTGGTTCTAAAATCCAATTTTTTCCAAATTTCATCTGAGGTCGTAAGCCCGCAATTATTTGCTGATAACCTAGTAATGTAGATTTATTCCCAATTTTGGTTTCAGCTGTCATTCCGCTTATTTCGGCTATTGCTTTTAAGTCAAAACGATCAGACATTCGATAGCCTATTTCTACACCTTCCGGAAAAGCTACTTTAAAATGCAAAGCTCCAGTAGATTCCCAATTAAAATAAATCCCGGGAAGAACCATCGGAACACCAAAACTATTTGTCAAAACAGGTCCCGCACCCAAAGCCAGTTTAGGATTAAATTGTTTGATAAAAAGAATTCCGCCCTGAAGCAGGACATCGTCTTTATTAATTTCGACCATGTCTGTATAAACACCTACAGAAGCCATTATTAATAGCGACCAAGAAGAAGAAATAGAACGTAAATGCTTAACTCCAATTTGTGTATTGAGCAATTCATTAGGAAATCCGCCTTGAAATGTCACTGGAAGATCTTGAATATTGTAGTTTCTGTTTTCCATTTTAGCATAACTGCCATTAAAAAACACAGACCAGAGTTTTGAATGATCGTATTTGTCCATTTTTAAAGATAACGGCACTTCAAAAGCCAATTGTGCTCTTTTAAAATTACTTTCGGCATTTGTTTTTGTGCTGTCTATTGGCCGAACATATTTAGAAAAAGGAACATAATCGACTTTGAATTCGCCTGAAATTCCCGATTGCGATCGTGCAGCAAGGCTGGCCAGTAAAAACAAGAAAAGCTGCGATAGATAAAAAACTGTTTTGTTCATGATTTGATTAATTTTTCTGCGAATTACCGCGAACTAAATCAATCCTAAAAAATCATTTGACTAATGGCACTTCTGTTTTGACCAATGGTATAAAAATAAAAAACCCGACAGACTTGCAGACTGTCGGGTTTTTACCAAAAACAAAATAATAAATTAAACCTATTTTTTAGAGTTGAAAACCATAAGCAACACGTAATGCTACTTGATTGGTTCTAAAATCATGATAATCTTCGTAACGAACACTTAAATCGATGTATTTATTGGCATAACCAATTCCTGGAGCCCATAAAAAAGTTGTTTTGTCGTAACCATTTGTTACCGCAAAACCAGCACCCAGTTCTCCTAAAACATAAAATTGATCTTTTAAGACAAAAGCTTTAAAACCTGCTTTGGCTGGAATAAATCCAAGATCTTTTATGTCATTTCCAAGATCGTCTTTTCCCATAAATAAATTTGTAAATCCTGTCGTTAAGGTCAAAGATGTTTTTTTGGAAAGATCATACTGTAAACGAACGTCTCCCCCAAGAGACCAGTCGTAATCATTGTCGGTTGGCAATCCCCCATTTAAGCCAAAACCTAATCTAAAACCTTGATCGTAATTTGTTGCTTCTGTTTCTTGAGCAAATGTGGTGTTGGCAAATAAAAATGTGAAAGCAGCTAGGCATAACATCTGTAATTTTTTCATGGCTTATATTTTTGAAATTTCTATAATGTAAAATTATATGGAAGCCATTTGGAGTTTGTTATACAATTTTTAAAAATCGTTACATAATATTGAGTTCGTCTTATTTTTGTCTTAAAATTGGGATATATTTTTATTGATAGGATAGAATTCGAAGCTTCTGACTATCTTTGCCGACAAAATAGAATAGAAGTGAATTTAAAGCAGTACACCAAAGAGTTTTCGTATAATTTAAGACTGGCATATCCCGTAATTTTAGGTATGGTCGGGCATACCTTAATTGGTATTGTCGATAATATAATGGTTGGTAAAATTGGAAGCACAGAACTGGCGGCCGTTTCGCTTGGAAACAGTATGATTTTTATTGCAATGTCTTTAGGAATTGGGTTTTCTACTGCCATTACGCCAATTGTAGCAGAAGGTGATGCAGAGAAAAACGATACCAAAATTCGATCTGCCTTTCATCACGGATTATTTCTTTGTACCATTTTAGGATTGGTACTTTTTACCGTAATTATGTTTGCGAAACCAATTATGGAATTGTTGCAACAGCCCGCAGATGTTATTGTATTAGCAAAACCTTATTTAGGATGGGTGGCTTTTTCTCTAATTCCGTTGGTAATGTATCAGGGCTATAAACAGTTTGCAGACGGAATGTCATTGACCAAATATTCAATGTATGCCATGGTAATGGCAAACGTTCTTCACGTGGGTATAAACTATGTTTTAATTTACGGAATTTGGTTTTTTCCAAAAATGGGAATTATCGGTGCCGCTTTAGGAACTGTAATTTCGAGAATATTTTTGGTAATGTTTATGCATATTATGCTTTCGCGAAGAGATGATTTAAAGCGCTTTTTTAAAGGTTTTAGTTTTAATGAAATAAAAAAAGCTACCATAAACAAGATTATCAGTATCGGATTTCCTTCTGCAATGCAGATGCTTTTTGAAGTGGTTTTATTTACAGCGTCTATCTGGCTTTGCGGAAATATTGGAAAAACAAGTCAGGCAGCAAACCAGATTGCTTTGAGTTTGGCATCGATGACTTTTATGTTTGCCATGGGATTAAGCGTCACTTCTATGGTTCGTGTAAGTAACCAAAGAGGTTTGATGGATTATAAAAAACTAGTTGTTGTAGCTCGTTCTATTTTCCTGCTTGCTATAATTTTAGAAACGATTTTTGCGATTTTCTTTATCATTTTCCATAATTATTTGCCTCATATTTTCTTGAACATGGAAAATACAGGACAGATTTTAGATAACGAAGAAGTAATAGGAATTGCTTCAAAATTACTTTTAATTGCGGCAATTTTCCAGATTTCTGACGGAATCCAAGTTGTGGTTTTAGGCGCTTTACGCGGATTGCAAGATGTAAAAGTACCAATGTACATTACTTTTGTGGCCTATTGGGTTATTGGTTTTCCTATCTCGTATTATTTAGGAGAATACACCGAATTGAAGGCTCAGGGGGTTTGGATCGGGCTTTTGGCAGGACTGACCGCGGCGGCAATTTGTTTGTACATTCGTTTTCATTACCTAACAAAGAGATTGATTACCAATTCAGTTTCAAATAATTAAATTTGAATAAAAAATAAGCCGAAGATTATAAAGCTTAAAGTCAGGAGAAATCCTTTTAATCTTTATAATCGGCGAAAAAAAATAACCATTAAAAAAAATAAATAGATATGGAATTACCTAAATTTTTGCTTGGAGATAATACAGATTTCCCAGACGATATTTTTATCATTCACCTAGATTATCCAAGATTCATTATCAATTTGAAAGATGATGAGGTTGAGTTTTTAGAAGAACCAGAAGATCTTGACGAAGCTGAATTAAACGCCGAAATGGAAAGTTTAATCGAAAAAGCTAATGAGTTTTATGATAGAGAAATTAACCGTTACGAAGAGTAATTTATTTTTCTAATCTCACGTTCTTATACCATTTTTAATGAAAAATTTACGTTTCTTAAAACCTATTTTCAGTTTTATATTAATCGGATTATTGATTACTACTTTAAGCCGAATCTTTTTATTTTTTCTTTTTAAAGAAAGAGTAGAGCAGACGCCAGATTTCTGGTATATTTTCCCAATCGGTCTTCGAATGGATTTAATATTGCTTTGTTATTTGTCGTTTCTTCCAGCATTGTTAATTACTTTTCTGCCGAATACAGCGATAAAGTTTACCAATAAGTTTTTGGTAATTTATAGTTTTCTGTTTCTGTTTTTAATTCTTTTTGTAGAATTAGCTTCGCCAGATTTTGTAAAACAATACGATACACGTCCAAATAAGATTTTCTTAGATTATCTTATCTATCCAAAAGAAGTGGTTGGAATGCTTTTAAAAAGTTATCTGACTTCTATCATTGTAACATTCTTAATTTTGGGAGTTGTAGTTTATTTTGCTTTCAAAAAAGGGAAACAATTATTCTATACCACAAGTACTGATTATAAATTCAAATTAATGGTATTTCCATTAGTAGCTTTTTTATTGTTTTTTGGAGCACGTTCAAGTCTGACTTCAAAACGTCCTATTAATGCTAGTAATGCTGTTTTTTCTACAGATCAGTTAACCAATACTTTGGGGTTAAATTCATTTTATACTGTTGCTTTTGCGGCGTATTCGATCAAAAATGAAGGAAATACCAAAATGTATGGTAAGATGGATGAAGCCGAAGCGATTGCCCGTGTAAAAAAATATATGATCGCAGGTCCAAGTGATTTTACAGATAAAGATATTCCGTTTTTACACGTACAGCAGCCTGATTCTGTTATGAAGAAGCCATATAATTTGGTGATATTTCTACAAGAAAGTTTAGGTGCAGAATATGTTGGAATTTTGGGAGGAAAACCATTAACTCCTGAATTTGATAAATTGTCTAAAGAAGGATTACTGTTTACCAATTTATATTGCACAGGAACCAGAAGTGTCCGCGGAATTGAAGCAGTTGTAACTGGATTTTTGCCTTCGCCATCAGAAAGTGTTGTAAAGCTTGGAAATTCGCAGCAAGGATTTTTCACATTGGCAGATGCTTTAAAACAGAAAGGTTACGATACTAGTTTCATTTATGGCGGAATGGCAAATTTTGACAACATGGCTTCGTTTTTCAACGGAAATGGTTTCAGTGATATTGTTGATCAAGAAGATTTTGATTCGGATGGAAATAAATATGCTTTCAAAGGAACTTGGGGCTATTCTGATGAAGATTTGGTAACCAAAGCCAATCAGTATTTTAAATCAAAAGGAGACAAACCATTTTTCTCTTTAATGTTTTCAACTTCAAATCATGAGCCGTTTGAATATCCAGCGGGAAGAATAAAATCTTTTGATAAAAAACCTGCGACGGTAAATAATGCGATGAAATATGCTGATTTCTCTATTGGGAAATTCTTTGAAATGGCGAAAAAAGAAGCGTATTTTAAAAACACAATTTTCATTGTAATTGCCGATCATAATACTAGAACATATGGTAAAAATTTAGTTCCGATTAATAAATTCCATATTCCGGCATTCATTATGGGGCCAGGAGTTTCAAAAGGAGCTGTTTATGATAGATTGGCAAGTCAGATTGATATTCCACCGACATTGTTAAGTTATTTAGGACTTCCGTTTGAAACACCAATGGTAGGTAGGAATTTAAGCAAGCTTGATCCAAAAGTACAAGGAAGATCTATCATGCAGTTTAATGATATCAACGCATTTAGAGTTGAAAATCAGGTTGTGATCATGCAGCCAAATTTGAAACCGTTACAATTTGAAATCAAAAATGATACAACTTTAGTTCCTGTAAAGCTAAATGAGGATTTGGCAAAAGATGCTTTGGCGCATGTTATTACAGCCGGGAATTTATATAAGGAGAGTAAATATAAATTGAGACCCCAAAAATAGCGACACTTATTTTGTAGTATTTTATTTACTTTTGTAAAAAAATACTAATGATTGAAATTACTGTAAAAGGAATTAAAAAATTTATTGAGCATAATGAGATAGCTTTAACATCGACACATCATAAATTAAGTCTTCCTGTGATTAAGAGGATTTATAAAAAGATGGTTAATGGAATTAAGTTTGATGACATTAAAATCTGTGAAAATTTAGTTATTGATGGGCATCATAGATACATAAGTTCATTATTGGCTGAAATTGAAATAGGTAAAATTAAAAGCTTAAAATCATCTGCGACAAAAGAGTATAAATGGAATGATATTGAGTTTGATGAAAACGATTGGGATACTGATTCAAAAATTCAATACTTGAATGAAAGGGATGCAGAGTATAACCAGATTGATATAGAAACTATAAATGATATTGTTTCTGAATAATTTTTGTAAATTTGCAATATGTTGATACTGTTAGATATAGATGGAGTTATGGTTCCTGCTAATTCTTGGAAAAAGCCTGAATTTTTAAATGATGGATTTCCGGTGTTTAGCTCAAGAGCAACACTTGCACTTCAGAAAATTATTTCTGAAACAAGTGCAGATATTTTATTGACTACATCACACAAATCAAAGTATAGTATACCTGAATGGTTTAAAATCTTTGAAATGCGAGGTATACACATTAATAAGATTGAAAGATTATGTGAAAACAAATCTTATTTAAATCGCAAAGAAGAGATTTTGTATTGGTTTAACTCTAGAGTTGATCATGATAGTTTTGTAATATTAGATGATGATAAATCGTTAAATGGTCTACCACTTTCTTTAAAGGGAAATTTGGTTCTAACCAGCCCTTTAGTTGGATTAACAGACGAATTAGCTTTAGAGGCTATCTTAATTTTGAGAAAAGAAGAGCTTTATGCCTCTTAAAATGAAGAACTATTTGCTAATTTTCTTCATGTACATATTTAACAAATTCTGAGCAGCTGCAAACGATGAAATTTCATTGTTTTGCACTGCTTTTTTGCTTTCTTCTAAAAGCGAAATGATATCAGGCTGATTATAGAAATTTTGTTTCAATTGTTCGTTGATAGTTTCCATCATCCAGAAATGGTTTTGTTCATTTCTTTTTTCGTCGAAAAATCCACTTTCTTTGATTAATTCGAAATAATCAGAAATTGTATTCCAAACTTCAGGAATGCCCTCTTTTGTAAGTGAACTGCAAGTGGTTACTTTGGGTTGCCAATTTGATTTCTTTGGAGGAAATAAATGCAAAGCACGATTAAATTCTAATTTTGCCTGATTAGCTTTTTTTATATTATCGCCATCAGCTTTATTAATGACTATGGCGTCTGCCATTTCCATAATGCCACGTTTGATACCTTGAAGTTCGTCGCCTGCGCCGGAAATTTTTAAAAGTAAAAAGAAATCGACCATACTATGAACAGCAGTTTCGCTTTGGCCAACACCAACTGTTTCGATAATAATGGTATCAAAACCAGCGGCTTCACAAAGAATAATAGTTTCTCGAGTTTTGCGAGCGACACCACCCAAAGTTTCGCCAGAGGCACTTGGACGGATAAAAGCATTTTCATCTTTAACCAATTCTTCCATTCGGGTTTTATCACCGAGAATACTTCCATGTGAAAGCGAACTGCTTGGATCGACTGCCAAAACTGCTACTTTTTTTCCTAATTGTGTCAGATGTTTTCCAAAAGCTTCAATAAAAGTACTTTTTCCAACGCCGGGAACTCCCGTGATTCCAATTCGAATTGATTTATTGGCATGAGATAAACAGCCTTGAATAACTTCGCCAGCTTTCTCAAAATGGTCAGGATTGGTGCTTTCAATTAAAGTAATAGCACGACTAAGAGAAGTTCTGTTGCCGCCTAAAATACCATCAATTAATTCTTGAGAAGTTGGTTGCTGTCTGCGTTTGCTTTTAATTTGATTGATAGCCGAAATATTGGTGATTTCAGGAGGTGAAATTCCAGCTTTTTCAGATATACTGCTAGTTTGTTTATTAGAATTTGACAAAACGCACTTTTTAGAAATGTAAAAGTACTGAAAACAAAAACAGTTTCAAAAAGTTAGTTTGCCACGAATTGCACGAATTTAGACAAATTTGTTATTGTCAAAAGGAGTAAAAAAAAAATTGCCACGAATTCACGAATTTTCTTTATATAATCTTTATCTAATATTATTCGAATTAATTCGAAAAAATAATCTCAAAGATTTTAAAAAGAAAATTCGTGAATTCGTGGCAAAAAAACTTAGAATCTTTTTAGTAACCAGCAGTAAATCTAACTTGGTGATGTTTTGGAGTTTCTATTTCATCAGCAATAACAACTGCTAAATCTTCTACAGATAGAATACTTCTTTGCTCGTCATTAAAAACAGGATTTTCTAAACCTAAACGATATTTTCCAGTTCTTCCCGTTTTAGTTCCAGCGTGCATTTCGAAAGCAGGACTAAAGAAAGCCCAATCCAAATCTTTTTCTTCTTTGATGATATTTAAATAATGTCTTGCAGCATTTGCCCCAGGGAAAATCTCTTTTGGAAAATCTGGAGTATCAACTGCTTGTAAATCTGGAGCGACATATAAACTTCCTGCTCCACCAATAGTAATAAAACGTTTAACACCCGATTTTTTAACTGCTTCCTGAATGGCTTTAGAACCTGCTAAAAAGTCATCGTAAATGTTTGGGTTTGTCCAACCTGGGTTATAAGCATTAACAACAGCATCGTGACCTTTTAAGATTTCTGCCAAAGCATCAACATTAAAAATATCTGCAGCAGCCCATTTTGCGTTTGCTGTATCTTTTGGAGTTCTAGCGATTGCAGTAATTTCATGTTTTCTGTCTGCTAGTTCATTTAAAATTGCTGAGCCAACAAATCCCGTAGCTCCGATAAGTGCGATTTTCATAATATATAAATTTATTTAGTAATAAAAAATGTTACAGTTTAGATTAAAAAAATAGTCTTAAAACTGATTCGAAAAATCTTCCAATGAAATACCTTCCAACTGTGTGCTGACTTTTTGATTCATTTCACTGTATAAAGTTTCCAAATGCTGATTGATGTTTTTTCCAACAGGACAATCAGGATTCGGTTGGTTTTTAGCAAAACCTAAACCAATAGTTTCAAAGGTCATTTCGAATATTTGTTTTAAAGTCAGTTCAGCAGCGTTGACTGCCAATTTTGTACCGCCATTTTTTCCTTCTTTACTTTCTACAATATGATGTGCTTTTAAATTGGCAATTTCTTTTCGAACCAAAACAGGATTTAGATTGATACTTCCCGCAATATATTCTGATGACAAATAATCATTTGGGAATTTATGGAGCAAAGTAAGAATGTGAATCGTTATGGCAAATTTACCTGAAATCATACTGTAATAAAATATGTTACAAATTTACGTCTTTTCATAAGACAAAAATCAATTTTAACTTAAAATTAATTAAAGAAATTGGAAACATAAAATAAAAGAAAAGGAAAATGCACATCATTAATTATGAATGACGTGCAATTTCTTTATTGACTATTTTGATTTTTGATTGATTCTTTAGAGAAGAAAAATATACCCATGCTATAAAAAGAAGTTGCATTGGCACCCTAATCCATAAGTACGATAAGCCTTTACCAGTATGGTCGGCAGTCTGTAAATTGATATTATGGCTTGCAGCATAAATGTTAGCCGGAAGCAGTAAGATAAAAAATAAGATTAGCAGTTTTCCTGTAAGGATTTTAGTTTTTGGCAGTAACAGTCCAATTGCGGCAATTAATTCTATGATTCCTGTAATAAACACAATAGCATTTGCCCAAGGCAAAAAAGAGATCATCATCGCCATTCCTTTAGCAAAAATAAAATGCCCAATAGCAGTAAATGTTAGCATAACTGCCATAGCTACTCTGCCAGCAAATGCCAATTCAAACCGCTTAGTTGCAAGCCAAATAATAAGTAGCGTTGCAATAAAAACTCCAAAAAGCACGATTAAGGTTTCCATATCTTTTTTTTATTGTACAAAGTTGCACAGTAAAGAAACCTAAAACAATGAACCTGGGTTAATAAATGCGCTTTCTGATTCGGCTTAAAGCTTGCGGAGTAATACCAATATAAGAGGCAAGGTATTTTTGAGGAATCTTTTGTATTAAATGAGGCTGATCTGTGAATAAATTAAGATAGCGTTGCTCTGCAGAATCGTTTAGCAAAGACAGCTCTCTTTTTGATTTTTTAATAAATAATTCTTCGCTTGCCAATCGGCCAATAGTATTGCCAATTTTAGTTTCGGCATAAATGTCTTGAAGATCATTATAAGAAATGCGCCAAAGTACGGTATCTGAAAGAGCTTCAATAGTATAGTTTACAGGTAATCTTGTAATAAAAGAATCATATCCGCTTGTAAACTCGCCATCAAATACAAAAGTAAAGGTTAGGTCTTTATTCTCAGAAGGAACATAATATCTAACGATTCCTTTTTCTATAAAGGAAAGATAATTTTCTATAGAACCAGTTTGAAGTATCGCTGTTTTCTTTGAAAACTCCTGACGAATGAGTTTTGAGGAAAAGATATTCCAGTCTTCATCAGAAAGTTTGGTCATTAGTTCAAGATTATCCCTTATTTGCTGCATAGATTTTTAGAATTACATATTAAAAGTAACAAAAAACTCAAAGTGAGAGGATAATTTGTTCAGTCCATCAATTTATAATTTCCTATTTTTGTCTTGAAGCCATGATATGAACAACTTTATACTAATATTTCTCTTTCTTTTGCTGGGTTTAGTTTTACAGCACGTAAAACAGTTTCCTACTCATATCTATAAGACGCTCAATAAAATTGTTATTTATTTCTGCCTTCCGGCGATTACTTTATATCATATTCCGAAAATAAAATGGAGCAGCGAATTGCTATTTCCAATAGGAGCAGGGTGGATCACTTATATTCTGGCCTTTATTTTCTTTCATTTTTTAGGAAGAAGAAATGGCTGGTCTAATAAATTGATTGGATGTTTGATTTTGACAGCAGGATTAAGCAACAGTTCCTTTCTTGGATACCCAATTATTGAAGCTTTGTTTGGAAAGAAAGGTTTGGAGACGGCCGTATTGGTTGATCAGCCTGGGACTTTTGTGGTGGTTTCAACTCTTGGGGTTTTCACTGCGGCCTTTTATTCTAAAGGAAGCCCGAATGCATTAGGGATTTTTAAAAAGATTATTTTGTTTCCGCCGTTTATAATGTTCGTTTTAGCATGTCTAATGAATATTTTCGATTATAATTTAAATGAAAATATCCAATCTGTATTACTGAAAATAGGAAGTTTGGTAACACCTTTGGCATTGCTTTCTGTCGGTTTGCAATTGACTTTCGATCGAAAAAGCCAGCATTGGAAATTTTTACGACTTGGACTTTTCTTTAAACTGCTTTTAATTCCTTTTGTAATTTTTGTGCTCTATGTTTTCATTTTTAACCAGCATTCTGAAGTTATAAAAATTACTATTATGGAAACTGCCATGGCACCAATGATAACGGGTGCAATCCTTGCTTCAACTTACGGATTAAAACCAAAATTAAGCAGTATGATGATCGGTTTCGGAATTCCAATTTCTTTTATTACGCTTGCTTTCTGGTATTTTATTTTGAGTTTTATTTAAAGTAAAATATTAACTAGATAGACAAAGTAGAATTTTAACTTTTTTTTACCTTTTGAATGTTTTCTAAATGCATTTTTTAGTTAATTTTAGATGAACTAAAAAAATGAAATTATGTCAACATTAAGATTAGGCGATATAGCTCCTGACTTTCACGCAGAAACCACACAGGGACCAATTAATTTTCACGAATGGCTTGGAGATTCGTGGGGTGTTTTATTTTCACATCCAGCAGATTTTACGCCAGTTTGTACTACTGAATTGGGAACTGTGGCAAATTATGTTCCTGAGTTTACCAAAAGAAATACAAAAGTTATTGCTTTAAGCGTAGACGGTTTAGACTCGCACAAAGAGTGGATTAAAGATATTAACGAAACTCAAAATACAGAAGTAAATTTCCCAATTATTGCAGATGAGGATAAAAAAGTAGCTAATTTATATGATATGCTGCACCCAAATGCAAGCGATAAATTTACAGTGCGTTCTGTTTTTGTTATCGGACCAGATAAAAAAATCAAATTAACGCTGACTTATCCAGCTTCTACAGGTAGAAATTTTGATGAGTTGCTTCGTGTAATCGACAGTTTGCAATTGACAGCAAACTATAGCGTAGCAACTCCTGCAAACTGGAAAGATGGAGAAGATGTGGTAATCGCACCTGCAATTCCTGACAGCGATATTCCTGCTAAATTCCCAAAAGGACATACGCCAATTAAGCCTTATTTGAGATTGACCCCGCAGCCGAATAAATAATTTTTTTAGAGGTTCTAAGATACTGAGATGCTAAGGTTCTAAGGTTTTTTTCTTAGAATTTTTAGCATTTTTTTTTGAAACATAAAGAAAAGCGTTGAGATTTTCAATTTATGAAAATCTCAACGCCTTTTATAGAAAAACTTAGAACCTTAGCATCTTAGTGTCTCAGAACCTTATTTAGCTGCCAACAAAGCATTCATTCTTTTTTTATCTCCTACCACCCAGAGAATATCATTTTTCTCTAATATTAAACTAGATTCTGGATTTAAGATACGATTTCCGTTTCGTTCGATACCCACTACCATTCCATCTGTTTTTGCTCTGAATTGCCCAATACTTTTTTGAATGAATTCGTCTTGAGAAACTTCGAGCTGGCGTAAAACAATATCGGTTTCTTCTACTTTTGTAGGCGGTTCGGTTTCGTTTTGAGTTAAGAATTTTGTGAATTCGGCAATTTGCGCGTCTGTTCCAATTACACAGATTTCATCACCTGGAAATAAGCGTTCCGTTTTGGTAGGAATCGGAATTGTCACTTCACCTCTTTTAATATAGGCAATATTGATTCCGAGCTGTTCACGAATTCTCAGTTCCTGCAAAGTCTGACCTACTAAATTGGATTCTTTTTTAATTTCGAAGAAAGACATGTGTCCGTCCCACGGCATTAAATTGGCATATCTTCTGTCAATTTTTTTGTTTTCACGATCGTTGAGGTTTTTCAAAAAGTGATTTTCGATTTTATGATATTGTTCATTTAATTTTTTAGGGAAAATTTGATAAGCTCCTATTGCAATGATAAGCGCGACAAAAGCAACCAAAGGAGAGAAGAAAATATTCAATAAAAATCCGACAAAGAATAAACCAAGGCTCATTCTAATCAAAATCAGCATTAAGAGAGCTCCACGGTATTTGCGTTCTTCCCATAACTTTTCAACTTCATCTACTTTTACGCGACGGAGCGAAAGCGCCCATAAAAACGGTGCAATTACAACCAAAGTCAATAAGGCAGCCAAAGTATTTCCGAACCTTGTATCGGCAACCAAAGGGGCTACAAATTTAGACGACAATAAAATAATGGCAGTAATAATAATAGTATGAAGAATAATTTGTGTAATCGAAGAGCGAAGAACAATTTGCCACGTACTGACAGACTTAATCGCTTGTGCATTTACACTATAACGGTTGATATTTTTAACCCATCTTTTAGGCATTTTTGATTCTAAAAAGAAAGCAAAACGTTCTGAATATTTAATTAAAAATGGAGTCGTAAAGGTGGTAATTGCTGATACAGCCACAATAATTGGGTACAAAAAATCACTTGTAACTTTGAGAGACATTCCGAGAGTTGCAATAATAAACGAGAATTCCCCAATTTGTGCCAAACTCATTCCAGTTTGAACCGATTGTTTTAATGGCTGACCAGAAATTAATGCTCCGATAGAAGAACTGAATGCTTTTCCGAATATGGTCAATAATGTAATTATAGCAACCGGAAGCGCATAGTTAATCAAAGTAACTGGATTGATTAACATTCCCACTGATACAAAGAAAACGGCACCAAAAAAATCTTTTACAGGCTGAATTAAATGTTCGATTTTTTCTGCCATCGTAGTTTCAGCAATAATAGATCCCATGATAAAGGCACCTAAAGCCGGAGAGAATCCTACATTTGAAGCAAAAATAACCATCATTAAGCATAAGGCCAATGAGATAATCAGCAACATTTCGTCTGTTAGCAGATGTTTTGCTTTTTTGAAAATAGTTGGAATGATAAAGATCCCTCCTAAGAACCAGATGATTAAAAAGAAAATAAGTTTTAAGACAGATTGTAATAATGCAGTTCCAGAAACCTGATCGCTAACGGCAATAGTTGATAATAAAACCAGCATTAAAATGGCAACGATATCTTCTACAATTAAAGCCCCGAAAACAATTCCAACAAACTTTTTTCCTTTCACACCCAGTTCGTCAAAAGCCCTAATAATAATAGTTGTTGACGAAATGGAAAGTGTAGCTCCCAAGAAAATACTATCCATTTTTCCCCAGCCCATCCATTGTCCGACTGCATAACCAATTACAGTCATAAATAGAATCTGGGTTATAGCAGTGACAGAAGAAGTCCCTCCAACCTTCATTAGTTTCTTAAAGCTGAATTCGAGTCCTAAACTAAAAAGTAAAAATATAACTCCAATTTCGGCCCAGACTTCAACACTTTTCATGTCGGTTATAGATGGGAAAAAATCAAAATGGTTTCCGGCCAAAAATCCTGCGATCAGGTAACCCAAAACCAAAGGTTGTTTTAATCTTTTAAATAATAGAACGGCAATTCCGGCAGTCATCAGGATTAACCCTAAATCACTAATTAAAGGTTGTAAATGGTGTGTAGTCTCGGCTGCGGCATTTAATGCAATCATATAAAGCGTGGTATTTTTTTAAGTGGCTTAACCAGCTTTTCATTCAAATGAAATTCACGAAACTCTATTTAGAACAAAGAGGAGTGAAATAATCTGGTTTTAGCCTCTGGATTTAATAAAAAAAGCTATCTCGATAAAGATAGCTTTTTTTGGTAAAATATTTGGTGTTTTTCTTAAATTCCTGTGTAATTACTAGGAGTTATAGCTAATAATTCTGCTCTAACTGCATCTGAAACTTCTAAAGTTGCAATGAAATTATGAATCGCATTTTTGTCGATTGCTTCATTTGTTCTTGTTAAACCTTTTAAAGCTTCGTACGGATTTGGATATGCTTCACGACGTAAAATAGTCTGAATAGCTTCTGCCACAACCGCCCAGTTTTTTTCTAAATCTTCAGCAAATTTACCTTCGTTTAAAAGTAATTTGTTCAATCCTTTCAAAGTTGCTTCAAAAGCAATAATAGTATGTCCGAAAGGAACACCAACATTACGTAAAACAGTACTGTCAGTTAAATCGCGCTGTAATCTTGAAACAGGAAGTTTTGCAGCTAAATGTTCGAAAATTGCATTTGCAATTCCTAAGTTTCCTTCAGAGTTTTCAAAATCAATAGGGTTTACTTTATGAGGCATTGCAGATGAACCAATTTCTCCAGCTTTAATTTTTTGCTTAAAATAATCCATTGAAACATACGTCCAGATATCACGGTCTAAATCGATGATAATAGTATTGATTCTTTTCAAAGCATCAAAAAAAGCAGCAAAATGATCGTAATGCTCAATTTGAGTTGTAGGGAAAGAATGTTTTAAACCAAGATCTGTTTCAACAAATTTATTTCCGAATTGTTTCCAGTCAATTTGTGGATATGCTACGTGGTGTGCATTGAAGTTTCCTGTTGCACCACCAAATTTAGCTGCAAACGGAATATTGAACAACAGACGCATTTGTTCTTCTAAACGTTCTACGAAAACCAAAATCTCTTTTCCTAAACGGGTAGGAGAAGCTGGCTGTCCGTGTGTTCGCGCAAGCATTGGAATGTCTTTCCATTCAACACTTAGTTCTTTTAATTTTGCAATTACAGCAATTAAGGTTGGCATGTAAACCTGCTCAAACGCTTCTTTTGTAGAAAGAGGAATGGCAGTATTATTAATATCTTGAGACGTTAATCCGAAGTGAATGAACTCTTTGTATTGAGATAAACCTAATTTCTCAAAAGCATCTTTAATAAAGTATTCAACCGCTTTTACGTCGTGGTTGGTTACTTTTTCTGTTTCTTTAATCCAAAGTGCATCTTCAGTTGAGAAATTTTTGTAGATGTTTCTCAAACTTTCAAATAAACTAGAATCAATACCTTGCAGTTGAGGCAATGGAATTTGGCATAAAGCAATGAAGTATTCCACTTCAACCAAAACGCGGTATTTTATTAAAGCTTCTTCCGAGAAGAAAGGTGCTAAATTTTGAGTTTTATTTCTATATCTTCCATCAATTGGCGATATAGCATTCAATTCGTTTAGAGTAGTCATTGTTATGTTGTTTTTCGAAAGGTGCAAATATAAGGTATTGTTAAAACTTCTGAAAGCTATATTGATGCTTAAATTATGGTTTTGAAAATTTTATCCCAGATTGTAAAGTAAAAACCGTAATTGTGAGACTCATTTTTATGATGGTCATTATGAAATTTAGTTGTCGAAATCCATTTTGTGAAGTAATTGTTGTACCAGAAAGATGGAAATATGTCTTTTTTTAAATGTCCAAATATTCCATAAGACAGATTTAGAACGAGATAAATAATAATACTCAAATAATTAAACTTCAAAATTGTAATTAAAAACAGCCATATAAAACCAAACCCCAGAGTTTCTATTGGATGAAGAACATACAAACTGTAAACATTGGTTTCAATATGGGTGTGATGCAGTTTATGAATCGGATACATCCATTTTAAATAATGAACCAGAAAATGAAAAAGGAACATTAAAAGATCCATCAAAAGAATCAATAAAAGCGTATCAAAAATGATAAGTTTAACAGATGTCGAAAAATCTACTTTTAGGATTCCGTAGCGATACAATTCGAAACCGATTAAAGTGATGAATGTATTGCAAAGTAGAGTAGAAAATACCCATTTTTGGTCTTTATTCTTTAAAAAGGTATTTTCAGATTCGATTACTTTTCCAACTAAAACAGATAAACCGACTAACATTGCATTTTCTATTAAAAAGAAAATAAAGAGCCAGAAGAGATTAAATTGAGTCAATTGCTGCAGCCAGCTTTCAAAAATCATGTTGTTTTTTCTAAGGTCAGTAATTTTTCTCTTAAATCGGCAACTCCTTCAGAAGCAAATTTGGCAATGGTTTCAACTTTATTTCGAAGGTTCGGAATTGAAATAGGTTTCGGATCTATATAAAAAACAGGAGTTGTACTTGGAGTATAAGCAATTAATCCAGCCGCAGGATAAACTTGAAGCGAAGTTCCAATTACAGCAAAATAATCTGCAGTTTCGGTAATGTCAATAGCTTCTTCTAGTGCTGGAACTTCTTCGCCAAACCAAACAATATGCGGACGCAACTGATGTCCATTTGCATCCAAATCTCCAGTAAGCAAATCTTCGGTCCAATCTAAAATCAGATTTTTATTTTGTGTGCTTCGTACTTTTAATAATTCTCCATGCAAATGCAAAACGTTTGTGCTTCCTGCACGTTCATGAAGATCGTCAACATTTTGTGTGATAATCTGCACGTCGAAGTCTTTTTCTAATTCAGCCAAAATGATATGGCCCAAATTTGGTTTTACTTCTTTCAACTGTTGGCGTCTTTTGTTGTAAAAGTCAAGAACTAATTCCTGATTTTTAAACCAGCCTTCTGGAGTGGCAACCTCCATAACATCATGCCCTTCCCATAAACCGTCGCTATCGCGAAAAGTTTTAATACCGCTTTCAGCGCTGATTCCTGCTCCTGTTAAAACAACAAGTTTCTTTCTCATTTTAGTTTTATTAAAAGATAAAAATAGTGATTTCTTTATTGAAATGCTCAGTAAATAGTAAGGAGTAACTATACTTTTTTGGATGAAAGAATGGGGGTTTATACGCTTTGTCTCTCTTTCTGAATTATTTAATTTTAATGTTCTGTTTGGTAAAAGCGATTCTAAATGATTTTAATTCAATTTACAGGGCTGTCTGGCTCAGGAAAAACAACGTTGGCGGAGAATGTCAGGCATCTATTGCTTCAGAATAATTACGAAGCCGTGATAGTAGATGGCGATGTTTACAGGCAGACCATCTGTAAAGATTTAGGATTTTCTAAAGAAGACCGATGTGAAAATGTACGACGTCTTTTTAACGTTGGACGAAGCATGATTGAAGAGAATAAAATCGTTCTAATGTCGGTTATAAATCCGTATGAAAATGTTAGAAATGAGTTAAGAGCTTTTGAATTTGTAAAAACAGTATTTCTAGATTGCTCGATTACTAATCTTATTGAAAGAGATCCGAAGGGATTATACAAAAGAGCTTTATTACCAGACCATGATCATAATAAAATTAGAAGTTTTACGGGGATAAGCGATGTTTTTGAAATTCCAGAAAATGCAGATTTAGTATTAAAAACAGATTCAGAAGCTGTTTCGGTTTCTGCCAACAAACTATATAATTTTATAATTAGCAATTTAAATTTTTAAAGCTTATGAATCCTTCTTCTTGTCAGCTTCCGATTTCTTTCTCAATAGAAAAACTGCAAAACGATTTACAGACTTGCGAGACTAATTTATGGACACCGCATTTTAATACCTATCGTTATGAAGGAAAATGGACAAGCGTTTCTTTGCGATCGCAATCTGGTTTAGAAACCGATATACTTTCTTTTGCCGATAAAGAATATAAAAATACGCCTTTGCTTGACAGTTGTCCTTATTTTAAAGAAATAATGGATTGGTTTGAATGCGAAAAAGAAGCGGTTAGATTGTTAAGACTCGGTCCTAATAGCGAGATTAAAGAGCATGTTGATAATGATACTTCGTATGAGGATGGTTTTTTTAGGATTCACGTTCCTATTGTTACTAATTCTGAAGTTTATTTTTATGTAGATAAAAAACTAGTTCCAATGAAAATGGGGGAGTGCTGGTATGCTAATTTTCAATTGCCGCACAGTGTTCAGAATAAAAGCTCAGAACCTAGAATTCACTTAACGCTCGATTGTATCAGAAATGATTGGTCTGATGAATTGTTTTCTAAAATGGGTTTTGATTTGAATTTTGTACCCAAGAGACAATATTCAGATGAGGTTAAGCGGCAGATTATTGCAGAGCTCTTAAGAAATCCATCTGAAACTAATGCTAAGATTATTGCCGAAATTCAATCACAAATGAACTCATAAAAATGGAAAATATAAAGCATATCATTTCGAATTGGATTCCGATTAAATTAATTGAAAAAGAAAATGAAGTCTATTTTGAATGGATTTATCTTTCAGACATACCTTTTGCAGATCCTTTTTTTGATGAAACAATTGCAAAATGCAAGAGCCACAGCTATAATTCGAAACCGTTTAAATTAATAAGCACGGTTGAAAATCTTATTGATTGGTCTAAAGAACTCGATTTTGTAGAATTGAAAGGATTGATTTTTCATGTATCAAGATGTGGATCGACTATGTTGAGTCAGTCTTTGGTGACTTCAGCAGAAAACATTATGGTTTCTGAGGCTCCTATTATTGAAGATATTTTAAGAAGTGATTTTTTTGATGAAGATACCAAAACGGTTTTGCTCGAATCGGTTATCAGATTGTATGGACAGAAAAGATTCTCCGAACAAAAAAATCTCATTATAAAACTGGATGCATGGAGTATTTTTAAGGCTTCTTATCTTAGGTCTATTTTTCCTGAAATTCCTTTTGCGTTATTGTATCGAAATCCTGATGAGGTTTTAAGATCTCATCAAAAGCAAGCGGGTATGCATATGGTGCCAAATATAATTCCGTCAAGCGTTTTTGGAATTGCTTCTAAAGAAATTCAAGAGCTGAGTTTACAGCAGTATCAAGCTTTGGTTTTAGAAAAATATTTTCAAGGTTTTCTAAATTTTCATGAAATTGACAGCAATGTAATTATGCTCAATTATAATGACGGAATGAAAAACGTTATAAAGCGATTTATATCTTTTATTGATGTCGATTTTTCTGAAAACGAAATAAATCTAATGTTGGAACGTCTTAAAAAACATTCTAAAAATGAAAATGCTGTTTTTATAGGAGACTCATATAAAGATGATCTTTTGTCTGTTAATTTGGATGAAGTTAATTTGCTTCACGAAAAGCTTAATGCTAATTTCATTGAAGATTTAGCGCGTTGAAAATTTAGGTAGATTCTTCTTTCTCTTTTATTTATTATTTTTGCGCCAAACATAAATAAAATGATTGATTTAGATTATCTCGCATTCTTAGAAAACATATTAACTGATAATAGAAAAGCTAATTTTTTAAAAGTACTAGAAAATAGAACAAAACATTTTACAGTTGCAGTAGAAGATGTTTATCAGATGCACAATACAAGTGCTGTAATGCGAAGCTGTGAAGTCTTCGGAATTCAGGAATTGAATGTAATTGAACAGCGTTTTGGAAAAAGAATTGATAAAGAAATTGCTTTAGGCGCACAAAAATGGGTTGACATCAATCGATTTGATTCAGTTTCAGGATGTCTTTCTGATTTGAAAAACAAAGGATACCAGATTATTGCGACAACTCCGCACGAGAAAGATTGCATGTTGGAAGATTTTGAGATTACAAAACCAAGCGCTTTGTTCTTCGGAACAGAAAAAGAAGGTTTGTCTCAGGAAATTATGGATAATGCCGATGGTTTCTTAAAAATACCAATGGTAGGATTTACTGAAAGTTTGAATATTTCTGTGTCGGCAGCGATTATCATTCAAAGCTTGACAAATAGACTTAGAAGATCTGATATTGATTGGAAATTGACAGAGGAAGAAATTTTAGTAAAACGTTTGCTTTGGGCGAAGAATTCCATTAAAGATATTAAGAGAATAGAAGAGCGTTATTATCAAGATAACCCTAGATAAGTCGCAGTTTTCAGTCTCAGTCACAGTTCGGAGTATAAACTAGAAATTTAGATAAAAAATAAAAAGAAAAGACCGATAGTTTTAACTATCGGTCTTTTTTATGGATTTAAAGTACCAGTTGGTAAACTGCGACTGAATACCGCGACTGAATACTTAAAAAATATTTAGTTAATTAAAACCCAAGTTCCAGCTGCGATTAAAGCTTCAGCTTTTTTGTACTTCATTGTTTCTGTTTTACCAGTAGCAACTT
>RCUK01000939.1_pt1 | contig 20910 bp, 15 predicted proteins | sample 2166381 | NCBI WGS metagenome assembly RCUK01 (sample SAMN09932809, study PRJNA488358) | compost metagenome | isolation source: compost soil in an enriched community | place: Germany: Experimental Botanical Garden | reverse complement strand
ATGTATATTAAATTCCCGCTTTTTACGGGGTTGCAAATGTATAAAATATTTTTCACTATACAAACGTTAAATCATTAATTTTCAACAACATTATTTATATCTATGATTTCACAAAGAAACATTAGATATTTGCTTTACATTTAACTAACAAAACGATTGCATTTGAAACAATTATATTACATACTCCTTTTACTCCTATCATCAAATTGTTTTGCGCAATCTTTCTACCTTAACATAAATGGAATCAACAAAAAACAAAATCAAACTATTGACTCGATTCTTTACACGAAAAAACACCCAAACATAAAATCGTTAAATAGCGAAATTTCAACTGTAATAAACAAACTCACAAAGCAAGGCTATACAGACTCTAAAATACTAGAAAACAAAAAAACAAACGACTCCACTTATACTACCCTGATAGATTTAAAAACAAAAATCAAAGAGATACATATATATATAGGAGCAAATAGTTTTTTTTATGATTCAAAAAAAAACACAAAAGACAGCATAATTATCCCTTACTCAGAACTTGAAAATTTTTTAAACCAAGAAATATCAGATAAAGAAAAAGCTGGTTTTGCGTTTTCAAAAATCAAGCTCAAAAACATTAAAAAAAAGAATTCAACAATTTACGCTGACTTAGATTCTGATTCCGAAAAAAAAAGAACTCTCAACTCAATTATTTTAAATTACACACACCCTTCTTTGAAAGATTACTTTCCTAAAGGGGCATTAAAACAATTGAACAAAAAATACCTCAATAAAACCTTCAACCAAGAAACGGTTAAAAAGCTTTCTGATGATATTAATAGTTTTGAGTTTATTTCTCAAGCCAAATACCCAGAAATCTTATTTACCACAGACTCAACAAAAGTTTACACTTATCTAGACAAAAGAAAAGCAAACACATTTGACGGCTATATTGGTTTTTCAAACGATGACAGCAAAAAAATACAACTTAACGGATATTTAGACATTTCCTTAATAAACACTCTTTATGCAGGCGAACAATTTTCTCTATACTGGAAAAGTGACGGCAATAAACAAACAACATTTAACACAAAACTTGAAATCCCTTACATTTTTAAAACCGCACTAGGGATAAAAGCCCAACTAAATATTTTTAAACAGGACAGTACATTTCAAAACACAAAAACCGCAATAGATTTAGGCTATTATTTAAATTACAATTCCAAAGTATACATAGGATACCAATCAACAGAATCAAGCGACATTCAGAATGCTAACAGCACAACACTCAGTGATTTCAAAAACTCATACTTTACCTCTACCCTAGAATACAAAAACAATAACAACTCCAACTATCTATACCCAAGAAAATCATATGCAAATCTATTATTAGGCTATGGAAAAAGAACCACAAACAACACAAGTGAAACCGTAGCAACAACCAATCAATTTTATGCCAACCTAAATCTGTCTTACAATTTCGAATTAAACAAAAAGAACTTTATCTATATCAACCCTCAAATCTTATATTTAAAAAGTGACAATTACATAACAAATGAACTTTTCAGGTTTGGAGGATTAAATTCAATTCGAGGTTTCTCAGAAAATAGCTTGCAAGGAAATATTGCAAATCTATTTATTACCGAATACAGATATTTACTCAGCTCAAATTTATACATACACACCATACTTGATTATGGAATTTACCAAGACCAAACTTCAATAAAAAATAGCAAAAAATTCAATAGTTTAATTAGTGCTGGCGTAGGTTTAGGACTACTAACAAAAAATGGTTTGTTAAAAATTATTATAGCCAATGGTAGCACAAATCAAGCCGAAATAAAATTTTATAACAGCATACTAACAATCTGTTATAATGTTAAATTTTAGCTTTTTACAGAAATCTGTTAACAAAATATTAGGAATTTTAGCAAGTAATTACGAATATTACACTACTAATTCAAAATATTTGACAAATATGAAACCAAAGTTTAACAGATTCTTAGTGTTTTTACTAGCACTAATAGCGCAACTAACCTTTGCGCAAGAAAGAACTGTTTCAGGTATTGTTACCGATGACGCAAATATGCCATTACCTGGCGTAAGCGTGTTAATAAAAGGAGCAAAAACTGGAACACAAACAGATTTTGATGGAAAATATTCTATCAAAGCAACACCTAGCCAAGTTTTAGTTTTTAGCTACATTGGGATGAAATCTCAAGAATTTCCAGCTAGCTCAACAAAAATTAATGCTAAACTATCAAGCGACGCACAACAACTAGAGGGAGTTGTGGTTACAGCTTTAGGATTATCAAGAGAGAAAAAATCTCTCGGTTATGCAACTCAAGAAGTTAAAGGAGAAAATCTAGCCGCAGTTAAAAGCGACAACTTCGTAAATGCAATATCAGGAAAAGTCTCTGGAGTACAAGTAAAAAGAACGACAAACTTTGGAGGCTCCACTAACATTGTAATCAGAGGAAATTCTTCTCTAACAGGGAACAACCAGGCTTTATTTGTAATTGATGGGGTTCCTGTAAGCAACAACAATTCAAACACAAGAGATCAGGAACAATCTGGAGCAGGTTATGACTACGGAAGCGCGGCATCAGACATTAATCCTGAAGACATCGAATCTATCAACGTACTTAAAGGCTCTGCAGCCAGCGCACTTTATGGATCAAGAGCCGCTAATGGTGTTGTTGTTATAACAACAAAAAAAGGAAACAAAAAAGCTAAAGGCTATTCTATCACCGTCAATTCAGGCGTAACAATTGGTTCTGTCGATAAAAGCACATTCATAAAATATCAAAACCAATATGGTGCTGGATATGGCCCTTATTACGGACCGGACGAAGATTCGTATTTAGATCATATCGACATAAATGGTGACGGAGTTTTAGATAATGTAACTCCTTTAACCGAAGATGCTTCTTATGGACAAGCTTTTGATCCAAATTTAATGGTTTATCAATGGGATGCATTTTATCCTGAATCTCCAAATTACATGAAAGCCACACCTTGGGTGGCTGCAAAAAATGGCCCAATTACTTTTTTTCAAAAACCAGTAGCTCTTACCAATTCTATTTCTATCGATAAAGGTTTAGAAAATGGTTATTTAAGATTAGGAGCCAACAATCTTGATCAAACTGGTTTAATGCCTAACAGTAGCTTGAAGAGAAATACTTTTACATTAAACGCTTCTACTCTTATCAACGAAAGATTAACTGTAGCCGGATACGGAAACTTCACAAAAACAAGCACAATTGGTAGAAACACCACAGGATATAACGACAATATTGCTGGTAATTTTAGACAATGGTGGCAAACAAACGTTGACTTAAAAGGCCTAAGACAAGCTTACGACCTCACAGGACGCAATGTAACATGGAATCCAAATTCGTATACTAATCCAACTCCAATATTTTGGGACAACCCTTACTTTCAACGATATGAAAATTACGAATCAGATAGCAGAAGCAGATTCATTGGAAACGTTTCTTTAAATTATAAAATCGCAAGCTGGCTAGATGCCTTTGGTAGAATTTCTGTTGATACATATGATGAACTACAAGAAGAAAGAAGAGCCATTGGAAGCGTACCTGTTGATTTTGGAATAGGAACCGGAGGTGGCGATGGCTCCCTTAATAGAAACCCAGCATCATCAGGTTACTCAAGAAAAAACATAGGATTCAGCGAGTACAACTATGACTTCATGCTAAACTACAACACAGACATTACGGAAAAACTTAACCTAAAAGGCGTTGTCGGAGTAAACATTAGAAGAAGTTACTACAATTCCATATTCGCAGCAACAAACGGCGGACTTGCTATACCAAAATTATATTCCCTACAAAATACGGTAAGTCCACTATTAGCACCTATTGAAAGAGACGAAGCAATAGGCGTAGACGGTCTTTATGGAAGCGCATCTTTTGGCTATGAAGATTACTTATTTCTTGAAGGAACAATCAGAAGAGATCACTCTTCAACTCTTCCAGAAGCAAATAGCACTTACTACTACCCTTCCGTTTCAACTAGTTTTGTATTCTCTAAATTTGTAAAAGCAGATTGGCTATCCTTTGGAAAAATAAGACTTAATTATGCCGAAGTTGGAAACAGTCCTGGTTTTGACAGAGTCCTAGATACCTACGCGGTTAACACAGCATTTGGAGCAGCATCAGCATCAGTAAAAGACACTAAAAACAATCCTAACCTAAAACCAGAGCGTACAAAAAGCTACGAAGCAGGTCTAGAACTTTCTTTCTTCAAAAAAAGATTAGGATTTGATTTCTCTTATTACAAATCAAATTCAATTGACCAAATAATTCCATTAAGACTCACTGCCTCTACGGGATATTTATATGAATTAATTAATGCTGGAGAAATTGAAAACAAAGGGATTGAAATAACTTTAAATGGTACTCCGATAAAAACGGACACTTTTTCATGGGAAGTAAATTTAAACTTTGCTAGAAACAGAAACAAAGTACTAGACCTGTTAGACGGAATTGACAATTTACAATTAGGATCTTTTCAAGGAGGCGTAACAGTAAATGCTGCTGTCGGACAACCATACGGTGTAATATACGGTACAAAATACACTTACCTAAATGGACAACGAGTAGTTGACCCTAGTAATGGTCAATATATAAAAACTTCAACATCTGATAATGCAATTGGAAATGCAAATCCAGATTACACAGGAGGTTTAAACAACAAATTCACTTACAAAAATTTTTCACTTGAATTCTTAATCGACATGCAAAAAGGCGGACAGATATTCTCACTAGACCGTTATTATGGTTTAGCAACAGGTCTGCCAGATGACACAGCATATTTAAATGAACTTGGAAACCCTATCAGAAATCCATTGACTTCTGGCCCTGATAGTGGAGGATTTATAAATCCGGGGGTAAATCCTGATGGCACAGTAAATACTACCAGAATTGAAGCTAGCCGATTTGGCGCTCAGGGTTACAGAAGAGGCTTGCCAGATGAAGCATTTGTATACGATGCAAGCTATATCAAACTAAGACAAACAGCAATTACATATTCTTTACCAGAAAAAGTATTAAAAAATACATTCATGAACGGAATGACTTTTAGCGTTGTTGGAACTAACCTTTGGATTATACACAAAAACTTACCAGATGCAGATCCAGAATCAGGATTAGGAGCAGGTAACTTGCAAGGCTACTCAACAGGATCTTTACCATCTACAAGAGACATCAGCTTCAACATTAAAATTCAATTTTAAATCTAGAAATCATGAAAAAGATATTCATAATCATACTAACCGCAGTAACATTCTCGTCCTGCTCTGATGATATAGAAAAATTAAATGTGAACGTAAAAGATCCGTCAAATGTACCAGGAGAAGCTTTATTTACCAGTGCGCAAAAAAGTTTGGTAGATCAGATGACAAACACAAATGTTAACAATAACATTATAAGATTAATTAATCAGTATTTTACAGAGACAGTATACACAGATGAAAGCAATTACGACTTAGTTACAAGAACAATACCAGAACAACACTGGCAATTCTTGTACAAAGATGTATTAAAAGACTTAGATCAAAGTGCTATCAACATTACTAATACTCCGCTAGGACTAACAGAAAATCCTTTAGACAAACAAAACAAACTTGCAATCATAGAAGTTTTAAACGTTTACACCTACGCAATATTAGTTGAGACATTCGGAAATATTCCATATTCTCAAGCCATAAACCTTAACTACAAAACACCAAAGTACGATGACGGCTTGACAATTTACAAAGATTTAATCAACAGATTAAATAATGCAATTGCTAAACTAAACACTGGTGGCAAAAGTTTCGGAGATAATGACAGGATATACGGAGGAGATGTTTCAAAATGGATTAAGTTTGCAAACACTTTAAAATTAAGAATGGGTATAACCATTTCTGACATTCCTTCCGAAAGCGCATTGGCACAAGCAACTGTATCAAGTGCAGCTCCGTTTGTATTCACTTCAAATCTTGACAATGCAGACCTAAAATACCTTACAGCTACACCAAACACCAATCCTTTATATGTTGATCTAGTTGCAAGTGGCCGTTCTGACTTTGTACCAACTAGCACTATAATAGATATGATGAATAATTTGGGTGACCCAAGGCGTGCAAAATACTTTGACAACAATATGGATGACCCATCTACCCCGGAAATAGAATATATTGGTGGAGAAAATGGCGCGAGTAATTCATTTGCACAAAAAACACACATCACACCAACAATTCAGGCTCCAGACTTTCCAGGGACAATTTTAGACTATGCTGAAGCTCAATTTCTATTAGCAGAAGCTGCCGAAAGATCTTTATACGGAACTCCTGCAAATGCAGAGGCACACTATAATACCGCAATAACCGCTTCTATTTTAGATTGGGGAGGAACTGAAGCTGATGCTACAACTTACTTAGCGAATCCTGATGTTGCTTACACAACTGCTACAGGAACTTGGAAACAGAAAATAGGAACTCAAAGCTGGATAGCTTTTTATAACAACTCATTTGAAGGATGGTCATTCTACAGAAGATTAGACTTTCCGGTATTAGTTGCACCGCCAGATGCTGTGTCAGGTTTTCCAATGCGTTATACCTATCCAATTATCGAACAGTCATTAAACAAAGCAAGCTATACAGAAGCAAGCGCCGCAATTGGTGGTGACGCTGTAGAAACTAAATTGTTTTGGGATAAGTTCTAATCTTATAAAATCATAATAAACGAAAAGCGGTTGCATAATATATGTAACCGCTTTTTACTTTTAACCCCACTTAACTTTAATTTCACATTGTGATAAAATTATCAAAATGAAATCAGAAAACAGAAACAAAAAACCGTCAAAATTCTTAAAAGAAAATTAACATTTTCCAACCATATAGAACTCAAAAGTTTTTGCTGTATACTTAAAAAAAACATACTAACATAATAAACTTTACATCTATATTGATACTGAATATTAAAGCTTCACAGTTTTTTTAACAAATTTCACCAGTTTTCGGTGTCTTTTTTTTAGGATAAAAGTTATAAAAAAAACATTTAAACACCCTTCATCTATAAATTTAACATTTGAAGGGTTGATAAAATTTTTAATTATCGTCAAATTTAACACTAAAAATTACGGTTTTGTAATTTTTACCCAATTATAATCGATAAAACAACAAAATCTAACCTTAAAATCATTATTTAACTAAAAAAAAAGCTTTTTATATTAGGTAGATTAACAAATTATTAAGATTTTTGTCGGACTAATTCAAAATATTTAAAAATGAAACTAAAGTTCAATGGATTCTTAGTACTGTTATTAGTACTAGTGGCGCAACTTTCTTTTGCGCAAGAAAGAGCTGTTTCTGGTACAGTTTCTGACAATACAGGAATGCCTTTACCGGGTGTTAGTGTATTAGTTAAAGGAACTAAAACAGGAACACAAACTGACTTTGACGGTAAATTTTCGATCAAAGTGTCACCAAGCCAAGTTTTGGTATTTAGCTACATTGGGATGAAAACTCAAGAAGTAGCTGCAAGTTCTTCTACTGTAAATGTTAAAATGGCAGATGCAGGAGCACAAGAACTTGAAGGTGTTGTTGTAACAGCTTTTGGTATCAAAAGAGAGAAAAAATCTCTTGGATACGCAACAACAACTTTAAAATCAGATGCACTTACTCAAGTAGTTAATGCGAACCCTTTTGAAACTCTTTCTGGAAAAATCGCTGGGGTTGACATTACTGCTCCATCACAACCAGGAGCTTCTACAAAAGTTGTTATTCGTGGATTGAACACAATTACAGGAAACAACGGACCTCTTTACGTAATTGACGGAACACCAATCAACAATACGCCAACAGGTACAGGAAATAATGGAGTAGCTACATCTACAAGATCTTACGATGCTGGTAACGGTGTTAGTGACCTTGATCCTAACAATATTGAAAGCATGACAGTACTTAAAGGTGCTGCGGCTTCTGCCTTATATGGATCAAGAGCAGGTGGTGGTGTAATCATTATCACAACTAAAAAAGGAAAAGCAAACAGCGGAATCAAAGTTGACCTTCTTGCTTCTACAGAGTTAAGCGAAGTAGCTAGAGTACCTCACAACCAAACTCAATTTGGGCAAGGTTGGAATGGAGTAAGCTACTCAGGTTCTAACTCTTACAGCAACGAAAATGGTTCTTGGGGACCTGCATTCAATGGCGAAATAAGACCATGGGGATCTGTTTACAACAACAGTCAACAAATCAAACCTTATGTTGCATTAAAAAACAATGTTAGAGACTTCTACAACACTGGTGTTATGTCTACACAATCTGTAAACTTAAGTGGTGGTGGAGACACATCTGACTTCTCTTTAGTATTTTCAAATGTTAACAGTGATGGTGTTGTACCAACAGATGCTGATATATACAGAAAACAATCTATTGCTTTCAATGGAGGTTTAAAAGGAAAAAGATTTACTTTAAGAACATCTTTAAACTACATCTACAAAGATCAAAGTGTTGTTAACACTGGTCAAGGGGATGATGCAGGACAAGGTTCTACATTACAGCAAGATTTATTACAAATCCCTACTGACATAAGTATTGTAGACTTGAAAGATTACAAAAACAATCCTTTCAACTCTCCTTCTTACTACTTTACTCCTTACGCTACAAATCCATATTTCTCAATTAATGAGAATAGCACAAAAATTTATGGTGGAAACTTTTTTGGTAATGCTAACTTAAGCTACAAAATTACTGATAAATTAACCGCTACATGGCAAATTGGTGGTAACGTTAGAACTGAAAGATTTAAAAGTTATGGAGCTATTGTTGACTATTTACCAGGAAGCCCACAAGCTGCTGCTGGAAGTTTAACAGTAGGTGGAGTTACAGAAGGAAGATCTGAGTTCTCAGAATTTGATACTTTCTTCAATCTTAATTACAACACAAACTTAGGCGAAGATTGGACATTAAACCTTTTAGGTGGTGTTAACTTCAACAAAAGAGAGTCTGATCAATTATTCAACACAATTACCAACCTAGGTATTCCTGGATATTATGAACTTTCTAACTCTGCTGTTAGACCTACAATCACTCAATCTAATAGTATAAGAAAAACTGGAGCGGTTTATGCTTCTGCAGAATTTGCTTTCAAAAACAGATATTTTGCTACTATTACAGGTAGAGAAGACATTACATCTACGTTACCAATAGGGAACAATGCTTATTTTTACCCATCGTTATCTCTAGGTGCAATTGTAATCGACAACGGAAATACTTTCTTGAAATTAAGAGGTGCTGCTTCTAAAATTGCAAATGACACAGACCCTTACAGAACAGCAAATTCTTACATCCCAGGATCGGCTGCTGCTAACTTTGGTATTATTGCATCTCCAATTGGAGGAGTTAGTTTTTACGAATCTAACGGTAGACTTGGAAACCCAGAGTTAAAACCAGAAACCACAGTGGAATACGAGGTTGGTGCTGAAGGATCATTCTTAAAAAACAGAATCAGCTATGATGTTGCCGTATATCACAAAACAACTAAAGACGCGATTGTTAACTTACCTTTAGATCCTTCTACAGGTTATACACAAAAAACAATTAACGCTGCTACAATCCAGAATAAAGGTATAGAGCTTTCTCTTACTGCAAGTCCAATTAAAAACCAAAACTTTACTTGGAATTTAACATACACATTTACTAAAAACTGGAATGAGGTAACTGAAATAAACGGTGGACTTCCATATGTAGACTTAGCGCCGGCATATAACGTATTTTTTAGAGCTGTAAAAGGAGAACCAATTGGATCATACTACTCACTAGTACCAAAAACAAATGAAGCTGGCCAACCAATTGTAAGCGCTACAAATGGTGTTAACCTAGCTAGTGCTGAAGCTCAAAATATTGGAAACTCTCAACGCGATTTCGTAATGGGATTACAAAATACTTTCAAATACAAAAACTTTAATTTAGGATTCTCTCTAGACTGGAAACAAGGAGGAGAAATGTATTCTTACACAAAAAGATTGGCTCATTTCGTAGGAAACGGTATTGAAACTACTTACAACGATAGAAATCCATTCATTGTACCAAATTCTGTAAATGAAGTTGTTGCTGCTGACGGTTCTGTAACTTATGTAGAAAACACAACTCCAGTTTCTTTTGATAACGTAAGTAACTACTACAATACACAAACTAACCCTGGATACGAGAAAAATCACGTAATTGACAAAACTTTTGTACGTCTAAGAGAGGTAAATTTAAACTACGACTTCCCTTCTTCACTTAGCAAAAACATGGGATTAAACAAAATTACAGTTGGTGTTTATGCAAGAAACTTATTTATGTGGACTCCAGGAGACAATCCTTATGTTGATCCAGAGGTAAGTACTTACGGAACTGGTGTACTTTCAGATTTAGGAGAATTTGGAGCTAACCCATCACAAAGATCAGTAGGTGGAGTTTTAAAATTATCATTCTAAAAAAATATATAGTAAAATGAAAAAGATAGCAACAATAATAACAGCTCTTTTCTTACTAGTGTCGTGTGATGATACATTTGACATTAATAGAGATCCGGATTTATTACCTCCGGGGCAAGCAAATAGCACCATTTTCCCTGCAGGAATTGCAGGTTTAGCAGGTGCACAGGGATCATATTACGCTTTAATTGGCGGATTCTGGTCTCAATTCTGGACACAAAACAATACTTCTAATCAATACAAAGACGTTGACCAATACAGTATTGGAACTAACGATTATCAAGCTGCATATGCAGCAATGTATGATGCATTGAATGATATTAGAACTGTAAAACAACAAGCTCTTGCTGAAGGAAATACTAAATATTTTTTAATGGCTACTGTCTTAGAAGTTGAAGCTTCACAAGTTTTAACAGACACATACGATGCTATTCCTTACACAGAGGCAAACAATGTAAGCATCTTATATCCTAAATTCAATACAGGTAAAGAAACTTATGACTTAATGATAGCTGATTTAAAATTAGCTTTATCAAAAGATCTAAATGCTTCTGTTGGCGACAATCCAGGTAGTGATGATTTCATCTTTGCTGGAAACATGGAAAAATGGACAAAATTTGGTAATACTTTATTGTTGAAATTATATACAAGATTAACAGAAGTAGACCCTTCATTAGCTCAAACAGGAATTACTACATTGATTAATTCAGGTGCTAAATTTTTAGATGTTGACGCTGCAATGACTCAATTTGAAGATGCTGCAGACAGAAGTAACCCATTATATGAAACTGACAGAAGACAGTTAAATACTACTGGAAACCTTAGAGCTAGTAAAACATTATATTCTTATTTACAAACAAATGCAGATCCTCGTTTAAATAAATATTATGGTGTTGGAAACCCTAATAACCAAGGTGATTTCTTAAACAGTGCTACTAACCTATCTTTAGTATCTCTATGGGCAACTACTCCTTTCTATTTTATTAGTGTTGAAGAAAGCTATTTCTTACAAGCCGAGGCTCTTGTTAGATATTATGGAGGAACTGGAGCTAAAGAAAAATATGATTTAGGTGTTACAGCTAATTTCAATAAGTACCAAACGAGTACTACTATTGGTTCAGTTACCGTTCCGCCGGTTGGAAGCCCTTCTGCTCTACTTGCAGCTGGAGGAAAATATGAATTCCCAACAACAGGAACAACTGCACAACAAATCGAAGCTATTATTACTCAAAAATGGATTGCTAGTTTCCCAGGAAACGGATACGAATCTTTCTTCGAACAAAACAGAACCGGATACCCTAAAGTATCTGCAGTGGCTCAAACAAGTGAATCTTACGTACCTGGACAATTTGCAATTTCTGTAAACAGCCAAACAGGAAAATTATTCCCAAAAAGAGTTGTTTTACCTAATAGTGTAAAAACAAGAAATCCAAATGCACCAGCTCTTAAGGCGATCACAGACCCAGTTTGGTGGGATGTTAACTAATTAAAATTTACGAAATGAAAAATATATTCATAAAACTGATGACAGTAGTAGTTAGTGGTTTGCTACTTACTTCTTGCGATGCTGATTCAAGCGCAAACGTGTCTAGGGTTACAAACTATCCTGTATTTGAAGTAAATGGTGAAAGCACTGTATTTGTACCACTAGGCGGAACATACAATGACCCAGGAGTTGTAGCCACTGAAAATGGGGCTGTAATTCCAACAGTTATAACATTTTCTGGAAATTACAGAGGAGCTAAAACCCTCGATACAAATACAATGGACGAGTACACTCAAACATATAGCGCCACAAATGTTGATGGCTTCAAAGGAGCTGCAACTAGAAAAGTGATTGTGTACAAAACTGGAGATTTAGTAAATAGCATTGAAGGAGTTTATACTTGTACAATTGCTAGAAATGGAACAATTCCATCTAATGCATACAGAAATATTAAATATATCTATATCTGGAAAAATACAGATGGAAGTTATGAGATTTCTGATTCATTTGGAGGATGGTACGCTTATGGTAGAGCTCTTGGCATTGGATATATCACTCCTGGAGCAAAAATTATCGCTAATAATATTGCTACTAATGATTTTACATTTCCTGGAACTCAAGCAAACTCAGGTTTCGGAGGATCTTCTAAAATTACTGGTTTAACTGTTAATGCAGCTACAAAAACTCTTGTCCTAACAGATCTTTGGGCGGCAGATGCTAGTACTAATTATACTTTTACTGCAACATTAACTCAAGTACAACTTTAAAATTATTACAATGAAAAAATTAAAATTAAATATAACACGTGTACTTGTAGCAATACTTGTACTAACCTCATTTGTAGCTTGTGACGAGGTAGGAGATACTGATCCAGGAGGGACATCAACTGAATCAATGGCTGGAGACTGGTACGTTCAAACATTAGTCAACGGAGTAGTCGTGCATGACTATGCACTTATTTCTACTTACAATACAGCGGCAAATGATGGGAAAGAATTCTGGATTGACGACCACGGTAACGTTTGGGATTTTAAAGTTAAGTCACCAGTAACAGTAGGCACATTATCATTTGCAGGAAGCAATTTAGCAAGCAGTGTTGATGGGTATGATGTCAATGTAACCATCACAGAAGGAAAAGTTACTAAGAATGATACTAAAACTTCTGGTGGCAATACTAGCGACGGCATCTCTTTTAAAGCTGTATTCTCAGATGATCCAGACGCTGGAACTGTGTATGAGATCAAAGGTTACAAAAGAACTGGTTTCAAAGAAGATGAACACTAATACTTAAATTCAAGTATAGTATATTAAACCACCCCATTAATTTGGGGTGGTTTTTTTATATAAACATATTACCTATATTTGTCCAATGGAAAAAGAACATCAAATATTTGGCATTAGAGCCATCATAGAAGCAATTCAAGCAGGAAAAGAAGTAGACAAAGTTTTTATACAGAAAGAAATTTCTGGAGAGCTTATGAAAGACTTAATGAAAGTAATGAAACGTGCCAACGTTAATTTCTCTTATGTTCCTGTAGAAAAACTAAACCGCCTTACTCCAAATAATCATCAAGGTGCAGTAGCAACGATTTCTCCTATTGGTTTTATTGATTTAGAACATTTAGTTGAATCTACTATTGAGTCAGGTAAGAAGCCTCTTTTCCTTATATTAGATCAAGTATCAGACGCTAGAAATTTTGGCGCTATTATTAGGACTGCAGAATGTACTGGTGTGAATGGAATCATTGTACAAAAAGCGGGTTCTGCGCCAGTAAACGGAGACACAGTTAAAACTTCTGCTGGAGCTGTATTCAATGTACCTATTTGCAAGGTTGAACACATTAAAGATGCTATCTTCTACTTACAGGGTTCTGGAGTTAAAACAGTAGCAGCAACCGAGAAAACAGATCAAAACATATACGACATATCACTATCTGAACCAGTGGCAATTATTATGGGGTCTGAAGATCGAGGAATAAACCCTTCTGTTTTAAAAATAGTAGATGAAAAAGCCAAATTGCCAATGTTCGGATCAATTGGATCTTTAAACGTATCTGTTGCCTGTGGCGCTTTTCTATACGAAGCTGTCCGTCAAAGAACATAAAAAAACATTGAGAGATTAAGATGCGAATGAAATAATTAAATACCTTTAATTAATGCTTTCAAAATCTAATTTAAAATCAAAAATTATAATACTCCGATGCCTGTTTGTAATTTTACTAATTACAAACAGCTACGGACAAAATACTACATATAATCAGTTTTGGAATGAAATTCAGTTTAACCAAACTTTGAGTAAAAAATGGGCAACTGAAATAGATTTTGCAGCAGCTTACAGCAGTACTGAATCATCACCAAACTTATTCGAAAACACTATTCAGAGATCAATTAGAGGATGGGGTCATTATTACTTTTCTCCAAGATGGAAATTCTCGGCTTTTGTCGCCTATTTCAATAATAGAGATGTCCCCGAAATTGGTCAGTTTGAATCTCCCGAATGGCGTTTTGCTCTTCAAGGCATTTATTACTTTCATAAAACAGGGTATACTTTAAGCACTAGAATGCGTACTGAATATCGGCATATTAGAAATGAAGATGATGATTATGAAAATGTTTTTAGATATCGTCAGCAAATTAAATATATACAGCCAATTAATAGCAAAATATTAAGAGGCGGTGTCGTATATGCAATTGCTTCAGACGAAGTTTACTTTAAATCTGGCGCAAAAGTTACAGGCGAAAGTTTTTTTGACAGGAATCGACTGAATATTGGTGCTGGCTATTTATTCTCAGATGATTTTCAGGTAGAACTAACTTATTGTAACGAATATCTTCCACGAAGTAACGGAAATCAAACAACCAATGCTGCCTCGCTTACTGTAACTTTCAACAATCTTCTTCGAAACCTTCAAAAGAAAATAAAAACCAAAAAGCATTCTGAAATAAAAGACGAAGAATAAGTTAGTTTTCTTCTTTCTTTATAAAACATTTAAGCTGTTCGACGATAGCGTTTTTATGAAGTTTAAAATTGTAGCTTCGCACAAACTCAGTTCCCTGCATATTGATCTCTGCACTAACAGCTTCGTAATTAGAAAACGCATCGAGATCTTTATCATCAATCAAATAAAGAACCTGCATTATAGAATCGTTACGTCGATATTGAGTATCGTAATGTGCCAACTTATAAGTCTTATTATCTGTAAGATGAATTACTAAATCATCTTTAATTTTTTTACCCTCTTTCTTATCTGGAAATGGTGTGGGTTGCAGTGCAACAAAATAATGCTCTTTGTCTGTAACAATATTAATTTTTAACGATTTTGTTTTTGTTGTATAAAAGGCTGTTGGCTCAAAATAATAGATCATACTTCCGTCTGCCTGCACCCTATTCTTTATTTCACATTGAGCAACACTTTTTGCATTAAAAACAAAAAACAAAAACAAAACGATAAACTTCATTTTCATAATGCTCAAATTTAAATTGTTACCCTAACAAATTTACTCTTTTTATTTCAAAGAAAATTATTGGTTCGTTTCTTCTTTATGCTCCATCCTCTTAGTTAAAATATAATTTACTGGATGACTAGACGAAAAGTAGTTCTCGGCCATATCATCCTCATGAGAAAGAGGAGCAAAATTTCCATTTTCATCAAAATGCTTCATAAACGGATCACTGTTTGGATCAAAATCTGGATTCTGCCATTCGTAAACAATGGGTTTTGCATAGTCGGGCGCTTTGTAAAGCAATGAAAGCACAAAACCCGTAATAAGTCCCGCTAAATGCCCTTCCCAAGAAATAGACTGATCAACATCTGGAAAAACATACCAGATCATTCCGCCATAAAGCAAAATCACAGTTAAAGATAAAGCCACCAATCTATAGTATTTAGTCTGAATCCCTTTAAAAAAAATAAAACTAACCAGAACATAAATTAATCCGCTGGCTCCAATATGGAAATTTTCTCTTCCTACCACCCAGGTAATCAATCCTGAAAATAGAATCCCATAACCTATAACTCCTAAAGTCTGTTTTGGATAAAAAAACTGCATCGCTGCCAGTAATATTAAAAGCGGAATACTGTTATTGTATAAATGATCTAAATTTTCGTGAATAAAAGGACTGAACAAAACACCTCGAAGTCCTAAAAAATCCCGAGGATAAATTCCGTATCGATAAAAATCAAAATCAAACCGGATTTGAAGCCAATATACAATCCATAAAAAAAGGACAAAAAATAATGGAAGTCCAATAACCAAATTTGAAAACTTAAAATTAGTATCGCTCATATTTTTACAAAATAACATTTAATAGAACTCAAAAAACTATCCAAAAATAATTTACTGTTATTTTGTCATACCAAGATAAAAAATCGTCTCAAATTAGAACAATCCTCCTCTCTGTGAACTGTTTTAACTTTTGAATGAACGAAATTTAAATCTTAAAATAGTAATTTTGTATCTATGGAAGCACCTTTAGCAGAGCGTATTCGTCCGCAAAAATTAGAAGATTATATAAGCCAACAGCATTTGGTTGGACCAACTGGTTCTTTAACTCAGCAAATATCAAAAGGAATAATTCCTTCATTAATTTTCTGGGGACCTCCTGGCACAGGAAAAACAACCTTGGCTCAAATTATTTCCCAAGAATCCAAAAGACCTTTTTATATTCTAAGCGCCATAAATTCTGGTGTAAAAGACATTCGTGATGTTATTGAAAAGGCAAAACAAAGCGGCGGACTTTTCACAGCTAAAAATCCTATTCTTTTTATTGATGAGATTCATAGATTTAGCAAATCACAGCAAGATTCACTTTTAGCTGCCGTAGAAAAAGGCTGGATCACCTTAGTAGGTGCAACAACAGAAAACCCGAGTTTTGAAGTGATTCCTGCATTATTGTCACGTTGCCAAGTCTATATACTAAATGCTTTTACAAAAGCCGATTTAGAGGCTCTTTTAGAGCGCGCAATGAAAACTGACACTTATTTATTGACAAAAAAAATAAATCTAAAAGAAACAGAAGCTTTATTGCGTATTTCAGGTGGGGATGGCAGAAAACTTCTAAATGTATTTGAGCTTGTCATTAATGCATCTGCAGGTGACGAAATCACAATAACCAATGACCGTGTTTTAGAACTTGTACAACAGAACACCGTTCTTTATGACAAAACTGGCGAACAGCATTACGATATCGTTTCTGCATTTATTAAATCTATTCGTGGCAGTGATCCTAATGGAGCTGTTTACTGGCTGGCGAGAATGATCGAAGGCGGCGAAGATGTTAAATTTATTGCGAGAAGAATGCTTATTTTGGCAAGCGAAGATATTGGCAATGCTAACCCAACTGCGCTTATAATGGCCAATAATACTTTTCAGGCTGTCACTACAATTGGATATCCTGAAAGCCGCATCATATTAAGCCAATGCGCAATTTATTTGGCCACTTCGCCAAAAAGCAATGCTTCTTATATGGCAATTGGCAATGCACAGCAATTGGTAAAACAAACCGGTGATCTACCAGTTCCAATTCATTTACGAAATGCACCAACTAAACTAATGAAGGAATTAGGATATGGAGATGAATATAAATACTCGCACGATTATGCCAATAATTTTGCAGAACAAGAATTTCTGCCAGATGCCATAAAAGAAACGGTTCTTTATAATCCTGGAAACAATTCTAGAGAGAACAGTACCCGCGAATTTTTAAAGAACCGTTGGAAAAATAAATACGGCTATTAAGCCGTATTTTATATTTAGAATTTTACTACAATTTTTTCTGAAACTAATTTATCATTCTGATAAGACTCAAAATACCATTGCCCATCTTGCTTTAAGATCAAAGAACCTTGAACATTATCTTTTGTAGCGATATAGACATTTGGTTGTGAAGTTTTGAAAAGTTTCATAACTACTTTTGGCGTTTTATCGATCAATTGGTAACCAGATTCTGTTGGTTGAGCATATAACAAATTTGGATCTTTCAAATCTGGCGAAGGTGCAGCAGCAACTTGAGTGGCAGCGACAGTAGCAACTGTACTAGTTGCCACAGCTGATTTTACAGGAACAGATGTTCTTGAAGTTGCAACTGGATTACCGCTATATTTATAATGCAAAGCATAGACCCCCTTAAAAGCATCATCTAACGCTTCTTTATAAGCTACCTCATATTCTTTCTCTCTACTTTTTCCTACTTCAGAAGTAAAAACTACTTGACCAAAACAATCCTTAAATTGTACGATAAGCTTAGTTACTAGAAATGCACTATCTTTTATTACATCAATATATAAAACCTGGCAACGATCTGTGTAACCATCAGGAAGTTGTTCGTTTGAATAAAAAGCTTCAAAACCAGCTTTTACTAAATTTGATTTACTTAGTGTAGCTAAACGGTATTGATTATCCGTTTTTATAAAATCGTATTTTAAAGGTACAATTACAGCTTTGTAATCATTAACAGACTGCGCAAATCCAACAACTGAACATAAAATTGCAGCAAGTAAAAATTTAATTCTCATCATTATAAATATTTTTTTAGTTCTAATAAATGGTTAATTTGTTTATAGTTTTCTGAAACGTTAACTTTTTTCTCATTAAAGAAAATAGCATCTAGCCCTGCATTTAAAGCTCCATTTACATCAGCTTCAAAATCGTCTCCAATCATGATGCTTTTTTCTTTTGAAGTATTTGCCAGTTTTAATGCATAATCAAATATAATACTATTTGGCTTTTTAACTCCAGCTAATTCCGAATTTGTGATTGTGCTAAAATAACCTCCAAGTGAAGCATTATTAATTTTCTTTTCCTGAACATTAGCAAAACCGTTTGTAATGATATGAAGTTTATACTTTGGTTTTAAATATTCCAAAACTTCAATTGCTCCATCAAAAAGATAGTTATTATCGGTAAGGAATTCGATGTAATCATTTGCAATTTCTAGAATATTTTCTTCCGAAATGCTATAATTTAAGGCATCAAAAGAATACTTCAAACGGTTAAAACGCAACTCCTGATGCGTAATTTTATCATTCTGATACAATCTCCAACATTCTTGATTGATCGGAATATATTCTTTAATAAAATCTTGAGTAGCGATTTCTTGATACTTAGTTTTGAAAATTCGATCAAAAGCCATTTCTGAATTTTTATCAAAATCCCAAAGCGTGTGATCTAAATCAAAAAAAATGTCTGTAATATTGGTATTCATGTATTAAAAGATTCCTTCATCTACAAAACTATAATATTTTGATTCAGTTATAATAACATGGTCTAAAACTTTAACATCTAACTTGTTTCCTGCCTCGCGAATTTTTCTTGTAATTTGTTTATCGGCATCACTCGGAATCAAACTCCCAGAAGGGTGATTATGACACAAAATCAAGGCAGTAGCATATTTCTCAAACGCCAATTTAAAAATCAATCTGACATCAACAGTTGTACCGCCAATTCCTCCTTTACTTAATTGAGATTTAGAAATCACACTATTAGAATTATTAAGAAAAAGCACCCAAAATTCTTCGTGAGATAAATCTCCAATTACAGGTTGCATTAAATCGAAAACCTTTTTACTTGAAGTTATTTTAGTTATTTCAACTGCTTTTTCTGATCTCCGACGTGCGCATAACTCTAAAGATGCAATAATTGTAATAGCTTTTGCCTCTCCTATTCCTTTAAATTTCATTAGCTGAGCAATAGATAATTTTGCTAATGAATTTAGCCCTCCAACACTCGCTAAAATACGCTTACTTAAAGCTACAGCAGATTCATTACGACTTCCTGAGCCAATTAAAATTGCTAATAATTCAGCATCACTCAAAGCTTCTTTTCCTTTGAGCATTAATTTTTCGCGCGGTTTGTCATCATCTGACCAGTTTTTTATAGCGAAATGTCCTCCTTCCATACTTATAATTTTAAGATGCGAAGATATTTAAAAAAGAAGAAAAATCTCTCAAAACAACATGCCGATTATTTACAATAATTCAAAAAAAAGCCGACTGCATAAACAGTCGGCAAATTATCTCATTGACTAATTTTCTAATTAATCAACTCTTTTACCTCATCAAAATTCAAACCTCCGTAATTACCTGAACTCATTAATAAAAGCGCAGAATTATCTAAATTTAAATTGAATAAATATTCTTTAAACTCAGCTGGATTGGTATAAATAATTAAATCTTTTCTATTAAATGCAGTAGCAATTTGCTCATAAGTTACTTCTTCCAGTTGTTTAATTTTTACCGCATCTGGAGAATAGAAAACAACAGCGACATCTGCATATTCTAAAGCTCCTTCATATTCTTTTAAAAACTCGGCATTTAAACTACTATAAGTATGTAATTCTAGGCAAGCTACTAAAGTTCTGTTCGGATATTGTTCTTTTACCGCTTTTGTCGTTGCAGCCACTTTACTTGGCGAATGCGCAAAATCTTTGTAAGCTACTTTTCCTTTTCCTTCAGCAATTTTTTCTAAACGCTTAGAAGCACCTTTAAAACTTGCAATTGCTTCGTAGAAATCTGCCTCATCAACACCCATATTTTGGCAAATCCATTTTGCTCCAGCAAGATTGTTTAAATTGTGCGCTCCAAAAACTTCAATTGGCATATCACCTTCTGGAGTATTTAATAAAGTTACACCATCGCTTACAGAATACTCTGGAGTTGAATAAGCAATTTTTCTAATCGGATTTGTCGCTGCTTCAGAAACACGTTTTACTTCTGGATCATTTTCGTTGTAAACCAAAATTCCGCCATTAGTAATTTTTTCGATGAAAATCTCAAACTGTTCAACGTAGTTTTCATACGTTGGAAAAACATTAATATGATCCCAAGCAATTCCAGAAATTAAAGCGATATTTGGCTGATATAAATGAAATTTCGGACGTCTGTCAATTGGAGAAGACAAATACTCGTCGCCTTCTAAAACCATAAAATCATTTTCCTCTGTTAGATGCACCATCGTATCGAATC
>RCUK01000938.1_pt1 | contig 20928 bp, 18 predicted proteins | sample 2166381 | NCBI WGS metagenome assembly RCUK01 (sample SAMN09932809, study PRJNA488358) | compost metagenome | isolation source: compost soil in an enriched community | place: Germany: Experimental Botanical Garden | reverse complement strand
ACGCGCCGATGAACGCGCCGATGCGCGTGCCGCTGTCGATGCCCCGCTGGCTGTCGCTGTGCCTGGGCCTGCTGCTGTTGGTGCTGTGCCTGGCCGGCCCGCGCGCCGCGCAGGCCAAGCCCGTGCCGGTGCCGCCGATGAGCTCGCGCGTGGTCGACCTCGCGCAGGCGCTGCCGGCCGGCGAGGCCGAGGCGCTGCGCGCGCAGATCGCCGACATCCAGGGCCGCACCCAGGCCCAGCTCGCGGTGCTCATCGTGCCGACCACGGGCGAGGACACCATCGAGAGCTACGCCACGCGCGTGTTCGCGAAGTGGCGGCTGGGCCGCAGCGACGCCGACGACGGCATCCTGCTGCTCGTGGCGCAGAAAGACCGCCGCATGCGCATCGAGGTCGGCACCGGGCTCGAAGGCACGGTGACCGACATCCAGGCGGCCCGCATCATCGACCGCGAGATGGCGCCGCGTTTTCGCGAGGGCGACTTCGCCGGCGGCGTGCAGGCGGCCGTGGGCGCGCTCGCGCGGCTGCTCGACGGCGAGGTGGGCGTCGTCGCGCCCGAGTCGCAGCAGATCGTCGTGGACCACGCCGCCGCACCCGTCCCCGCACCCGACGACGAGAAGGTCACCAGCCTGACGCGCGGCGGCCACGTCACGCCCGAAGGCTGGGGCCTGCTGGGCGTGGTGCTGTGGGGCCTGGGCCTGGGCATCTACCACGGCCGCGGCATCGAGCGCGACCCGCCGCGCGGCACCTCGGCCTCGCGGCGTGCCGAAGAGAAAAAACGCAAGGGTCGGCGCAACGCCGGCGCGGGCCCCGAACCCTGGGCCGACGCCCTGGCGGCGATCGAGCCCGAACCGGCGCGTGCGCGCCCTGCCCCGCGCGACCTTCGCCTGGTGCTCGGCCTGCTCGGGGCCGGCCCGCTGGCCGCCGGCGCGGCGCTGCTGAACCCGGCCATCGCGCTGGTGCTGGCGATGCCGGCGATCTTCGGCTACGGCCTGGGCTTTCTCTGCGGCATGTCGCGCACGGCCGCCATCTTCATGGGCGGCTTCGTGCTCGTGATCGCGTCGCTGGTCGCCATCGCGTGGACGGTCGGCGCCGACCGCTTCTGGTGGGGCTTCCTGTGGGCGCTGTGCATCGGCGGCGTGACGCTGTTCGCGGTGATCATCGTGCGCTGCATGGTCAACACCTTCCAGCGCAGCGTGGTCAGCTTCCTCGTCCGGCTGGTCATCGTGGCGGGCATCTGCGGCTACGTGTTCCACATCACCTCGCCCGGCCCGGTGCCGGACACCTCGTGGATTCCCATCGCGCTGGCGGCGTTCTTCTCGATGCTGATCGGCTTCCTGCCGCCCGGCGTCTGGGAATCGGGCAGCAGCGACGACGATGGGGACAGCGGCTGGAGCAGCAGTTCGTCGTCCTCTTCCTCGTCGTCGTCTTCGTCCTCCTCGGACAGCGGCGGTTCGAGCAGCGGCGGCGGCGCCTCGGGCAGCTGGTAAAGCGGGCGGCCAGGCACCCCGCCGCGCCGCCTCATGCCCCTCCCGCCGACCGCGTCTTTTTGACAATGGTTAAATTCATCCAATCATTGAATGAATAAGCCGCCCTGATCCCATGCTCGTCCAACCGCCCCGCACCTCCCTGGCCGACGCCGCCGCGAACAGCATCCGCACCGAAATCGCGGCGGGCCGCTGGCCCATCGGCTCGCGCATTCCGATCGAGCCCCAGCTGGCGCAGCTGCTGGGCGTGAGCCGCGGCACGGTGCGCGAGGCGGTGAAGACGCTGGTCTCGCGCGGCCTGCTCGAGGTGCGGCAGGGTTCGGGCACGTACGTGCGCTCGGGCTTCGACCCCTCGGCCAGCCTGCAGAAGCTGCGCCTGGCCAGCCTGCGCGACCAGTTCGAGGTGCGCCGCGCGCTCGAGGTCGAGGCCGCCCGGCTCGCCGCCGTGCGCCACACCGCGAAAGACCTGCGCCGGCTGAACGCCCTGCTCGACAAGCGCGGCCAGCCCGACCTGGCCGACGGCGGCGCGGCCTTCATCGAGCGCGACCTGGCCTTCCACCTGGCCATCGTCGATGTGTCGGGCAACCTGGCGCTGGTCGAGACCTGCCGCTTCATCACCGGCTACATCAAGGAAACCATCGCCAGCACGCTGAGCGCCAGCCTGCCCGAGCCCGACGAGGCGGCGCACCGCGCCATCGTCGAAGGCATTGCCAGCCGCGACCCCGAGCGCGCCGCCGCCGCCGTGCGCGAGCTGATGGCGCCGACGCTCAACGCGCTCGCATTGGGCACCGCATGAACTCCATGACCTTGCCCACGGGTGTTGCTGCGCGCACCCAGGCGGCGCCATCGGGCGCCGAAGAACTGCTGATCGACGCCGAAGTCGACAGCCTGCCCGCGCCGCGCCCCACGCCGACGCCCAGCCGGGGCCGCCGGCTGCTGCTGGGCCTGACGGTGGTGCTCATCGCCTTCAACCTGCGGCCGGTGTTCGCCAGCCTGTCGGTGGTGCTGCCGGAAATCATCCGCGCCACCGGCCTGTCGGCCACCGCGGCCAGCCTGCTGACCACGCTGCCGATCGTCTGCCTGGGCGTGTTCGCGCCGATGGCGCCCTGGCTCGGGCGCCGCTTCGGCACCGAGCGCACGCTGCTGGGCTGCATGGTGCTGATCGGCGTGGGCACGGTGCTGCGCGGCACCGGCAACATCCCGCTGCTGTTCCTGGCCTCGGCCATCGCGGGCAGCGGCATCGCGGTGTCCAACGTGCTGCTCTCGGGCCTGGTGAAGCGCGACTTCGCCAAGCAGGCCGCGCTGATGATGGGCCTGTACACCATGGCCGTGTGCGGCGGCGCCGCCAGCGCCGCGGGCCTGACGGTGCCGCTGGAGCACGCACTGGGCGGCGGCTGGACGCTGGCGCTCGCCATGTGGGCCGTGCCGGCCGCGCTGGTCACGTTCATCTGGGCGCCGCAGGCGCTGCCGCTCAAGCCGGTGGCGAGCGAGTCGGGCTTCACCGTGCGCGGCCTGTGGCGCGACCGGCTGGCCTGGCAGGTGACCTTCTTCATGGGGCTGCAGTCGGCCCTGGCGTACATCGTGATGGGCTGGCTGGCGCCGATCCTGCGCGAGCGCGGGCTCAGCGGCGAAATGGCCGGCTACGTGGTGTCGCTGTCGGTCATGACGCAGGTCGTGACCTGCCTGGTGGTGCCGGCGCTGGCCGTGAAGCTGCGCAACCAGCGCGCGCTGGCGGTGGTGCTGTCGGCGATGACGGTGGCGGCCATGCTGGCCATGCTGTTCGCGCCGCTGGACGCCCCCGGCGGCATGTGGACCTGGGCCGTGGTGCTGGGCATTTCGCAGGGCGGCACCTTCGCGCTGGCGCTCACGATGATCGTGCTGCGCTCGCCCGATTCGCACATTGCCGCGCACCTGTCGGGCATGGCGCAGGGCGTGGGCTACATGGTGGCGGCCTTCGGCCCGCTGCTGGCCGGGCTGCTGCACGGCTGGACCGGCAGCTTCCGCGCCTCGGCGTGGCTGTTCGTCGGCCTGGGCGTGGTGCTGGTCATGGCGGGGCTGGGCGCGGGACGCACGCTGCACGTGGGCGCGGTGACGGTGCCGCGGCACTGATCCGCAGTCTGCTGCCTGCCTACTGCAGCCCGCCGTCGCAGGCGGTCGGTTTCTGCGCGCTGTCGTCGGTGAAGTCGACGCTGGTGCGCTTGTTGCCGGCCGGCCCCGTGTGCGCCGGCCACTCGCTCTGCAGCCAGGTGTAGCGCCACACATAGGGACCGCCGGCCTTCGCCGGCGCGTCGTAGGCGATGCGCAGGCTGCCGCGGCTTTCGTCGTGGCAGTGCTTCGAGGTCTTGTATTCCTTCTCGCTGAAGCAGGCGCGGATCGACCGCGAGCACCAGTACGGGATGCCCTCGCGCGCGGCCTTGGCGCGCTGCCCGGGCGGCGTGTCCAGCGGCACGAAGTCGGCCGTCACATAGGACGCGCCGCCGCCCGAATAGCTTTCCGATTCGCGCTGGGTCACGGCCACGGCCCAGCGGCCCTCGGCCAGCGGGTAGAGCACCGGCGCGAGGGCCAGGTGCAGCTCGGGGTCGGTGCTGGGGCGGTCGCGCTGCTGCGAGGCCACGTAGGTCGAGAAATCGTGCAGCTGCGCGAGCTGCCAGCCACCGGTGCCGGCGTCGCGCTTCAGGCGCGCCATGGCCAGGGGCTTTTCCGAGGTGAGCAGGTAGTCGTCGGGCGCGCCGCCGTCGCGCGGGCGGTGCAGCTTCAGCGCCTGCGCATCGCAGGGCTGGGGCAGCAAGGCGCACAGGTGGGCGCGCCACATGGCATCGACGGCCTCGGGCGTCTTGACAGCCACGAAGACCTGCGCGGCAGGCGCGGCGAGCACGGGGCCGGCCGGCAGCGACGCGAGAAGACCGACGATCCCGGCAAGAGGCAGCTTTTTCATGGGGCGCAATGGTAGCCATCGCGGGAAGCCCTGGCAGAGGGGTCATCGGGGTTTCTCCGGCCGCGCCCCGGCCCGACCGGGCGACAATGGGGGGCTCCGGCGAAAGTCCATTTCGCCCAATGAAATTTCAGCCCTCTCGACAACCCAGAACCTACGGAAGCAAGCGCATGAGCACGAAGCAACCCACCATCGTCTACACCCTCACCGACGAGGCGCCCCTGCTGGCGACCTACGCCTTCCTGCCCATCGTGCGCGCCTTCACGGCTCCGGCCGGCATCAACGTGACGACGAGCGACATCTCGGTGGCCGCCCGCATCCTGGGCGAGTTCCCCGAGTTCCTGAGCGACGACCAGAAGGTGCCCGACAACCTGGCCGAACTGGGCAAGCTCACGCTCAAGCCCGAAGCCAACATCATCAAGCTGCCCAACATCAGCGCCTCGGTGTCGCAGCTCAAGTCGGCCATCAAGGAACTGCAGGGCAAGGGCTACAAGATCCCCGACTACCCGGAGAACCCGACCTCGGACGAGGACAAGGACATCCGCACGCGCTACAACAAGTGCACCGGCAGCGCCGTGAACCCCGTGCTGCGCGAAGGCAACTCCGACCGCCGCGCGCCCCGCGCCGTGAAGGAATACGCCCGCAAGAACCCGCACAGCATGGCCGAGTGGAGCCAGGCCTCGCGCTCGCACGTCTCGCACATGCACGGCGGCGACTTCTATCACGGCGAAAAGTCCATGACGCTGGACCGCGCCCGCAACGTCAAGATGGAACTGCTCACCAAGAGCGGCAAGACCATCGTGCTCAAGCCCAAGGTCGCCCTGCTCGACCGCGAGATCATCGACTCCATGTTCATGAGCAAGAAGGCGCTGCTGGCCTTCTATGAAAAGGAAATCGAAGACGCGCACAAGACCGGCGTGATGTTCTCGCTGCACGTGAAGGCCACCATGATGAAGGTCTCGCACCCCATCGTGTTCGGCCACTGCGTGAAGATCTTCTACAAGGAAGCCTTCGAGAAACACGGCAAGCTGTTCGACGAGCTGGGCATCAACGTCAACAACGGCATGGTCGACCTGTACAACAAGATCGCCACGCTGCCCCAGAGCACGCAGGACGAGATCAAGCGCGACCTGCACGCCTGCCACGAAGGCCGCCCCGAGCTGGCCATGGTCGACTCGGCCAAGGGCATCACCAACTTCCACTCGCCCAACGACGTGATCGTGGACGCCTCGATGCCCGCCATGATCCGCAACGGCGGCAAGATGTGGGGCGCCGACGGCCGCCTGAAGGACGTGAAGGCCGTGATGCCCGAATCGACCTTCGCCCGCATCTACCAGGAGATCATCAACTTCTGCAAGTGGCACGGCGCCTTCGACCCCAAGACCATGGGCACCGTGCCCAACGTCGGCCTCATGGCCCAGAAGGCCGAAGAGTACGGCTCGCACGACAAGACCTTCGAGATCCCCGAAGACGGCGTGGCCAACATCACCGACCTGGACACCGGCGAAGTGCTGATGAGCGAAGACGTGGAGAAGGGCGACATCTGGCGCATGTGCCAGGTCAAGGACGCCGCCATCCGCGACTGGGTGAAGCTGGCCGTGAACCGCGCGCGCAACTCCGGCATGCCGGTGGTGTTCTGGCTCGACGCCTACCGCCCGCACGAGGCGCAGCTGATCACCAAGGTCAAGATGTACCTGCACGAGCACGACACCACGGGCCTGGACATCCAGATCATGAGCCAGGTGCGCGCCATGCGCTACACGCTGGAGCGCGTCGTGCGCGGCCTGGACACCATCAGCGCCACCGGCAACATCCTGCGCGACTACCTCACCGACCTGTTCCCCATCATGGAACTGGGCACCTCGGCCAAGATGCTGTCGATCGTGCCGCTCATGGCCGGCGGCGGCATGTACGAGACCGGCGCGGGCGGCTCGGCCCCCAAGCACGTGCAGCAGCTGGTGGAAGAAAACCACCTGCGCTGGGATTCGCTCGGTGAATTCCTCGCGCTGGCCGTGAGCCTGGAAGACCTGGGCCTGAAGACCGGCAACGCGCAGGCCAAGATCCTGGCCAAGACGCTCGACGCCGCCACCGGCCAGCTGCTGGACAACAACAAGAACCCGTCGCCCAAGACCGGCCAGCTGGACAACCGCGGCAGCCAGTTCTACCTGGCCATGTACTGGGCCCAGGAACTCGCCGCGCAGACCGAGGACAAGGAGCTGCAGGCCAAGTTCAAGAAGCTGGCCGAAGCGCTCACCGCCAACGAGAAGAAGATCGTCGACGAACTCGCCGCCGTGCAGGGCAAGGCCGTGGACATCGGCGGCTACTACCTGGCCGACCCGAAGAAGTACGAAGCCGTGATGCGCCCGAGCGCCACGCTGAACGCGGTGCTGGCACCGGCGGTCTGATCCCGCTGCGTTGCGCCTCCCGGGCCTGACCAGGCCCGGAAGTGCCCACACCAACGGCCTGTCGCTCGCGCGGCGGGCCGTTGGTCTTTGTGCGCGACTAGACTCCGATTTCTCCCGCCCCCACTGCACGCAAGAAAGAAAGGCAGGCCCCTCATGAAACGCCATTGGCTTGCTGTTGCCGCCGCCTGGCCCCTGCTCATGGCCGCCGGCAGCGCCCATGCCCAGAGCCCCACTCAGAGCAACTGCGAAACGCTGCGCGCCCAGATCGAAGCGAAGATCGCCGCCTCGGGCGTGACCAACTTCAGCGTGGTCACCGTCGATGCCGCCGCCACGGCGAGCGGACAGGTGGTGGGCAGCTGCGAGCTGGGCACGAAGAAGATCGTCTACCAGCGCGAAGGCGGCGCGGCCTCGCCGGCCCCGAGCGCCACCTCGGCGCCCGCGTCGCGCGGCGAGCCCATCCTCACCGAATGCAAGGACGGCTCGGTGTCCATGGGCGGCAGCTGCAGGCCCTGAGGGCCGGCATCCCATGGCCTGGTCCGCCCTGCGCCTCTTCTTCGGCCTGCTGACCCTCGTGGCGATCGGCTGGCAGCTGGCGATCCATGTCCGCATGGGCTTCGACGTCGTCAACTTCTTCAGCTTCTTCACCAACCTCTCGAACCTGCTCGCGGCCATCGTGCTGGTGCTCGGTGCGCGCCGCCTCTGGCGGCCGGCGTCCACGGGGCCCGACGAAGGGCTGCGCGCCCTGTCGGCCGTGAACATGGTGGTGGTCGGCATCGTCTTCTCGCTGCTGCTGCGCGACGTCGACCTCGGCGCGCTGCGGCCGTGGATCAACACGCTGCTGCACCACGTGATGCCGTGCGTCGTGCTGCTCGACTGGCTGCTGCAGCCGCCGCGCAGGCGCCTCGGCGGCCGGCAGCTGCTGTGGACGCTGGTCTTCCCGATGGCCTACCTGGTCTACACGCTGGTGCGCGGCAGCCGCACGGGCTGGTACCCCTACCCCTTCCTCAACCCCGCCAACGTCGGCGGCTACGGCGGCGTGGCCGTCTATGCCGCAGGCATCGCGCTGACCTTCGGGCTGGCGGGATGGGGGTTGCTGGCGTTGGGGAATCGGCTGGGCCGGCGCGCCTGACGCGGCCCCGCGCACGACCCGCCTGTTTCTGCATTTCGCAGGATCAGGCAAAAACCTCGTTCGATCCGGATACCGCCTCCGGCCCCTTCGCCCCGAGACTCCTCTGCATGCCCGGCGCACCCTTCGCGCCGTGGCGCATCGACCCGCATGAGGAGTTTTGTATGAGTGCAATCCAGGACACAGTGGTTCTCGTCACCGGCGCCAGCAGCGGCATCGGCGAGGCGACGGCGCGGCGGCTCGCGCGGCGCGGCGCCCATGTGGTGCTCGGCGCGCGCCGCACCGAACGGCTCGCGGCGCTCGCGGCCGAGATCAATGCCACCGGCGGCTCGGCGAGCTTCCGGCGGCTGGACGTGACGCACCGGCCCGACATGGAGGCCTTTGCCGAGTTCGCCCTCGACACGCACGACCGCATCGACGTGCTGGTGAACGCCGCCGGCGTGATGCCGCTGTCGCCGCTGTGGCAGCGCAAGATCGAGGAGTGGGAGCTGATGATCGACGTCAACCTGCGCGGCATGCTGCTGGGCGTGGCGGCCGTGCTGCCCACGATGCAGGAGCAGGGCTGGGGCCACATCGTCAACGTCGCGCCGGTGGCCATGGGCGGCGCCACGCCCGACTCGGCCGTGTACCACGGCACGCAGTACGCGGTGCAGGCGATTTCCGAAGGGCTGCGGCGGGAACACGCGGGGCGCGTGCACGTCTCGCTGGTGAGCCCCGACGTGGCCGAGGCCGCCGACCCGCTGGCCGAGCGCATCGCCGACAGCTACGCCTTCGAGCGCATGCGCACACGGCGGCGGCTGACGACGCCGGTCGACGGCGTGGCGCGTGCCATTGCGGGTGCGATCGAGGGCGCACGCTACGGCATGGCCGGCCCCGGCTGGCGCCCGGCCCCGACGCCGCGGCCGAAGCCGGCGGCACCGGTGTACTGACTGAACGCCGAACGTCAGTAGCTCTTGTACGGCAGGAACTTGCCCGACAGCACCACGTTGACGCGGTCGCCCTTCGGGTCGGGCTGGCGCTGGATGTCCATGCTGAAGTCGATGGCGCTCATGATGCCGTCGCCGAACTCCTCGTGGATCAGTTCCTTGATGGTGGTGCCGTACACGCTCACCACCTCGTACCAGCGGTAGATCAGCGGGTCGGTGGGCACGGGCGTGGGCAGCGAGCCCTTGTAGGGCACGACCTGGAGCCACTTCTGCTCCTCGGGCGTGAGGCCGAAGATCTTGCCGACGACCTTGGCCTGCTTGTCGTCGAGCGTCATCTGGCCGAGGCAGGCGGCGGTGGTCCACTCCTTCGACAGGCCGACCTTTTTGGCCACGTCGGCCCACTGGATGCCCTTGGACACCTTCACGGTGATGATCTTCTCGGTGACGTCGTTGCGGTTCATGCGGCTTGGCTCCTGGGTATGAAGGGATGCGACAGGGCAAGCAACAGGCATGCCCGTTGTCGGCCCCTGCGCCTCAGCGCTCCCAGCGGAACTTGCGCTCCGACTCCGCAATGGGCTGGTCGTTGATGCTCGCGTAGCGCTTCTGCATCAGACCGTTCTGCGCAAACTCCCAGTTCTCGTTGCCGTGGCTGCGGAACCACTGGCCCGCGGCGTCGTGCCATTCGTACTCGAAGCGCACCGCGATGCGGTTGTCCATGAAGGCCCACAGCTGCTTCTTCAGGCGGTAGTCGTGCTCGCGCTCCCACTTGCGCGACAGGAACGCCACCACCTGCGCGCGGCCGTTGACGAAGTCGGCGCGGTTGCGCCATTCGGTGTCGGGCGTGTAGGCCAGGCTCACGCGCGCGGGGTCGCGCGAGTTCCAGGCGTCTTCGGCGGCCTGGACTTTCTGGAGGGCGGATTCGAGGGTGAAGGGCGGCAGCGGCGGGCGGGATTCCATGGCGGTCTTTCAGTCAAAGAAATGAAGTGATGAAGGCCCGCAATGTGCCACGAGTAGACAGACCTGTCTACATGCCTACAATCGCCGCATGGACATCTCTGCACTGCCCGCGCGCGAGCGCATCCTGCTCACGGCGCACGAGCTCTTCTATGCCGACGGCATCCGCGCCACCGGCATCGACCGCGTGATCGCCGCGTCGGGCGTCACCAAGGTCACCTTCTACCGGCACTTCCCCTCGAAGGACGACCTGGTGCGCGCCTTTCTCGACCACCGGCACGGCGTGTGGATGGCCTGGTTCGTCGATGCGCTGGGCCGTCGCGACGCGCAGCAACGCATCGCGCAGGGGCAGGCGCTGCCGGTGCTGGCCGACGTGATGGCCGAGTGGTTCGCCGACCCGCTGTTTCGGGGCTGTGCCTTCATCAACTCGGTGGTGGAAGTGGGGGCCAGCGTGGCCGGCGCCGCCGACATCGCGCGCGAGCACAAGCGCGAGATGGTCGAGGTGATCGCCGGCCTGCTGCCCGACGGCCCGCAGCGCATGGCCGTTGCACAGGCCGCCGCGCTCGGCGTCGACGGCGCCATCGTCAAGGCACAGATGGGCGATGCGGCGCTGGCGCACGAAGCGGTCGACGACCTGCGGCGGCTGCTCGATGCGCTGGTCGCCCTTCGATAACATCGCATCGCTCACTCCTTCCAAAAAAACACATGGCATCGACGCGACTCCCCTCGACCCAGGGCCTGCAGGCCTTCGAGGCCGTCGCGCGGCTGCGCAGCGTGAACCTGGCGGCCGAGGAGCTCAGCGTGACGCCCAGCGCCGTGAGCCACCGCATCCGCCAGCTCGAGACGCAGCTCGAGCTCAAGCTCTTCACGGGCAACGACTTCGGCCTGAGCGCCGACGGCGTGGCCTACCTGGCGCGCGTGCGCGAGGCCATCGCGGCGCTGCAGCAGGTGCCGGGGCGCGAGCCCGCGTCGCAGGTGCGGCGGCTGCGCGTGGCGGTCACGCCCACCTTCTCGCGCCAGATGCTGCTGCCCCGGCTGGCCGAGTTCCGCGACGCCTACCCGACCATCGAGCTGATGCTGCAGGTGACCATGCCGGTGCGCAACTTCACGGCCGAAGACGCCGACATCGAGCTGCGCTTCGGCACCGGCCCGTTCCACGACCGCGAGTTCTGCCAGCTGCTGGCCGACGACGTCTCGCCGGTGTGCAGCCCGGCCTACCTGGAGCGCCACGGCCCCTTCGAGCAGCACTTCTCGACCGACGCCGAGGTGGCGCGCGTGCAGATGCTGCGCACGCCGCTGGAGTCGTGGCGCATCTGGTTCAAGGCCTGCGGCATCGGCCTGCCCGAGCCGGCCGTGGGCCACCAGTTCAACGACCTGGGCCTGGCGCTCGATGCGGCCGCCGAAGACTTCGGCGTGGTGCTCATGCACCTGCGGCTGGGCCGCGCCTGGCTGGACAACGGCCGGCTGGTGCGCCTGTCGCCGCACAGCGCGCCCTCGCCCAACGCCTACTTCCTGTGCTGGCGCCCCGGCACCATGGAACGCTGGGAATGCGCCACCTTCGTCGAATGGCTGCGCCAGGCGCTGCGCGAGCCGGGCTGAATAATTTTCAGACGGGGTGCGGGCTTTTTTCAGGTCGCCGGCGCGTTTCCCCTGCAGACTCGACCCCCGGCGCTGCCGTGGCCCGTACCGGCTGCAGCCCGCCGCGCCCCCCATAACACCAGCCAGGAGACTCCCCCGTGCCCGACCTTTCCAAGATCACCTGCATCGAAGACCTGCGGGCGATCGCCCAGCGGCGCGTGCCGAAGATGTTCTACGACTACGCCGACTCCGGCGCCTGGACCGAGGGCACCTACCGCGCCAACGAGAGCGACTTCCAGAAGATCAAGCTGCGCCAGCGCGTGGCCGTGAACATGGAAGGCCGCTCCACCCGCACCACCATGATCGGCCAGGAGGTCGCCATGCCCGTGGCCATCGCGCCCACGGGCCTGACCGGCATGCAGCACGCCGACGGCGAAATTCTGGGCGCGCGCGCGGCCAAGGCCTTCGGCATTCCGTTCACGCTCTCGACCATGAGCATCTGCTCGCTGGAAGACATTGCCGAGAACACCGACCGCCACCCCTTCTGGTTCCAGCTCTACGTGATGAAGGACCGCGACTTCATCGAACGCCTGATCGACCGCGCCAAGGCCGCCAACGTGTCGGCGCTGCAGCTCACGCTCGACCTGCAGATCCTCGGCCAGCGCCACAAGGACATCAAGAACGGCCTGTCGACGCCGCCCAAGCCCACCATCAAGAACCTCATCAACCTGGCGACCAAGCCGCGCTGGTGCATGGGCATGCTGGGCACCAAGCGCCGCACCTTCGGCAACATCGCCGGCCACGCCAAGGGCGTGAAAGACCTGTCGTCGCTGTCGTCGTGGACCGCCGAACAGTTCGACCCGGCCCTGAGCTGGGCGGACGTCGAATGGATCAAGAAGCGCTGGGGCGGCAAGCTGATCCTCAAGGGCATCATGGACGAGGAAGATGCACGCCTGGCCGTGGCCAGCGGCGCCGACGCGCTCATCGTCTCGAACCACGGCGGCCGCCAGCTCGACGGCGCCCCCTCCTCCATCGCCGCGCTGCCGGCCATCGCCGATGCCGTGGGCAGCCAGATCGAGGTGTGGATGGACGGCGGCGTGCGCAGCGGCCAGGACGTGCTCAAGGCCCGCGCGCTCGGCGCACGCGGCACGCTGATCGGCCGCAGCTTCCTGTACGGCCTGGGCGCCTACGGCCAGGAAGGCGTGACGCGCGCGCTGCAGATCATCCACAAGGAACTGGACATCACGATGGCCTTCTGCGGTCGCACGCAGATCGACGATGTGAAGTCGGACATCCTGTTGCCGGGGACGTTCTGACGCGGTCTGGCAGGGCCACGCCCGACGGTTACCCGCTCACTTCGTGAACCGTCGGAACGGCGCGCTCAACAGGCAGCCCAGCCAGAGCGTCGCCAGCCCGTCCGATGCCTCGTCGTGCCAGCCGCTCTTGTCGTTCCAGAACAGCATCCTGTCATCGATGCTCACGCTCCACCTGGCATCCGGCAGCACTTCGCGGCGAATCCGGTTGAGGCAGGCCACCCAGTGGCTGGCCCCCTTGTGCATGGCGAACGCCTTGTTGTCGGGGAGTTTCGTGGCGCCTTCCAGTACCTTTCCCCCGGTGAGTCCGGACGCCTCGTAGAGCGTGAAGGTCTCCCAGTTGAGGCCCTTACCTGAATGCGCATGGCGGTCGGCTTCGTCGACTTTGTCGAAGGCAGCCACGATCGCGTCCAGGCGCTGCGCTTCCTCGCGGGTCAGGGGACTGTCTCGTCTTGCGTCGTAGTAGATGCTGAAGCTCATGGAGCCGATTTCTGATGAACAGGATCGACGAGGGTAATGGCTCTGAGCTGCGCCCTGGTGCATTCGATGCGGTGGGGCTAACTCGTTCACGATCGGTTTGCGATTGCCACGGCAAGCAAACTACTTGCGTCACGGTCATTGCTGATTCCAGCGCGACCTGCTGCATGTGCATGAGACAGCTCTCCCTAAGATTTTGAGGAGGCCACAACGGTCCAACAGGGAGAGAAAAATGACAGTACAGAACTCACGCAGCACCGCGCGACGCGATTCGATGAATGCCGGCCTGCGGCTGGTGCTGAGCGTGCTGACGTGGGTCGTTTCGATCCCGGTCCTCAATGTCCTGCTCACCGGCCTGGCGCGACGCCAGGTCCTGACATTGACAGGGACCGGTGTAGCCCTCGTCGCCTGCGCCCTGCTCTTGTGGGCAGGGTTGATCTACTGGTGGCAGGTTCCAGCCACCCCCAGCATCGCAAGACGCGTGACGTACTTCATTGCCTACGTCGCCGTCATGGCACTGCTGGGGCTGATCGGCGTGTGGGCCGCCTTCTGGGCCACCGTTGCCATCCACGGGCTCTGAGCGCAATGCGCGCGGCCGACAACCTCAGTCCGCGTACACCCCCGCCGCCTTGATGATCGGGCTCCACTTCGCAATCTCGGCCGCCACGAACTTCTTGTGCCCCTCGGGCTCGATGCGGCCGTCGGTGGCGACCACGGCGCCGAGTGCTTCCTCGCGCTTGATGAAGTCCGCATCTTTCAGTGCCGCCTTCAGCGCATCGCTGATCTTCTTGAGCACCGGCGCGGGCGTGCCCTTGGGCGCGTACAGGCCGTGCCAGATCGTCACCTGGAAGTTCTTCAGGCCGGCCTCGTCGAGCGTGGGCAGGTCTTTCAAGAGCGGCGTGGTCAGGCGTTTGGGCGTGGTCACGGCATAGGCCTTGACCTTCTTCGCTTCGATCTGCGGCGAGGTGTTGGTGCTCTGGTCGCACAGCAGGTCGATCTGGCCGCCGATCAGGTCGGTGATGGCGGGTGCCGTGCCCTTGTAGGGCACGGGCGTCATCTCGGTCTTCGTGGCGCTCTGGTAGAGCAGGCCGCACAGGTGCGAGGCCGAGCCGATGCCCGCGTTGCCCAGGTTGATCTTGCCCTTGTTGGCGGCGATCCAGGCGGTCAGTTCCTTGTAGTTGGTGGCCGGCAGGCTGGGCTTGGCGATGAGCGTCATGGGCACGTCGTTGACGATGCCCAGGTACTCGAAGTCGGTCTCGACCTTGAACGGCACGTTGCGCACCAGCGTCGGCACGGTCGCCATCGCGATGTGGTTGAGCAGCAGCGTGTAGCCGTCGGGGTTGGCGCGCGCGACCTTGGCCGCGCCGATGGAGCTGCCCGCGCCGGGCACGTTGTCGATGATGACGCTGGCGCCGCCCAGCGGCTTGCGCAGCGCCTCGGCGAGGTCGCGCGCGACGCGGTCGGTCGGGCCGCCGGCCGCGAAGGGCACGACGATGGTCACGGGCTTGCCCGCGGGAAAGTCCTGCGCGTGGGCGCACACGGCAAGGACCATCGCCGCGAGGGCGAACAGTTTTTTCATGGAAGTCTCCGTCAAGGTCAAAAAGAAATTCAGGGCGCGCGTGAAGGCACGCGGCTTTCGAGCGTCGGGGGTTGCCACTCAGGCTGGATGTGGCAGCCGTTCTTGCCGTCGGTGTCGTAGCGCGGCATGAGCGACGCGCAACGTTGCGCGAGGCTCTGGGGCGTGGGCTTCTCGCCCTTGTCGATCCAGTCGAGCAATGCGCCGAAGAGCGCGGGGTATTCCGAATCGCTGAGGTAGCTGTGCTCGCGCTCGGCGCTGAAGCTCTGCACCAGGTGCCCGCCGGTGCCGGCCGCGTCGCGGATGCGGCGGTAGGCGTTCTCGAGTTCGACGAACGCCGTGGGGTCGTCGATGGCATGCAGGCCCACGGTGGGCAGCGAGGTGCGGCCGGTGGGCTGGCTGTCGGCCGCGAGCGCGCCCTGGGCCTGCGGGTCGGCCGCGTAGCGCAGCACGCCGGCGTTGAGCGCCGCATCGTCGGCCGAGCCGCTGTAGACCACGCCGATGTTGCCGAAGGGGTTGCGGCCCTTCAGGCGCTGCTGCACGAGGTCCTGGAACAGCCAGGTCGCCCAGTTGAGGTGGCCGACGAGCGAGCGTTCGGGGATCTTCACGACCGAGAGAATCGTCTTCAGCCGCGCCGCCTGCTCGGGCGTGCGCTGCGCGGCCGGTGTGCCGACGCCGGTGCAGTCCTTGACGCGCGCGGCGAGGTCCGCGCGCGTGAGCTTCGCGTCCATCGGCAGGCCCATCCACAGCGGGTACTGCGGCTCGTCGGGCTTGGGATGGTTGCGGCAGACGTACTGGTACACCACGCGCAGGTCGAGCCGGAAGTCGTAGGCGCTGTTGCCGCCGCCGAGCACGCCGCTGGTGAGCAGCAGGCCGTCGTACGGCGACTTCGCATCGCCCACCGGCGCATAGAGTTCGGCCGCCTTCGCCGCCACGCCCGCGCCATAGCTCTGCCCGTGCAGCAGCGTGCGCTGGGGCGTGCCGAAGTGGCGCACGACGATCTGGCGCAGCCGCTCGGTGTCTTGCGCCGCCATCGTCACGCCGTAGCCGCCGCGCCGGTAGGTGGAGCCGGCCCAGGCATAGCCGGCCTTCACGGTGACGGCCCAGCGCTTGAGGTCTTCCTCGCTGCGCGCGAGCTTGGGCGCGCCGGTTTCGGGCCCGCCGTGCGCATGCATCACGAGCACGCCGCGCTGCCAGTCTTTCGGAATGGCGATCCAGTAGAACGACCCTGCGCCGTCTTCACCGGTGTAGCAGCGTGCGGTCTCCGGCACGGGCGACGGGCAGGCCGTGGGCTTCGGCGCGGTGGCGGGTGCCGCGTGCGCGGACAGCAGCGGCGCGGCACCCAGCCAAACGAAGGCAGCAAGTTGCGAGAGGTATTTTTTCAATGGCGTACTCCGAGGTCCAGCGTCGCGTTCGCCCCGTCGGTGGAGACGAAGGCCACGACGCCGCTGTTGAAGATGAGATGGCCCGGCCGGCCGGCGCCGGCCTGCGCCACGCCGAGCACCGGCGTGTCGTAGCCCAGCGTGGTGGCCGCGCCGCCGAGGTTGAAGGCCGTGCCGACCACGGTGGCCTCGCGGCCCTCGCCCTTCACGCTGGCCATGGCATAGCTGCCATCGGCCGCGCCGGGCATCAGCGTCTGCTGCACCGCGAGCAGGCGCAGGCCCGGCTGGATGACGGTGGCCGCGCCGCTGCTCGTGTCGCCCGCCGGCACGGCGGTGGCCACGCGCCGCAGGTACAGCGGTGTCGATACGCCGTTGACCAGCCCGATCACCACCGAGCCGGTGAGCGTGCCGCCCTCGGTCTCGGCGGTGCCGCTCGACGAGGTCGAGGTCGTGTACATGTCGAAGGCCCCGCGCGCCGTGCTGTAGCTGAGGTAGCCCTTCTCGGTGTTCTTGCAGGTCTGGTCGTAGGTCATGAAGCTGTTCGACGCCGGGCTGCGGCAGAACTGGAAGGTGCCCGCATTGCGCAGCCGCCCCGCCGACGAGAACGCCGCCGTGGTGCCCGCGCCGAGCTGTTCCACGCCGGCCGCATTGAAGATCAGCGACACCGAGCGGAAGTCCGTCGACGGCGACACGTTCTGGAAGGTGTTCTGGAACGCCACCAGCGGCGAGAAGCCGCTGCCGCTCGGCGGGTTCACGCCGCCCAGCAGCACGCCGCCGGCGCCGAAGCTGAACACCGCCCCGCTCTCGCCGCTCGCATAGCTGCAGCTGCCCTGCGACACGAGCGAGCCGCTGCGCTGCGTGCCGACCCGCGTGGGTACGTGGCTGGCATCGATGGTCACGGTGTAGGCCATGGTGGCCGGGTCGATCTGCACCTGCAGTTCCTCGCCGAAGCTGTTGCCGCCTTTGTAGCGCGTCGCGCTCGCCGGCAGGTTCGGGCAGGCGAGCGGGTCGCCGACCTCGGTCACGCAGCTGTAGTTGACGGCCGCATCGAGGCTGCCGCTGCCGCGGTACTTGGGCCACGACGGAAACTGGCACAGCGGGCGCGTGCGGCCGTAGCTGCCGGCCACGGCGTCCACCGCGACGGGCGTGGCGGGCGCCAGGCCGGCCTCGACCCAGCCTTCGAGCGCCGCGAGCGAGTCCCAGTTGGGAATGAAGCTGCCGGTGCCGTGGCCCATGCCGGGCACGGTGTAGAAGCGCACGTTCTGCGTGACCGCGGCCTGGCCCAGCGTGGCGACGAGCTGCCGGTAGTAGTCGATGGTCGAGTTGGGGCTGATCACCTCGTCGGCCAGGCCGTGCAACATGATCAGCTTGCCGCCGCGCGCGAAGAAGGGCGCGAGGTTCGGGTCGGTCGCGTCGGTGAGCTTCGACACCTCGGCCACGCGCGCCGCATACGTGCCGGGGTTCTGCGGATCGAAGGTGAGCGTGTTGAAACCGGCATCGCGCGTGACGAAGAACTTCACCCACTGGTCGCCCGTGACGTACATGTTGGCGTCGGCCGAGGTGGCGGGGTTGCCCGGCGCCTTGCGCGTGCCGAGGTCGCGCGTGGTGTACGGGCCAGCCACGAGTGCACCTTCGAGGAGGTTGTAGCCGCCCGCGCGCTTCACGCCGTTGGCGAGCGAGTACGTCGTGAACTCCAGCGGCGATTCGATGGCGTGCACCGTGTCGATCTGCGCGTCCGACAGGCAGGTGTCCGCCGTGTCGGCGCCGTTGGGGCAGCGCAGCGACGCGAGGATCTGCGTGTTGAGCTGGCGGCAGCTCTCCACATTGCTCACGATGTTGTCGATCGCGCCGTCGAGCTTGTCGCAGGCCTGCATCGCGGCCTTCTGCACCAGCAGCGTCTCCGTCAGGTTGAGCCAGCCCTTGCCGCCGTCGTTGTACAGCGCGCGGCCCACCGCCACGTTCGACAGGCGCGTGCCGGTGTAGTTGAGCGCGGGCTCGTTGGCGATCACGCCGTCGTAGTCCTGCGGCCAGCGCTGGATGTAGCTCAGCGCGTCGCGCCCGCCGGTCGAGGTGCCGAGGAAGTAGGCGTGTTTGGGCTTCACGGCATAGCGCGCGAACACCAGCGCCTGCGCCACGTCGCGCGTCTTCTTGAGCGACTGGCCGCCGTAGTTGGCCAGCTGCTCGTCGTTGGCCGCGAACTTGCCGTCGGTGATGCTGCTCGACTGGTGGCCCGAGTCGTCGCCGTAGGTGGCGTAGCCCAGCGCCAGCGGCGCGGGCTTGCCGGCGGGGCCGAAGCGGATGACCTCGGTGCCGTCGATGAGCACGCCGTCGAAGCCGCCGCCGCCGAAGTGGATGGTCTTCTGGTTCCACTGCTCGGGCAGGTTGACCGCGAAGTGGATGAGCTGCGAGGCCGGGTCCACCGGCGCGATGGTGCCGCGCACGCGGCAATAGTCGCCCAGCGTGTTGCCCGCGTCACCGGCGGCCACGGGCGTGGCGCTGGTGACGGTGGCGCCCTGCGTGGGCAGGCTGATGAGCGCGGCGGGCAGGCTCTTGCCGGCCAGGTCGGCGCAGGCCACGACGGGCAGCACGGGCGGGGGCACTGTGCCGGGCGGCTCCTCGGCCGGCGGGGTGTTGCCGCTGGCGGGCGGCGGGGTCGGCAGGAAGAAGCCGGGGCTTCCTCCTCCCCCGCTGCCGCCACCACAGGCGGCCAGGACCAACGACGCGCCGATCAGCGCAACGACGACACGAAACTTCGAGGCAGGGCGCGGTGTGCGCATGGATTTGTCTCCGGCATGCAGCCTCGGTGGACTGCTTTTTGAATAGGCGGCCGGACGATAGATTCCGTGTGACCTAGGGTCAAATAAAATAACAAGGCCTATTCAATACAAAAAACATATGGACATACGCGCCCTGAGGTACTTCGTGGCCGTGGCCGGCACCGGCCACATGACGCGCGCCGCCGAGCAGCTGGGCATCCAGCAGCCGCCGCTGAGCCTGCAGATCAAGGCGCTGGAGCGCGAGCTGGGCGTGCTGCTGTTCAAGCGCCATCCGCGCGGCGTGGCGCTCACCGACGCCGGCCGGCTGTTCCAGGCCGAGGCGCTGCGCATGCTGCAGGACATGGAGGCCATGAAGCAGCGCATGGCGCGCGTGGCCCAGGGCCAGACCGGCACGCTGGCGGTCGGCTTCACCAGCTCGGCCGCCGCGCACCGCTTCATGCCCGAGGCGCTGCGCGCCTTTCGCCGCGCGCACCCCGGCGTGGAGCTGCAGCTGCGCGAGGACAACGCCGCCGAGCTCACCGAGGCGCTGGCCGCGGGCCGGCTGCACTGCGGCCTGCTGCGCGTGCCGGTGGCGCGGCCCGAGGGGCTGGTGTTCGAGACGCTGCTGCGCGAGCCCGTGTGGGTCGCGATGCCGAGCGATCACCGCTTCGCGCCACCTGCCAACGGCAAGAAGCCGGCGAAGCCGCTGCCGCTGTCGAAACTCTGTGAAGAAGGCATCATCCTCGTGCGCCGCCCGGGCGCGCCCGGCCTCTATGCCGAGCTGCTCGCGCTGTGCCACGCGCAGGGCCTGCGCCCGCGCGTGGTGGCCGAAGTCGATCGCATGATGACCAACCTGAACCTCGTGGCCGCGGGCGTCGGCCTGTCGGTGGTGCCGACCTCGATGACCGGCGTGCACGCGCACGCCATCGCCTACACGCGGCTGGCCGACGGCGGCCAGCTCGACGCGCCGCTCACGCTGGTGTCGCGCGCGGACGAAGACAACCTGCCGGCGCGGCACTTCGCGGCGCTGCTGCGCGGGCTGGCCGAGGGGAAGCCCGCCGCATGACCGTGCCGCTGCTGCGCCGCCATTTCCTGCAACGCATCGGCTTCGCGGCTGCGTGCGCATTGCCGCACCTGTCGCACGCCGCCTCGTCGCCCTGGCCCAGCCGCCCCGTGCGCCTGATCGTGGTCTACCCACCGGGCGGCGTGAGCGACGGCATGGCGCGCGCGCTGGCCGAGCCGCTGGCGCAGTCGCTGGGCGTGCCGGTGCTCATCGAACACCGCGCCGGCGCGGGCGGCAGCCTGGGCATGGATGCGCTCGCACGCGCCACGCCCGACGGCCACACGCTGGCCTTTTCGGCCATCAGCCCGCTCACCCTGCACCCGCTGCTCGCGCGCGCGCCCTACGACCCGCTGCGCGCCTTCGTGCCCGTGGCCAGCGTGATGCGCACGCCGGTGCTGGTCGTGGGCACGCCGGCCTTCGCGGGCCGCGGCTTTGCAGAACTGATCGCGCTGGCGCGCCGCCAGCCCGGCGCGGTGCGCTGGGCCACCTCGGGCGTGGCCACCATCGGCCACATGGTGCTCGCGCAGGTGCGCCTGCAAAGCCGCACCGACATCACGCACATCCCCTACCAGGGCGGCGGCCCGCAGCTCAACGACGCGCTCGGCGGGCAGTTCGAGGTGCTGTCGACCAACGTCGCGGCGCAGCAGCTGCAGTACATCGAGAGCGGCCGGCTGCAGGCGCTGGCGGTCGGCGCACCCGCGCGCATCGAAGCCTTGCCTGCGGTGCCCACGCTCGCGGAGCTGGGCTACGAGAAGGCGAACCGCGATTCGCTCTTCGGCATCTTCGCGCCGGCGCGCACGCCGGCGGCGGTGGTGCAGCGCCTCAACGGCGAGATCAACCGCCTGCTGCAAGGCGACCCGCTGCGCGCGCGCCTGCGCGAGGCCTACAACCTGCCGGCCGGCGGGAGCATCGAGGACTTCGCGCAGGAGATTGCGGCGGACCGGCGGCGCAACCGC
>RCUK01000936.1_pt1 | contig 20941 bp, 20 predicted proteins | sample 2166381 | NCBI WGS metagenome assembly RCUK01 (sample SAMN09932809, study PRJNA488358) | compost metagenome | isolation source: compost soil in an enriched community | place: Germany: Experimental Botanical Garden | reverse complement strand
CCATCCAGTTGTTTGATTCGTGCTATTAAGTCTGGATTTTTTTCAAAATAAACAGCGATTCTGTTTTCTCCTTTGTGTGTAATGGGTTTTGCACTCCAGTTCATTTTTTTATTTTTGCTAAAAGTAAGGTAATTTTCTTATAAAACTATATTCATTTCAGCTGTTTGTTACCGTTCGCGTCAGGGCGAAGCATTTCAGATCTGATAGACCTCCTAAAATTGACAATCTTGATGTTTGCCAACGGAAAATCAGCAATTAAAAATCGTTAATCTTCAATCAAAATCTCTTAACTTAACGGATACCGCGTGAGGGATAGAAGCAAGCTACCGAAGTAGCGCGGATAGCCCGACAGCAGACAGAAAAAGGGCGCTGACCGGTTTGTTGCTGGCCCTTTTTTCTGGCTGGGGTCACGCCCAAAGGATAAACCGCATTTGTTTTACACTTTCTGCTCGCGAAATCGATAGCGCAAAAAGGGTAAATTTCTCTTTTATAGAACAAAAAATTTCGTTATGTTTGTAAAAGTATAACGAAAAGTTTTTCCATTGAAAATCAAAAGTAAAATCTGGATTGAGACTGAGGAAGGGATTCTGATTAGTGAAGGCCGTATTCAATTATTGAAATTAATTGACGCCACGGGCTCGCTCAATAAGGCCGCCAAAGCCATGAATATTTCCTATCAGAAAGCCTGGAAATTAGTGGATGCTTCCAATAAAGCGTCCAGTACGCCACTAATTGAAACGCAGGTAGGTGGGAGTAAAGGCGGTGGTACGGTTTTGACCCCGTATGGGAAATCGTTAATCGAGTCTTTTGAAGCGATCAATGCTGCCTGTTGGGGATTTTTGGATGCTGAACTTAAAAAATATTCTTTATGACCGTTGCTGATTTAGTAGATACGCCTTTGTTGCTGTTGCTGCTGCCAATAGTTGCTTTTTTATATGCAAGTGTGGGACATGGCGGAGCCAGTGGGTATTTGGCATTAATGAGTGCTTTTTCCTTCCCGATGACGTTTATGAAACCAACGGCTTTGGTGTTGAATATTTTGGTTTCGGCAGTTTCTTTTTACTTTTATTTCAGAGAGAAAAACTTTAAATGGAATTTGTTTTATCCTTTTGCGCTGAGTTCGATTCCGTTTTCATTTGTAGGCGGCTATTTGAAGATTGACGCTTTTTATTATAAAATCATTTTGGCCACTGTTTTGGTTTTTGCAGTAATGCGATTACTGGGATTTTTTGGCAAAGAAAAAAATACGATTAATGAAATTAATCTGCCGTTGGCATTAGGATTTGGTGCCCTGATTGGGTTTTTGTCCGGTTTGTTAGGCATTGGCGGAGGCATTATCCTGAGTCCGGTTTTATTACTATTGGGATGGGCAACAATGAAACAAGCGGCAGCAGTGTCGGCCTTGTTTATTTTGACGAACTCAATATCGGGACTTTTTGGTTTTGTGTCACAAGGGGGAACCCTGCCTGAGTCCTCTCTGGTTTTGATTGGTGTGGTTTTTATAGGAGGATTGTTTGGGGCGTATTACGGAAGTACAAAATTTAATTCGAAGGCGTTGCGCTATGTTTTGTCAGCGGTTATCGGAATTGCAATTATTAAATTATATACCACAGCTTAATGGAAAAATTTACGGGAATTATTTTGGCAGGCGGGAAAAGCCAACGCATGGGGACTGATAAAGGCTTGTTGCCTTTTAAGGGAAAACCTTTTATAAGTCATGTTTATGAGGCTTTGAAATCTGTTATCGGTGATAATATTGTAGTTGTCTCCTCGAATGCAGATTATGATGCACTGGGATATACCCGTATTGAAGATTTAATTGCTGATAAAGGTCCGGTAGGTGGTTTGTACACCGCTTTGAAACAGTCGAAAACCAAATTTAATTTGGTGTTGAGTGTCGATGTGCCTTTGGTTTCAACTGATTTGTTGCAATGGTTAGTCGACAAACATGAGGATTCGTTCATGGTGACACAGGTACAAGTACAAGAAAAAGCAAGTCCGCTTGTTGGGGTTTATGACCGTTCTATGCGGATTCTTTTAGGCGAGCATTTGGCCGGAAATCAATTGAAACTGCGTGGCGTTATTGCCGAAGTGAATCACCAGACATTGAAGGTTCCTGAAAAATGGAGCGCACAACTCCAAAACATTAACACAGAAGAAGATTATAAAAAAATACTATAATGACTATCACTCTTAAATATTTTGGTTTGCTGGTGGATATCACCCAGAAAAAAGAGGAACTGTTCCAGTTGGAAGAGCAAAAAGTTTCGGTGTCTTTTTTGAAATCGAAAATGGAAGCTGTTTATGGGGAACTGAAAAATACGAACTATACGATTGCCGTAAATCAGGCAATGAGTAGTTTGGATTATAATGTTAAGGATCAGGATGTAATTGCTTTTTTGCCGCCTTTTGCGGGGGGGTAGCACTTAAGTCAAAAGTCAAAACTCGAAGAGCAGAAGCAAAAATAAAAATAAATGAAAAACAACGCACGATATTCCAGACAAATAGCCCTGGCAGAAATTGGGCTTTCCGGTCAGCAAAAATTGCAGAACGCACGCGTTTTGGTAATTGGTGCCGGTGGTTTGGGTTGTCCGGTGTTGCAAAATTTAGCGGCGGCTGGTGTTGGTGCCATCGGGATTGTGGATGGAGATGTGGTGGATGAAACCAATTTGCACCGTCAATTATTGTACAGCCTGAAAGATTGCGGAAAAGGAAAAGCAGAAACAGCGGCTCAAGCTATTTTGGGACCGAATCCGGAAGTAAAGGTTACCGTGTTTCCGGAGTTTTTTAATGAGCAAAATGCAGCCAGAATAGTTTCAGACTACCAGATTATTGTGGATTGTACGGATACAATTGCAGTGCGGTATCTGATTAATGATGTGGCTGTAGCCAAAAGAATACCGGTGGTTTATGCTTCGATTTATAAATTTGAAGGACAGGTTTCGGTTTTCAATTATAAGAACGGCCCCACTTATCGTTGTTTGTTTCCCGAAACAATCAATTTGAATGTGGTTCCAAATTGTGTGGTGTCAGGAGTTTTGGGTGTTTTACCCAATACGCTCGGTACGTTTCAAGCCACCGAAGTACTCAAAATCATTTTAGAAATAGGTACTGTTTTATCAGGGAAGTTGTTAGTCTATGATGCATTGGAATACCAAACGCAAATCATCGATTTTCATAAGAATCCAAAACAGATTGAAAAAGGAATAATCAATGGTTTAGCGCTCTTGAAACAAGGGAATGCAAAGTCAAATGAGGATTTGGATCCGGATGCTTTTCTTGAAAAATACAATCTGTCTGATGTTTTGATTATTGATGTCAGGGAATCAAAGGAAGAACCGAAGCTGGTTATTTCGAATGTGGTAAACGTGCCTTTAAATGCCTTAGAAAAGTATTCGAAAGAACTCAATAAGAATCAGGAGACCGTTTTGTTTTGCCAAACAGGACAGCGCAGTCAAACGGCTTTGAACTATTTAAAAAAAGAAGGATTTACAAAAGTGTCACATCTCAAAAAAGGCGTCCAGTCTTTATAGAATAACAATGACAATTGCAATGTCAAAACAATAGCAATGACCATTTCATAAAAAATAAAAATTATACAATCTAATGTCAACAGATAAACCAAAGAAAAGCTCTTTTATTCAGGGCCAAATAACGTCAGATTTTATTGGGAATTCTATAGCGAAACACCAAAGTAAAACAACTATTGGCGCACACAATATCTTTTTGGGTCAGGTACGTGCTGATGTTATCGACGGAAAAACAGTTGCCGCAATCGAGTATACGGCATACGAAGAAATGGCTGAGCAAAGTTTGTATGAAATCAGGGAAGCGGCTTTCGCCAAATATGAATTGTCCTGTTTGCATATTTACCACAGTTTGGGAACCGTGAAAACAGGCGAGATTTGTTTATTTGTTTTTGTGTCGGCACCAAGACGCAAAGTGGTGTATAAAGCATTGGAATTTTTGGTAGAAGAAATCAAAGAAAAAGCCCCCATTTTTGGAAAAGAAATAATGGAAGATGAAAGCTATACTTGGAAAAAGAATACATAAAAAAATAAATGTGCTTATGGGCAATGGTGAAATACTGATATACCAAAATCAGGAGGGTAACATCAAAATTGATGTTAGGCTTGAAGAAGAAACTGTTTGGTTGTCGCAAGAACAAATGGGATTGCTTTTTGGTAAAGCCAAGTCTACAATCAATGAACATATTATAAATATTTATGCTGAAAAAGAGTTAGAAGAACAAACAAGTATTAGAAAAATCGGAATTTCCGATTTTTCTACAAAGCCGACTAATTTCTATAATTTGGATGTCGTTATTTCTGTTGGATATAGAGTGAAATCTCAGCAAGGTACACAATTCCGTATTTGGGCAACGCAACGATTGAAGGAATATATTGTAAAAGGTTTTGCATTGAACGATGATCGTTTCAAAACGGGTAATTCAATGAATTACTTTACTGAGTTACAAGAACGCATTAGAGAAATTCGATTATCGGAACGTTTTTTCTACCAAAAGATTAAAGATATTTATACAACAAGTATTGATTATAATCCAAAAGATGAAAAGACTGTTGAGTTCTTTAAGATAGTACAAAATAAATTGCTTTGGGCGATATCCCAAAACACTGCTGCGGAGCTGGTATACAGACGTGTTGATGCTTCTTTGCCTCTTTTGGGGATGCAATCATTGGATAAAATGGATGTTGCTAAAATTAAAAAAACTGATGTAAGCGTTGCTAAAAATTATCTTGATGAGAATGAAATAAAGTTACTTGGTTTATTGGTAGAGCAATATTTAGCCTTTGCTGAAACTATGGCACAACAACAAATGCCAATGTATATGAAAGATTGGACTGAACGCTTGGACAGTATATTGCAACTAAATGGAAGAGAACTTTTAACGCATGCGGGAAAAATAAGTCATGATATGGCGATTAAAAAATCAAATGCCGAATTCGAAAAATATAGGGTAACACAAACCGAAATTGAAAAAGAGCAAAGTTTAAAAGAAATTGAAGCAGACATTAAAAGACTAAAAAAATAATTCTAAAGTTAAAATGGTAGATATCACCCATAAAATAATTACCCAACGTACTGCAACGGCTCAAGCTATCGTAAAAGTAGGCTCGCCAGAAACCATGCAGGCGATTTTAAACAAAACGGTTCCAAAAGGAGATGTGCTCGAAGTATCAAGAACTGCCGGATTGTTTGCGGTAAAAAACACATCGAATTCGATTCCCGATTGTCATCCAATGCCAATTGAATATACCGGAATTCAGTTTGAATGTCTGGAAGATTCCGTTCGTATTGAAGTAACCGTAAAAACGATTTATAAAACAGGTGTGGAGGTAGAAGCCATGCACGGTGCCTCGATTGTGGCCTTGACAATGTATGACATGTTGAAACCCATCGATAAAAAAGTGGAAATTTCAACCATCAAATTGCTGCATAAGAAAGGAGGGAAATCCGATTATGGCGTGAAGGAAGATCTCGATCTTTCAGTAGCGGTAATGGTTTGTTCGGACAGCGTTTCGAGCGGAAAGAAAGAAGACAAAGCCGGAAAAGTAATTGCGGATAAAATAAAAAATTTAGGATTACGCGTTTCTAATTATTCGGTTATTCCGGATGAGATAACAGATATTCAGGCTAGCATCAATCAGTTTTGTGATAAGAAAATGGATTTGGTCGTTATCACAGGCGGTACCGGATTATCCAATAGGGATGTTACGCCCGAAGCAGTGATACCAATGTTAGATCGCCGCATTCCAGGGATTGAAGAAGCGATTCGTTCTTACGGTCAGGACAGAACACCTTACGCGATGTTATCCCGAAGCGTAGTTGGATTTAAAGGAAATACCCTGATTATGGCTTTGCCGGGTTCAACGGCAGGTGCCAGTGAATCGATGGATGCTGTTTTTCCATCGGTATTGCACTTATTTAAAATTTTAAATGGCTTCAACCATGGAAAATAAAACAATTCAAATGCAGGACACACACGGCAGAGCACACAGCTATTTGCGCATTTCGATTACGGAACACTGTAATTTGAGATGTACGTATTGCATGCCGGCCGAGGGAATTGCACTTACACCAAGAGCACACCTGATGACTGCAGATGAAATTGTTACGATTGCCCAAACTTTTGTCAATCTGGGTGTAAACAAAATTAGGTTGACAGGAGGAGAGCCTTTGGTTCGAAAAGATGCGAAAGACATCATTCAGCGTTTAGGGAAGTTAGGCGTTGAACTGACTTTGACTACCAACGGAATTATGGTGCATGAATTTATTGATACTTTCAAAGAAGCGGGAATTACCACATTAAACGTAAGTATTGACAGTTTGCAAAAAGACAAGTTCAACAAAATTACCCGCAGAAATTATTTTGATAAACTTTGGGAGAATCTGGATTTGCTTGACGCCAATGGGTTTCGGGTGAAATTGAATGTGGTGGTAATCAAAGGATTTAATGACAATGAAATTATTGATTTTATTGAACTGACCAAAGACCGTAACATTCAGATTCGCTTTATAGAATTCATGCCTTTCGACGGTAATCAGTGGAACAAAGAAAAATTGGTTTCTTATGCTGAAATCATGGCGCAAGTCGAACTGTTTTATAAGAGTCAAAATGTAGAACGCATACAAGACAAGCCGAATGATACTGCCAAAAATCACAAAATAACAACTTTTAAAGGAAGTTTTTCGGTAATCAGTTCGGTAACCAACCCGTTTTGCAGTACTTGTAACCGCATTCGGTTAACTGCTGATGGGAAGTTAAAAAACTGTCTTTTCTCCAATTCAGAGACTTCTTTGCTGGATACTTTAAGAGCGGGTGGGGATATAGAATCACTTATTTTTCAAAATATAAAAGCCAAACATGCCATGCGAGGCGGAATGGATGATGATACGAAGTTTCAAAATCCGAAATTATTTTCCCAAAACAGGAGCATGATTAAGATTGGGGGGTGATTTTTTCTGTTAAAAATAAAAATGCCAGCAAGTCGTTTACTACGATAGGGTGTAAATTTAGGATATGAGTACAACATTAGATTTTAAAGGATATAAAAATTACGGTACCTACCTTCGTGAAAAATACGACGGACAACGTGTATATAAAGTAATTGTTGATGGTGGTTTTAGTTGCCCTAACAGGGACGGGAAAAAAGGCTACGGCGGTTGTACCTATTGCAACACTGATTCCTTTACTCCAGAACTATCCAGGAAAGCACCCAGTATTCAGGAACAGGTACTACAAGGAATGGAGCGCGCCAAAAAATCATATAAAGCCGAAAAATTTATTGTGTATTTTCAGCCTAATTCCAATACGTATGCCTCGGTACCTTATTTGAAAAAAATCTACGATGAAGCTTTGGCAGTTGATTCTTCCGATGTGGTTGGTTTTTCTGTTGGTACACGACCGGATTGTATCGATGCCGAAAAAGTAGCTTTGTTAGAAAGTTATTGCGACCGATTTGATGTTGATTTAGAAATGGGTATGGAATCGATGTATGATGAAACGCTGAAACAAATTAACAGAGGTTGTAGTCATGCTGATTTTGTGACGGCAGTCGAATTATTAAAGAACAGTAAAATTGATTTGTGTGTGCATACTGTTTTCGGATTTCCGTGGGAAACCAGAGAAATGATGCTGAACTATATTGCTGAAATTAACCGTTTCCCTCAAATTAAATTTGTAAAATTCCACCACCTGCATATTGTTGAAGGATCTGTTATGGGAGTTAAGTACAAACGAAATCCATTTCCTTTGTTTACTTTAGAAGAATACACTGATTTGCTATGTGAAGTACTTCCGCTTTTGCGTCCCGATATTGTTGTACAGCGATTATTTGGAATATCAGATTGGGATTTACTTATCGCTCCCAATTGGGGGTTAAAAAAATCAGCCATACAAACTTATATTGAAAAAGAGATTGAGCACAGAGATGTAGTGCAAGGTTCTAAGTATACGCTACATAATAAGAGTATGTAAGCAGAACTATTCAATAAGTATCAAAATCCGTTTAAAGACGGATTTTTTTTGTCTCCTATAAAATTAAATAGTTGTGTTTTTTCAGATGTTTTTTTTATTAGTTTATTTACTACTTTTATGGCTAAAATTGGTTGGTTAAGAGGAATGGGTATGCCATTTCAACTCCAGTTATTTCGATTATTTAAAAGAAAAACTTTCTTTCATCAATGATTTATATCATGTTTTAGGAAAGTATTAGATATTAATTTCGCACCATAAATAAAGGATATCTTTATCCGATTAATATGTGAATTTATTTAAAAAGAAACATTTAAAAAGAAACATTTAAAAAGAGTCTTTTATGAGTAGTTTATCCCAATCACACAAAATTTTATTTTTAAACACCCTGGCTTTCACTGTATGTTTTGCCTGCTGGACTTTAAATGGTGTTTTGGTTACTTATCTTGTAGACAAAGGCATCTTCAATTGGACTGTTGTAGAGGTGGGGTGGTTGTTAGGAATTCCAATTTTATCAGGATCTATTTTTCGTCTTCCGATAGGTATTTTGACAGATAAATACGGAGGAAAAATTGTATTCTCCATCTTGTTAATACTCTGTTCTATTCCGCTTTTTTTGCTTCCGTTTGCTAATTCCTTTTGGAGTTTCGCAATTTTAAGTTTTCTTTTTGGATTGGTGGGTACCAGTTTCGCAGTTGGGATAGGATATACGTCTGTTTGGTATCCTAAAAACTGGCAGGGAAGAGCGTTGGGTATTTTCGGAATGGGAAATGCAGGAGCTGCCATCACCACTTTTGCCGCTCCAACTTTATTAAATAATTTTTCACAGGAAGATCCAATAAATGGCTGGAAAATGTTACCGATAACCTATGCAATTGTTTTGGTAGGGATAGGAATACTTTTTATTCTTTTTGCCAAAAACAAAACCAATCCAGGTGTTTCAAAAACCACCAAAGAGCTTTTATCTCCTTTAAAAAATATTAGGGTATGGCGTTTTGGAGCATACTATTTCTTAGTGTTTGGTTGCTTTGTGGCCTATTCACAATGGTTGTTGCCTAATTTTATGAATGTGTATCAAACTTCACTGGTTATGGGTGGTATGTTTGCCACTATGTTCAGTTTGCCTTCAGGAATTATCAGGGCTTTTGGAGGGTACCTTTCAGATAAATTTGGTGCCAGAAAAGTAATGTACTGGGTGTTGGGTTCTTCTATTGCAATCAGTTTCTTGTTGATGTTTCCAAAAATGGAGGTTTTTACCACAGGTCCCGGAGTTTTGGCTGCCAGCAATGGTGTCGTTACCGAAATTTCTGATTCGACCATCAGTATTAATGGAAAACCACAAAGCATTAACACAAAAGTAACTTCAGATAAAGCGGAGACTGCTATTTTTCCTGTGAGGAATTCTTGGCAAGAGATTGTTGTACAGCAGAATCAAGAAGTGAAAAAGAAAGAATTATTAGCAAAAGGGATTACTCAAATTGAGTTTAGTGCCAATATCTGGGTGTATCTTGTTTTAGTGATTCTGATAGGGATATCCTGGGGAATTGGTAAGGCGGCTGTTTTCAAACACATCCCTGAATATTTCCCGAATGAAGTTGGTGTCGTAGGAGGGATGGTAGGTTTAATAGGTGGATTGGGTGGTTTTGTTGGGCCAATTATATTTGGTTATCTGCTGAGTTCTACAGGACTTTGGACAAGCTCTTGGATATTCATCTTCGTAATATCAATCCTTTGTCTATTGTGGATGCATCGAACCATCATCAAAATTTTGAGAGTAAAATCACCAACTTTCACCCGTGATATAGAACACAACCATTAGTAATACAGTCCATTGCAATAAAAAAAATATAACAATAAATACTTACAAAATGAAAACTTGGCTAGACAATTGGGAACCGGAAAATGAAGAGTTCTGGGAAAAAACAGGTAGTAAAATTGCTTGGAAAACGTTGACGATTACAACTTTATCATTGATATTGTCTTTTTCTTCCTGGTTTATGATGAGCGTAATAGCGGTAAAATTACCAGGATTAGGATTTTCGTTCTCTAAGGACCAACTTTTCTGGTTGGTTGCAATACCTGGTTTGGCTGCAGGATTTTTAAGAATCATACACACCTTTATTCTGCCTATTTTTGGTACAAGGCACGTAGTGACTGTGGCAACTTTACTCAAGTTAATTCCGGCAATTGGAATCGGGTTTGCGGTAATGGATACCAATACTCCATTTTGGGTATTTGTTCTTTTGGCTATTACCAGTGGTTTCGGTGGTGGAGATTTTTCATCCTTTATGCCTAGTACCAGTTTGTTTTTTCCAAAAAGATTAAAAGGAACAGCATTGGGAATCCAAGCGGGAATTGGGAATTTTGGAGTTAGTTTAGCTCAGTTTATTACCCCAATTATTTTGAGTGTTAGTATTTACGGGACTACTTCGGTATTTACAAGCATCGATGTTAAGGAAACAAAGAATGTTTTAAAAGATTCAACAGTTGAAAAACTAACAGAAGTTTTTGCAGCCTTGGATGACAAATCACAAAATAAAATTCTGGCTAGTGTAAAGAAACCTGTATTAGATTCGGTTACAGCGGTAACGAAATCAAATGAAAATTCCGAAATTTTTTCTGCATTACCACTCAATGAGAAATCTAAAGCGATTGCAAATGCAAACCCTAAATTGGCCGAAAAAATATTAAACAAAATTAGCCCCGAAAATGAGGCGGTTACAAACAGGAGCGTCTATATTCAATCTGCTGCATTTTGGTACATTGGTTTTCTTTTGGTTTTGGCAGTTATCAGTTGGTTTTGCTTAAAAAGTATTCCGATGCAAGCTTCCATAAAAGAGCAGATGGATATTTTTTCAAATAAACACACTTGGTATTGCACGATTACTTACCTGATGACTTTTGGGACATTTGCCGGTTTATCAGCGGCTTTTCCTTTAATGATTAAATTTTTATATGGAGATTTTCCTAATGCGCCGGATCCTTTAGTGTATGCTTTTTATGGTCCGCTTATCGGATCTGCGAGTAGAATCGTTTTTGGTTTTGTGGCAGATAAAGTAGGGGGAGCCATACTTACCACAATTACCGGTTTAGGGATTTTGGCAGGTGGAATCATTTTGGTTACCCAAGGATTGGTGTCACCAACAAGCATGGATCAGTTTCCTCTTTTTGTAGCAGTAATTTTGGGTATGTTCTTCTTTACAGGTATCGGAAACGCAGGTACTTTTAGACAGTATCCTATCATTTTTGCAGAGAATCAACGTCAGGCAGCCGGAGTTATCGGATGGACAGCAGCGATTGCAGCATTTGGGCCGTTTATTTTCTCAAAATTAATTGGAAACAATATCTCTGCTAACGGAAGCGTAAATCAATTCTTTATAGGCTTAATTCTTTTTACTATCTTAGCAACTGGTATCAATTGGTGGTTTTATAACCGTAAAGGTTGTGAAAAACCAAGTTAATCAAGTTAATCGGGAATTAATTAAAATTTAATCTGAATGAAAAATAGAACTTTTAATACCAAAGCCTTACTGATAGCAACGCTGCTGTCAATATTTGCTATTGTGCTGGTTTTTTATGGCTCCAGAAAATTACAGAATTTTGATGCTGCGCTGATTACTTACTTATTCGGGACCGTATTTGCATTCTTTGGTATTGTGTACCGTTATACGGTTTGGTTGCAAAGACCGCCAACTTGGGTCTATTTCAAACGTGGAATTACCTATCTAGTAACCGGAAAAGTATTTTCTCATTTTTGGTTTGCAACCAAAGAATCGGTAGAGAATATCGCCTTTCAAAAATTCATTTATCCAAGAGGGAAATACCGCTGGGTGGCTCACTTTATGATTGCAATAGGTTGTACATCAGCATTTTTAATCACTATTCCACTTACGTTTGGATGGATTCATTTTACAATGGCTCCTAATACGATATCGGTTTATGAGGCTCATTTTTTCGGATTCAAAGTAATGGATTTTGAACTGGGCTCTATTATGGCTTTTCTAACGTTTCATGCGTTGAACTGGTCTTCCTACTTAGTTATTTTTGGATCCTTATATTATTTGAGAAGACGATTAACCAATCCCGGTCTAATCGCTACCCAATCTTTTGAAGGTGATTTATTACCACTTATTTTATTGATAGCCATTTCGGTTACCGGATTAGGGTTGACATATTCCTATCAATTCATGAAAGGTTTTGCTTTCGATTTCCTGGCAGTAATTCATGCCGTTACGGTAATTATGTTTTTGATATGGATTCCTTTCGGGAAGTTTTTCCACATCATTCAGCGCCCCGCACAAATTGGCGCACATATTTATAAAAAGGAAGGAATGAAACAAGGAATGGCGGTTTGTAAACATACGGGCGAAGAATTTGCAACGAAACTGCATATTGATGATCTTAAGACAGTAACAAAACAACTGGGTTTTGATTTTTCAATGGAAGACGGTGGTTCTCATCTTGATTTGAGTCCCGAAGGAAAAAGATCCCGTTTGGCACAGGCGCATTTAAAAGCCAGACAACAAGGCGGCAATTTATTTGGATAATTATAGAGTGTTCAGTGAATAGTAACTGTCTTCAGATTAAAATTGAGACTAAAAACTAAAAAAAGACATGGCAAAATTACCTGCTTCAGCAGAAAGTATTATAGAGCATTTTGGACCACATAAAAATTATAGTCCAAAAGAAGGATATGACGGAAGAGACGAGCCAGATGAAGTGGTGAAAACACATTGTTGCTTCTGTGGTATGCAATGCGGAATTCAATTGTTAGTTAAAAATAATAAAGTGGTTGGTTTTGATCCTTGGATGGAATTCCCTTTTAATGAGGGACGTTTATGTCCAAAAGGGGTGCAACGCTATTTGCAAAACAACCATCCGGATCGTTTAATGAATCCAATAAAAAGGGTTGAAGGTCAAGGATTCGTGCCTGCATCTTGGGACGAAGCCATGGATAAAACGGTATCAGAAATACAACGTATTCAGGAAAAATACGGGAAAGATGCTTTCTCTTTGCTGTCCGGAGTTTCGTTAACCAATGAAAAGAGCTATTTGATTGGGAAGTTTGCCCGCGTAGCTTTAAAAACAAAAAATCTGGATTACAACGGCCGTTTGTGTATGGTGAGCGCCGGAGCAGGGAATAAAAAAGCATTCGGATTAGACAGAGCTTCCAATAATTATTCGGATTTAGAATATGCCGAAGTGATTATTGTGGCTGGAGCCAATATTAGTGAAACCTTTCCAACACTTACCCATTGGATTTGGAAAGCCAGAGACAGAGGCGCTAAATTGATTGTGATTGATCCAAGAGTTATTCCTTTAGCGAGAACTGCCGATGTGCATTTGGATGTGAAACCGGGAACTGATTCGGCTCTTTATGGAGCTATGTTGAAATATCTGGTGGATCATGACATGTTAGACCATGATTTTATAGACAATTATACATCAGGTTTTCAGGAAACAATAGATGCCGTAAAAGACTATACTTTAGAATGGGCAGAGGAAGTGACAGGGATTAAAAAAGAAAAAATCAAAGAAGCAGCGGAGTTATGGGGCAAAGCCAAAACCAGTTTCTTATTGCACGCCCGAGGTATTGAACACCATTCTAAAGGTGTGGACAATGTTTTAGGCTGTATTAATTTAGTCTTGGCTACAGGTAGAATTGGCCGTCCTTATTGTGGTTACGGAACGATAACCGGACAAGGAAACGGACAAGGTGGGAGAGAACACGGTCACAAATGCGATCAATTACCTGGAAATAGAGATATTGAAAACCCGGAACACCGACAATATATTGCCAATGTTTGGGGAATTGAGGAAAAAGATATGCCTGGAAAAGGACTATCGGCCTATGAAATTATCGAAGCCATTCACAGAGGAGAAATCAAAGGATTATTGTCTATTTGTTTTAATCCGCTCGTGTCATTGCCTAACAGTAATTATGTGAGGGAAGCATTAGAGAAATTAGAATTTTATGTTTGTATCGATTTTTTCCTAAACGAAACAGCCCGTCATGCTGATATTGTTCTTGCCGGTTCTTTGCAGGAAGAAGAGGAAGGAACAACAACTTCGGCAGAAGGTAGAGTGATTCGTATTCGTCAGGCAGTAACACCTCCGGGAGATGCCAGAACCGATACTTCAATCATTTTAGAATTGGCAAAACGTTTAGGCGTCGAAGATAAATTCACTTATGATAGCAGCGAAGCAATTTTTAATGAATTGCGTGTCGCTTCAAAAGGAGGAACAGCAGATTACAACGGAATCACCTATAAAAGAGTAGAAGATAATATGGGAATCTTTTGGCCATGTCCAACAGAAGACCATCCTGGAACTCCTCGTTTGTGGGAAGATAAAAAATTCAAAACGCCTGATGGTAAAGCCCATTTCAATCCGGCACCTTATAAACTTCCGGGTGAAGTTACAGATGCCGAATACCCGGTAGTGTTAACAACAGGCCGCGTGGTTTCGCAATATTTAAGCGGAACACAAACCCGTAGAATTGGTAAATTGGTAGACCAGTTTCCAGAACCTCTATTGGAAATTCACCCAAATTTAGCCCGTCAATATGGTATTCAGCAAAGAGAATTAATAAAGGTTTCTACCCGAAGAGGAGAAGGGATTTTTCCGGCCAATATTGTAGAAACCATTAGAGAAGATACAGTTTTTATACCCTACCACTGGTCCGGTAAAAAATCAGCAAATCTATTAACTCCGGGAACTTTAGACCCGATATCAAAAATACCGGAATTTAAGGTTTGTGCCTGTCATTTAGAGCCACTTAAGGAAATTGCACCTCCTTCAAAAGAATCAACAGCATACGCTAGTGTTTAATCTATAAAAAAGTAAATATGAATTATACCAGTTTCAATACAAACGAGGAATTTTTTGTAGATATGCAACGCTGCATCGGATGTAAAGCCTGCGAAATGGCTTGCGCCGAATGCGAGACTAACGGACAGGATTCGATGATACATGTCAATTATGTAGATCGTTCTTCGACTATTCAAACGACGGTTCAAGTGTGTATGCATTGTGAAGATCCGGTTTGTGCCAATGTTTGTCCCGCAGATGCAATATCAAAAGACGAATTCGGAATCGTTCATACCGCAAACACCGAAAGATGTATCGGCTGTTCGAATTGCGTGATGGCTTGTCCTTTTGGAGTTCCGAAAAAAATAGAAGAATACGATTTGATGATGAAGTGTACAATGTGTTACGACAGAACCAGCGTTGGCAAAAAACCAATGTGTGCTACAGTTTGTCCGAGTGGTGCTTTATTCTATGGAACCAGAGCCGAAATTGAAGAAATGCGTCCAAACAGTAGTCCTGTAAATACCTTCGTATTCGGAAAAGAAATTGTAAATACCAAAGTGAATATCATGATGCCTAAAGGTAGTACGGAATTAATAATATATTAGGCTCAATAACGTGAATCGTGAAAAGTGAATCGTGAAAAGTGAGAAGCAAAACTTTAAGCATGAAACTTTAAACTTTAAAAATAAATAAAATGTCAAAAGAAGATAATTTAAATAAAAATTGGAAAAAAGACTTTCCAATCCTAAAACAACAAGCAACCAATGTAAGTCGCCGCGATTTCGCAAAATTCCTGACATTAGTTTCCGGAGGTTTAATGGTAGGTAGTGGTTTGGTTGCTGCCAAAGCCTATTTACTTCCGAAAGAAGAGGTCGAAGGAGAACATTTTGTTTGTAAAAAAGAGGAGGTTCCGGTTGGAGGAACACGTGCCTTTGTAATTGAAGGAAGTACGATTCCATATATTTTGATTCATCTTGAAAACGGAGAATTTAAAGCTTACGAGCAAAAATGCACGCATCTTTCCTGTTCCGTATTTTACAAACCGGGAACCGGAATTATCCATTGCCCTTGTCATGAAGGTTCGTTTGATGCGGCTACCGGAGATGTACTTGCAGGACCGCCGCCAAGAGCTTTACCTAAATTGGAAGTGTTTTTTAAAGAAAACGACATTTATGTAAAAGCAGCTCACGAAGAAGAAGTGAGTTAAAAAAATTAGGAACAATTAAAATTTATTTGTCATGAGTAATTTCAGAACCAGTCAAAATCGGGCGAATCCCAATAAGCTAAATAATATCCTTTCGACATTAATTTTCATATTAATTCTTAATGTGAGTATTCAGATTTGGTTGTTGTATGCCTCATTAAATAATGCTTTAGAAAACAACAGGGAGATATTGATCCCCGCTTTTGTAGCTTCCTTGATTTTATTCTTAATAGGTTTCGGTTGGCTCTATTATTTGCCGTCAGGAAATCCTAAAAAACAAAAAGAAGTTTAAAATAATAAGATAAAATTTTCTTTTGAAGCTGTAATGGCTAAACTCTTTCGGATTTAAGAAAATAAATCTACTTTTGCACCGTGAAAAAAATAATATTCATAATTGTAATCCTCATGCTTGTAAAACCAGTACTTCCGGTTTTAGAGTATGTGGTTAATTATGAATACATCTCAAAAGTACTTTGTATTAATAAGGATAAACCTAAAATGCATTGTAACGGGAAATGTCATTTGATGAAAGAATTGGCCAAAGCTTCCGATGCTGAAAAGCCTTTATCTTCTGATAAAAAAGTGGTATCTCCAATTTTTGAGATTTTGTTTTTTGAAGAAATCAAATCGATTAAAATCACGCCAATTTGCTTAGGTACCAAAGAAAAAATAAACCAGTCCTATTTCAATTTATATTCTCATTTGAATAGCGGTTCTGTTTTTCATCCACCTACTTTCATTTCTTAAAGTTTTACGCACTCTTGTGCACTTTTTTGTCCGTTTCTTTCAACGGATGAATATTGGTATGTTGTTTTTGGAATAATTTAATTCCTGAAAAACGATATGCGAACAAATATTATATACAATACAAAAACTTTAAAAATGAAATCTTTATTAAAAAATATAATAGCCCTTTTGGCTATAGCGCTTGCATTTACTTCTTGTTCAGATAATGATGACAATACACCGGCAGTTAATGAATTGGAAGGAATTACGAAATTCAAAGAAATCACAAATACCACCCATACTATCGAATTGTACTCGCATATGGGATCTTTGGAACAGGGATATAACGAAATCAGTTTAAGAATAAAAGACAATGCAACGGGACAATATGTAAAAAATGCCGATGTGAGTTGGTTGCCATTGATGCACATGACGATGATGACGCATTCATGCCCCTATTCAGAAGTAGAAAAAGAAACTGCGGAAGGAACGGTGTATGAAGGAAATATTGTTTTTCAAATGGCTCAAAATACAACGGAATATTGGGATTTGAAAATTGATTATACGATTAACGGAGCCGAATATACTGCAACTTCTGTAATCGATGTTCCGGCTTCTGCTAAACAAAGAGTGACTACTTTTACAGGTTCTGATAATGTGAAATATATTCTGGCGTATGTTGAACCGCATCATCCAAAAGTAGCTTTAAATGATATGACTGTTGGTGTTTATAAAATGGAATCAATGATGAATTTTTCGGTTGTTGATAATTATAAAGTTAAAATTGATCCAAGAATGCCAAGCATGGGAAATCATGGTTCACCTAACAATGTTGACTTAACGCAGTCTGCTTCAGATGAATTATACCATGGGAAATTATCATTGACCATGACTGGTTTGTGGAAAATTAACCTGCAACTTCTAAATGCTTCGGATGAGGTTTTGAAAGGGGAAACCGTTACTGATGCAGTTCCTGCAAGTAGTATTTTCTTTGAGATAGAATTCTAATTCAATTTCGTTTCTTAAACTAAAAAAGGCCAAAGTAGTGACCTGCAATGGCAAATATCCTTTTGGCCTTTTTTAAATTTTTCTATCTGAAGTCGCCATTACAGCAAGTTTGTTGTAAAGGCCGTAACATATAGGATCCGTAACAAATATATTTTTCGTATATGAAAAAGAAATTGCAAGCAGTTTTACTGTTGTGTTTTAGTTCAATGACTCTTTTGGCACAAGAACAGGTAAAAGACACGACTACGCCTAAATCACTTAACGAAGTGATTGTTATTGGTAAAAAAACGCAATTATACCAAAAACAAGCGAAGCCTTTGGCTACAGTAGATGACTATCTGCAGCAGTCGGCTAAGGTCGATATGATTAAAAGAGGCGGTTATGCCTGGGAGCCTATTATCAACAGTATGGCAACGGAAAGAACGTTGGTCACCATTGACGGGATGCGTGTTTTTGGTGCTTGCACTGATAAAATGGATCCGATTACTTCTTATGTTGAGGTTTCAAATTTATCAGAAGCTACAGTGAAATCCGGTCAGCAAGCCAGTTGTCACGGTGCGACAATTGGTGGTGGAATTGATTTAAAAAGAAACCGAAGCGGATTCATAAATCAAGGTTGGGAAGCTTCAGTCAATACTGGTTTTGAAACGAACAGCAATCAAAAGATTGTAGGTTCGGCTGTCAATTATACAGATAGTCTGTTTTATGTCGACACTGATTTTATGTATCGGGACGCCGGAAATTATTCAGCCGGAAATAATCAGGAAGTTTTGTATTCTCAGTTTAGAAAGTTTAATATTTCAGCCACTTCCGGTTTTTCTTTTGACAAAAATAAATTGATAGAAGGTTCGCTGATTTATGATAAAGCGACTGATGTTGGTTATCCGGCGCTTCCTATGGATGTCTCATTGGCGGAAGCCTTAATAACCTCTTTGAAATTTGAATATGCACCCCAATCTTCAAAAATAGACAATTGGGAAACCAAAATATATTACAATACTATCACGCATAAAATGGACGATACGAAACGTCCCGATGTTCCGGTTCACATGGATATGCCAGGTTGGAGCGATACCTATGGTTTTTATTCAAAAGTTAGCGGATTAGCCAAAAATCATCATTTTGTTATCGATTTGAATTCCTTTTACAACCGTTCTATTGCAGAAATGACGATGTATCCATCGGATCCAAATGAAAATCTGATGTTCATGTACACTTGGCCAGACGTAAGAACTTGGTACAGTTCTGTGTTTTTAGAGGACACTGTTGTTTTGAATGAGTATTCTAATTTGAAGTTTTCGACAAGTATCGCCAATCATTTCAATGAAGTTGCCAATCAGTTGGGGCTAGAAAGTTTACAGATTTTTTATCCAAATATGGGAGATAGCAAAAACAGAATTTTGAAAAGCATTTCATCCACTTACTTATATGGGAATAATGGTTTTGAATATAGTTTTGGATTGGCTTATGGGGATCGTGCTCCATCTGTTTCGGAAGGATATGGATTTTATTTATTCAATAGTTTCGATACCTATGATTACATTGGAAATCCTGAATTAAAAAATGAAAAGTCACTGGAAGGAAATGTTTCTGTAGGATACAAAACCGGTAAATTGGCCACTTCTGTTTCGTCTTCCTATTTTCATATTTCAGATTATATTGTTGGGAAACCTGATGATAGTTTAATACCAATGACAATTGGTGCCAGCGGCGTGAAAATTTACACAGCCTTAGATTATGCCACTATTTTCAATGCCGATTTTAAAGTCGAATACGAATTGACAGATGATTTTAAATGGAAAGGACAATTGGTTTACAGTTATGGAAAAGACTATGAGAAGGAAAATTTACCTTTTATAAGTCCGTTGCGTTATATATCTTCTTTGAATTACAGAAAAAACAAATTCTCAGCTGAAGTAGCCGTTCAGGGAAATGCAACCCAAACCCAGTATAGTCCATTTTATGGTGAAGACAGAACTCCTGATTATGCCATCGTAAATGTTGCTTCTGGTTATTCTTTTAATTTTGAAAAAAGTAAATGGAACCTAAGCGCCGGGATTGAGAATATTTTAGATACCTATTATTCTACTTTTTCAGATTGGAACAATATCCCTCGAAAAGGAAGAAACTTTTTTGTAAATGTGGCTATTGGGTTTTAATTTGAAAGTTTAAATACGGTTATAACAAAAAAGGAGCTTCAATCGAAACTCCTTTTTTTATCTATAACAGGATCTATTATCCCACCAATTCTACAATTTTACTATCGCCAACCAAACTTACTTTAATCAAGTTGTGTTTTGCCAAACCTTTGGTCGCAGCATCCCATTTCTTTCCGCTCAAGTCTGATTTGACTTTCAATAATCCCAAATCCATTTGGTTGTCGTTGATTTTCAAAAGGTCAAGAATCAATTTCTCTTCTTCAGATAATTCAATTTGAACTTGTTTTTTCTCTGGTCTCATTTGAGGAAACAATAATACTTCCTGAATAGAAGAATTGTTCGTCAAGAACATCATCAAACGGTCCATTCCAATTCCTAATCCAGAAGTTGGTGGCATTCCGTATTCAAGAGCTCTTAAGAAATCTTCGTCAATCGTTCCGCTTGCTTCATCATCTCCTTTTTCAGCCAAACGCATTTGGTCTTCAAAACGCTCTCTTTGGTCAATTGGGTCATTCAATTCAGAATAAGCGTTCGCTACTTCTTTACCACAAACCATCAATTCAAAACGCTCTGTTAATTCCGGATTGTCACGGTGTTGTTTACACAAAGGCGACATTTCTTTTGGATAATCAGTGATGAACGTAGGCTGAATGTAATTTCCTTCACATTTTGCACCAAAAATTTCATCAATCAATTTTCCTTTCCCCATCGTAGCATCAACCTCAATTCCCATTCCTCTGGCAGCTTCAAAAAGTTCCGCTTCACTTTTCCCGGAAATATCAAAACCTGTAAAATGTTTGATAGAATCAGTCATTGTAACACGAGCATAAGGAGCTTTAAAGTTCACGGTGTGTTCTCCAAAAGTCGCTTCGCTGGTTCCGTTTACACTAATGGCGCAATGCTCCAATAAGTTTTCGGTGAAATTCATCATCCAGTTGTAGTCTTTGTAGGCTACATATATTTCCATAGCGGTAAATTCTGGGTTGTGCGTACGGTCCATTCCTTCGTTACGGAAGTTTTTGGAGAACTCATAAA